>LNAP01001039.1_pt1 | contig 41391 bp, 34 predicted proteins | sample 602601 | NCBI WGS metagenome assembly LNAP01 (sample SAMN02440304, study PRJNA202911) | soil metagenome | biome: Subtropical and temperate rainforests or woodlands; isolation source: soil samples (1 kg each in a 20% v/v slurry with milli Q water) were... ...
GCAGCCGCAGACGTTTGGCAGCGTCCCCGCCGCGCTGTGGTGGGCGGTCGTCACACTAACGACGACAGGCTATGGCGACGTCGTGCCGGTCACGCCGCTGGGACGCGTGGTGGCGGCGATGGTGATGATCTCCGGCCTCGGCGTGTTCGGGCTGTGGACCGGTATTCTGGCGACGGGATTCGCTGCCGAGACCAGGCGCGACAATTTTCTCAAGACCTGGGAATCCGTCAGCAAGGTGCCATTCTTCGCGGCACTTGGACCTTCGGCCATCGCCGACGTCACCCACATGCTGCGGACCATGGAGCTGCCGGCACGGACCATGATCATCCGGAAGGGCGCGCAGGGCGATTGCATGTATTTCATCGCCGCCGGAGAGGTCGAGGTCGACCTGCCCGGCAAGAAGGTGCAGCTTGGCGAGGGCGCCTTCTTCGGCGAAATGGCCCTGCTCGGCAACAATCTGCGCGGCGCCAACGTCTCGACCACGAAGGTATCGCGGCTCCTGGTGCTCGACCTCGTCGACTTCCGTGTGCTGATGGCGCGGCATCCCGACCTCGCCGAGACCATCGACGCGGAAGCGAAGCGCCGCACGCTCGAAAACAAGTAAATGGAGACAAGAATGTCGGATATCACCGACGCGGCCTCTGGCCCCGTGCTCGAAGTTGACGGCGCACGCGCCACCATCCGCCTCAACAGACCCAAACATCTCAACCGGCTCCAGGCCGAAGATCTCGGCGACCTGATCAAACTGTTCGACCGGATCGAGGCCGATCCTGATATCCGCGTGCTGGTGCTGACCGGCACCGGGCGCGCGTTCTCCGCAGGCTACGATCTCAACTCGGTCGCCGAACGCGCCGTCAGCGCCAACGAGCAGCAGAGCGCGGGCTCAGCGTTCGAGGTGGTCGTCAACCGGCTGGAGGATCTGGGCGTGCCGACGATCTGCCGGCTCAATGGCGGCGTCTATGGCGGCTCGACCGACCTCGCGCTCGCCTGCGACTTCCGCATCGGCGTCGACACCGCCGAGATGTTCATGCCGGCGGCGCGGCTCGGGCTGCATTATTACAGGAGCGGCATCAAGCGCTACGTGACGCGGCTCGGCGTCGACAATGCGAAGAAGCTGTTCCTCACCGCGCAAAAGATCGGCGCGCCGGAGATGCTGCGGATCGGCTATCTCACCGCCATGGTGCCGGAGGAGACGCTCGACGAGGAAGTCGACGAGCTCGCGGGCATCCTCGCCCGCAACGCGCCGCAGGCGATGCGCGGCATGAAGCGCGCCATCAACGAATTCGCCCGCGGCGAGCTCGACGAGCCCGCCGCCGACCAGCGCCACCGCGACAGCATGCGCGGCGACGAGATCAAGGAAGGCATCAAGGCGTTTGGAGAGAAGCGAGCGCCAAGATTCTGATCATGCCCGCTTCGACCGCATCGCGCGCACCTGCGTGAGCTTGGGATCGCGGACGAGCGCCTGGTAGCATTTGCTGTCGATGGCGTAGATCGCGATCCGGCCCTCACTGTCGGCATGAACGCCCCAGCCGAAGCGCTTGCCCAGGCTTGATGCCCTCATGCACGCCCGCCCCCGAGAGAAGAACGCTCCGCGGGCCGCATGCTTCTCCGTTTTCGTCGCCTTCACATCGAGTTCGCGTCCCTGCGCAGACGTCGCGAAGATCACATCGTCGGACGTGTATTTGTAGGGCGCCTTGGCGATCATCCCGTATTGCAGGCACGCCACCGTCGGCTTTCCCCCGCGGAGCGGCGGTTCCTCGCCGGTACGCGCGGGACAGTCTTCAGCAACCCGGATGAAAGTGTTGAAGCAGTTGGTCGTGTGCATCGCCTTCGTCATCTGCAACCCCGGATCATTCAACCACCCGCGGAGGCGGCATGCTGCGCCGCCATCTCGTCATCGGCCGCATTGATCTGCTTGAATGCCGGCCTCGACGTCATCCTGTCGGCATAGCGCACGAAAACGTCTTTCTTCGGCACGATGCCGAACATCATGGTCCAGCTGAACGCGACGCCCCACAGGACGTCGGCGGCGGTCATGCGCTCGCCGAGCAGATACGGCCCCTTCGACAGTTGCGTCTCCAGCGCGCCCAGCATGGTGTCGTAATCGGCATAGGGCGATTGCGTGATCGGCGCCGGCTCGCGCTGCATGAACTTGTCGATCAGGGCCGGCTCGAAGGACGAGCCGTAATAGGCGATCCAGCGCAGATAGGGACCGCGCAGCGGATCGTTCAGCGCGGGCGTGAGGCCCGCCTGCGGAAACAGATCGGCGAGATAGATCGTGATCGCGACCTGCTCGGTCACGAGCGCTTCGCCGTGCCGGATCGCCGGCACCTTTCCGAGCGGGTTGACGGCGAGATAGGCCGACTTCCGCTGCTCGCCGGCCTTCATGTTGAGGACATGGAGATCGTAGGGCGCGCCCAGCTCCTCCAGCAGCACCCGCGTGCCGGTGGCGCGGCTTTGCGGCGAATAATACAGGGTGATGCGGCGGGAATCGGTCATGGCAGCTCTCCATCTGGCCGGCTGGCGATGGCGCGCTTGTAGCCGACCATACCTGACATTTTGTGTCAGGTATGCTTTAAGGGATCATGCGCGCGAGCCGGATGCTATCGATCCTCACCACCCTCCAGGCCAGGGGGCGGGTCACCGCGCCCGAGCTCGCGGAGACTTGCGAGGTCTCGGTGCGCACGATCTATCGCGACATCGACGCGCTGGCGGCGTCCGGCGTTCCCGTCTATGCCGATCGTGGCGCCGAGGGCGGCTATCGCCTGCTCGATGGCTATCGTGTGCGGCTGAACGGTCTGTCGCAGAGCGAGGCGGGCGCGCTGTTCCTTGCCGGATTGCCGGGCCCCGCCGCGGCGCTCGGGCTGGATGCCGCGATGATCGCGGCGCAGAACAAGCTGATGGCGGCACTGCCGGCTAATCTGCGCGAAGATGCCGGGCGGATGCAGGAGCGTTTTCATCTCGATGCGCCCGGCTGGTTCGGCGAGGCGGAAGAACCCAGACATCTGCGCACCATCGCCGGCGCGGCTCTGCGCGGAACACTGATCCAGATTCGTTACCAGAGCTGGCGCGCCGAGAAGCAGCGCCGCGTCGCGCCGCTCGGCCTCGTGCTGAAGGGCGGCAGCTGGTATATCGCGGGCCTGGTCGACGGCAGCGTGCGCACCTATCGAGTTGCACGCGTGCTCGACTGCACCGCGCTCGACGATCGCTTCGATCGCCCCGCCGATTTCGATCTCGCCGCCTATTGGCAGGCCGCGACGCTCCGCCTCGAAGCCGAGATGCATCCGAATGTCGCGATCGTCCGGCTGTCGCCGTTCGGCGTGAAACTGCTCGATGCGCTGAGCCAGCCTTACGTCAAGGTGCGCACGCAGCTCGAAGAGACCGCTGACGCTGACGGCTGGCGCATCGCCAGAGTGCCGACCGGCAAGACGTCATGGCATGCCGCGGCCGAATTGCTGCGGCTTGGGCCCGAGGCCGAAGTGCTGGAGCCGGCCGATCTGCGCGAGAAGATGGCGGAGCTGACGCAGGCCATGGCCGCGCGTTATCGCACATCGACGCATGACGCGGCCCGGGCGGCGCGGAAAGCCTGATATCGGCGCATGTCGCCGAGGCCCACGAAACAATCCTGAAACACGATTCTCCTCTCCCCGCATGAACGCGTTCGCGCTTCGGCTCGACCGAGATGCAGGGACACAACAACGGCCCCGCGCCACACTGGAGAATGACAATGTTTCGTAAGCTTGCACTTGGTCTGATCGCCGCCGCTTCGCTCGGCGCCGCCGCTCTGGCGCCCACCGCCGCCTCGGCGCACGGCTTCCACCACCACTGGGGTCCCGGCTGGGGCTTTGGCGGCATCTACGTCAACACCGGCGTCAGCAACTGCTACCAGGAGCGCGTCGTCCGCACCCGCCATGGCCTGCGCGTCCGTGTGGTGAATGTCTGCGCGTACGGGATCTACTGAGCACGCGGTGCATCGGCTGGCGCAACCCCGGTCGCCTTGCGACCGGGGTTCGTCGCCTCAGTTCGCGAGAGCCGTCAGCCCCGGCTCGCCGCGTTGTGGCAGCGCCGCGGAAGCCGCCTGCTCCTCTACGAGAGAATTACGCTGCGATATCCACCTTTCGGCGCTCGAGCGCCGCAGCGACGGTGCGAAGAAGAAACCCTGGGCAACGTCGCAGCCGATCCGGCGTATGATCTCGAGCGCTTCCGAACTCTCGACGCCCTCGGCGACGACCTTCATATTGAACGCCTTCGCAAGCGCCACGGAGGCATCGACGATCTTCATCATGTCGTCATCGGATTCACAGCCCTTGATGAAGGACTGATCGATCTTCAGTTCGCTGAACGGCAGCCGCGCCAACGCTGCGAGCGACGAATAGCCCGTGCCGAAATCGTCGATCGCCGTCCCGATCTGCTTGATCCGCAGCCGCACCAGAATGTCGTTGGCGCGATCGACGTCGGCCATCGCCGAGGTCTCCGTGATCTCCACCGTCAGGGACGACGGAGCGACGTTTTCGCGCCGCAGGATCTCCTCGATGCGCTCAGGCAGGGTCAGATCCGACATCAGCGAGCCGGAGATGTTGACGGCGACGGTGAAGCCGGGAGTGCGTTCGATCAGCTTGCGGCCCTGCGACATTGCCGACGAGAGGATACGGTCCGTCACCTCGCGCATGAGGCCGGATTCCTCGGCAATTGGGATGAAGACCAGTGGCGAGATCATGCCGAATTCGGGTGTACGCCAGCGCGCGAGCGCTTCGGCGCCGACGACCTTTCCGGTCTGAAGCCCGATCTTCGGCTGGAATTCGACGAAGAACTCGTGGTCGGCCAGGCCGCGCAGAATTCTCTCCGGCGTGATCTGGAGTGACGGAGTGGCGGAGGTCGCCACCGGCGGCGACCGCTGCGGCAACTCCAGCGCGCTACGCAGGCGGTTGAGATCGAGCGGCTTCGTCAGGCAGCCGCCGAGCGAGAGCTTCAGCCCGTTCACGACCCTGCGCGTTGCCTTCATGATGCGATCGTCGCAACCGCTGATGATCACGATCGACATCTCGCGAAGGTCTCGCTCGGCCACGAAACGCAGCAGCTCCACCCCGTCGCGCTCGCCGAGCGACAGGTCGAGCGCCATGACTTCGAAGGTGTCGCGGGTCAGAAGCTCGGTCGCAGCCTCGTACGAAGAAGCGACGACGGTGTCGTAGCCGAGTTTTGCGCCGATCTTGCCGATCAGAACGCGCTGCACCAGATCGTCATCGACCACCAGAAGACGGTCTCTCGTCGCATTCATCACCAATCTCTCCCGATGTCGTCGCCCTGATGGCGCGACGTTAGGGCGGCGGTATCGACGGGTCGTGAATGCCAGATCGCTAAAGCTTTCCCGATTCGGAGCGATTCGTTAAGTACGTTTCTGGAGCGCCAAGCCGTTGATTTTGATCGAGATTTATGCACTGCACGGCGAAGCAGTATCGGAATATTCCGTCCAATCCGAAGATGCGATGAACACGCCGTAAAGCAGCCTATCGGAAGCCGGCAGAAGCACGACAGACTACGGGGCCGGCATCACCAGCGCTCCGTCACCTGACCGCCGGCCGATGCTTGCGAAACCAGGCCCAGGTCTCGCGTGTCGTTCTGATGTAGCCTCGGCCGCGATAGACGATCTCGCCGTCAACGATCTCGTTCAGCCTCGGCAGCGCATGAAACGGGATCGATGGATAGGCGTGGTGCTCGACGTGATAGGGCATGTTCCACGCGAACCATTTGACGATTGCGCCGGTATAGGTGGTGCGGGTGTTCTGGAACGCGCTGCGCGTCGTGTCGCAGCCGGTATGCTCGGCATAGAGATAGGGCCGCAGGAAGAACTGCCCGATGATCAGCGGCACGATCCAGACCCAGAGCAGCAGCGCCGATTCAAACCACAGCGACAGCGCGAAAAGCAGCGCATAGAGCGCGACATAGGCCCGCGCTTCGGTCACGATGGTGGCGCGCTTGCTTTCGGGAATCCAGGGCACGACGACCTTGCCGGTGACGGCATGGCCGAGCATCAGCCGGAGGCGGCCGGCGACCTGAATCAGGCCGCTATAGGCGATCGCGAGCTGCGTATCGGTGGCCGGCTTCACGCCGACGATCAGCTCCGGGTCCTTGTCCGGATCCTGGGTGTAGCGGTGATGGTCCCAGTGAAACAGGCAGTAATATTCGTACGGCAATCCGATGATGAAGGCCGAGAGATTGCCGACCGCGAGGTTGAGGCCACGGCTTCTGAACGCGGTCTTGTGCGCGGTCTCGTGCACCGCCATGAACAGGAAGGCGACGAGATAGCCCTGCACCGCCATCAGCGGCAGCGCCCAGAGCACGCCGTAGCTCGACGTCACCTTCCAGATCAGCGCACCGACCAGCACGATCACGCCGTAATGGCCGAGGCTTTGGGCGGCCCCCCTGAGATTCGAGCGCACTGACAATTCGCGCAGCATCGCCGGCGTCAGCGGCTTCAGGCGGTGCCCGGGTTCTGAAACGGTCGCGTCGCTCATGGTCGGATGCCTGCCCTATTTGCTGAGAAGCGCTGCGATCTCGGCCTTGATGAAGGCCTGGTCGCGCGGATTGTTGACGGGATTGCCGGCACGATGGCCGTGCAGCGACGGGATCGGATGCAGCACTGCCGATTTCGCGTTGGCCAGCTTGCCAAGCTCGTCCTCGTTGTCGCGGACGTCGAAATAGCGGTCGGTGGCGCCCGGCATCAACAGCATGTGCGCCTTGATCGCCGCGAGCGCGCGGTCCAGATCGCCGCCAAAGGCGGCGCAGCGGCTAATGTCGCCGCCCTGCCAGATGCCGACCTGCGCCAGCAGGTCGTTGGCGTCACGCCGCGCGAACGCGGCATCCCAGGCCCGGACGAGATAGTCCTCCAGCGAGATGAAGCCGGCCTCGCGCCAGACTTCGTCGCGGTAGAACCCGTGCGACATCGCCCAGCCGGCATAGACGCGCCCCATGGCGCGATAGCCGGCCACGGGCTTCTCGACGAATCGGCCATCGCGGAAGGCGGGATCGCCTGTGAGGGCGGCCTTCACGCTTTCGAGGAAGACGTGATTGTAGGGCGCGCATCGCGCACTGCCGCAAACGATTGCGGCGCGCGCGACCATGTCAGGATGCAGCGCCGCCCAGTGATAGGCCTGCATGCCGCCCATCGACCAGCCATAAACAAGAGCCAGCCTTGTGATGCCAAAGCGCTCGATGAGCAGCCGATGCTGAACCGCGACGGCGTCGTGATAGGTCAGTTGCGGAAACGGCACGGCCGAGTTCGACGGCGAGGACGACAGCCCGTTGCCGAACAGGTTCGGGATGATGATGAAATAGCGCGTGGGATCGAGCACGCCGTCGGGCCCAATGAGCCACTCGGTATCAAAATGCTGCGCGCTGAACGAGGTCGGATAGAGGATGACGTTGTCCTTGGCCGGGCTGAGCGTGCCGTAGGTCTGGTACGCCAGCTTCAGTGCGGGGAAGACAGCGCCGGACTGGAGCGCCACGTCGCCGGCCTCGAAGATTTCGTAGTCGCGCTGTGCCGTCATCGATCAACCTCGCTCACGCGGCCGCAAACTACGCCCGCCGAAACAACGATGCATCGATCGTGCCGGTCCAGCAAACGCATCGTTGCGTCGCATTTAATAATGTACTTATAGTACAGTTATTAAATCGATGCAACGAGCAATCCAGGGTCTTTCCGCGGAGACATGGATCGCTTCGCCGCAATGATGGTGGGGAACGTGTGGAGCGCCCCCAACCAACCGAGCACCTGCTACGGAAACGCCACGACGATCTTGCCGAAGTGCCCGCCCCGCTGCATCAGGCGCAGCGCATCGGGCACGGCGTCGAAGCCGAACACGCGGTCGATCACCGGTCTCATGGCGTTGCGTCCGACCGCTGCTGTCATCCCCTCGAACATGCGGCGGCTGCCGACCGACAGGCCAGTAACATGCAGGTTCTTTGAAAACAGGGTCGGGATCGCGATCTGCTGCGAGACGCCGGAGAGCACGCCGATCACCAGAATGTTGCCGCCGACCCGCGCAGCCTCGAGCGATTGCGCGAAGGTGTCCTTGCCGCCGACCTCGACGACATGGTCGACGCCGCCGCCCGTCCACTCCGAAGCCGCCTTGCCCCATTCCGGCAACGAACGATAGTTGATGGTGTGGCCGGCGCCGAGCGCACGCGCGCGTTCGAGCTTCTCGTCACTCGACGACGTCACGATCACACTCGCGCCGGCGAGCTTTGCGAATTGCAGCGCGAAGATCGACACGCCGCCGGTGCCCTGCACCAGCACGGTGTCGCCGGGCTGAACCTTTGCTTCCTCGAACAACGCGCGCCAGGCCGTGAGCCCGGCGCAGGGCAGCGTCGCAGCCTCCTGGAAGGACAGGTGCGAGGGGATGTGGCTGACGCCCTCGGCATCGAGCAGCATCACCTCCTGCAAAACGCCCGGCCGCGTGCCGCCAAGCGCATAGCGGCGGCTGGCCGCCGACACCTTGCCGTCGATCCATGACTGGAAGAACATCGGACAGACGCGGTCGCCGACCGCGACACGGGTAACGCCCTCACCGACGGCGATCACCTCGCCCGCACCATCCGAGAACGGGATCAGCGGCAACCTGGTGACACCGCCCTTGCCCTGTATCGTGAGCAGATCGCGGTAGTTCAGCGACGCCGCCTTCATCCTCACCGCGACCTGGCCCGGACCGGGCGCGGGCTCCGGCAGATCGGCCAGCTCCATGCCCTCGATCGACCAGTCGCGCGCGACCTGCCAGGCCTTCATGGGAACCGCTCCGTTTCAGGTGCCAAAGCTCTTCTGGACCGCCCTGTCGAGGGTCTCGCCGCCGACGAAGCGCTGGCGCAGCTCGCGCTTGAGCAGCTTGCCGCTCGGATTCTTCGGCAGGCTGTCGACGAAGATCACGCGCTTGGGCACCTTGAAATGCGCCATCTGGCCGGCGCAGTGCTTCACCACGGTTTCCTCGTCGAGCGTCTCGCCGGCCTTGACCACGACGATCGCGGTGACCGCCTCGATCCAGCGTGGATCGGGCAGGCCAACGACGGCAACCTCGGAGACCGCGGGGATACGATAGACCATCTCCTCGACCTCGCGGCTGGCGACATTCTCGCCGCCGGTCTTGATCATGTCCTTGACGCGGTCGACCACGGTGATGTGGCCTTCGTCATCGACGGTGGCGAGATCGCCGGAGTGAAACCAGCCGCCGGTGAAGGCAGCCGCAGTCTTCACCGGGTCATTGTAGTAACCGGACAAGAGATGCGGCGAGCGATGCACAATCTCGCCCACCTCTCCGACCTTGACGTCTTCCATCGCCGTGTTGACCACGCGTGTCTCGACATTGAGCACGGGCTTGCCCGCAGAGCCGGCCTTGCGCAGCTGGTCCTCGGGCCGCAGCACGGTCGCGAGCGGCGCGATCTCGGTCTGGCCGTAGAAGTTCCAGAATTTGACGTTGGGCAGGCGGCGCTGCAGTTCGAGCAGCACTTCCACCGGCATGATCGACGCGCCGTAGTAGCCCTTCTGCAGCGTCGACAGGTCGGTCTTGTCGAACTTCGGCGAGCGCAGCATTGCGATCCAGATCGTCGGCGGTGCGAAGAACGACGTGATCTTGTGCGCCTGGATCAACGCCAGGATGTTGTCGGCGGTCGGCTTGCCCGTGATGACGCCGGAGGCGCCGAGATACACTTGCGGCCCCAGGAACACGTCGAGCTGGGCGCAATGATAGAGCGGCAGCGCGTGCAGGAACTTGTCGTCGACGCTCATGCCGCCGTCGATGATGCAGCTGACATACTGCCACATCACGGCTTCATGAGTCAGCATCGCGCCCTTGGGCAGCGACTCCGTGCCGCTGGTGTAGACGATCTGCGCGAGATCGCGGCTGTCGACGGACGCTTCCAGGAACGAGCCGTCGGCATCAAGGAGATCGTCGAAGGTGGTGAACCCTGCGGGCGCCGTGGCGGGGTCTTCGCCCGGCAGCCAGATCATCTTCTCGACCGCGCAATCCCTGGCGCTTGCAGCCTTCGCCGGCTCGACGAAATCGGGGCCGGTCGCGAGCAGCTTTGCGCCGGAGCTCTTGAGGATGAAATTGATCTCGTCCGGATTGAGCATGAAGTTGATCGGCACCAGCACCGCGCCTATGCGCGCCAACGCGAAACGCAGCGCGGCGAACGCATGCGAATTGCGCGAGAGCACGGCGACGCGATCGCCCTTCCTGACGCCGAGGCCAAGCAGGCCACGGCCGAGCCGATTGCAGCTCGCGTCCATCTCGGCAAAGGTCCAGCTCACATTGCCGCAGCTCACCGCAAGCTTGTTCGGCTCGCGACCTGCCGAGCGGCGCAAGAGATCGCCGATGGAGTGCTCGCGCGCTTTCGAGATGGTGGCTGCGGTATCGTTCGGCATTTCCGTCCCCCGGGAATTTCAATCTGCGTGACGGCCGACTCAACGCTCGTCAGGCCACTTCGCTTACGCATTTCGCGTTTGCCCAAAGCGTAGTCGGCGCAACCTGCCCCGTCAAATCATCCAGAGGCGCGGCGCCGTCACGCAAGAATTGACGTTTCAGAGAGGCAACCCTAGCCTCGCGCACCAAAATATATAAACGGGGGGAAATATCCATGTATCGAATTGCGCGCGCCGCTCTTGCGGCCGGACTGCTTGCCGGGTTCGCCATCGCCCCGGCTCTGGCCCAGCAGACGCCGCTCAAGATCGGCGTGCTCTCCGACTTCTCCTCGGTCTATTCCGATATCGGCGGCCAGGGCAATGTCGAGGCCACCAGGATGGCGATCGAGGATTTCGGCGGGCAGATGTTCGGCAAGCCGATCGACATGGTCTCTGCCGACGTGCTGAACAAGCCCGACGTTGCCTCCACCATCGCCCGCAAATGGTGGGAGACCGAGAGCGTCGACATGATCATCGACCTGCCGACCTCGGCCACCGCGCTGGCGGTGATGGAGCTGTCGAAGCAGTACGAGAAGATCATGATCGTGACCGATGCGGCGAGCTCCGACATTACCGGTAAATCCTGCTCGCCCTACACCGCGCACTGGACCTACGACACCTATTCCAACGCCCACACGGTCGGCAGCGCCATCGTCAAGAACGGCGGCGACACCTGGTTCTTCCTCACCGCGGACTATGTATTCGGCCATTCGATCGAGCGCGACACCGGCGACGTCGTGAAAGCGGCCGGTGGCAAGGTACTCGGCAGCGTCAAGCACCCGCTCAACACGGCCGATTTCTCGTCCTTCCTGCTGCAGGCCCAGGCCTCCAAGGCCAAGATCATCGGGCTTGCCAATGGCGGCGGCGACACCATCAACGCGATCAAGCAGGCCGGCGAGTTCGGCATCGTCGCCGGCGGCCAGAACCTGGCGGCGATCGTGATGTTCATCTCCGACAGCCTGGGGCTGAAGCTGGCGCAGGGCCTGATCATCACCGAGGCCTATTACTGGGACCTCAACGACAAGACCCGCGCCTTCGGCAAGCGTTTCATGGAGCGCATGAAGCGCATGCCAACGATGAACCAGGCCGCCACCTACAGCGCGACGCTGCACTACCTCAAGGCCGTGCAGGCCGCCGGCACCAGGGACACCAAGACGGTGATGGCGAAGATGCGCGAGCTGCCCGTGAAGGATGCCTTCACCGACAACGGCATCCTGCGCGAGGACGGCCGCATGGTGCACAGCATGTTCCTGTTCCAGGTGAAGAAGCCAGAGGAGTCGAAAGGCCCGTGGGACTATTACAAGCTGCTCGCCGAAGTCCCCGCCGACCAGGCCTTTCGTCCGCTGAAGGACGGCGGCTGCCCGCTGGTGAAGTAACGCTGACGAAGACGAACCTGCATCGCCGCGCGCGGTGCAGGTTCTCTAGCGGCGCCGCAGGTCCGACGGGCTGTGGCCGAACTTCCTGCGGAACGCCGTGCTGAAATACGACGAGCTGCTGAAACCGAGCTGATAGGCGACTTCAGTGATCGACAGCGACCGCAGCTCCGGGCGGGTCAGCACGTCGTAGCAGCGCTGCAGCCGGCGATCCAGGATCCATTCGGACACCGAGACATCAGTGAGCCGGAACAGATAATGCAGATGCCTGAGCGAGACGCCGTTGCTCTTCGCGATCTTCTCCAGCGACAAATCCGCATCGGTGAGATGCGCCTCGATCCAGGCCTTGACCGAGCGCAGGCGCGCCTGCTGCGCGCTCGCATCTTCCGAGAATTCGTCCCGATCGCCCATGTCGAGCGCGAGCGCCACCACGTCCATCAGTTCGGCGCCGAGCCGCGTCCTCGCTGTCTCGTCCAGCGACGCACCTTCCGCGGCGAGCGTCGCGCAGAACTCGGCGGCGATCCGCCCAAGGCCGCGGCCCGTCGCCATCGTCGTGACGACAGGCAGGCGCCCGTCACTGAAGCGCGCGGAAAACTCCTTGCGCGGGATCTCGAGATACAGCGATCGCACCTTGCCGATACATTCGAGATCGTAGGCCTCGGAGGCCGAAAAGATCGCGCCGACGCCGGGATTCGACAGCAGGGTCTGGCCCGCCTGCAGCACGTTGACCCGGCCCTGCTGGACGAATTCAACGTAGTAGCAATCTTTGTCGAGTTTTGCGATGTGGCGCTCGCGGCGCGAGATGCGCTGCTCCGACAGCAGGACATCCGTCATCGTAACGGCGCCGAAGTGGGCCTCGCGAATGAAGCCGTGATAGTCGGAGCGCTCCTCGGCATTCACGTCGACATGGACGTAGACATCGCAGATCGCGCCTTGCCACGCAGCGTAGCGTTTGGCCGGCTCCAGATCGTCCGTCGAAAATACCAGGTTCATCGTCCGCCCATCAATTGCAAGGCCATGATGAACGTCGTTTGTGCATCGCACAAGCCGGCCAAGCACCGGGATTCTAGATCGCCGCCGCCTACACGCAAGACCGGTTTGCGCGGAGAAGCAAAAGCTTTGCGCTCCGGAGCAAGCCGCGTTCCGGCATGTGGCCTATGAAGAACAAAAAGCAGTACACAAAATAGGCGGGAAACGTTCGCTTGCGTCAGGTCCAGTCAACTGCTGCACAGCTTGCCGTGCCGCCCGAATGGCGATGCCCGTGAGCAGCGCCTTGTCGTCGCAAATCACAACGCGGTTCACGCAGCCGGTCAAGACCATCGCCGATATCGAGGCGCTGGAGCAGCGGCCTTACGACTCCCTCATCCCTGCCCGCAATCTCCTGCACCTGTTCGAAGCCACGGCACGCCTGCATCCCGACCGTCCCGCGCTGACGGTGCTGACCAAGGGCTCGCGCGAGCCTGATGACGTCACGCTGACGCATCGTCAGTTGCTTGCGGAAATCATTCGCGCCGCCAATCTGTTCAGGTCGCATGGGATCGGGAAAAGCGGCGGAACAGCCGCGTTTCTCTGTCCGATCCTGCCGCCGCTGTTTCCTTCATTGCTCGGCGCCCAGGTGGCGGGCGTCGCCAGCTCGATCAACTATCTTCTCAACGAAGACGCGATCGCCGACCTGCTCGAGGCGCAGAGCGCAACCGTGCTGGTGGTCCCGTCCGAAGCCACCGATCGCGCCATCTGGGCCAAGGCGGCCAACGTCGCGCAGCGCGTCCCATCGCTCAAGACGATCTTGGTGATCGGCGCGAATAATCCTCTGCCTGGAGGTTTTCTGAACTTCGATGAGGCGGTCGCGCGCGCGCACGACACGCTGGACTTCGAGCCCTCGACAGATCGCGCCGCGATATGCGCCCTCTTCCACACCGGCGGGACCACCGGGCGACCGAAACTGGTTCGGCTGACGCACGGCAACCAGATCCACGCCGCCTGGAGTTTTGCGCAGGTGCACGGACTGGATGAACTGGATGCCGCCGTGAACGGCTTTCCGCTGTTTCACGTCGGCGGCACCATAACGCTCGGCCTGTCGATCCTCGCGGCCGGCGGACACGTGATCATGCCCTCGCCCTACAGCCTCAGAAGTCCCGATGCGATCCGCGACTATTGGCACACTGTCGAGCGGTTCGGCGCGACCATCGTCAGCGGCGTGCCGACGTCGATTGCCGCGCTTGCCGAGGTGCCGGTCGGATCCTCCGACATCAGCACCGTCCGCATGGCGCTCACCGGCGGCGCCGTGGCGCCAAAGGCCGTCAGCGAGAGGTTTCAGGCACGCACCGGCATCACGCTGTTCGAGACCTACGGCATGACGGAGACCGCGGCCGCAATCGCGTTCAATCCCGGTCGCGGAACGCCGGTGCAGGGCAGCGTCGGCTTCCGGGCGCCATTCGCGAAGACGAAGATCGTCGCGCTTGATGATGCCGATTTGAAGACGGAATGTCCGCCGCTCACCAGCGGGCTCGTCCTTGTCAGCGGCCCTCAGGTGTTTCCCGGCTATCTCGATCCCCGGCACAACAAGGGCGTGCTGACCGACGACAACTGGATCGTCACCGGCGACGTCGGCTATCTCACGCCGGACCAGCGCCTGGTGCTGACGGGGCGCGAAAAGGACCTGATCGTGCGGAGCGGTCACAACATCGACCCCGCCGCCATCGAGGACGTCGCCAATGCCTTTCCGGGGGTGCAGATGAGCTCGGCCGTCGGCATGCCGGACGCCTATGCCGGCGAAGTGCCCATTCTCTTCGTGGTGCCGTCGCCGGGACAGACCATCGACCTCGCAGAGCTGCGCGAGCATCTCGAGCGCAACGTCAATGAACCTCCAGCGAAGCCGAAGCGCGTCGTGCTGCTCGAAAGCCTTCCGGTCACCGCGGTCGGCAAGATCTTCAAGCCCACGCTCCGCGACCTCGCCGTTCAGGAGAAGGTCAGGAGCGAGATCGACCGCATCTTCGGCCCGGACACCGCGGCGGAGATTCGCGTCGAGAAGGATTCGAGGCTGAATACGCTGGTCCACGTCACGGTGAACTCCAACGATCAGGATCGGAGGAAAGCACTCGCCGAGAGCCTGACGCCGCTTCCACAGACCTATCGCATCGAGACCCGATCGTCATAACGGACCCCGCAGAGGCCGGCGTCGAAGAAAGGCAACACTGGGATGGAGCGCATTCGGTTCAATCAGCAGGAAATCGTCTTCGCGGTCTTTGCGCTGCTGTTCCTGCTATTCTCGATTTTCCTGCGCGGCTTTCTCACGCCGGAAAACATGCTGACGCTGCTGCAGAACGTCTCCGTGCTCGGCATCCTCGGCCTCGCCATGGCGATCGTCGTGATCGGGCGCGGCATCGACATCTCGCTGATCGCGGCGCTCGCGGTGCCGCCGGGACTGGTCCTGCAGATGGTGCAGAACGGTCACTCGCTGCCGGCTTCGCTGCTGACCGCCGTGCTGCTCGCGATTGCCTTCGGTCTCGTCAACGGCTGGCTGATCGCCTACGCCGAAGTCCCTTCGCTATTCGCGACGCTCGCAACGGGACTTCTCCTCGCAGGCCTCGGACAGGCCGCGTTGTTCCAGCTCGACGTCGTGCAGTGGAGCCCGGGCATGGACGGCTTCGAGCGGCTCGGACAGGGCACCATTCTCGGCATTCCGACGTCGATCTGGATGTTCGCGATCGCCTGCGTCGTGGTCGCCTTCCTGCTGCGCAAGACGCGCTGGGGCGCCTATATCTACGCGATCGGCGATAATCCCTACGCAGCGCGCGTAACCGGCATTCCCTCCCGCCCGATCATCGTCCTGCAATATGTGATCACCGCCTTGATCGGCTGCTTCGCCGGCCTCGTGATGGCGGCATCGGTCAACTCGATGCCGACCCGCATCTTCAACTCGACGCTGATCTACGACGTCATCCTGGTCGTGGTGCTCGGCGGCATCGGCCTGTCGGGCGGACGCGGCGGCGTGTTGAACGTCGTCATCGGCACGCTCGTGATCGGCACGATGCTCAACGGCATGACGATCATGGACATCTCCTACGCCGGACAGAATCTCATCAAGGGCATCGTCCTGCTGCTCGCCGTCATCACGGACTCCTTCCTGAATCCGCGCAACGAAGAAACGGCACAACAAGGCGACATCTGAACCACCGACTACAGCGATAATCACAACCAAGGAGGAAACAATGAAGCATCTCGGCAGCCCGACAAAGGTAATCGTTGCCGCACTGGGCCTTGCGGCCATGACCGCGCCAGCACTCGCCCAACAGGGTCTGGACGAGCCGTTCCAGAAGCCATTCAAGGAGGCGCTGGCCGGCAAGACCGTGGCCTACGTCCCGGTCGCCATGAACTTCGATCTCACCGAAGGCTGGTATGCCGGCCTGAAGAAGGAGCTTGAGCCGTTCGGCGTCAAGTTCGTGATCCGCGACGCCAACTGGAACACCAATGCCGGCGCGCAAGCCGTGACGTCGCTGATCTCCGAGAAGCCGGCGGTCATCGTCGTCCATAATCCGGACGTGCAGACCTACGCAAAACTGCTGCAGCGCGCCGAGAACGAAGGCATCTACGTCATCCAGATCAACATGGGATCGGCCTATCGCAGCTCCGCCTTCGTCGGCGCCAACTGGGTCGAGATCGGCGAGCGCCAGACCGAAGGCGTGGTCAAGGCCTGCGAGGGCAAGTCGAACAAGATCGCGATCATCCAGGGCGCGCTGTCGGCGGCCGCGAGCGCCTATACCTTGAAGGGCGTCGAGAACGTGCTCGCCAAGCACCCCGAAATCAAGGTGGTGTCCAGCCAGGCCGCCGATTGGGACGCCGCCAAGGCCAAGGCGATCACGCAGACAGTGCTGAAGCAGAATCCGGATCTCTGCGGCATCGTCGGCTTCTGGGACGGCATGGACATCGGCACTGCCGCCGCGGTCAAGGAAGCCGGCCTCACCGGCAAGGTGTTCGTGGCGACCTCGGGCGGCGGCGAGCGCAAGGGCGCGTGCGAGCTGGTCAAGTCCGGCGCGTTCGATCTCAACATGAGCTACGACGTGCCGACCCAGGCATCGCAGATGGCCGGCACCATCAAGTGGCTGCTGTCGTCGGGCGTGAAGCCCGGCTCGGTCAAAGGTTCGGAATACACCACGCTGATTCCGATCACCAAGGAGAACGCAGATAACCAGATGACCTGCTGGAATCTCAGCGACCTCAAGAAATAGTCGTCGCGACGCAAGACCAAGGCGTCCCGGACGATCTCACGTCCGGGATGCGGTCCCGAAACTTGCAAGGTCCTGGAATGCCGATGCGCGATACCCTGACAAGCCTGCGTTACCGCTACTGGCCCGATCACCTCCTCGGTGAAATCCTGTCCAAGCGATGGACCGAGACCGCCATTCCGGTGATCCTTCTCCTGATCGTTGGCCTCGCGCTCAGCCGGTCCATCGACAACTTCCTGTCGCCGGCGAGCTTCGCTGACACCGCACGGCAGGCCGGAGAGATCGGTTTCATCGCGCTCGGGCTGGCGCTGGTCGTCATCGTTGGCGGCATCGATCTCTCCGTCGGCTCGATCTTCGCTCTGACCGATTTCTGCGCGCTCTACTGCCTTGACGTTCTGGGCTGGCCGGTGCCGGCGGTGATCGCCGCCACGCTGCTCTGCGGCGCCCTGCTCGGCGCGGTCAACGGCGTTCTGATCGGATATCTGCGGCTGCGCGCTTTCATCACCACGTTGATCACCCTGATCATCTACCGTTCGGCCTACGATCTGCTGATCCAGCGCTATTCCAACGCGATCGCGTCGGCCTTTCCCGACATCCCCTCGTGGGATTTCATCGGCGGCGGCAGCGTGTTCGGCATCCCGACTGTCGCGCTCGTCTATATCGTCATCGCCATCTTTGGCCACATCTTCCTGACCCGGCTCCGGCCCGGCTGGCACATCACCGCGATCGGCGGCTCGCGCCGCTCGGCGTACAATTCCGGCATTCCCGTCCGCCGCACCATCGCGCTCTGCTACGTCGCAAGCGGCGTGCTGACCAGTATCGGCGCGCTGTTCTTCGCGTCCCGGCTCGGCACCGTCGGCGGCGACATCGGCGTCGGCCTCGAGGTGATCGTGCTGACCGCGACGGTGCTGGGCGGCATCACGCTCGGCGGCGGCAAGGGCTCGGTCGCCAAATCAGCCGTCGGCGTGCTGATCGTGCTGCTGGTCACCAACGGCCTGACCACCATGAACGCACGCGGCGGCGTCAACCGGATGGCGCTCGCCGGCATTTTGCTGGTCGCCGCGATGGTCGACATCCGCTGGCAGAAGAACCGCACCCGCATCATCAGCAAGGTCTATGTCGCGCCGACCTATCATTCGCTGCCGCCGCCACCACCGACCGAGATCGGACAAGGCGGCCCGTTCGAGCAGAACGACAAGCTGCGCAACGTCGAATCGATCGGCCTCGGCCGCATCGAGGCGCCGGAGGACGTCATCCTCGATCGCCACGACAATCTCTATGCCGGCTCGCGCCATGGCGACATCATGCGCTTCCTGGCGCCCGACTATCAGAAAATGGAGGTGTTCGCACATATCGGCGGTCAGCCGCTCGGCATGGCCTTTGACCGTGAGGACAATCTCTACGTCTGCATCGGCGGCATGGGGCTCTACCGCATCAAGCCCGACGGCACGGTGGAGAAGGCGACTGACGAGACCAACCGCAGCATGCGCTCGGTGAACGACGACAGCCGGCTGCGGCTCGCCGACGACCTCGACATTACCGACGACGGCCTGATCTTCTTCTCGGAAGCCACGGTGCGTTACGAGATGGACGAGTGGCCGATCGACGGCCTCGAGGCGCGCGGCAACGGCCGCATCATCTCCTACGACACCAAGACCGGCGCAACGCGCACCGAACTGCGCGGCCTCAAATTCCCCAACGGCATTTGCGTGGCCTCCGACGGCCAGTCGATCCTGTTCGCCGAAACCTTCGGCTGCTCGATCAAGCGCTATTGGTTCGCGGGGCCGAAGAAGGGCAACGTCGAGGTCGTGATGGACAACCTGCCGGGCTACCCCGACAACATCAACCTCGCTTCCGACGGCAATTACTGGCTCGCGCTGGTCGGCATGCGCAGCCCCTCACTCGACCTCGCCTGGAAGATGCCGGGCTTCCGGCGCCGCATGGCCAAACGCGTACCGGTCGATGAATGGCTGTTCCCCAACATCAACACGGGCTGCGTGGTCAAGTTCAACGAGCAGGGCAAGATCGTCGAATCGTTCTGGGACCTGCATGGCGAAAACCATCCGATGATCACCTCGATGCGGGAGCATCGCGGCTATCTCTATCTCGGCGGCATCCTCAACAACCGGATCGGCCGTTACAAGCTCGACGACGCCGATCCGGACTTCGTCCAGTATGACAAGCGGTGGGGGAAGCAGTCGTGATCGCAGCCGTCAGGGAATTCGCCAACCGCATTCTCGGGCGCGGCGATGCCACCATCACCGTGCCGTCCTTCGACGGCGCACTGAAACCCAACCAGAGGCTGGAAGCGGCGGAGACCTTGCTGACATGCGAGGCGCCCGAAGACCTCGCTACCGATGGAAGCAATCTTTTCATCGCGGACGGCGCGCGGCTGATGCGGCTGGACGACGGCGTGGCTTCGGAGGTTCGCAGCTTCGAGCGGCCGATCTCGGCGCTGTGTGCCCTGCCTGGCGGGGGACTTGCGGTCGCGCTCGGGGGACGCGAGGTGCGTCTTTATTCCAGCCCTTCGGCCGAGCAACCACACCTGACGTTTGCCGATGCCGCCTTCAACGCCGTCAACGCGCTGGCCTTGGCGAATGACAACACGCTCATCGCAACCGATGGCTCAGCGACATGCGGCGTCGACGACTGGGCGCGCGACCTGATGGAGCTCAATCGCACCGGCCGCGTGTTCAAGCTGGACCCCGGCAGCAAGACCGTGACACCGCTGGCGCAAGGGCTCGGCCACGCCTTTGGTGCCTGCGTGCATGGCAACGGCGTGCTGGTCAGCGAGAGCTGGCGTCATCGCCTCGTGCTCGTGGCGCCGGGCGCACCGCCGCGGACCGTGCTCGCTCACCTGCCCGTCTATCCGTCGCGGCTCGCGAAGGCCTCGGGCGGCGGTTACTGGCTCACGGCCTTCACCGCGCGCACCCAGCTCGTCGAGTTCGTGTTGCGCGAGCCGGCCTATCGGCGCCGCATGATGGCCGAGATCGATCCGGCGTACTGGGTCGCGCCGCGCCTGCGCTCCGGCATCTCGTTCAAGGAACCGATGCAGGGCGCGCACATCAAGACCATGGGTGTCATCAAGCCATGGGCGCCGCCCCGCTCCTACGGCCTCGTCATCCGCCTCGATGCCGAGGGACAGCCGCTCTATTCGCTGCACAGCCGGGTCGATGGTATCAATCACGGCGTCGTCGCGGCCATCGAGATGGGCGGCGACCTCGTCCTGATCGCGAAGGGACCGGGCCGGGTTCTGAAGCTGCCCCTGGCCGGCCTTGCCGAGGAGTTCTGCTCATGAGCGACATCGCACTCTCGTTGCGCAACGCCACGAAACTCTACGCCGGCGTGCCCGCCATCGACGGGGTCGACTTCGACCTGCGCCGCGGCGAGATCCACGCGCTGGTCGGCGAGAATGGCGCCGGCAAATCGACCCTGACCAAGGTGATGGCAGGCGTGGTGACGCTGACCTCGGGCACCATGACGGTCGACGGCGCCGACGTCGCGCCAAGGACCCCACTGGAAGCGCGCAATCTCGGCATCGCCATGGTGTTCCAGGAGAACAGCCTGGTGCCGACCATGACGGTGGCGCAGAATTTGTTCTTGGGGCAGGAGAAATTCTACAACCGCCTGCGCGGCATCTACATTGCCGCGCAGCAGTTCCTGCAATCGCTCAATTTCGACGTCACGCCGACCGCGACCGTCAGCGGTCTCGGGGCGGCCAAGAAGCAGATGGTGGAAATCGCGCGCGCGGTCCTGCACCGCGCCAAGGTCATCATCTTCGACGAGCCGACCGCATCGCTGACGCCGGAGGAGAAGAAGTACTTCTTCGACCTCGTCCGCGATCTCAAGAAGCGCGGTGTCTCGATCGTCTTCATCTCGCACGCCCTGGAAGAGGCCCTGCTGCTTGCCGACCGCATCACTGTCCTGCGTGACGGCAGGCATGTCGTGACCGACGACGCCGCCAAATTCGATCGCGCCGCCATCATTCAGGCCATGGTCGGCCGCGACCTCTCCAACACGCTCTACGGCGCTCGAAAGAGCACTGTGCGGCCGGCCGGCGCACGCGTGCTCACGGTGCAGAACCTGAAGATGGCGCCGATGGTGAAGAACAATTCGCTGTCAGTGTTCGCAGGCCAGATCACCGGCGTGTTCGGCTTGGTCGGCGCGGGCCGCACCGAGACGTTCAAGATCGTCTCCGGCGTGCTCAAGCGCGACTTCTTCCACGGCGGCGAGATCCTGCTGCACGACAAGCCGGTGCGCTACCGGGTGCCGGCGCCGGCGGTCAAGGCCGGCATCGCCTATGTCACCGAGGATCGCAAGGTCGAAGGCTTCTTCGAGACGTCCTCGATCGCGCGCAACATTTATCTCGGCCTGCTGTCGAAATTTCCCAAGGGCCGCATGATCCTGTCGCGGCGGGAGACCGATGCGGTGGGCAAGACCTGGATCCAGAAGCTCAAGGTTCGGGCCATCGGCGACCACGGCAAGGTGGTCGAGCTCTCGGGCGGCAATCAGCAAAAGGTCGTGATCGCCAAATCGCTGGTGCAGGAGCCGGACCTGATCATCTTCGACGAGCCGACGCGCGGCGTCGACGTGGGCGCCATCGTCGAGATCCACGAGTTGATCAACCAGCTCGCCGACGAGGGCAAGGCGGTCGTGGTCATCTCATCCTACCTGCCAGAGGTCATGGCTCTCTCCGACCGCATCCTGGTCTCGCGCCAGGGCAAGGTCGTGGAGGAATTCTCCGCGCTGGACGCGACGGAGGAGAGGATCATGTACGCGGCTATCCACTAGGCGCCTCCCGAGCTTTCCAGGCCGGCAGACTGCCGGAACCTTGAGCAGAGGTACCGTTCGCACGGTCTGATCTGCATCAAGTTGCGCTGCAAAAATCGCTGCCATGTTGCGCCAGCCCTTCCGCACGATGAGCGGCCGGGCGTTCGTGTCTCAACATGTGGGCGCCGCTGGCGGCGTGATGAACAGATGAACTTCACACCGGGTCGCATCGCCGCGGCGGTCGCCATCCTCGTCGCGGGCGGCGGCTATTACTACTGGCTGCACCGCGATTCCAACCCGCTGCCGGCAGGCTTCGCCCGCGGCAACGGCCGCGTCGAAGCGGTCGAGATCGACATCGCCACCAAGACACCGGGCCGGATTCGCGAGATCCTGGTCAACGAAGGCGATTTCGTGAAAGCCGGCCAGGTTCTGGCGCGGATGGACACCGATCAATTGCAGGCGCAACGCCGCCAGGCCGAAGCGCAACTCCAGCGCGCTTCGATCAATGTCGAGACCGCGAAGAGCCTGGTGAACCAGCGCGAGGCCGAGCGCAGGGCTGCCGAGGCCGTGGTCGACCAGCGCATCGCGCAGCTCGACAGCGCGAGGCGCAAGCTGGATCGTTCCGAGCAATTGATCAGGACGAACGCAGTGTCACAGCAGGTGCTGGACGACGACCGCTCGGCCAACGCCACGGCGAAGGCGGCGCTTGCCGCTGCCCAGGCCCAGGTCGCCGCATCCGAGGCCGCGATCAGCTCCGCCCGTGCCATGGTGATCGATGCCGGCGCCTCGGTCGACGCGGCCAAGGCCGCGATCGAAAGCATCAACGCCGACCTCAACGACAGCGTGCTGAAGGCGCCGCGCGAAGGCCGGGTGCAATATCGGGTATCACAGCCGGGCGAGGTGCTCGCGGCCGGCGGCCGCGTGCTCAACATGGTCGATCTCGGCGACGTCTACATGACGTTCTTCCTGCCGACGGCGGCTGCCGGCCGCGTCGCGATCGGATCCGAGGTCCGCCTCGTGCTCGACGCCATTCCGCAATACGTGATCCCGGCCAAGGCCACCTTCGTCGCCGATGTCGCGCAATTCACGCCCAAGACCGTCGAGACCGAGGAGGAGCGCCAGAAGCTGATGTTCCGCATCAAGGCGCATATCGCGCCCGAGCTGCTGCGCCAGCACGTCGAGCACGTGAAGACCGGCCTGCCCGGTATGGCCTATGTGCAGCTCGATTCGGCCACGCAATGGCCCGACAATCTCAAGATCAAGCTGACCCGATGAGCACGACTGCCGCAACCGACGCACCGGCCGGGCCCGGCAGCGTGGTGCATCTGGAAGGCGTGAGCCTGAGCTACGGCAAGATCCGGGCGCTCGACGCCATTACCCTCGACTTGCCGTCCGGCTGCATGGTCGGATTGATCGGCCCTGACGGCGTCGGCAAATCCAGCCTGCTCGCGCTGATCGCCGGCGCACGCGAAATTCAGGAAGGACATGTCCACGTGCTCGGCGGCGACATGGCGAGCTCGCGCCATCGCCGCACGGTCTGTCCCGACATCGCCTTTATGCCGCAGGGGCTCGGCAAGAACCTTTATCCGACGCTGTCGGTGTTCGAGAACATCGACTTCTTCGGCCGCCTCTTCGGGCACGGGAAGGCGGAACGAACGCGGCGGATCGCGGGCCTGTTGCGCGACACGGGACTCACCCCCTTCGCCGACCGCCCGGCGGCCAAGCTCTCCGGCGGCATGAAGCAGAAGCTGGGCCTGTGCTGCGCCTTGATCCACGATCCCGAGCTGCTGATTCTGGATGAGCCGACGACCGGCGTCGATCCATTGTCGCGGCGCCAGTTCTGGGAGTTGATCGCCTCGATCCGAGGCGGCCGGCCCGGCATGAGCGTGATCGTCTCGACTGCCTATATGGAAGAGGCCGCGCAGTTCGACTTCCTGATCGCGATGAACGCGGGACGCGTGCTGGCGACCGGAGCACCCGCCTCACTCAAGAGCCAGACCGGCACCGACACGCTCGATGACGCCTTCATCCGGCTCTTGCCGGAGGCAGATCGCGGCAGCCATACCGGGATCGTCATCCCGCCGCGCAGCGGCGACCACGACGAGATCGCGATCGAGGCCGACCACCTGACCCGGCGGTTCAATGGCTTCGTCGCCGTCGACGATGTGAGCTTCCGCATCGGCAAGGGCGAGATCTTCGGCTTCCTCGGCTCGAACGGATGCGGCAAGACCACGACCATGAAGATGCTCACCGGCCTGTTGCCCGTGAGCGAAGGCAGCGCTCGGCTGTTCGGCAAGGCGATCGATGCCGGCGACATGTCGGTGCGCCGGCGCATCGGCTACATGTCGCAGGGCTTCTCGCTCTATTCGGAGCTCACGGTCGTCCAGAATCTCGATCTGCATGCAAGGCTGTTCAAATTGCCGGCGGAGACCATTCCCGCGCGAATCCACGAGATGATCACGAGGTTCGATCTTGCCGACGCGGCCGATGCCCTGCCCGATGCGCTGCCGCTCGGCCTGCGGCAGCGGCTGTCGCTGGCCGTCGCCATGATCCATGCGCCCGACATCCTCATCCTCGACGAACCGACCTCCGGTGTCGACCCGGTCGCCCGCGACCGCTTCTGGCAGATTCTCGCCGAGCTCGCGCGCAAGGACAACGTCACCATCTTCGTATCGACCCATTTCATGAACGAGGCCGAGCGCTGCGATCGCATTTCGCTGATGCATGCCGGCAAGGTGCTGACGTCGGACACACCAGCCGCGATCGTGGCCGCGCACGGCGCCGCCACGCTGGAGCAGGCCTTCATCGCCTGCCTGGAACAGGCGGGCGCGGACGCGGCGGATGAAACCAGCCAGCCGGCGGCCACATCGCCCGAGCCGGCTGCGACGGCAGCACCTCGGCGCAGGCGCAGCGCGAGGTTCAATCCGACCCGCATGTTCGCCTATTCCCGGCGCGAGACGCTGGAGCTGCGCCGCGATCCGATCCGCGCCACGCTCGCAGTCCTCGGCAGCGTGCTGCTCCTGTTCGTGCTCGGCTACGGCATCAGCATGGACGTCGAGAACCTGACCTTCGCCGTGCTCGACCGCGACGACAGTGCGATCAGCCGCGACTACAGCCTCCAGATCGCAGGCTCGCGCTACTTCACCGAAAAATCCCCGATCACGGATTATGCCGATCTCGACCGCCGCATGCGTGCCGGTGAGATTGGCCTCGCCATCGAATTGCCGCCCGGCTTCGGCCGGGACGTCAGTCACGGCCGGCATGTCGAAATCGGCGCCTGGGTCGACGGCGCCAACCCGACCCGCGCCGAGACGTTGCGCTCCTATACCCAGGCCATCCACGCGACCTGGCTCGCGCAAAAGGGGCGCGAGCTCTATGGCGAGACGGCGATCGCCGGCACCTTTCAGCTCGCGATGCGCTATCGCTACAATCCGGACGTCCGAAGCGTCGTCGCAATGGCGCCGGGCATCATCCCGCTGCTCCTGATCATGATCCCCGCGGTGCTCGCCGCGCTCGCGGTCGTGCGCGAGAAGGAGCTCGGCTCGATCGTCAATTTCTACGTCACGCCGGTGACGCGGCTGGAGTTCTTGCTAGGCACGCAGCTGCCTTACGTCGTGCTGGCATTCGGTAACTTCCTCCTCCTCGTCGCCTTCGCGCTCGCCGTCTTCGGCGTGCCCTTCACCGGCAGCTTTCCGACCTACGCGCTCGCCGCGCTTCTCTACGTCACGGCAACGACCGCCATGGGGCTGGTGATCTCGGCCTTCATGAAGAGCCAGATCGCCGCGCTGTTCGGCACCGTGCTGATCACGCTGATTCCGGCGATCCAATATTCCGGCCTGATCGATCCGGTCTCCTCGCTGCAGGGAGCGGGCAGGCTGATCGGGCTCATCTACCCGACCAGCCATTTCGTGACCATCTCGCGCGGCGCGTTCTCGAAGGGTCTCGGCTTCGACACGCTTCACAACGACCTGCTAGCGCTCGCCGTCACGATCCCGGTGCTGCTCGCCACCGGCGCGCTGCTCCTGAAAAAACAGGCCCGCTGACCATGCGCCTCGGCAACCTCTTCCAGCTCGGCATGAAGGAATTGCGGGGCCTCTCGCGCGACCCGGTGCTGCTCGTGCTGATCGCCTACTCCTTTACGCTCGCGGTCTATGAGGGCGCCAACACGCTGCCGGAGACGTTGAATCGCGCCGCGATCGCCATCGTCGACGAGGACCATTCGCCGATCTCGACCCGGATCGGGATGGCGTTCACCGAGCCCTACTTCTCCACCCCCCGGCTGATCTCGCAATACGAGATGGACCAGCGAATGGATGCCGGTCTCGACACCTTCGCGCTCGACATCCCGCCGGACTTCCAGCGCGACCTGCTGGCGCGCAAGGCGCCGACCATTCAGCTCAACGTCGACGCGACGCGGATCTCGCAGGCCTTCAACGGCAGCGGTTATGTCGAACAGATCGTCAGCGCCGAGATCGCGGAATTCCTGGCGCGCAGCAGGCAGGCGCAGATGCCACAGATCGATCTCGCGCTGCGCGCCCGCTTCAATCCGGAGCTGAAGAGGTCCTGGTTCGGCGCGATCGACCACCTCATCATGTCGATCACCATGCTCTCGATCATCCTGACCGGCGCGGCGCTGATCAGGGAGCGCGAGCACGGCACGATCGAGCACCTGCTGGTGATGCCGGTCACGCCGTTGGAGATCATGGTGAGCAAGATCTGGTCGATGGGAGCCGTGGTGCTGGTCGCCTCCGCGCTGTCGATCGCCTTCGTGGTCAAGGGATGGCTGGCGGTCACGATCGACGGCTCGGTGGCGCTGTTCCTCGTCGGCGCGGCGCTGCAGCTCTTTGCCACCACCAGCATGGGCATCTTCCTCGCCACCGTCGCCGGCTCGATGCCGCAATTCGGGCTGCTGCTGATCATGATCCTGCTGCCGCTGCAGACCCTGTCCGGCAGCATGACGCCGCGGGAGAGCATGCCGCAATTCGTCCAGGACATCATGCTGGCGGCGCCCAACACGCATTTCGTGATGCTCGCGCAGGCCATCCTGTTCCGCGGCGCGGGGCTCGAGGCCGTATGGCCGCAGCTGGTCGCGCTCACGCTGATCGGCGTCGTCTTCTTCCTGATCGCGCTGCGCCGGTTCCGCACGTTTCTGGCCTAGGCCTTTGACGCGTTTTCTTGACGCGAACCGGTATCCACTTCGCTCGAAAACGCTCTAGGCACGACGCGGCCCGGCGCGCCGCCCGCCTCAGAGCTTGTGCCCCTTCTGCCGCAGCGCCTCAATCAGGCGCTGCTTCAACTCGTCGGCCGCCTTCTGGCTGACGTCCTGGCCGATCTGCACGCTCGCCTGCGCCAGCGAATCCGACTTCTCCAAGAATTTCTGGCCCGCAGGGCCGGCATAGAAGGCTTCGATCTGGCGCAGCTCGTCCACCGTGAAGCTGGCGGCATAGAGCGCCGCGATCCGGTCGATCATCGCGGCAGAGAACGGGGCGTAGATCTGGGCGCCGGGCGCCGTCATGGCGTCATAGTCGCGCTCGATCTCCGGCCTGTCCTGCGCGACCACCGGCCGGAGCTTGAGCAGGAGCTGCGGCAGCAATGCGCGGTATTGATCCGCGATCTTCAACGTCGCCACCAGCTTGCGCGCCGCATTCATCGCCTCCGGCGACGGCGCTTGTGCAAAGGCACCGCAGACCAGGAACAGGAGGGTGCCGGCAATCGTCAACAAACGTCTGGACATGAACCTCTCCGTGAAATGCAGGCGACGCGATGCTTCAGCGGCTCGCAGGGGCGCGGGCCCCGGCGCCCACGTCGGGAGCCTCACCTTCCTCGACCTCCGTCACCTTCACGAACAGGCTGGGCACGCGTTCGGCACGATCGAGCAGCCAGGCGGCGCCGATCATGATGACGATGCCGCCGGCGGAGACCGCGAGCTGCTCCCAGGCGCCCTGGGTGTATTGCGTCAGGATCCAGTGCGCGGAGAACGACAGGAACACCCCGAGGCAGAAGATCGGCAGCGAATGCTGGCCGCAGAGGATGACCGGACGCAGCCACGCGATATGCAGCGGCCGCCATTTGGGCGGGATGAAATGGGTGACCCAGATCGCCAGCGCCAGGAAATGGGTGAAACGCAGCATGTCGAGATCGGTCTTGTCGATCGGGTAGATCGCCTTGATCATCCATTTCGGGATCAGGGCCTCGAGCGCGGGAATGTGCCAGGTCATCACGATCAAGAAGGCAAAGACGAGCCAGACCGCGGCCAGTCCCAGCGCCGTCTTCGACCACACCCACGTCGCGACCTTGTCGATCTGGCCGATGCCGCACCAGGCCGCGAACACGAACATCAGCTGCCAGCAGAACGGGTTGAAGTACCAGGTGGTGCCGGGCGGGTAGGAGGCGATGTTCCAGTCGAACCAGCGCGCCAGCACGTAGAGCATCACGGAAGCGGCAAGCGTCAGGTTCGGCCGGCGCACCAGGCACCACACCATGAACGGCGCGGCCAGCACCAGCACGATGTAGAGCGGCAGCACGTCGAGATTGACCGGCTTGTATTTCAGCACGATCGCCTGGCCGATCAGCTCGTCCGGGTGCTGGAGAAAATTGAACACGTTGAACTCGTGCTGGTACATCGGATTGTCGAAGCGGCGCGCGGTGCGGGCGACCTGCGCGGTGAACAGCAGGAACAGCATGATGTGGGCGACGTACAGCTCGGCCGCGCGACGCCACAGCCGCTTGAGCGCGGCGAGAAACCAGCCGCCCGCGACGACCGGGCCGTAGATCCAGCCGACCAGGTATCCGGAGATGAACACGAAAAACTCGGCGGCGTCGCTGAAGCCGTAACTGCGCAACGTCAGCCAGGCGACGACGTCGTGCGGGATGTGGTCGAGGAAGATCATCCACAGGCCGATGCCGCGGAAGAGATCGAGCCGTAAATCGCGCTCGACCGGCGCCAACAGCGCCGACTGGTCCCGTATGATCATGGCCCCGCCTCTTCCGCTGGGCGTCGCGCCGGTGCGGCGCCAGCAAAATGGGATGCTGCTAAATCAAAAGTCGCCTGGCCCCGCGGCCATCGGCAAACGGTAGCCGACCTTGGCGTCTGCGCAAGGGGCTTGGTCATCGCGACCGCAGGGGGCTCTCGTCAAAGACGTCGAAAACAACCCCATGCACAGTAGCCAAGCCGTTGCGTCACCTGCGGAATCCAATTGACCCGTCGGGCAGGCAATAGCCGCGGCGGTACGATCGCACGCCTGGGCGCAAAAGGTCAGGTGAACTCGTCGCCCCGGGCGAGCGCCTCGTTCAGCATCGCCTCTGCCTTGTGCTGCAGCGGCAGCGCGCCGCTTTCGGCCGCGATCGCGATGGCGGCGCGCAGGGCCACGAGAATGGCCGCCTGGTTCGCCGCGCCGGAGGCCGGCGTCACGACGGCTTCGCCGAACAGGGCCTCCGCCTCGAGGCCGGCAAAGCCCTGCTGGCGGGCGGTGTTGCGCGCTTCGCGCAACATGTTCTGCGCCGCCTTGACGTCGCCGAGCTCGCTGGTGGCGAGCGCGAGGTAGATCGAGCTGCGCAGCACCGCCGAGGTATAGCCGACCGCCTTCGCCTCCTCCCGCGCCTCGGCCAGCATGCCGCGCGCGCGGTCGAACAGCCCCTGCTCCAGATAGGCGATGCCGAGGTGGCAGGCCAGCACCGGCACGAACAGCCGGATGCCGTGCTTCTGCGCCAGCACGAACCCCTCTTCGAGAATGGGGGCAGCCGCCGCCGGCTCGCCGCGGCCAAGCATCAGCCAGCCGCCGCTATAAGCGGCAGCGACGCGGTCATAGGGACGTCCCGTCTCCTCTGCGATCGCAGCGGCCTGCCGCTGGAGCTGTTCGGCGGTGTCGAACTCGCCCATGACGGTATGGGTAATGCTGTTCATCATGCAGCAAAGCAGGAGCAAAGATCGTGGGGTCGTGCCGATCGGGGCGCTTGCTGCCGGCTCCACGAGATGGCCGCGAGCAGTGGCAAGCATCTCCTTGGCAGCCTGATAGCGGCCGGCAAGAAAATACGCCTGCCCGAGACCATATTGCGCGAGATTGCGCCAGCCAGGATTGCCAGAGCTCTCCGCCAGATGCACGACGTCTTCACCAATCGCGACAGCCTCGACGGGCGTACCATAAAAATTCTGCGCACCTGCCCTCATCGTCATGGCCGCGACCTTGCGGCCAACGTCGTTGATCGCTTGGGCCCGCCGTTCGGCTTCGCTTCCCAAATCCAGGGCTTCCGCCACACGGCCCGACCCAGCAAAGGCCAAGCGCGCCTCCATCCGGAGGTCAATGGCGTCCGTTTCGCGCGCTTGTGTCACTGGTGTCTTGTCAAGAGACCCCATCGCGATCTCGAAATAATCAACCGCGTCGGCATAGGCTGAGCGCACCAGACATTTTCGACCGGCACTCCTGCCGTGGTAAAACGCCTTCTGCCAATCCTTTGCCCTCGTCGCGTGATAGCAGAGCGTATCCGGACCATCGGCCCATGCCTGATCGGTTTCGAGGGCTGCCAGAATGCTGGCGTGGATGCCTTCGCGCACCTTTTCGACCATTGAATCGTAAGTCACCTGCCGGACCATCTCGTGCCGAAATTCGAGCGAGTCCTCCAACTCACTATCGATCCTGACCAGCAGTTCGGCCCGATCAAGCGCAGTGAGGCAATCCTGCAGAACGTCCTCCGGCAAGGCCGCGACTTTCCGCAGCATGGCCTGGTCCGCCCGGGGACCAAGCGCTGCGGCGATCTGGAGAAGCGACCGCTCCTGTCGTGACACGCGATCCAGTCGAGCCGCGATCACACCTTGAATGCTGCTGGGGATGCCGAGTTCGTCCACAGGACGCGCGAGGGAAAGGTCGCCCCACTGGCCAAGAAGCATGCCGCTGTCCTTCAGACTGCGGCAGACTTCCTCGATGAACAGTGGAACGTTGGCCGTATGAGAGATGATCCGGTTTTTCAGGTCGGCGTTCGTCGCGGAAGGACCGAGCATCTCCGCGAGCATGGCCAGACCCGAATCATCGTCGAGAGGCCGCATCGCCACGATTTCCGCATGGCAACGCGCGATCCACACCGGCATTCCATTGGGCCGCGTCGTCAGCAGCACAAGCAAATCAGGGCTCTGCAGCCCGGCCAGGGTGGCCACAACCGCATCGCTGGCCCGGTCGATCCAGTGCAAGTCCTCGATCAGAAGGATCGTACGCTGGCGACGCGCGACGCCTTCGACAATTGCGCAGCTTGCGTCTGAAATCGCACGACCGCGGGCGTGAGGCTCCAATTCGTCCCATTGCGAATCGGAAATCGGCAGGTCCAGGACCGCGTCGATGGCTCGCTGCTGCACCGCCGGCAACGCGTCTCTGGGGTCGTCCGTCTTGACGTGATCCCTCGCAGCGGTATCGAGGATCGACAGCAACAGGCGCTTGAGAGTGCTGTACGGCGCGCCCTGGAGATTCGGGCTGCACTCGGCATCGATCAACCGCCAGCCGTCAGCCCGAAGGTCCTGCGCGAACTCATGTGCAAGCCGTGACTTTCCAATGCCCGCGTCCCCCATCAGCAGGACAGTCTGCCGGCTGACGCCGACCCTTTCCGTAGCGCGCCACAGCAATGCTCGCTCCGTCGTGCGGTCGACGAAGCGGGAAACGCTGCGCGCACGCCGTACCCGCCAGCTCGAAAGATCGCTCGCGCCCATGACCCTGTACACAGGCATAGGCTCGGCAAAACCACGGAGCGCCCTGCGGCCCAGGAATTCGAAGCGGACGTGCCCGTCCGCGAGCTTCTGACAGGCTTCGGAGACGTAGATCTGGTTCGCCTCGGCCGCCGCCTCCAGCCGCGCCGCCAGATGCTGGGCGGCTCCGCCGATCTCGTAGACCTTGGAAAATTCGTTGGCGACCATATAGGCCACGACATGACCGGAGTGGAGGCCGACCCGGACCTGGAGCCCGGGATCGCCCAGGCTGCCAACACGCCGGACCAGTTCGATGGCCGCGTGGCAGGCCAGAGGCGCGTGGTTGTCGTCGGCGATCGGGGCGCCGAAGACCGCGGCCACCCCGTCACCCAGCTCCTTGCTGACGATGCCGCCGAACTGGCGCACGGCGCCTCTCATGGCCGCAAGCGCCGGTTCGAGGCGCGACACGGCCGCCTCCGGCTCCAGCTCGGCAACAAGACCTGTGGAATCGACGACGTCGGCACGCAGGATCGTCACAAACCGCCGTTCGCTGTCGGGGTCGACGCGCTGGCGGACCGCCGCTCCGCATTTGGAGCACCAGCTGTCGCCCGGACCAATCGCCGACTGACACGCGAAGCAATGCATTCCAGCGCCTTCAACGACTGCCCCGGCAGTCCCGCTCCAACGCCCGCGAGGCGTTCGACTCAACATTACCTATAGGACAATGCATGGCAATCGGGCTTGCAACATATGCGACGTTACAAGATGGCGGCTATCTGGACGGAGCAGAGTCCGGAATGATAGCGTGGCTGCTCACAATAAATCGCATGATCGGCCGCAGTGTATTTTCGGCCACTCATCTGCAGTTTTCTGGGCACAGACATATCGGGGGAAAAGGCGATGGCCGGACTGGTATATAGCGGCAAGGCATTTCGAGACTTGATGAACAGCAATTACTACCCTTTGGCGAACATGAAAAAGAGCGTCGCCAAGCTCAAGGCTTCGGACGACATCGACCTGCCGACCCTGGAGTACGGCCAGTATCACCTGATTTTGAATCCGCCATCGAGGTGGCCACAGGGCAGCGCCAAGTTCTGGCACAAGGAGAAGGGACGGGCGCGCGTCGATCTCAGCACCCAGCCAAACACGGTCCCGCTATCCAAGGACGAGCCGGGCGTGATTCCCCTGACACGATGCGATCTGCTCGATGCCTGTGTCCGGAAATGCTTCAATTCCGAGCCGCCGATCCCGATGAAGACGAACATCATCACCCACGCGGCCAGCGATGCCTATGCCCACCGGCACGAAATCCGGCTGGAATGGGAGTACAAGAAGGGTTCGGACAAGCCGACGCTGCTCAATCTGACGATGGTGTGCCCGCACAGATCCTGACCTTGGCGGGAAGGCGATATCGGGTTGTGATGACTTCGGGTCGCCAGGCAAAAACGGCCCGCGCGAGGCGGGCCGTTCTTCATGGGAGCCGGTAGCCGCCCAGGGTCCTGCGAGCTCATCCTTGGCAAGCGAGGTCATGATGATGCCGGGGCGGATCGCGTTTCAAGCAGGCACCTCGCCTGCCCCAACGCACTTTCCGCCGCGCTTCCATCACAGGCGCAGCAGCACCTTGACGGCGCGCCGCTCGTCCATCGCGCGGTAGCCTTCGGCGACATCGGCAAGCGGCAGCTCGAGGTCGAACACCTTGCCGGGATTGATCTTGCGCTGGAGCACCAAATCCATCAGGTGCGGCAGGAACCTGCGCACCGGAGCCGGTCCACCCATCAGGCCGCGCTGCGAGAAGAACAGTTGCTGACCGTCGAAGGTCACGCCATGCGGGACGCCGACATAACCGATCATCGAACCCGGCCGCGCGCATGCGAGCGCCTGGTCCATCGATTCCTTGGTGCCGACGCATTCCAGGACCGAATCGGCGCCGACGTTCTGGGTCAGCTGCCTGATCCTTGCGATGCCCTCCTCGCCGCGTTCCGACACGATGTCGGTCGCGCCGTATTCGAGCGCGAGCTCCTGGCGCTTCTTGTGGCGGCTCATCGCGATGATGCGGGCTGCACCCATCTGACTGGCGGCGAGCACGCCCATCAAGCCCACGGCGCCGTCGCCCACGACGACGACCGTCGATCCCGGCTGCACGCGCGCCGCGTCGGCCGCATCCCAGCCGGTGCCGAGCACGTCCGACGTCGCCAGCAGGCTGGGGATCAGATCGGCCGGCGGCAGCTCGGCCGTCGCAACCAGGGTGCCGTCGGCCAGGGGGACTCGCGCCACCGGCGCCTGCGCGCCCGTCATGAACTCGCGCTGCTCGCAGGACGATTGGAAACCGAACCGGCAATGTGGACACGTGTTGTCGGACAGGCAGAACGAGCCGACGACGAACTGCCCCGGGCGCACGGTTTTGACCGCGCCACCGACTTGCTCGACGATGCCGCAATATTCGTGGCCCATGGCCTGGGGCCCGGCCGTTTCGTTCAAGCCGCGGTACGGCCACAGATCGGAGCCGCAGATGCAAGTGGCGGCCAGGCGGATGACGGCGTCCGTGGGCCTGAGGATTTTCGGCTCCGCCACCTGTTCGCAACGAATGTCGCGGGGGCCGTGCAAGACTGTAGCGAGCATGATGCGGTCTCTCCTGGTTGACGTCGCTATGACCGGCTTGCCGGAGCGCCGGCCGCATATTGCGCGTCGGTCACCTTCTCCAGCCAGTCGACCGGACTGCCGTTCAGCTTTTCGGCGATGGCGATATGCGTCATCGCGGTCGCGGGTGTGGCGCCGTGCCAGTGCTTTTCCGCCGGCGCGAACCACACGATGTCTCCCGGCCTGATCTCCTCGATCGGGCCGCCCTCGCGCTGCACCCAGCCGAGCCCCGACGTCACGATCAGCGTCTGACCGAGCGGGTGGGTGTGCCAGGCCGTGCGGGCGCCCGGTTCGAACGTGACGGTCGCGCCGCCGATGCGCGCGGGATCATCACCGGCGAACGGCGCGTCGATCCGCACGGTCCCGGTGAAATATTCGGCAGGGCCTCTCGCCGAAGCCTGCGCCCCGCTGCGTGTGATGCGCATGATGGACCTCCATTGTTGCGCTGGACCATACGCCACGGCGGTTCATGCGATTAGACGCCGAAACCGGCATATACTTATGAGATTTACTCACGAATGGCGGGGATTGCCGGGCCGGATGGCCCGGCCGCGCTGGCCGCGTAGGTACGCGGTCTTGACGTGAGTCAATCTGCCGGAGAGCCAAGCCGCTATCATTGGGCTCTTTCCAGCCGGCGTCGGAGCGTGAGATGGTCAAATGCGGCGTGAAATGGTTGATGATGATTTCCGGCCTGACCGCCGGGTTCGCCGTTGTCGCCCAGGCTGAAGACCTCGACATCGGCAAAGGAGAGTTTCAATCTTCGTGCGCGAGTTGTCACGGTGCCGACGCAAGGGGCAAAGGACCGGTCAGCGACCAACTCAGGATAGCGCCTCCTGACTTGACCATGCTGGCCAGGAACAACAACGGCGTCTTTCCCGCGGACGCTGTCTACAAAGCCATCGACGGATCGAAACTACCTCCCGCGCATGGCATTCGTGAAATGCCGATTTGGGGCGACCGATTCAATCCCATCGTCAACTTGCCCCATTATGTCGATCCCTCCTATTGGAAGATGGCGGGGCCGGAGCAGAACCCGGAAGTCGTCGTGCGAAAACGCATCCTGGCTGTCGTCGATTACCTCAGTCGCATTCAGCAAAAGTAACGATCTGCGCCAGACCTTCTCTCTACTGCGCCCGGTCAAAGCAAAATGGCCCGCGTGATGCGGGGGCCATTTTCCCATCGGGACCGGTAAAGTCCAATCACGCAGGCCGTCAGCGCAGGCCGCCGGTGACATGGAGCGTCTCGCCGGTGACGTAGGACGCGTCATCAGACGCGAAGAAGGCCACCGCGGCGGCGATCTCCTCCACCTTGCCGATGCGGCCGAGCGGGGTGGTGGATTCGATCCAGCTGCGCATGTCGCCTTCGTGCAGGCCGGCCGAGACGACGCCTTCGGTGGCGATCATGCCCGGATTGACGGCGTTGACGCGGATCTTGCGCGGCGCCAGCTCCTTCGCCAGCACGGCGGAGATGGCGTCCACCGAGGCCTTCGTTGCGGTGTAGACGGCGGTGTTCGCCGGCGCGAGGGTCGAGACGCCGGAGCTGATGTTGATGATGCTTCCGCCATTGGGGTTGAAGTGCTTCGACGCTTCACCTGAAACCAGCAGCAGGCCGAGCACGTTGAGGTCGAAATGCCGGTGGAAATGCTCGGGCGTGATGGCCTCGAGCGGCGCGAATTCGTAGACGCCGGCGTTGTTGACCAGGATGTCGATCGCGCCCAACGCCTTCACGGTCTCCGCGACGACGCTTTTCACGTCCTTGGGTTCGGCGAGGTTGCCGTGGACCGCGACGGCCTTGCCACCCTTGGCGACGATGGACGCGACCACGCGGTCGGCGGCCTCTTTGCTGGCGCTGTAATTGACGCCGACCGCCGCGCCCTCGGCCGCGAGCCGGGCGGCGATTTCGGCACCGATGCCTTTGGACGCGCCGGTCACGAGCGCTACTTTTCCTTCAAGTCTCTTGGTCATCGCATGTCTCCGTTGTTCGGCAGGACGCCGATATTCAATAGTTCAATACTAGTGAACTATTGAAGGAGTTCAAGGGAGGTGTTATCTTTTAGGCATGGTGCAGTTCGTTCACCCATCGCGGGACGAGATCACGCTGGCCGGGGTGCTCGCAGCCCTCGCGGATCCGATGCGGCGGCGCATCGTCAAAAGCCTGGTCGCGGAAAACGCCTGCATGTCATGCACCGAGGCGGCGCCCTGCCCCGACATGGCGAAATCGACCCTGTCGAACCATTTCCGCATCCTGCGCGAGGCCGGCCTGATCCGGACATCGAAGCAAGGCGTCCAGCACCGCAACGTCGTGCGCGAGGACGACATCAACGCGCGGTTTCCGAAGCTGTTGAAGATGATTTTGAGTTTTCCGGAGTGAGGGCGTTTGCTTGGGCGTATAAGGCGACCACCCTTTGCAATTGGGCAATCAACGCGACTCTCGGAGCGCAATACAGAGTCAAATCAGTTGCTTGAGGCCGTCGTTACACTAACGAATGCACATTTGTGCAGCGAAGGGGATAGGCCAATTCTCGCTTTGCTAGCTCCGCGAGAGAATGGGGCAAAACCGTGCAGCTGTCAGACACCGCTCCCCCTCTGCGAATGTCCAAAAACCTTTAGAAAAAATACGCTGAAGGCGGAATGTATTACGTCTCCATACTTTGCAGGTAACCGCAATTTGCCTTCGAGTCGGGATCCGGACTTAAGGGTGATGCAGAGGCGGCTTCTTAGCCAGGATCTTCTGCAATTCGGCCTTATGATCCCGAATAAAGCTCGAGTAGATAGCATTTTGTTTAGGTGAGCTCGGCATCCCCTTCCTGATCGCAAATAGCTTGTAATACTTGGCGAAGCGCTCTTTGTCCTTTGCGTAGCTGAGCTGCCAAACCTCCGAAAGATCTTGATGATCGATCGTTCGCTCCAGAAGTGCGTAAAACAGAAAGTTGTTGATCGTCTTCACCGTGATTTGCAAGGCATCGGCAATGTTTGCGATGTCCGCCACCGTTGGTGAGAAGGGGCCCTCGACCACCGCCCTATGTTGATCGAAACCTAGGTCAAGCGCGTTCCGGGTGCCAAGTTTTCCAAATCGGTGAACGCAGCAATGACGCAAGTGGCATATCTTGTCGAATGTCCTCAGCGAAGCCTTCACATCATTCGGGACTCCCTTCAGGCCAATTGTTCCTGTAATCGTTTTCTCAAGGGTTTCGGCATCGGAAAGAGAAAGGTGCTCCAGGAGCGCCTCAGGCAAACGCTCGGACGGCAGATGAACCGCCGCAGCAAAACTGACTGTCTTCTTGGCTACCGCATCTCGAGATTTCTGATCAATCCGAATAACGCCAGTAATTATCGATCGCACATAGCTTTCGAGCGCAGACATATAACCAAGCACAATAACAGCACCAAGTTCCGGCGGAAGCTTTTTAATTGTCCCTTGCCCAGCAGCAAATGGCAGATAGAGCTTGTTCAAATTATTCGTGTTCTCAAAAAAATTATCCACCGGGCTCGTATCGTAATCTTTAGCGGCAGCAAAGAGCGTCGCCGTGTCAATCATCGGCATAAGCGCGACGGTGGCTATTGCCTTGTAGGTGACCGGAAGCCCGACAGTCATGATAAAGCTTCGTCGATATAGGCCTCAACTCGCGATAGGTATTCCTTAGCTCGTTGCGGCCCGACCATGTAAATTTTTCGTAACTCGGTACCGGGATCATCCAACGCCAACAATTCCTCGATTGTCTTGATCCCCAGTTTTTGGATGCTATCCCGTGCCCATACAGACAAATTGGCGACGTCAGAAATTGGGAGCTTCATCAGCCTCGTGAAAGTAGAATCGTCGGCGAGCCTTGTCCCGCAGTTGTGACAAAATTTCTGCTGCTCATTCAATCGCTGCGTCTTACATGCCTGGCAAGGGGGAAGATCAAGCTGGACGGTTATGGACGCAGGAAGCAGCGAAGGAAGTGAGCGGCGTACCGGATGCTTTGCTGGACGACGTTGAATAAAGGCTACCGTTTGAGCAGCCGAGCTTCCGCGGCTTCGCTCCGAAAATGCTCTAGCTGCTATCAACGCAGCGAGATGCGGCGTGAAGCGGCGATACTTTCTATCAGGACCATGAGACACCTCTGGACTCTCGAACAGCAGGCCCGCCTCAAGCAGCAATTTCACCATTCGAGAATGTAGCGATGTCAGGTCGCTCGACGGCATCCCCAGCAATAGCTGTTTAGTTCCTAGCTCCGCCAGGTTCTCGTTCTCCGCCTTCAGGGTTTTGATAATCGCTTCGAATAGCTGCTCGCCAGCTCCGATTACGGTGCTGAACTTGGGCATTTTGAGCTTCAAAGTCTTGAATTCGCCAATACGGCCATCCCGGTGATTTTGGATCACCTTGTTGACGGCTGCCTGCGAATGGGTCGAACGCTCAGCGGTCTCGCTATGAAGCTCCCTTAGCATAGTCAAATAGGCCCGCGGAACACCGAAGGAGGCGTACATCAGCAGTTCATTTACGTCGGCACTGGGCATCGAGCCCACGTGACGCTTTTGACCAATGCTCCCCATAATTTGGCAATAAGACGCATGATCGACAGGCAACCACGCCGGAACGAAACGCCCCTCATGATCAGCGTGGAAACGGGGGCCATACTCCGTCGTGCCCGGATACACCGAGCACTTAAGTGAAATGGTCTGGCGCTTCAGAACGCGGACGACGTCGAAAAATTCCACCATAAATTCGGGGGTGAAAACAAGCGCCGCGTCATCGAGCAACAGCACGGAGCGCGCCCGCCCAAAGTGCTTTGCCAATCGATCCAGGGAAAGAACAACACCTTCAATAGTTACGGCGTTGGCGACGACCTCTTCCGCCTGAGAAAGAACCCCGGCACGTTCTAACCTCGAAACTAGGCCTTCTACCTGATCTTTGATCAGGCCAAAATTCTCGAAGATATCGATGCTCTCGACATTGGCATCAGCTTTGTAAAGGCGCTCAGCGGTTTCGTTCGCCGAAAGCAGGACCCTGCAAAGCACCCAAGTCTGGAACAGCGAGAGGGCATCATTACGCGTCTTCAGCAGCGGCTCTAGCCGGAGATACCGATTGAACGATACATAGACCGCAAGGGGATTGTTCTTTTGCTCACAACATTTGAGCCAAGCATAACGCATCATATGCGTTTTACCGCAACCTCTAGGTCCAATGACGAATACAGTCCCTTTCGCAACCAATGATCGTGCAATTACTTCAAACCAGTCCCCGACAACCGTTCCGGTTCTTAGCGTGTCCTCTGAAACGTGATCGGCTCTTTCTTCGAAATCATCTAACGCGTCAACGTTCTCCAAAACTTCCTTGCTCATTACGATAACCTAATTTGAAGCAGGTTCGCTTTAGTCAACAGCTTCGCTCCGACCCCGCGCGCGACCGCATTCAGCGCACGCGAGCCGCGGGGGGAAGATAGCGCTTCAAACACTCGCTTCCGCCACGTCCTCGGGACTCGAATCCTGAAGACACAATCTGTTAGCACGGCCCTGCCAGACAATACGATCGCTACCTTGCGGTGCAAATTACGATCCACACGCGCTACTAGAATGTCACCGGGCGCAGCAATTACAAGCTTCTTATCTCCAACTTTTGGTGCATTGGTCGTCAGACGAAGTTGTTTTGAACCGACCTCCGGAAAGGAACTAGTGTGAAAGCACTTGATTCCCTTTTGTCTGGCATCTTTCGCTTGGAGAGAGCCTCTTGTGATTTCGGCTTTCGCATCCATCAGAGTCCATCCGCGAGCGGACGTTCTACGGGCAGCATAGTAATTGTAATCACAGCGATCCACTGCGCTCATTGCATCGATAAGGATCGGATCCGCCTTGCAGCTGTCGTCAGTTAGCGTCGTAAGTTGAATGGTCTTGGTCTGCAACGTAGCTTTCTCAAAAATCAAAATGAAAGCTTGCGCGTCAGTGCCTTTGAAACATCCTCGAGGGAGTTGCACGACGCTCCGGATGCAGTGTTGTTCAACCAAGGCCGCTCGAAGGCATGCTAGCTTTGCACCAGTGATGATGCCATCTGGGACAATAAGCCCTAGTTCAGCTCGATCGCGAGTCACTCTGAGGTTTTGCGCTAAAAACAATACGTCAGCGCCTATCATGATGCCCTTGTTGAGGACGCATGAAAGGTTTGCTTCTTCAAGAATATGAGCGAACGAAGCTTTCCACTCAGGAATAATGTACGGAGGATTGCAGATAGCCGCGTCGAATCGCTTTCCGTTGCGGACAAGGCGACTAGGAAGGCGGCTGTCCAGCACATCCGCATGAATATGAGTATGTCTTGGTCTGGAGTGGCTCTCTTGAACCTGCAGCACAGCGCGACTGTCGATGTCTACTGTTACGATTTTCGTTCCATGCCATCGTCGAGCTGCTGCCGCAGATAAAGACCCGCCCCCCGCGCCCAAATCGACAACGTTGGATGGACTGGCTATCATCGATTGGACAAGCGCGTCCCCCACGAAATCACTGGTGTAAAAGCGTCCGAAAGCTGCGTTTTCCCGCGCAAGAGCCGACTGCTCCATTAAGAGCCCCCCCAAGTGTCAGACCAAGGATTACCAATCAGATGGGGCAGACACAAAGAATAGGTGAGCGTTTCAACAGTACCGCGAGTCCGGCAACCAGAAATTCTTGCGGCGGAGGACTACGCCACGTGGCTACCGGTTGGCTACCGCACAAAAGAAAAAGGGCCGCCCGGTCAGCGGCCCTTTGAATTTATCCTGCGTGTGCAGGGTCTTAGTTGGTTGCGGGGATAGGATTTGAACCTATGACCTTCAGGTTATGAGCCTGACGAGCTACCGGGCTGCTCCACCCCGCGTTAAACCATTGCGCGCCTTCGCGAAAATGCCGGGGACGGTGGATGAAGGGCCGACGCTGTTCGCGTGGCTTGCTTGTCCCGTCCCAAAGGCTTCCTTGGAAGGCAACCCCGGGCAAAGCCCATTGGGTGCGGGGGGTATGTACCAACCCGCACTGGCTTTGGAAAGGGCTGCGCGGACGTTTTTTTCGACTTTATGACAGGCCGGTGGGCCGAATTCCGGCCGGTTTGGCCCGCTCTTGCCAGAAGTTCCACAAAGGGCCAGCTTGCGGCAACAAAAGCGAAGGGAAACGTCATGTCAGGGAGCAGCGCCTTGTCAAACGCCTTGGATGGATCCCCGACGAGCGTTCCACTGGGAGCTCTGAAGGATTGCTTCCAGGCCATGGTCTTGCGGTCGCGGACGGAGCCGCCGCCTGACCTCGCCGAGCGGCTCGACCGGCTGGCGCGGCTGCGCGCCGT
>LNAP01000557.1_pt1 | contig 41298 bp, 38 predicted proteins | sample 602601 | NCBI WGS metagenome assembly LNAP01 (sample SAMN02440304, study PRJNA202911) | soil metagenome | biome: Subtropical and temperate rainforests or woodlands; isolation source: soil samples (1 kg each in a 20% v/v slurry with milli Q water) were... ...
TCGCGATCGCCCGCGCGATCCTGCGCGACGCGCCGCTGCTGTTGCTGGACGAAGCCACCTCGTCACTCGATGCGCAATCGGAAGCAGCGATCCAGCAGGCGCTGGCGCGGCTGGAACAAGGCCGCACCACGCTGGTGATCGCCCACCGCCTCGCCACCGTGCAGCGCGCCGACCGCATCGTGGTGATGGACGGCGGCCGCATCGTGGCGCAAGGCACGCACGAGAGTCTGCTGGCCGAAGGCGGGCTGTACGCGGAGCTGGCGCGGCTGCAGTTCGTGGCTTGAGTGCCCCCCCCGAACAACCTGTTTCAAGCTTGTCATCCCAGCGAAGGCAGGGATCCAGCGACTTCAAGTTATTGAAATGTAGAGACACTGGATCCCAGCATTCGCTGGGATGACGAGTTTTAAAGCCGTTTCGTAGGGCGGACACCGTCCGCCAGCCTTGTGCCTCGACGCAAGGCCGGCGGACGGTGTCCGCCCAACGGAGCCGTGCCGCCCGGCAGCGTCGGGATGGATTAACCGGCGAGCGTCGCGTTGTCGATGACGAAGCGGTATTTCACGTCGCCCTTCACCATGCGGTCGTAGGCCTCGTCGATCTTCTGCACCGGAATCATCTCGATGTCGGAGACGATGCCCTTCTCCGCGCAGAAATCCAGCATCTCCTGGGTCTCGGCGATGCCGCCGATCAGCGAGCCGGCGATGGCCCGGCGCTTGAAGATCAGGTTCGCCACGCTCGGCGACGGGTGTGGATGCTCCGGCACGCCGACCAGCACCAGGGTGCCGTCACGCTTGAGCAGGCCGGTGAAGGCATCCAGCGAATGGCTGGCGGCCACGGTGTTGAGGATGAAGTCGAAGCTGTTGGCATGCGCGCGCATCTCGTCCTCGTTGCGCGAGACCACCACTTCGTCCGCGCCCAGGTCCAGCGCCGCCTGGCGCTTGCCTTCGGAGGTGGTGAACGCCACCACGTGCGCGCCCATCGCATGCGCAAGCTTCACGCCCATGTGGCCCAGCCCGCCGATGCCGACCACGCCGACCTTCTTGCCGGGGCCGACGTTCCAATGCCGCAGCGGCGAATAGGTGGTGATGCCGGCGCACAGCAGCGGCGCGACCGCGGCGAGTTGTTCCTCGGGGTGACGGATCTTCAGCACGAATTTCCGGTCCACCACGATGCGCTGCGCATAGCCGCCCAGCGTGTGACCGGGCGCGTCCTTCGTCAGGCCGTTGTAAGTGCCGACGAAGCCGTTCTCGCAGTACTGCTCCAGCCCCTCGTCGCAGGCCGCGCAATGCTGGCAGCTGTCCACCATGCAGCCCACGCCCACGGTGTCGCCGACCTTGAAGCCGCCCACTTCGCCGCCCACGGCGCTGACGTGCCCGACGATCTCGTGGCCGGGCACACAGGGATACAGCGTGCCGCCCCACTCCGAGCGCACGGTATGCAGGTCGGAATGGCAGACGCCGCAATAGGCGATGTCGATCTGCACATCCTGCGCGCCGGGCGTGCGGCGTTCGATGTCGATGGGCTGCAGCGGCTTGTCGGCGGCGTGTGCGCCGTAGGCTTTGGTGGTCATGGGGTTTTCCTTGTTGGGGGATGAAGCAATGGGGTCAAGTGGTCGGGCCCACAAGATATTCCTCGTCGGTGACCTTCTCCATCCATTCGACCACCTTGCCATCCTTCGCCTCCTGGACGGCGATGTGGGTCATCGCCGTGGTCGGCGTGGCGCCGTGCCAGTGCCGGTGGTTCGCCGGGCAGCAGATGATGTCGCCCGCGTTGATCTCGACGATCGGGCCGCCTTCGCACCGGGTCCAGCCCTTGCCCGAAGTGACGATCAGCGTCTGCCCCAGCGGATGGGTATGCCAGGCGCTGCGCGCGCCCGGTTCGAAGGTCACGTTGGCGCCGGACACGTTCGCGCCACCGATGCCCTTGAACGGCGAGTCGATGCGCACCTTGCCGGTGAAGTACCCGGCCGGCCCGGTGACGGAGGGCCGAGAGCCGTTGCGGATGATTTCCATGGTCGGACTCCTGTGGACGACTGAAGAAATATGCGGAGCTTTTCGAGACGCCGTTGTGACGGTCATTCCCTGTTCCTGCAAAAACCGGAAGCTCCGTAGGGCGGGCACTGCCCGCCGGCTTTTGGAGCATCTCGGCCAAGAGCGGCGGGCTGTGCCCGCCCTGCGGAGAGCCATCACGGTGCGCTTCACTTGCCTGCGCGCGCCGCCAGATGCGCCGGATAGCGGTCGCCCTGCACGCGGATCTGCGCCAGCGCCTCCTCGATCTGCCGAAGATCATCGGTACTCAACTCGACATCCGCAGCACCAAGGTTCTCCTTCAACCGGTGCAGCTTGGTGGTGCCCGGAATCGGCACGATCCACGGCTTCTGCGCCAGCAGCCACGCCAGGGCGATCTGCGCCGGCGTCGCCTGCCTGCCGGCGGCGATGCGGCCCAGCAGATCGACCAGCGACTGGTTCGCCTTGCGCGCCTCCGGCGAAAAGCGCGGCACGATGTTGCGGAAGTCGTCCTTGGCGAAGGAGGTGCTCGCGTCGATCTTGCCGGTCAGGAAGCCTTTACCCAGCGGACTGAACGACACGAAGCCGATGCCCAGTTCCTCGCAGGCCGGCAACACGTCCTGCTCCGGTTCGCGCCACCACAGCGAGTACTCGCTTTGCAATGCCGCAACCGGCTGCACCGCGTGGGCCCTGCGGATCGACTGCACACCGGCTTCGGAGAGGCCGAAGTGTTTTACCTTGCCCTCGGCGATCAGATCCCTGACCGTGCCGGCCACGTCCTCCATCGGCACGTCCGGATCGACGCGGTGCTGGTAGAACAGGTCGATGCGGTCGGTCCTCAGCCGCTTGAGCGCAGCCTCGGCGACCTCGCGGATACGCGCCGGCCGGCTGTCCATGCCTGTCGACGAATCGCCATCCTTGAAGCCGAACTTGCTGGCGATCACCACCTGGTCGCGGATCGGCGCCAGCGCCTCGCCCACCAGCTCCTCGTTGGTGAACGGGCCATAGGCTTCGGCGGTGTCGAAGAAAGTCACGCCGCTGGCAAAAGCATCGCGGATCAGTGCGATCGCGTCCCGTTTTTCCAAACCGGGACCGTAGCCGTAGTTCAGGCCCATGCAGCCGAAACCGAGGGAGGAAACGGTGAGGCCGCTGCGGCCGAGGGTGCGCATTTGCATCGCATTGCTCCTGGAGAGTCTCGAAAGCCCCCCCGGACGTCATTCCAGCGAACGCTGGAACCCAGTGCCTTCTGAGGCATCGGAGTCACTGGATCCCAGCGTTCGCTGGGATGACGAGCCTGGAACCGGGTTGTTCGAGGCGCCCTGCGGGGAATGGGATGCGCATAGTCTGGGCGCGTCGGTTCGACTTGATTAGGCCGCGTAATTCGAATGCACTTATGATTCATGCTCATCAATGAGCCTGTGACCATGGCACGCGAGAACTACAACGATCTGCTGGCCTTTCTCGCCGTGGCGCGCGAGCGCAGCTTCACGCGTGCCGCCGCGCAGCTCGGCGTATCGCCATCGGCGCTCAGCCACACCATCCGCGCGCTGGAAGCGCGGCTCGGCCTGCGCCTGCTGACCCGCACCACTCGCAACGTGGCACCCACCGAAGCGGGCGAGCGGCTGGCCAACGAGCTGACGCCAAACTTCGAGGACATCGACGCGGCCCTCGCCAACCTCAGCGAACTGCGCGACAAGCCCAGCGGCACCCTGCGCATCACCACCGGCGAACACGCCGCCAGCACCATCCTGTGGCCGGTGCTGCGCAAGCTGCTGCCGGATTACCCGGACATCCGCGTCGAGGTGATCAGCGATTCCAGCCTGACCGACATCGTGGCCGAGCGCTTCGACGCCGGCATCCGCCTCGGCGAACAGGTGGCCAGGGACATGATCGCCGTGCCGATCGGCCCGCCGATGCGCATGGCGGTGGTCGGCTCGCCGGACTACCTGGCCGCGCGCCCCAAAGTGAAGGCGCCGCGGGATCTCACCGGCCACGACTGCATCAACCTCCGTTTCCTCACCCACGGCGGCCTGTACGCCTGGGAATTCGAGAAAAACGGCCACCCCTTGAACGTGCGCGTGGAAGGGCGGCTGGTCTTCAACAACACCCGCCACATTCTCACCGCCACGCTCGACGGCTTCGGCCTGGCCTGTGTGCCCGAAGACATGGTCCAGGCGGACATCGCCAACGGCAAACTGCAACGCCTGCTCGCCGACTGGTGCCCGCCCTTCCCCGGCTACCATCTCTACTACCCGAGCCGGCGGCAGCCTTCGCCGGCGTTCTCGTTGCTGGTGGAGGCGCTGCGGAAACGACCCGCGGGATGAGGGAAAGGTCATGCAGCCGCCTTGACTCTTCTCCTTCCGGGAGAAGGGCTGGGGATGAGGGCATGGCCGAAGCGAGGCACCCGCTCCGCCCGAACCCTCATCCGTCGCTGCGCGCCACCTTCTCCCGAGGGGAGAAGGAAAAGACGGACGGCGCCCGTTGCGGGGCTACGCCCGGCGCGCACGCTCGGGCAGCCGGTGGCAGCGGGCAAGTGCGGTTTGTTGCGAACATCTTGCGGGTCAGCGCGTCGGTGACTCCCGCTCCGCATCCACCGCGCGCTTGATGGCAGCCACGAACTCGCGCCGTGCGGCGACCAGTTCGTTGGATGTCGCATGCGGCCACGCGCCGACTTGAGCGATCACCAGCTCGCGCGCGGGGTCGACGTAGACCATCTGGCCGAAGATGCCGATCGCGGCGTAGCTGCCGTCGGTATCGGTCCACCATAGATAACCGTAGCCACGATCGGGCGCGTCGACGCTGGCCTGGCGACGCACCGCACCCTGCAGCCAGGCCGCGGCGACCACCGGCTTGCCGGCAATGCGGCCGCCGTCGAGCATGAACTGCCCCAGCCGCGCGTAGTCGCCCAGGGTGGCCGACAAGCCGCTGCCGCCGGTGTCGCCGCCATCGCACTCGTCCTTGATCCAGGTCGCATCGGCGGCCATGCCGTACGGTTGCCAGATCGTTTGCGACAGGTAGGCGGCCAGCGAACGGTGCGTGGCCCGCTGCACCAGGATGCCGAGCAGATCGGTTTCGGCGGTGTTGTAGTTGAAGTGCGTGCCGGCAGGCCATTGCCGCGGCTGCTTGCGCAGGTATGACAGCACATGCGCCCGACCATCGACGCAGGCGCCGCGATACATCTGCGCCACATCCGAGTTGGCGTCGGCGTAGTCCTCGTTCCAGTGCACGCCGGAGGTCATCGTCAGCAACTGCTGCACCGTGACCTTGGCGTAGGCGCTGTCGCGCAACTCCGGGATGTAGGTGCCCAGCGTGTCGTCCAGGCTGTGGATGTCACCCCGCTGCAGCGCGATCCCCAGCAAGACGGAGGTAACCGACTTGGCCACCGAGAACGACTCCCAGCGCTGCTCCGGCGCGAAGCCCAGCGCATAACGCTGCAGGCGGACGCGCCCGTGCTGCAGCACCATCACGCCGGCGAGGTGGTGCTGGCCCATATAGCTGGCCAACACCTCCGACGCACCCTGCCCGCCCAACTCCAGCGGCTTGCCCTGCGGCAACTCGCGCACATGCGTTCCGCGCGCGGCACGATCACTGGGAAACAGCGTGCCCATCTGCCGGAACTGCACCTCGCGCTGCGCCTGTGGCCAGAACAGCACGGCCTCGCGCTGCTCGCCGATGGTCGGGGCGCGCTGCTCGCTGGCTGCCAACGGCAGCGAGACGGTCAGGCAGAGTACGGCGGTGAACAGGCGGATGCAGATCGTTGAAAACATGTGGGTGCCTGGCCGGATGGATGCGGGACCACTATGGTATCGGGCCGGTGCCGGGGAGTGAGGCGCACCATTCGCGCTTGGTGTGATCCGGCTCGCCAAGATGCAATCTGACCCGGGATCTAGAGGCGTCCACCATGACGTACTGACGTCACTACCCCGAATGGCGCCTGCTTAAGCAGCCGTTCGTCCCCGGATCGGGTCCGGGACAGACTCTGAGCGTAGGCCGAAGTCGAAAGACATGCCGGCGATGGACTGGCTACGCCTGGCAGCGCTTCGACTCCACCCGCTACGCGGGCTACGCTCAGCGCGAACGGTTGGGAGTCGGGTGGCCCCTAAGTAAATGCCATTCATCATCGCTCCTTTGTTTCCCACGCATCCAACGACAGGAGTGACCATGAGCACTGTTCTGGTGACTGGCGGATCAGGCTTCATCGGCAGCCGTACCATCCTGCAGCTGCTGGCTGCAGGCCACCTGGTGCATACCACGGTGCGCAGCCTGAAGCGCGAAGGCGACGTGCGCGCGATGCTGAAGGAAGAAGGTATCAAGCGCTTTTCCCTGCATAGAGCACCATTTGAGTGCATCGGAACAGCGCAATGGTTTTACCTGATTCGCGGCTGGTCACCGTGGCGTCCCACACCTGCGTCGTTTTCCCCAGGTGCGCTGCGGTGGCAACGCACTCGATCGTGCCCTCGGTCGCGGTGCCGAGGTGGTTGGATTTCAGCTCAATCGTGGTGAAGCCTGAAGCCCCTTCCGGCAGGTTCGCGACGCAACCGTATCCCGCTGATGTATCGGCAAGCGCGATCACGCTTGCCGCGTGAAGAAAGCCGTTCGGCGCCATGAGTGCAGGGTGCACGGGCAGCTCCGAACGGACTTCGGACGGGCCGACGTGTGTAATGACGATGCCGAGACGGCCGGGCAAATGGTCGACGCCGATTCGGTTGAAGTGGTCCGCTGTAAACATGGATGGTTGACCTCGTTGGAGCGTTGAGCCGGGAGACAGGGCGGCGGCTCGCTAGGTCAGCGCCGCCGCTGCATGTCAGGACACCAGCACAGGGTAGTCGGTGTAGCCCTTGGGGCCGGGGGTGTAGAGCGTTGCCATGTCCGCGGCATTGAGCACCGCATGCTCCCGCATGCGCTCCACCAGATCGGGATTGCCAAGGAACGGGCGCGCAAAGGCAATGAGATCGGCATGGCCTGCCTGCAGCGCACTTTCCGCACCGGCGCGATCGAAGCCGCCCGCAAGCATGAACAAGCCCTGGAACGCAGCGCGAAGCTGTGATTTCAGTTCGGCAGGCACCGGCGGCGCACCCATGGCCGAATGGTCCAGCACGTGGACGTATAGCAGGCCAAGCGTCGACAGTTCCCGGGTGAGCGCCAGGTACTGGGCCTCGACATCGGGAAACGCGCCCGTGCTGTTGAACACGCCGTAGGGCGACAGCCGGATTCCGACGCGATGGGCACCAATGGCGGCGGCGGTGGCACGAGCGACCTCGAGTGCGAAGCGATTGCGGCCGTCGATGCTGCCACCGTACGCGTCGATGCGCTGATTCACCTGGGCGTTCAGGAATTGCTCGATCAGATAGCCGTTCGCGGCATGCAACTCGACCCCATCAAATCCCGCCTCGATGGCGAGTTGAGCCGACTTCGCATACTCGTCGACGGTATGGGCGATGTCGGTCGCGGTCATCGCGCGCGGCGTGCTGTGCGGCTGCATGCCCTGCGCGTCGGTGTACATCTCGCCGGGGCACACATCGGGCATCGGCCCCAGCACTTCCGCACCTGCGGGCAGGTTCGCCACATGGGCCACGCGGCCCGTGTGCATGAGCTGCACGAAGATCTTGCCGCCCTTGGCGTGCACAGCATCGGTGACGGCCTTCCATCCACGCACCTGCGCATCATTGAAGAGTCCGGGAATCCGCGGATAGCCCAAGCCATTGGGTGACGGTGAGGTGCCCTCGGTGATGATCAGGCCCGCCGAAGCACGCTGACTGTAGTATTCCGTCATCAACGCATTGGGGGTGTTGGCTTCGACGGCACGACTGCGCGTCATCGGCGCCATGACGATGCGATTGGCGAGCTGAATCAAAGGTGTGACGAGAGGTTCGAAAAGCATGGCGATCCTTGGTTGAATGGAGGTCGTTCGGGACGTCAGGGTTGGCAGGGAGTGGGCCCCGCGATCGAAGGCAGGCTTCAGGCGGTCCGCGGCAGGTAACTGGGCCGGGCCGCTGTCATGCCTTGCTTCACCTGCAGGGTGAGTTCATCGGCCAGCACCTCATCCAGGCCCGATTCGAGTCCGTCGAGCGCGCGTTTGACGATCTCCTCGGGACTGGACTTCGGAGCTTCGAGCCCACGTGTGAGGTCGGTATCGACGTAGGCCATGTGCAGTGCCAGCACCTGCGTCTTCTGCGGCGCCAGTTCGTTGCGCAGGGCGTTGGTGAGTGACCAGGCGGCGGATTTGCTGGCCGCATAGGCGGCCAGCTCCCCGCCGTTCACCCATGAGGCGACCGACAGCACATTGAGCAACGCGCCGCCGCCATGGGTCTTGAGAATCGGCGCAAAGGCCTTGCTCATGCGCAACATGGCGAAAAAGTTGACCTCGAAGATGCGCCGCGCGACGTCCTCGCTGTCCGGCGCAAGAAAGCCGCCGGGTTGGGCAATGCCGGCGTTGTTGATCACCAGCGTCACATCCGACGCAAGCTCGGCGGCAGCTGCCACGTCATCTGGTTTGGTGACGTCCAGCCGCACGGGCTGAACACCGGATTGCGTGACGGCTGCAGGGTCGCGCGCACCGGCGTAGACCTTGCGGGCACCGCGGGCGAGCAACTCCCGCGTAAAGGCCAGGCCGATGCCGCGATTGGCTCCTGTGACAAGGACAACAGCGTTTTTTATTTTCATGGGAAACTCCAAAAATGGAAAAAGACTCAGTTGATCTTGACGACGACTTTGCCCTTCGCGCGGCCAGCTTCGACGTAAGTCAGTGCCTCGTTGGTTGACTCGAATGGAAAGACGCGATCAATCACGGGGCGGATGGCCCCGGCCTCGATGAGTCGAGTGATCTCACGCAACTGGTGTCCGTTGGCCTGCATGAAGAGAAACGAATACTTCAGATCACGACGGGTCGCCTTTTTTCTGAGTCCGGCGCTCAGCAGGCGGACGATGAGCCTCACGAACCACGGCGCTCCGATACCTTTTGCGAATGCGGGATCAGGCGGGCCGGAAATCGAGATGAGTGTTCCACCGGGTTTCAACACGTGCAGGGATTTCTCCAGCACCGCCGCATCCTGGCTATGCAATACGACATCGTAGTTCTGCAGCACTTTCTCGAAATCGTCTTTCTTGTAGTCGATGACGATGTCCGCGCCGAGGCTCTTCACCAAGTCGGCATTGGCGCTGCTCGTCGTGGTAGCTACCGTGGCCCCGATATGCTTGGCTAGTTGAATGGCGAAGGTACCGACGCCGCCTGATCCTGCCTGGATGAAGACCTTCTGCCCCTTCTTAAGGTTGGCTCTTTCAACCAAGGCCTGCCACACCGTCAAGCCGACCAGCGGGATCGATGCCGCTTCTTCCATAGTGAGGTTCCCGGGTTTGGGCGCGACATCGTTTTCATTCACGGCAATGAACTGCGCAAACGTACCGATGCGATGATCCGGTGGCCGCGAATAGACTTCGTCACCCACTTTGAATTGCCGAATCCGCGATCCGACCTGAGTCACGACGCCGGCCACGTCATGGCCCAGCACAAGCGGCATGCCGTAAGGCAGGATCAGCTTGAACTCGCCGCTTTTGATTCTGGAATCCAGCTGGTTCAGACCTGCGGCGTGAACCTCGATCAGCACATCGTCGTCGCGAAGCTCGGGTTCCGGCATTTCGCCAAGCCGCATCGGGTCCTTCTTGCTGTACCGATCAATGATGAAGGCCTTCATGATGTTTTCTCTCTCGTAGATGTATCGAGTCGCAGGTCTTTTCGAACCCCCGCATCCAGCACGCCTGCGGGCGCAACGCCGAAGCCGGCGTTGTTCACGAGCAAGTCGATGCGGCCTTCCCGTCGGATCACTTCCCCGATCGCAGCGGCAACCGACTCGTCACTGGTTACGTCCAGTGACAACATCGCAAAGGGTTGCTGGTTTGCCTGCGCTACGCGTCTGCTGGTGCCGTAGACCGTGCAGCCCGCGATGGCGAGTCGCTCTGCCGTAGCCTTTCCGATGCCGGAGGAGGCTCCCGTGACGAGCGCGATGGATTTCCTGGTTTTCATGGGAATGTCTTTTCAGTGAGCTGTCACGAATTCGGTTGCGGTGGTGACGATGCAGAGGCTGTTGGATCGGGGTGGCAGTAGCGTTCGTCCCGCAACAAATATGATATTCATCATATTTTTACCCAAGCAAAAAACACCGGCATGGGTTCACTCAGGGGCAAGCAGGGGTGAGATGTTTCAACGCCGCCTTCAACAGCGCGTCGGAAAGCTTGGCGTCGTCGACAGCGCGCGCCATGACCAAGGCGCCAACCATCGTCGCTGCAGTGACCAGCGCGTGCTCATGCGCATCGGGCTGCCCCCAGTCGGGCGATTGGCGGGCGACGACATCAATCATTTCCTTGATGCGACGCGTGGCGGCCCGCCGCACCTCGGGCGCCTGACGTGGCATCTCCGAACCGAGGGCAGCAACCGGGCAGCCCATTTCCGGGCTTTGTACGTGCTCTTTCGACAGATAAACGTGCAGCAACGACTGTAACGCTTGCTCCGGCGGCGCGGAGGCGGCGACGCGCGCCGATGTGGCGACAGCCTCGGCGCCGGCGCGATCCGCCGCCTCGGCAAGCATCGCCTCGCGCGAAGCGAAGTGAGCATAGAACCCACCATGCGTGAGGCCAGCCTCCTTCATGATGTCGGCGACGCTGGTGCCGTCATAACCACTGCGACGAATGGCGCGTGCGGCGGTTTCGACGATGCGTTCGTGCGTGGCTTCCTTGGATCGGGCAGTGGCCTTCTTAATATGATGTATATCATATTTAAGCCAGCCACTGAAAGCAAGACGACATCTAAAATGGGTAACGATCGAATCGGATGAGGCTGGTTGCCGTTCGCGCTGCTTGCTGGTGCAACACCGATAGTCAGGAATGTTTCCTGGAACCAAAGCCTATCGGCCTGCAGCGGGAATCATCCCGATGGTGCTCATCCATGTCTCGGCCAGGGCTGGCCAGCGTGTGATCGGATTCGACGTGGACCTCAGCCCGAACGCATGCCCGCCATGTGCGTACAGATGCATCTCCACCGGCACGCCGGCGTTTTTCAGTGCAGTGAAATAAACCAGGGACTGTTCTACACCGTCCACGTTGTCGTCTTCTGCCTGCACCAGAAACGTGGGTGGCGTTTCGCGGGAGACAGGGACATTCGGGTTCAGCTTGCTGTCGTGGTCGACCGCGAGATGCCCCGGGTAGATGGGCATCGCAAAATCCGGGCGGGCACTTTCCTTGTCGGCAGCGTCGACCGGTGCATACAGGCGCCGCTTGAAGTTCGTACTGATTTCCGCCACCAGATAGCCACCCGCCGAGAACCCGATGACACCTACCTTGTGCGGATCGATGTGCCATTCCGCGGCGTGATGGCGCACCAGCCGCATGGTTCTCTGGGCATCCTGCAACGAAGGCACCGATAGCTGGTAATTGTGCGGACGGCAATCGCATTTCCAGACATAGGGCACACTCGGAACGCGATACTTCAGCAAGACGCAAGTGATGCCCCTGGACGTCAACCAGTCGCAGATATCCGTGCCTTCGAGATCCATCGCCAGTATCTGGAAACCACCGCCCGGAAACACCACCACCGCGACTCCCGTGTTCTTCCCGGTCGGGGGATACACCGTCATGGTCGGTTGCGACACGTTACTCACGGCGACCACGGGCTTGCCGCCGATCAGCGATTTCGGATGGGTCGAGGCGTACTCCGGCCCAGGCATGGGCTGCGCATCCGGCGGCGTGCCGGGCCATAGCGGTATCTGTACATGCCCGGCAGCAGGCTGCCAGACCATCGTTTTCGCATGCACGCCACCGCACGCCGCCAGCAGACCCAAGGCAACGACCCAAAGCTTCATGACACTCCTCCGTTTTGGCGCTCGCCAAGGTTGTGCGATCGAGGCAGGAAATCGGGTCTGACCCGAATGGCACTTACTTAACATCCGTTCGTCCTGAGCGTAGGCCAAAGGCCGAAGTCGAAGGACATACCTGCGATGGGCTGACCACGCCGGGCAGTGCTTCGACTCCGCCCGCTGCGCGGGCTACGCCTGTCCTGAGCTTGTCGAAGGACTCAGTGCGAACGGCTGGGAATCGGGCTGCCTCCCAAGTGCCATTCGGGCCTCCCCCCCTCTTCCCGATGTTGTACGCCGCATCGGGCCTGCTGCAGCCGCTTCCGTGGAATTCTTCGGGCAAGCGCGTCAATGTCATCATCGGCGGAAGCCATGCCGATCCCGACAAGCCACTTGAGCACTGTGGAGATTCCCGTGAACGCAACGATGGATTTCGCCGACTACGAAGTCGGCTATGACATCCCCGCCCTGCCCGGCATGGACGAGGTGGATATCCAGACGCCCTGCCTGATCCTCGATCTCGACGCGCTCGAGCGCAACATCATCAAGATGGGCAACTACGCGAATGGGTACCGAAATTTACCCGCAACTGGATTTAACTTCCTCCGTCCCTGAGGTTTCCACGACGGTTCATGCCGGCTGGTAGACGGCTGCCATGGCGCCAGAGCGGAAGGGGGTCACGCTGATCAGGCGCAGATCAACCGGGCTGCGCAGTGCGGAGAACAGCGGTTGGCCCTGGCCCAATACCACCGGATGAATGCCCAGTCGATATTCGTCGACGAGGCCGGAGGCAACGAGGCTCTGGGCGAACCGGGCGCCGCCGTGCGCAAGGATGTAGTTGCCCGGCTGTTCCTTCAGCCGGAGAATTTCCTCCGCGAGATCGCCGCGTGCCACCGTGGGTTCGACCCAGGACTGCAGGACCGCCGCTGTCGGCGTGGCGCCATGCCGCTGCGCATTGCGCGCTTTGGCTTCGGCGAACGCCCGTGTCGTCTGATCCGCCTGTGTGCCGTCCTTGATCCCTTTCCTCGAAAAAATGACCTTGGGGATGTCGTTCATCGGCGCTGCGATCGGCATGTCCGAATAGGGCCAGAACGCCGCCATGTCGTGATAGCTGCGGCTCCCCATGATGTGCACGCCGGCTCCGCGAAGCGTGCTGAGAACCCACGCCGTGGAATCGTCGCCCCCCGATGTCCGGAATATCCAGTCAACCTCGCCGTTCGGTCCGGCGACAAAGCCGTCCAGGGAGACGGACATCTTCAACACGAGCTTTCTTTTTGTTGCCGTTGAGCTGGTCATGATTCCTCCTTGGTCTTGCGATGGTGGGTAGAAGCAGGAGTCGAAAGCGGCACCAACCCAGTCAGGCCCGAGACAAGCCTGGCCCGTTCAATGTGAAGCGTCGTGTCGATCGCCTGTTTCGCTTCGTTTGCGGTCATGCCGACCAGTCGACCAAAACCACAAGGCGGACAACCGACCACGGGCGACGGGCTCAGGCGGCGCTGAGCTTCGCGCGGATTCGGTCACGAATTACCTTGGTCTCCGGCGTCTGGACCGCCTCGAATTCCGCCATTCCCATTAGCGGCCGGATTTCGACCTCGCTTCGTCCCGGCGCGCAATTGGGGGCACGCATCACCCAGGCCATCGCCTCCTCCATGTCCTCAACCTCCAGGATCAAGAAACCGGCAATCACTTCCTTGGTCTCGGCGAAAGGCCCGTCGATGACGGTACGGCTTTCGCCATCCAACACGATGCGCTTGCCGCTCGAGGAGGGCGTAAGGCTGCCGAGGGCGACCAGGACACCGGCGTTGATCAACTCCTCATTGAATTTGCTCATCGCCTCGAACGCCACCGGATCAATGCTCGCGCCATTTTCGGTGCCGTCGGTCGCCTTCCCCATCACCATTACACGCATGGTCTGTCTCCCAGTCAGAGCCGGCCCCGCCCGGCCTTTGTGAGAACGACGAATGGAGTCGTCGGAAATCGACATGGCCCTGCAAATTCTTTCAACGACTGATGCGCAGGGCGCCAACCGCGCCCAGGTCAAGGAGCACGATGGGCGCGCAGCAGACCTCGCGGCGCGATCCGTGGAGCGGCGCTTTGGCGCGGGGTGTCCTTCGAAAGGGTTGCGCCGGGCACCAGAAATGACTGCATTCGTAAAACGCTTCAACCCCGCCGGGCAGGCAGGAACCGGCTGTTGCGCAGCAGGCCCGCCGAGACCAGCGACACCAGCACGCCGACCGGGAAGATCTCCGCGAAGGTCATCGGCAGGCGGAACATCGGATTCGCGTACTGGACCTTGAACGCCTCCATGTCGGCACTCAGCTTCGCCAGCGCCTCGGCGCTCGCGCCCTTCGCCTTCTCGCTCGCGATGATCGCGTTCGAATACGAGGTGGCGAAATCCATGTGCGTCATCGCCTGCAGCGCTTCCCACGCGACCACGTAGATGATCCCGGCGATGAAGCTGACGCCCAGGCCGAGCCCAAACGCCGGCCAGAACCCGATCACGCCGCCGCGGTCCACGTCCCGGTACCGATTGATCCCCACGAACACCGCGCTCAGCGCGATCAGCATGGTCGTGTAGCCGATCAGCATGCCGTACTTCAGCGGCGGCATGCCGGAGAACGCGGTGAAGGTGACGAGCTCGAAGCCGCCGACGACCAGGCCGGCGATCAGGCCGTATTTCAGGATGGTGCGCAACATGGTGTGACTCCTCACCTGCTTGTCTTGATCAAACACGGCCCAAGCTGTCGAGCACCGCCAGCGCGGCAAGCGGCTCGATGAAACGGATCCGCCAAATTGTCCCTGACACCTTTTCCCCTTTTCTAGTGCCGAGGGGCTGGTGATGGGCCTAGACGTCTGCGCTGTTGCGCTTTTCAAAGAAGGTGCCGGGGCCATTCAAGCGCTGCCGCGACTGCCTCTAAACTGTCCCTGACACCGTTTCGCTACATGTTCTCTGAATTCGCTGGACGCCTGCTTGCTGCGGTTCAGAGCCGTTGAGGCTAAGGGCGCCCGCGCTCGAAGAAAGTGCGCGGAGAGGCCTTTTCCCAGCGTGATAGGTAAATCTGATCCCGATATTTCGGACAAATTTTTCCGAGGTTTCACTTCTTAAGAAGGATCGCCGGCATTGAATAGCGGCAGGCTATACGCACCTTCGATCGTGTCCCCCACGTCTTCCGCCACCAGTTTGACTAGCTTCAAAGACATCTTCCTCTGAATCACGTCGACCCAGATCACCTCCACACTAACCCGATCTCCAGGGAGAGCAGTGACGCCATTTTCGTGGGATTTATGTACCAGTCCCACTAATCCGCTATCGAACTCTACGAAGTGGCCATGCTGAGTCTTGTTCACCACAATGACATTGTGGAGTGACCCACGTGGAAGATCCTTATCAGCGCGGAACCATGGATCGCTTGCCTGCGTCTTCACTACCCGCTCAAGAGCTTCTCTTGCGGAGGCAAAACCAGTCAGCTCCGAAAGGAGATTGTCTCGCATGATGCTCCCGTGCGGTTGATTTGATCGAGCCATGACCGCGTCTAGATAGTCAATTATCTCGCTCGCATTTTCGACCGCCGTCTTCAAATGCAGATGGGACCCAACCGCTTTGATTCGTCCAACTACGCGCTCGGCCTGCATACGATCATCGAAAAACGTGTCCTCCGCTATGGCAGCCAAATAATTTACGTTGCTGACCAAGTCGAGATGAACGTATCCAGCAGGCCCAAGCCTTACAAGATCATCGTCGACAACATTGTCGGTACGAAGATGTTCCGCGATGATGCATTGGGCGGACAGCAAATAGTCAATTTCGCGATCCACGGTGTCCGGATTTAGTCCGTACGGCATGACGGCTTTCTTTACGTCGGCCTTGCGGAAATAGCCCTCAAGGCCGGCTGGACCGGCAGTTTTGAATCGATCAGCAAGCCATCGCATAACGAGGTATCGGCAAAAGAATCCCGGAGACCCATCCTTATCATTGGCCGCGAAAAGGTTCTTGATATAAGAATGGTCGCTGTCATAGAAGCGACGATTCATTCGAAGAATGACGGTCGCGACTTGGTGAAATGGCAATACGTGAGCCCCTTCGGATTGACGGATCTTAAAGATCTGATCGTCGCCGATGTACCCGCTCTTGCAAAACTCTAGAAATATCTCAAGCGCGCGTCGCATGTTCCTGCCGGCGAGGCCCACAATTAACCGTCGAGCGAATCGGTCGTGTTCAAAAAGGGACTTGAGAATAGACAGCAGATAGAACGCCTGCTCGGATTTCGGGTATTCCACGTTGAAGCCGTTCGGCAGAGAATAGTGGAGCTTCTCCGCAGAATCTGAACTGAGTTCGAGAAGAGCGAGCTGGATGCGCTTGACGAGAACCTGCTGAAAAAGTGGGGGCTCGATGCGGAACACCATGTCCTTAAGCGCAGTATCGAGGGGCGGCTGGTCCTTGTGGTTGTCGTAGGTCTCATCGCGCAACGGCAGTATGACCAAGCAGCGAAATTCCTTCTGTAGCCACTGGGCTGCTTCAAACATCAACAACTGTTCATCGCGCGCTTTCTTATCGCAGTTATCAAGTACGATGAGACATAGCTTTTGCCGCTCACCGCAAGTGAATCTCACATGGCAATTCGCGGTTAGCTGCCGATCGGCGGTGAGACGCTGTAACTCTTCTGCTAGCTTGATATCGTAAACAGAGGCATCCCCTGCATAGAGCTTTCCCACACCTTTAGCAAACCGCGACAATTCCGTTCCATATAGCCTACGCATGACATCGAGATCGTCGAAATCTGTCTCCGGGAGGGATGCGCGAGTAGCGACGATAAGCTCCTCTCGCAGCCACCCGTAGATTTCGTTTGCCGATACAGGCGCAACATTCATATTTAGTCGACACCACACGATTCCTGACCTCAATTCTGAGGGCAAGGCTACTTCCTGCAGGTAGTCAATGAATGTCGATTTCCCCGAACCGACGCTGCCAATAAGCAATAGAACCTTGTGCTCGAGGATTTTGGGTTTGCTGAGCTTCTGAATCACTTCCTGAGGCTTGGACGTGTCCTCAAGCAGTGTTGCATGGGTTTCGCTGGGAGGACGAGCCGCGCGAATGACCTTGTCAATGGGCTCTATATATCGTTCGCGCCGTTGAGAAGGAACGTAACCATGCTTGGCAATGTACGCCCGGTCTTCCTTGCTCTCTGGATTGAACACGCTGGCGATCGCCGAGGTAACTGTGGTACCGAAGGAATTCTGGCCTATCTCCTCGTTCTGGAACACCACACCTCCAAGCAACTTTCGCGGCTTGAAATAGGCAGCGGCGCGGAACGTACGCGCGATTTTCTCCGCGTAGTTCGAAATGTTGCTCCAACCTAGCTCTTCAGTGATGCGAGCAATCGCAGGAGAGTAGATACCGAGGCCGGTGCACGGCGCCCTTTCCAAAGGCTCCGCGAAATCGGCGAAGCCAAACCACAGCTCGATTCCGTTCGAAGCAATTACGTAGCGCGTAGGATTTGCGTCGTGTGGATAGAGCGCATTCAACTCCGCAGCGTACAGACGAGCCTCGCGATAGCCTTCGGCCAGATTCTCTGATGGATGCTTAGCTTCAACAACCACAACTGGCAACCCGGAAGTCACGATCAGGTAATCGGGAAAATAGAGCTTCTGCTCAGCACCCTTCCCGACGCTAAGGCGCCGAATATTTGCCTTCGTTTGGACAACTGCAGGGGGAAAACCAAGACCTGTCGGAGAAGGCGCGATCAGCAGTGGATAGATGAACTTCTGCTCGACATCGCTCTCGTTGTTTAAGCCAGTCGTAACCCACATGCGCAGCCCCTCGCCGAAGATGAAATGGTCTCGTCGCTTTCGTTGATTGAGAACGGTAGTCAGTGAACCCAGAATTCAGTGATTGCCGAGCCCCTCACCCCTCCAAACAATCAAACCGCCGATCCGCCTCCACCTCAGCCTCATAGTCCACGTCCGCCCGATCAAACCCGAACAGCTGCAAAAACTCGTGCTTGTAGCCGGCGTAGTCGGTGATCTGCTTGAGGTTTTCGGTGGTGACGGTGGGCCAGAGGGTCTTGCAGGGGATCTGCACGTCGTCGCGCAGTTCCCAGTCGTCCAGGCGCAGGCGGCCTTCATCGTCGGTGGGCGCGAGGGCGCCGTCGGCGCGGTAGAGGCGGTCGTGGAACAGGCGGTTGGCCTGTTCGATGGGGCCTTCGTGGATACCTTTCTCCTTCATGATCTTGAAGGCGATGGACACGTACAGCGGAATCACCGGGATGGCGGCGCTGGCCTGGGTGACGACGGACTTCATCACGCCGACGTAGGCGTCGAGGCCGGGGTGGCGGCTGCGCAGTTGCCTGGCGGTGTTGTCCAGGTGCTGCTTGGCCTGGCCCAGGGTGCCGTGCCAGTACATCGGCCAGGTGATCTCGGTGCCGATGTAGCTGTAGGCGACGGTCTTGGCGTGCTCGGCCAGTACGCCGGCGGCGCTCAGCGCGTCGATCCACAGCGCCCAGTCCTCGCCGCCCATCACGGTGACGGTGTCCTTGATTTCCTGCTCGGTGGCCGGCTCGATGGTGGCCTCGATCACGGTGTCCTTGTTGGTGTCGACCGAGGTGTTGGTGAACGGCTGGCCGATGGTCTTGAGCGCCGAGCGCACCACTTCGCCGGTGTCCGGCAGCTTGCGCACGGGCGAGGCCAGCGAATAGACCACCAGGTCGATCGGGCCGCCCATCTCGTTCTTGATGATCTCGATCGCGCGCGCGCGGGTTTCGTGGGCGAACGCGTCGCCGTTGATCGACTTGCTGTACAGGCCAGCCTGCTTGGCCGCTTTGTCAAACGCAGCGGAGTTGTACCAGCCGGCGGTACCGGTCTTCTCATGGCTGCTGGGCTTCTCGAAGAACACGCCGAGCGTGGCCGCGCCGTAGCCGAACGCGGCGGTGATGCGCGAGGCCAGGCCGTAGCCGGTGGACGCGCCGATCACCAGCACGCGCTTTGGCCCCTTCCCTGCATCGTGGCCCGCGGCCTGGGTGACCTTGATCTGGTCGAGCACGTTGTGCTCGCAGCCGATCGGATGGGCGGTGATGCAGATGAATCCGCGGACTTTGGGCTTGATGATCACTCGGGTGGCTCCTGCTGCTGTTCGGCAATTCGTCATCTTAACCAAGCTGGGGGGCCATGCGCTGCCGTAGGGAGTATCGGGCGGCCCGGTTTTTACTCGTCATTCCGGCGAAGGCCGGAATCGCCCTTTCATGACGAAGCCGGCCCTCCCTTCGACCTTCCGCCACAGCACATGCGATCCCGGCCTTCGCCGGGATGACGAAGTGGGGAGGTTTTCTAGATTCTTGGTGGGGACCGTCTCCGACTGAAACCCGCTCAGGTCCCGGTCGCGTTTTGCGCCATGGTCTCCAACGCGGTAGCCAGCGCACGCACTTGCTCGACATCACTGCGCAGCTCGCCGCCTTCCATCTCGCCGAGCAACGGTCGCCGATGCTGCATGCCCGAAGGCAGCAGGCGTTTGGCGGAGGCATGGAATTCGTGCGCGCCGGTGGCGGCGGCGAGTGCCGCGATGTTCTGCGCGGTGATGCCGGCGCCGGGCATCACCGCGAGACGGCCCGCGGCCTGCGCCACGAGATCGCGGATCAGCGCGGCGCCATCCGCGGCGCTGGCCTGCGCGCCCGAGGTCAGCACGCGTTTGCAGCCGAGCGCGACGATGTCCTCCAGCGCCTGTGCCGGATCGCGGCTGAGGTCGAAGGCGCGATGGAAGGTGACGCCGAGTTTTCCGGCGGCGGCGATCAGCGCGCGGCAGTGCGTGGTGTCTACCTGACCCTCGGCATCGAGCACGCCGAGCACCACGCCGTCGCAACCCAGTGCCACGCAGGTTTCGATGTCGCGCTGCATGGCCTCGCATTCGAGGTCGCTGTAGAGGAAGTCGCCGGCGCGCGGGCGGATCAGCACGACCAGCGGGATGCCCAGGCGCTCGCGGGCCAGCGCGATCTGTGCGTGCGACGGCGTCAGGCCGCCGAGTTCGAGTGCCGTGCAGAGTTCGACCCGCCCTGCTCCGCCGTCCTGGGCGGCCAGCGCGGAGGCGACCGAGTTGGCGGCGATTTCCAGGATCATGAATAGCTCGTCGTGTAGACGCTTTGCGAGGGGATCAGGGCGTCCTGCTTTTTCGCATCGCACACGGCATAGGAGAAGCCGTGCTGGATGGCGTAGGCGCCAACCTCGCCGTCGCGGCTCATGGCGAGGAAACCGACCTGCAAGGTCTTGGAGGCTTCGCGGCGCTTCTTGACGATGCGCATCACCGCTTCCTTGCAGGCTTCGTGCGGCGAGCGGCCCTGGCGCATCAGCTCGACCACCAGGAAGCTGCCGGCGTTGCGGATCACTTCCTCGCCCACGCCGGTGGAGGTGGCGCCGCCGACCTCGCCATCCACGTACAGGCCGGCGCCGATGATCGGGCTGTCGCCGACGCGGCCGCGCATTTTCCACGCCATGCCGCTGGTGGTGCAGGCGCCGGCCAGCTTGCCGTGCGCATCCAGCGCCAGCATGCCGATGGTGTCGTGGTTGTGCGCACCGCCGGGCATGCCGGTGGTGCCGCCCTTGCCGTAGTCGTGCACTTCGCTGTTGATCGACGGGTTGTACTTCGCCGTCTTCAGCCATTCGTGCCAGGCCTGCTCGGCTTCAGGCGTGAGCAGGTCCTGCTTCTTGAAGCCCTGCTCCAGCGCGAACTGCAGCGCACCTTCGCCGACCAGCAGCACGTGCGGCGTACGTTCCATCACCCGCCGGGCCACCGAGATCGGATGTTCGATGTGTTCGAGAGCGGCCACCGCACCGCAGCTGCCGTCGGCGTCCATGATGCTGGCGTCGAGGGTGACGTGGCCGTCGCGGTCCGGGTAGCCGCCCTTGCCGACGCTGTGGTTTTTCAGGTCCGATTCGGGCACCTGCACGCCGAGCTCGACCGCGTCCAGCGCATGGCCGCCCTTGCCGAGGATGGACCAGGCCGCCTGGTTCGCCGCCACGCCGAAGTCCCAGGTCGAGATCACCCGCACGGTCGCCGTCGCCGGCGCCCGCGGTGCCGGCCCGGCAACCAGTTTGCCGCCCCATGCCAGCATCGAGGCCGACGCTCCCAACACGGATGCCTTGAGGAACTGCCTGCGGTCAGTCATCACCTTCTCCTGGTCACGAAAAGCAAAAAACCCCGCACAGGATGCGGGGTTTCGTTCTTGCTGTGCAACGTGTGCCTGGCTGATCAGGCGGCCACTTCGACCGCCGATGCCTGGGCGCCCTTCGGGCCCTGGGTCACTTCGAACTGTACGCGCTGACCTTCCTGCAGGCTGCGGAAGCCCTTGGAATTGATCGCGGAGAAATGGACGAATACGTCCGCACTGCCATCCTCGGGCGCGATGAACCCGAACCCCTTGGCATCGTTGAACCACTTGACCGTACCGAAACTCATTGCGTGAACCTCTGGATCCATGGAATGGGTGCGCCAGGATCTGCGCTGAACCACTGTTCTCCCCCTCGGTTCGCCGCCCTGGCCCGGGGGAAAGTATCAATATGTGAAGGCCGAGTGCAATACGAAAATATCCGGGCGGTCCGCAGATTCGCCGCGGTGCTCAGTTTTTCAGCATCGCGGCGAGGATGCGCGGCACCTCAGCGGTGGCCGCCGCCAGATGCGCGAAGATTTCCTCGATGCTGATCTCCGCCTCGTCGCCGCAGCCGGCGGCGAAGTTCGCCACCAGCGCCAGGCAGGCGTATTGCAGTTCCAGCTCGCGCGCCAGCACCGCCTCGGGCATGCCGGTCATGCCGACCAGGTCGCAGCCGTCGCGCTTCATCCGCGCGATCTCGGCACGGGTTTCCAGCCGCGGTCCCTGCGTGGCGCCGTAGCAGCCGCCGCCGATCACCTCGACGTTCACCGCGCGCGCCGCCGCCAGCAGTTGCAGGCGTAGCGATTCGGTGTACGGCTCGCTGAAGTCGATGTGCTTCACCTCGGCGCCCTCGACATCGCAGTAGCTGGTGTAGCGGCCGTGGGTGTAGTCGATCAGCTGGTCGGGCACCACGATCACCCGCGGCCCCATGTCGCCACGGATGCCGCCCACCGCGTTGACCCCGATCACCCGGCGTGCGCCCAGGCTGTGCAGCGCCCACAGGTTGGCGCGGTAGTTCACCCGGTGCGGCGGCAACGTGTGGCCCTCGCCGTGGCGGGCCAGGAACGCCACCCGCCTGCCGGCGAAATCGCCGAGCACGACATCACCCGAAGCCGCGCCGTACGGCGTATCCATCGCCTGCCGCGTGGCGTTTTCCAGGCCCGGAAACTGGTACAGGCCGCTGCCGCCGATGACGGCCAGGTCGATGGTGGTTTGGTCGGGATGAGGCATCGTGGTGATCCGGTTGCGGATGGTGGACAAAGTGTAGGAGCGCACCCTGTGCGCGATGCTCTTCGCTCTTGCTTCGAAGGCGAGCACTGCCTGTCCTGCGAAGCAAGAGCATCGCGCACAGGGTGCGCTCCTACACCTTCAACGCATAAATCCCAGGCAGGTTGCGGCCCTGTTCGTAATAGTCCAGACCGTAGCCGAACACGTAGCGGTCCGGCAATTCGACGCCGTTGAAATCGGAGGCGATGCCTTCGACCAGGCGGTCATGCCGCTTGGTGCACAGGCTGGCGATCAGCACGCGTTTGGCACCGCGCCGGTAGCAGTCCTCGCGCACCGCCTTCAGCGTGTGGCCCTCGTCGAGGATGTCGTCGACCAGCAGCACCACGCGATCGACCAGCGACACCGCCGGTTCGCGCAGCCAGTGCAGGTCGCTGCCGGAGGTGGCGCCGCGGTAGCGGGTGGCGTGCACGTAGTCGAATTCCAGGTCGGTGCGGATCGCCAGCGCCAGTTGCCCGGCAAAGATCAGCGCGCCGTTCATCACGGGGAGGAACACCGCACGCTCGCCGTCCAGCGCGGCGTCGATCTTCCGGCCCATGTCGGCGATCACGCTTTCCAGCGTGCTGCGTTCGTACAACAGCTCGGCCTGCGCCAGCGCGTCGGCCAGGAGTGGGGTTGGAGTATTCATGCGGTTCCTTGGTCGGCGCTCAGTGCCGTGATGCGCGCGACGAAACGCTCGCGCTGCGGATTGTTGATGAGGCCGTCCCAGCTGGAACCCAGCGAGCCGCGCATGGCGGCCAGCTGCGGCGGCATCGGCGAGGCGTCACCCGGCATCGCGGCGATCGCCTCGTCCACCACCTCGGGGAAGCAGGCCAGCACCAGGTCGCAGCCGGCGTCCAGGTGCGCGCGCACCCGCTCGCCCACGCTGCCGGCCGCACCGGCGGCGGCCATGCTGATGTCGTCGCTGATCACGGCGCCGGCGAAACCGAGTTCGCCGCGCAGGATCTGTTCGATCCACACCTTCGAGTAACCCGCCGGCTGGCTGTCCACCGCCGGATAGGTGACGTGCGCCATCATCACCGCCTCGACCCGCGCCTCGATGCACTCGGCGAACGGCAGCAGGTCGTCGCGGCGGATCTGCTCCAGGCTGCGCGGGTCGATCGCCTGCGCCTTGTGCGTGTCGGTGGCGACCGAACCGTGTCCCGGAAAATGCTTGAGCACCGCCGCCATGCCGCCCAGGTGCATACCGCGCACGTAGGCCTGGCCCAGCTCGGCGGCCACCGCCGGATCGGCGTGGAACGCGCGCAGGCCGATCGCCGCGTTGCCGCGGGCCAGGTCCACCACCGGCGCGAAACTGAAATCGACGCCGCTGGCGCGCAACTCGCTGGCCATCACCCAGGCGTGCTCCTCGGCCAGGCGGATCGCCTCGTCGGGGTCGCGCTCGTAGACCGCGCCGATCGACGCCAGCGGCGGCAAGCGGGTGAAACCGTCGCGGAAGCGCTGCACCGGGCCGCCCTCCTGGTCGACCGCGATCAGCACGTCGTCGCCGCCGACGTCGCGGATCGCCTCGCACAGCGCGATCAGCTGCTCGCGCGAGGCGTAGTTGCGTGCGAACAGCAGCACCCCGGCCACGCCCGGCGCGGTAAGCCAGCGCTTCTCGTGCTCGGCCAGTTCCAGCGCGGCCACGCCGATCATCAACATGCGGCATCCTCGGCAGCGCGCTCCGCCGGCGACCATTGCCGGTACGGATGCGCGATCAGGTTGACGTTGTAGTAGCGCGTCAACGTGCTCACCTCGCGACCCAGCCACGGCGGTCGCGGGAACGGCGCATCGACCGCCGGCAGCTCGACCTCGGCGACGACCAGCCCACGGTTGTCGCCTTCGAACTCGTCGACCTCGAACAGCACGCCGTCGACCCGCACATGGTGGCGCGTCTTCTCCAGCACGCCGTCGCACAACGTGGCCAGCAAGGTCCTCGCGTCGTCGAGCGGAATCGGATAATCGAACTCGGTGCGCGCGATGCCGGGCGTGGCGGCCTTGATGTTGAGCCAGGCCTGGTCGCCGGCGAGCCGGGCGCGTACCGAAGCGCGCGCCGTGCCATCACGCAACGCCTGGGCGCCAACCAGATAACCCTGCGCGATCGGCTCGCTGCGTTCGATGCCGGCGCGCCAGCCATCGTTGGCCAACAGGAATTTGCGTTCAATCTCGATGGGCATTGGTCTTGGTCGACACCGTGCAGCTCGGATAACCCCGAGGTTGTTCTCGTCATCCCAGCAAAAGCTGGGATCCAGTGACTGCGCAAAACGCAGGGCGTCGAAGACGCTGGATTCCAGCTTTCGCTGGAATGACGGTTTGCTTGGACGTTCTATTCGGCATGGTCACTTTTCCTTCCGCTCATGGATGTCGCTCGAACAGCGCGATCGATTCGACGTGCGAGGTATGCGGGAACATGTCCATCACCCCGGCCGAGGCCAGCTTGAAGCCGTGCTGGTTGACCAGGATGCCGGCGTCGCGCGCCAGCGAGGCGGGATGGCAGGAGACGTAGACGATGCGGCGGGTCTGCTTGTGCGGCAGGTAGGCGAGCACCTGGTCCGCGCCGGCGCGCGGCGGGTCGAGCAGCAGCTTGTCCCACGGCGCCCGTGCCCAGTCGGCGGCGCGCTGATCCTCGAACAGGTTTGCCACATGGAAACTCGCGTTCGCGATGCCGTTGCGTGCGGCGTTCTGCGCGGCGCGCTCGACCAGGCCGTGCTCACCTTCCACGCCCACCACTTCGGCCACGCGGCGGGCGATCGGCAAGGTGAAGTTGCCGAGACCGCAGAACAGATCCAGCACGCGGTCGGTCGGCTGCGGATCGAGCAGTTCCAGTGCACGCGCCATCATCAGCTGATTCATGCCGGCGTTGACCTGCACGAAGTCGAGCGGCTGGAATTCCAGCTCGACGTCCGCGAAGCGTGCGTCGCCACTGCCGATGCGGAACGCCAGCCGCGGGTTTTCCGGCCACAGCGGGTGCACGCTGCTGGTGCCGCCCGGCTGCAGGTAGATCGCCAGAGCGTGCTGTTGGCCGAATGCCGTCAGCGCGGCCAGGTCGCGCTCGCTCAACGGCTGCATGTGGCGGAACACCAGCGCCATCAGATCGTCGCCGGCGGCGAACTCGATCTGCGGGATGTCGTTGACCGCATCCATCCCGTTGAGCAGGTCGGCAAGCAGGCCGACCTTGGGGCCGAGCGCCGGGTGCATCACCTCGCACTGCAGGATCTCGGTGACGAAGCGCGGGTTCTGTTCCTCGCGGAAACCCACCAGCACGCGCCCCTTCTTGGCGACGTTGCGCACCGACAGCCGGCCCTTGCGCCGGTAGCCCCACGGCTCGGCGGTGAGCGGCGGCAGCCATGCCTGCGGGGTGACCTTGCCGATGCGTTCGAAATTCTCCGCCAGCACGCGCTGCTTGGCGGCGATCTGCGAGGCGGCGTCCAGATGCTGCAGCGAGCAGCCGCTGCACTGCGAAAAATGCTGGCAGCGCGGCTCCACCCGGTGTGGCGAGCGGGTGATCAGCTCGACGACTTCGGCCTCGTCGAAGTGGCGATGGCGCTTGCGCAGGCGGGCCAGCACGTGTTCGCCCAGCAGCGCGCCGCTGACGAACACGGCCTTGCCGTCGACCCGTGCCACACCGCGGCCATCATGGCCGAGGTCGGTGATGTGGGCTTCGAAAGGTGCCTGGGAAACGGAGTTGGATCGGGACATGAGGCGTAAACAAATGAGGCCGCACCGGCTGACTGCCGATTATCACAGATCAGCCCGGATGGCGCCTGTAGGAGCGCACCCTGTGCGCGATGCTTTCCGTGACGTGACGAAGAGCATCGCGCACAGGGTGCGCTCCTACACTTATTTCTTCTGCCAGTTTCGTAGGGCGGGCACTGCCCGCCGCCCTTGGCACATCGTTGAAAAGCCGGCGGACAGTGCCCGCCCTACGAAGCCGGAGCAGAGCATTCGCGCATGACCGAAGGGAGTGCGCGAACGCGGTTTATTTCTTCTGCCAGGCGCCGGAGGCATCCTGGTAGTACCAGCCCGCATGCGCCTTCTCGATCCAGGTCTTGGCGAAGGTGGTGCGGATCTGCGCTTCCCATTCCGGATGGTTGTTGGCGTTGGCGATTTCGCGATACAGCGCGGTGCGGTCGCGGTTCTCGTCGGCCACCGTGGCATTCGCCTGCGCGCGCTGGCTCAGCGGCACCTTGGCGGCGTCACGCATGGCCACCATGCCGTCGCGGGTGAAGCCCACCGCGCCGCTGTCGAGCAGGTCGCCCAGCGCGCCCTGGAAGCGACCTTGCATGCGGCCGCGGATCGCCTCGGTGGCGGCGGTCTGGACGCGGATGTTCGGCGTATCGGCGGCGTAAGCGGCCGGAACCAGCAGATCGAGCAGCATCGCCGACGGCTGGCCGCCGTCCTTTGTCGCCGGCTTCTGCACCTTCGGTGCCGGGGCGGCCGGCGGAGTCGTCTCGTCCAGCACGTTGCCGATGAACTGGTCGGCGGCCTTCTGCGCGGCCGCTTCGGGGAAGTACACGTTGATGGTGACGCAGCCGACCAACGCCACGGCCAGCGAAGTCAGGATGACGTAGACGAGCTTGCGCATGACGAACTCCATCAGTTGAAAAGGGTGGGAGAGCCGGCAACCCGCGCTCCGCTCAGCGGATTTGCGGCGTCTCTCCGTGGATCGCGTCCTGCAGGCGCCGCACCAGGGTCGGCCAGTCCACCTGGGTCTGGTGGCCGATCACCTGCAACCGCGGCAAGCCACTGCCTTCGACGATAGTGTAGCCGGCGTCGGTAGTCTCCAGACCGCTCATCCGGCAAAGCGTGCCCTGCAGCGTGCAATTGAGGCCGATGCGCTTGTAGCCGAAGGTCTTGAACAATTTCAGCATGGCGCCCTGCAGGCCCGCGGCAATGCCGCCGCCACCGACCGTGGTGAGGTTGTTCACCGCGCGCTGGCTGATCCGGCCGCCACCGCCCGCGAGCAGGCTGGCCTTGAACGCGACCGGACTCCAGTTGACCAGGCGCAGGTCGTCGATCGAACCATCCAGCGGGCCGGTGATGCCGCCGAAGTCGAACACGCTGGTGATCGCGGCCAGGTCCAGCTGCTTCAGGGCGATGTCGCCATTCAGTACCGGGGTGGTGCCGAACGGCTGCTGCAGCGAGAGCCGGGTGATGTCGACGAAACCGCCGAACAGGCTTGCCGACAAGCCGCCGTCCAGTTCGAAACGATCGTCGACCCAGCGCAACGACGGCACCGCGCCGCCGAGCGTGCCGGGAAACGCCGGCCAGCCCATCGCCTGGCTGAAGGCGGTCATGTCGACGCCGGTCAGCGCCAGCGAGGCCGCCAGCCGTTGTCCCTTGGCCGCTGCCGGGCGCCAGTCCAACTGGCCAATGCGCAACTGGCCCTGCAGGACCGGCACCTGCAGCGGCTGCTGCAGGCTGAGCATGCCGGCGCGGCTGCGCCACTGCGACTGCGCGGCGCCGTTAGCTATCCGGTGGAACTGCAGCTTGCGCCAGCCCAGCGTCGTGGCCGGCCGTTCGCCGTCGATCGCCCAGTCCAGCCCGCCTTGCAGGCCGTCGATCGCCAGCCGGCCGTCCGCATCGGCCAGGTCCAGGCCGTCGGTATCGAAGGCGAAACTGCGCGGACCGTCCGCGCGCAGGTCCAGGCTGCCGCTCAACTGGCCGGCGATGCGCATGTCGTGCAGGCCCAGCGTGCTCAGCCAGGCTTCGCCGTAGCGCTGGTAGGCCGCCGGGAAACTCGCATGCAGGTGGTCCAGCCGCAAGGTCTTCAGCGTGCCCTTCGCGTCGAAGGCCAGGGCGCCATCGAGCTGCAGCGCATCAGCATCGTTCAGCCGCAGACGGCTCAACTCGAACGCGCCGTTCTGCGCATTCGCATGCAGGGCCAGCTGTACCGGATGGTCCGGCAGCTTGGCGTAGATCGGCCCCAGCAGCAGTTCGCCGCCACGCAGGCTGGCGTCCAGGTCGATTCGCGCCGGGCCGGTGGTGGTATCGAGGCTGAAGCGTCCGTTGCCGCCCAGCCCCTGCCCCGCCAAAGTGCCGCTCGGGGTGTCGAAGCCCAGGTTGCCGAGGGTGAACTGCCCGGACGATTGCAGGCCCGGATCGCGCAGGTCCAGCGCCAGTTCGGCATCCAGCCGGCCGCTGGTGGGACGCCCCGACCACACCGTGCCGAGCAGGCCCTGCAACCAGCCGACGGGAAGGTTGTCCAGGCTGATCTGCGCGTGAGTGGGCTGGTCCAGCGGCAGCGCGGTGCTGGCGTGCGCCTTGCCCTGCAGGATATCGACCTGCAAGGTGTTGGCGGCCTCGCTGAGCAGGATGTTCACGTGGGCGTCGCTGAGGGCGCCGCCCGGCGCACCAGCCAGGCGCACGTTGCCGTCGAGGCTCCAGCGCAGGCGGGCGTCCCGCTGCAGGTTGCCGTCGAGGGTCAGGCCCAGCCGCCGCCAGCCCATCGCCGCAACGTCGGCCTGCGCGGCGCTCAGCTGCAGCCGGAGTCCACCGGCGGCGTCCTCGCCGAGGCGCAGGGTTACCGTCTGCAGGTGGACGCCGGGAACGCTGATCGACTTCGCCGTGAGCAGCACTTCCGCCCGCGCAGGCAGTGCCCAGCCGATTCCCAGCAGCAGGCAACAACACAGCAACAAGTGGCTTGAAGTCGGGCGCATGTCGGGCCATTCTGCCAAATCAAGATGAACGATATGGATTTCGTCATGAACAGCCCCCTCGCCAACACAGATTTCGCCCCGAGCAACGCCACCCGTGCCCGGGTTCTGGTGGCCGACGACGACCCCGGCAGTTGCCGTTTCCTGTGCGACGGGCTGGACTCGATGGGCGCCCAGGCGGAGGCCTGCATGGATGGCACGACGGCACTGCAACGGGCACGCACCGAGTCCTTCGACCTGCTGCTGCTGGACTGCCGCATGCCCGGCGCCGGCGCGCTGCAGGTTCTGGCCGCGCTGCGCGAGGATGCGCAGGCGTGCTCGACGGACAGCATCGCGGTAGCCACCACGGCCGAGCTGGAACCGCGCGACCGCCAGTCGCTGCTCGACGCCGGCTTCAGCGAGATCCTGTTGAAGCCCTGTGGGCTGGCCGAGTTGCGGCGCGTATTGGCGCTGGTGCAACCGGACCACCACGACGCCTGCGTGCTGGATGACCAGGCCGCACTGACCACCACCGGCGACGCCGCCACCATGCGTGCGTTGCGACTGCTGCTGCGTGAGGAGCTGGCCCTGCTGCACCAGGAACTGGACACGCTGAGCCGCGACCGCGCCGGCTTCAGCGAGCGCCTGCACCGGCTGCGCTCATCCTGCGGTTTCTGCGGTGCGACCGCGCTGTCGACGCAGACCGTGCTGCTGCAGCGGCAACTGCTGCAACGCGGCGCCACGCCGGCCGCATTGGCGCGCTTCCGCAAGGCCCTGCTGGCGACGTTGCAGGCGCTGGACAGCTAGCAGGGTGTTGAAAAACACCCTGCTAGCGCGAGCCACGGATGGCTCGCCGCAAATCAGGCACTGCAAGTGCCTGATTTGACGTAGCCGAGTACGGACATGTGCCGGACTCGGCGCGTTGAAAAAGGGCAGGACAGCCCTTTTTCAACAACCTGCTAGCCAGGCGTTCTCTGGCGACCCGACGCCGCCATCGCCAGCACCCGCCAGGCGCGCAGCTCGCCGCCGCCCAGATGGAAGCGGATCACCTCGCGCATCATGTCGCGCAGGGACTTCAGGCCGCTGTTGTCGGGCATCCGGTCCTGCCCCAGCGCCAGCAGGTCACTGCCGCGCAACGCATGCGGGCTGTTGGCGGCGCAGCGCACGGCGCCCTGCTCGACCTGGTAGCGGTAGGACGTCTGCGCTTCCAGCGGCTCGCCGGAATCCGCTTCGTGCTGCAGCTGCAGACCGTAACCGATCACTTCCAGCAGGTCGCGCTCGAAGCGGCGCAGGCTCCACGCCAGCGATTCGCCGGCGGCCAACCGCGCCAGGGTCCGGGCGTAGGCATCGAACAGTCGCGGGTAGGGGTCCTGCCGGCCGGTCAGGCACACCACCAGCTCGTTGAGATACAGCCCGGCCAGGCCGGCGTCGCCAGGCAGGCGCGTCGACGTGCCCACCGCTTCGACCGCGGTCAGCGTGGCCATCTCGCCGCGCAGCAGCAGGTCCATCGTCAACGGCTGGAACGGCTCCAGCTGCGCCCGCCGCAAACGTGCCCGCTCGCCGCGCACGCCGCGCGCCACCACCCCGAGCCGGCCGTGTTCGCGGGTCAGGCATTCGAGCAGCAGCGACGTCTCGCGATACGCACGCGCGTGCAGGACGTAGGCGGGTTGCTGTTCGATGCGCATGGCTTGATAGCCGGGATTCGGGATTGGGGATTCGGGATTCGCAAGAGCACGCCGGGCTTCAGGCTTTTACGAATCCCGAATCCCCAATCCCGACCTTAATCGGTATAGCCGAATTTCTTCAGCATGTTCTCGTCGTCGACCCAGCCTTCGCGCACCTTCACCCACAACTTCAGGAACACCTTGCGCTCGAACATGCGCTCCATGTGACGCCGCGCGCTGGTGCCGATCGCCTTGAGCTGGGCGCCGCCGTTGCCGATCACGATGGCCTTCTGGCCCGCGCGCTCGACCCAGATGATCGCGTGGATTTCGGCGATGCCGTCGGGGCGGTCGTTGAATTGCTCGATCTCCACCGTGGTGGCGTATGGAAGTTCCTGGTCGAGGCGCAGCATCAGCTGCTCGCGCACCATCTCGGCGGCAAGGAAACGTTCGCTGCGGTCGGTGATCTCGTCTTCGCCGAACACCGGCGGCTGCACCGGCAGGCGCTTCAGGATCGCCTGCTCCAGTTCCTTCAGCCCCTGCCCCTTGAGCGCGCTGACGTAGTGGATCTCGTCGTAGCTGTGCTTTGCCACCAGCTCGGCCACGAACGGCAGCATTACTGTCTTGTCCTTGTTGAGGTCGACCTTGTTGATCACCAGCAGGCGCGGCGACGACTGCTCGACCAGGGCGGCGTACAGCGCTTCGTCCTCGTCGGTGAAGCGGCCTGCCTCGATCACCTGCACCACCAGATCGACGTCGCTGATCGCCGAGCGCGCGGCGCGGTTCAGGCTGCGGTTCATCGCACGCTTGGCGCCGCGATGCAGGCCCGGCGTGTCGACGTACATGATCTGCCCGGCCTCGCTGGTATTGATGCCGAGGATGCGGTGACGGGTGGTCTGCGGCCGCGGGCTGATGATCGACAGGCGGAAACCGATCAGCGCATTGAGCAGGGTCGACTTGCCCACGTTCGGGCGTCCGGCCAGCGCGACCGTGCCGCAGCGGAAATTCTCATGCGGCAGGGTGCCGCCGGCGGGGTCCAGTTCGTGGTTCATGATGTTAGAGCCTGTTTATGATCTCCAGGTACCCCGCGCCGGGAGCTGTTTGCGCGCAGGCCAAGGAAGAGCGAAGGAGTGGATGCCCATCCACGACTGAGTGATGACGCCGGCATGCGGGCAAACAGACCCGGCCCCGGAATGGATAGGTGCTGGGGTTGCCATCGAGTGGCCGCCATGCGGCAGCGCGCGGCCTGGCCTGCCAGCCAGGCAGGTGCTGCGCCACGCACCACCACCTGACGGCCACTCGATGACAACGCGGGGTGCTTGGAGATCATAAACAGGCTCTAAGGTGCTCGACGAGTCGGATGGCAAGTGTAGTGCTTCGCCGGAAAGGCGGGCCGGTCGGCCACGCGGCGGCTCCGCCAGACCGGCGGCAGCTTCGGCGGAAACGGGGGAATCAGGGAGTGCGCTGCTGCTCCAGCAGCTGGTTCAGCACGATTTCGGCGGCGTCCTGTTCGGCGGCGCGGCGGTTGCCGGCATGGGCTTCGACGGTGAACGCCATCGGCTCGCTGATCGTGCAGCTGATGTCGAAGGTCTTGGCGTGATCCTCGCCGTGGCTGGCGACCAGCTCGTACTGCGGCAGCGGCAAACCCTTGGCCTGCAGCCATTCCTGCAACCGCGTCTTGGCGTCCTTGGAGGAGCGGCGCAAGGCGGCGATGCGTTCGGCGAACAGCCCGCGCACGGTCTCGCGGCAGGCGTCGAAACCGCCATCCAGGTACACCGCGGCGACCATTGCCTCGAACGCGTCGGCCAGGATCGAATCACGCCGGAAGCCGCCGCTCTTCAACTCGCCGGGGCCGAGCTTCAGCCCGTCGCCCAGGTCCAGTTCACGCGCCACCACGGCCAGGGCCAGGCCGTTGACCAGCTGCGCCCGCAGCCGCGACAGTTCGCCTTCGCTGGCCTTGGGATGGACCTCGTACAGCATCTCGGCGACGATCGCGCCGAGCAGCGCATCGCCGAGAAACTCCAGTCGCTCGTTGTTCGGCTTGCCGATGCTGCGGTGGGTCAGCGCCAGCTGTGCCAGCGCCGGGTCGCGAAAACGGTAGTTCAGTTCCAAAAGTTACTCGCCCACGTTGCCCTGCAACTGCACGCTCTTGTCGAAGTGCAGCAGGAAGTCGATGTTGTACATGAACGGGATCTGCTTGTCGTAGGCCACGCGCAGCTGGTTGGCGCCGCCGCTGTTGCGCACGATGGTGATGTTTGCCGGCTTGATGGTGGCATCGTCGACGTACTGGAAACCCATCTTGAACATCAGGCCGCGGCGGATCTCGTCCAGCGACTTGCCGTTGGTGCCTTCGGTGGCGACCTGGTTCATCGCCTTCACCACGCCCATGTACTCCGAATACGACGGCAGCAACTTCATGCCCATGTAGGCCAGGAAGGCCACGATGGCCATGATGACCAGGAACCCGATCAGGGTGACGCCCGACTGCTTCGATTTCATAGTCCCCTCGCTATGCCGCCTGTCTGGCGTGCCTTTCTGTGGATGGTGATCCGGGTCTGGCGGTCTCGCCGCCCCGCGCCGGCGTGCCGATTATGCCTGCGGATTCTCGCACTGTTGGCGGCCGGGTGTGCGCGACGGTTCGATCCCGTCACGCTTTCGCCAACCGGACCTGCCGTGCTGACGATCTCAGTGGATCACCGTGCCGATCCGCGAGAAGTCCACCCCGCCGGTGCCCCAGCCCTTCCAGCTCATCCAGATCAGGAAGGCCTTGCCGGCCAGGTTCTGTTCCGGCATGCAGCCCCACCAGCGGCTGTCCAGGCTGTCGTAACGGTTGTCGCCCATCACCAGATAGCAGCCCTGCGGTACCTTCGAAGGCACCCGATCGTTCGGAATCGAATTCGGCGTGGTGTAGGCCGGCATCCGCGCGATCATGTGGTTGACCTTGCCCAGGTGCTCGGTCCAGACCGTGGCGCCCATGTTCAGCATGATCTGGTCCACGCTGCGCTGCGGGTTGCCTACGTACGGGCCGACCTCGTCGGCCGCCACGCGCTGGCCGTTGACCCACAGCTCGGCGCCGTGCACCTCGATGCTGTCGCCGGGCAGGCCGATCACCCGCTTGATCCAGTTCTGCGCCGGCACTGGCGCCTGCGGATCGTTGCAGCTCATGTCGCCGCTGCGCACCAGCTTGCCGCCGTCCTGGCACAGGTAGCCGGGGAAGCGGAACACCACCACGTCGCCGCGCTGCGGTTCGCCGAGGTCGACCAGCTTGTTGTTGAACGCCGGCATGCGCAGGCCGTAGGCGAACTTGTTGACCAGGATGAAATCGCCCACGTCCAGGGTCGGCATCATCGAGCCGGACGGGATGCGGAAGGGCTCGGCCACGAACGAGCGCAGCAGCAGCACCACCAGCACCACCGGGAACAGCGAGCGCGACCAGTCCACCGGCATCGGGTCGCGGTATTCCTCGCCGGCGGCATCCAGGCGTGCCTTGCGCTTCTTGTACAGGAACAGCCGATCCAGGCCCCACACCACGCCGAACAGCACGGTGAGGCTTAGCAGAATCGCCGAGAAATCAAATTCCATGTGGGGCTCCTGATGGAGCCGGGAATCGGAAATCGGGATTCGGGATTCGGAGCGCAAACCCGCCCTTTCGAATCCCGAATCCCGATTCCCGAATCCCGGCCTGACTATTTATCTACTTTCAGCACGGCCAGGAAGGCTTCCTGGGGGATCTCCACCCGACCAACCTGCTTCATGCGCTTCTTGCCTTCCTTCTGCTTCTCCAGCAACTTCTTCTTGCGGCTGACGTCGCCGCCGTAGCACTTGGCCAGCACGTTCTTGCGCAGCGCCTTCACGGTGGAGCGTGCGATGACCTGCGCACCGATCGCCGCCTGGATCGCCACGTCGAACTGCTGGCGCGGAATCAGGTCCTTCATGCGCTCGACCAGGTCGCGGCCGCGGCGGTCGGCGTGGCTGCGGTGCACGATCAGGCTCAGCGCGTCGACCCGCTCGCCATTGATCAGCACGTCGGTACGCACGAACGGGCCGGCCTCGAAGCGGTCGAAGTGATAGTCCATCGAGGCGTAGCCACGCGAGACCGATTTCAGCCGGTCGAAGAAATCCATCACCACTTCGGCCAGCGGCATTTCATAGCTGATCTGCACCTGGGTCGCCAGGTACTGGATCGAGCGCTGCACGCCGCGCTTTTCCTCGCACAGGGTGATCACGTTGCCGATGTAGTCCGGCGGCGTGAGGATGTTGGCGATGATGATCGGCTCGCGGATTTCCTGCACCAGGCTGGAGTTCGTCGGCAGCTTGGCCGGGTTGTCCAGCATCAGGATCGAGCCGTCGGTCTTGAGTACCTCGTACACCACGGTGGGCGCGGTGGTGATCAGGTTCAGGTCGTATTCGCGCTCCAGCCGTTCCTGCACGATTTCCATGTGCAGCATGCCGAGGAAGCCGCAACGGAAGCCGAAACCCATCGCTTCGGACGACTCCGGTTCGAAGAACAGCGCAGCGTCGTTGAGGCGCAGCTTGTCCAGCGCCTCGCGCATCGCCGGGAAGTCGTCGGACGACACCGGGAACAGGCCGGCGAACACGCGCGGCTGCATGGTCTGGAAACCGGGCAGCGCCTTGTCGGCGGGCTTGCCGGCGTGGGTCAGCGTGTCGCCCACCGGTGCGCCGTGCACGTCCTTGATCGAGGCGTTGATCCAGCCCACTTCGCCGGCGCCCAGCTTGGCCGTCTTCTTGCGCTTGGGCGTGAACACGCCGACGTCGTCCACCTCGTGGGTGCGCCCGGTGGACATCACCAGCAGCTTGTCGCCGGGCTTGATCTCGCCCTGCATCACGCGCACCAGCGACACCACGCCGAGGTAGTTGTCGAACCAGGAGTCGATGATCAGCGCCTGCAGCCGGTCGGTATCGCGCGGCTTCGGCGGCGGGATGCGCGCAACGATCGCCTCCAGCACCTCGACCACGTTGAGGCCGGTCTTGGCACTGATCGCCACCGCGTCGGTGGCGTCGATGCCGATCACCGCCTCGATCTCGCCCTTCACCTTCTCGATGTCGGCGGTCGGCAGGTCGATCTTGTTCAGCACCGGCACCACTTCCAGGCCCATCTCCACGGCGGTGTAGCAGTTCGCCACCGACTGCGCCTCGACGCCCTGGGCCGCATCCACCACCAGCAACGCGCCTTCGCAGGCGGCCAGCGAGCGGCTGACCTCATAGGAGAAATCGACGTGGCCGGGCGTGTCGATGAAATTGAGCTGGTAGGTCTTGCCGTCGCGGGCCGTGTACGGCAGCGACACCGACTGCGCCTTGATGGTGATGCCGCGCTCGCGCTCGATCGGATTGTTGTCCAGCACCTGCGCCTCCATCTCGCGATCGGCCAGGCCGCCGCAGATCTGGATGATGCGGTCGGCCAACGTCGACTTGCCGTGATCGATATGGGCAATGATGGAGAAGTTGCGGATCAATTCCATGGAGCGCAGGCGGCCTGTCGTCGGGCTTGGGTCTTGCCGCCACACACCATGCGTGGCAGCGCATCACCGTGAAGCGACGCTAACCCGGCATTATCGCATGGAACCCGCTGCTGCCATGCACGGACTCGCGCGACGAAGGCGCCACCCGGCAAGGGTGGACGCCTGCGCCGTTTTCCCGCCAACCGTGCGCCGCGACCGGCTTACTTGTCATCCGGAACCGTCAGGCCGACGAAGTTGCTCTGCTCGCCGCGGCGCACCAGCAGCAGCACCGTGCTGCCGGCCTTCACGCCCTTCGTCGCCGCCTCGAACTCGGCCACGCTGCCGATCTTCTGCTGGTTGACCATGGTGATCACGTCGCCGGCGCGCAGACCGGCCTGCGCCGCCACCGGGCCGGTGATGTCGCCGATCACCACGCCCTGCCCCGGCTTCAGCCCCAGTTGCCTGCGGGTGTCGCTGTCGATCGACTGCACGGTGAGGCCCAGTGCAGCCGAACCGCTGCGGCTCGACGGGGACGTGGCGCCATGGTTGTTCACCGCACTCTTGTCGCGCGAGGCTTCGCTGATGGTGACGTCGAGCGTCTGCTTCTTGCCGTTGCGCAGGATCTCCACCGGCACCTTGCTGCCCGGCTTGGTCATGCCCACCAGCGGCGGCAGGTCCGCCGCCTGCTGCAAGGGCTGCCCGTTATAAGCCAGGATGATGTCGCCGGGCTGGATGCCGGCCTTCGCCGCACCGCTGTCGGGACTGACGTCGACCACGGCGGCACCCGCGCCATTCTCGAGATGGAAGGCCTTGACGATGTCATCGTCGACCGGCTGCATGGTCACGCCAAGCATGCCGCGCGAAACGTAGCCCTTGCTCTTGAGCTGCTGCACGGCGTTCATCGCCACGTCGATCGGGATCGAGAACGACACGCCGAGGTAGTCGCCGGTGTTGGAATAGATCTGCGAATTGATGCCGACCACGCGGCCCTGCAGGTCGAACAACGGACCGCCGGAATTGCCGCGGTTGATCGGCACGTCGGTCTGGATGAACGAGGTATACGGCTGGTCGCGCTGGCCCAGGTTGCGCCCCACCGCGCTGACGATGCCCTGGGTCACGGTGTAGTCGAAACCGAACGGCGAACCAATCGCCAGCACCCACTGGCCCGGCTTCAGGCTGCGCGAATCGCCGATGCCCACCGCCGGCAGGTTGCCGCCGGCATCGACCTTGAGCAGGGCGATGTCATAGGTCGGATCGGTGCCGATCACCTTGGCGGTCAGCGTGCGCCGATCCTGCAGGCGCACGGTCACCTTGTCGGCGTGGTCGACCACGTGGTTGTTGGTGAGGATGTAGCCGTCGTTGGAGATGATGAAGCCCGAGCCGAGCGAGGTCCGCTTCTGCTCCTGCGGCGACGGCATCATCGGCATGCCGAAGAAGCGCCGCAGGATCTCCGCCTGCGGATCGTTCGGCATGCCCTGCCCAGGCATCATCTGCCCGCCCGCACTGCGGCTGTCGCCCTGTTGCTCGCCGTTGTAGCGGGCTTCGACATGCACCACGGCCGACGCGTTCTTCTGCACGATCCCGGTGAAATCCGGCAGCGCCGTCACGCCCGGCGTCTGCGCCTGCAGCGCACCGGTACCGGCGATGCCCAGCAGCGCACAGCATGTCAGGCTGCGCAAGATGGAATGATTCATGACTCCTCCTTGGTTGTTTCCGGTCGGTAGGCTTCGAGCGGGTTGATGACCAGAGTTTGTGCGCGGCCGATGCGGGCACGCGTTGCCCGCCGGCCCATGCAACGGGTCGGTAAAGCTGAAAACCATGAGGACGAGCCGCGGGCAATCACACGCGGACTCGCCTTATTGCGCGACGGCGGAAGCCCGGCGCGAAGTATCCGGTGCAATCCGCTGCTCCGGGTCGAGCAGCAGCAGGTAGCTGCCGTCGTTGTTGTCGAGCGTCCGGTAACGGGGCATCGACGGGTAGTCCGACAGACGCCGCGCATAGGTCGACTGGCCCTGGCCAAACGACGCACCGAAGGTGGCCGAGGCCTGCTGGCTGAGCAATCCTGCGGAGTTGCCGCTCAGCCATGGCGGCACGGCGGCAGGAGCGACCGGCTTGTTCGCCGGCGCAGCGGTGGTGACCGCACTGGCCTGCTGGGCGGTCGAGGCGGTCAGGCGCTCGGCGTCACCGGTCGGCTGCCCGATCATCAGGGCAACGGCGGCGACGCTGGCGGCAATGGCGCCGCCGGTGGACCAGCGCAACCAGTGGTTGCGCCGGGTCGACGCCACCGCGGGCTTCGACTCCTGCTCGATCGCCAGCATCACCCGCGCGGCAAATCCGGGCTGCGCCATCGGCGGCAGCTCTCGACGCAGGCTGTCGCGGGCGATGTGGTAACCGGTCCAGGCCTGCTGCAGCGAGGCGTCGTGATCGAGCCGGCGCAGCAGGAAACGCAGCTGCTCCTTCGACAATTCGCCATCGATGCCGGCGGAAAGATTTTCCCGGGTGTCCTGATTCATGCCTGCCTGATTCATGTCTGATCCTCAGCGGTCCGACAACAGAGGCCGCAGTTTCTCGTCAATCGCTTCGCGTGCCCGGAAGATGCGCGAACGCACCGTACCGATCGGGCAGCCCATCGCTTCGGCGATTTCATCGTAGCTGAGGCCATCCACCTCGCGCAGCGTGATGGCTGTCCGCAGCTCTTCGGGCAACGCTTGGACAGTGGAAAACACGGATTGTTCAATTTCCTGGCGCATCAGCTCGCGCTCGGGCGTGGCGCTGTCGTGCATGCGCTCGGCGCCGGCCATGAACTCGGCGTCATCGGCGTCGATGTCACCGGACGGCGGGCGCCGGCCCATCGCCACCAGGTGGTTCTTGGCGGTATTCACCGCGATCTTGTACAGCCAGGTGTAGAACGCGCTGTCGCCGCGAAACGAGCCGATCGCCCGCCACGCGCGGATGAACGATTCCTGCGCGATATCCTCGCACTCGGCGTGGCTCCTCACATAGCGCGAGACCAGCCCGATCACCTTGTGCTGGTACTTGCGCACCAACAGGTCGAAGGCCCGCTTGTCCCCCTGCTGGACACGCTCGACCAGCGCGCGATCCAGTTCGTTTTCGCCCATCCGGGCCGTATCCGTCGTCAATGCCGTCTTCCGCTGCGGGAGCTTCGTTTTTGAACTGGACGCGGCGCTCAGACCGCGGTCCGGCGCGCGAGTTCAGTTCAGTATGCACAGGGTATCGCCTCCACCATAACGCACAGCCTGTTGGCTGGTTGTCATGTCCGGCCAGGCGCCCCGAGCCCGTGACGGGCCGGGATCAGTTATGGGGACGCACGCCACCGGCTCAAGCCGGCTCGGCCACCCGCCCCTCCAGCAGACGCTGCCGTTCGGCCAGCAGCTTGTCGAAGCTGATCGGTTGCAGCGGACGGCAGAACAGGTAGCCCTGCAATTCGTCGCAACCGTGCTGGCGCAGGAACTGCAGGTGCTGCTCGATCTCCACGCCCTCCGCCACCACGGCCCGTTTCAGCCGGTGCGCCATCTCGATGGTGGCGCGCACGATCGCCTCGTCGTCGGGGTCCACGCCGATGTTGCGCACGAAGCTCTGGTCGATCTTGATGCGGTCGGCCGGCAACCGGCGCAGGTAGTCCAGCGAGGCCGCACCGGTGCCGAAATCGTCGATCGCGATATGGCAGCCGAGTTTGTGCAACGCATTCAGATTCTCGACCAGGTTCGGCGCCTCCTTGATGCTGATGCTTTCCGTGACCTCCATTTCCAGCAGGGTGGGATCCAGCCCGGTTTCGCGCAACACCGCCGCCACGATATCCAGCAGCTGCGGTTCCATCAGCTGCACCGCGGACAGGTTCACGCCCAGGCGCAGGCGCAGGCCGTAGCGTTGTTCCCATTCCTTCGCCTGGCGGCAGGCGGTGCGCATCACCCATTCGCCGATCGAGACGATCAGGCCGGTCTCCTCGGCCAGCGGGATGAACACCGCCGGGCTGATCATGCCCAGCTCGGGATGCTCCCAGCGCACCAGCGCCTCCATGCCCACGATGTCCTCGGTCTCGGTGTTGACCTGCGGCTGGTAGACCACGCGCAGTTCGCCATTGCCCTCGGCATGGCGCAGACGCGTCTTCAGCGCCATGCCGTGTTGCTGGGCGTACTCCGGGCTCACCTCGTAGATCTGGAAGGTGTTGCGGCCCTGGTGCTTGGCCGCGTACATCGCCTCGTCGGCATGCTTGAGCAGGGTCTGCGCGTCGCCGGCGTCGTCGGGGAAGAAGCTCAGGCCCATCGATGCGGTCACCTGCAGCTCGGTGCCGTCCTCGAGGTACAGCGGCGTCTCCATCACCTGCACGATCTTCTCGGCCACGCGCAGCACGTCGTCGTTCTTCACGATGTGGCGCAGCACGACGGTGAATTCGTCGCCGGCATAGCGCGCCACCGTGTCGGAGGCGCGGATGCTGCCGCACAGGCGCTGGGTGACCGTGCGCAATACCTGGTCGCCGGCGGCATGGCCGTAGGTGTCGTTGATCACCTTGAAACGGTCGAGGTCGACAAACAGTACGGCGAAGCACTCGCCGTTGCGGGTCGCCTCGCGAATGATCGTGTCCAGCCGGTCGTTGAACAGCAGCCGGTTCGGCAGGCCGGTCAGGGCATCGACCAGGCCCTCGGCACGGCCCTGTTCACGGGTACGGCCCAATTCCAGCATCTGCGCGAAGCGGGCCGCGGCGCAACGCAGCACCGGTTCGATGATGCCCATCTCGCCGAAGCCGCGGCGGCTGCCGGCCAGCATCGCGCCGAGCACGGTGTGGCGTTCGTCGTACAGGGGCAGGCCGGCGAAACCGGCCAGGTCGAGCTGCTGCAGCAACGGGTCGATCGACGCCAGCCGCTTCGCGTCGGTGCGGTACAGGATCGGCTTGCCGCCCAGTACCAGCTGCAACGAGCTCTGCAGTTGCGCCGGCGGCCACTGCGGGTCCTCGCCACTCCACAACTGCAGCATCTGGGTCGGCGCGTCGGCGCCGTCCTGGCGCGCCGACCAGACGGCGAGGTAATCCAGACCCAGCTCGTCGAACAACAGGCGGCCGGATGCGGTCTGCGCGTCAACCCCGCTGGTCGAGGCGAAGATGCGCGACAGCAGCGACAGCGCGGCCTCGGCCCGCAAGTCGGCGCGGTCGCTGCGGAACATCAGCGCCAGCGCCTCGTGCCCGGCATGCCGGATGCGCCGCACGCTGGCCTGGCCGGTGTCGGCGCCCTGCGCCGACTTGCGCTGGCAGGGATACCAGCTGCGATTGGCCTCGGCCAGCACCTGGGT
>LNAP01000681.1_pt1 | contig 41218 bp, 32 predicted proteins | sample 602601 | NCBI WGS metagenome assembly LNAP01 (sample SAMN02440304, study PRJNA202911) | soil metagenome | biome: Subtropical and temperate rainforests or woodlands; isolation source: soil samples (1 kg each in a 20% v/v slurry with milli Q water) were... ...
CATGCACAATTCCAGTGCCTCGCTGCTGATTATTGATGACGACGAAGTAGTGCGCGCCAGTTTGGCCGCTTACTTGGAAGACAGTGGCTTCAGCGTTCTGCAAGCTAGTAACGGCTTGCAGGGTCTGCAGATATTCGAGCAGGAAAAACCTGACTTGGTCATCTGTGACCTGCGTATGCCGCAAGTCGATGGCTTAGAACTCATTCGCCGGATCAACGCTCTCGAGGTGGAAACACCCGTTATTGTTGTGTCTGGCGCTGGCGTGATGAGCGATGCGGTCGAGGCCTTGCGCCTGGGCGCCGCCGACTATTTGATCAAACCCCTTGAAGATTTGGCCGTGCTCGAGCACTCAGTGCGTCGTGCACTGGACCGCGCCAATCTGCGTCTGGAAAACCAGCGCTACCGGGAAAAACTGGAAGTCGCCAACCGCGAGTTACAGGCCAGCCTGAGTTTGCTGCAAGAAGACCAAAACGCCGGCCGCCAGGTGCAGATGAATATGCTGCCGGTAACGCCGTGGTCGGTGGACGGTTTGCAGTTTGCTCACCAGATTATTCCGTCGCTTTACCTGTCCGGCGATTTTGTTGATTACTTCCGCCTGGATGACCACCGCATTGCTTTCTATCTGGCCGACGTTTCTGGCCACGGCGCGTCGTCGGCGTTTATCACCGTATTGCTGAAATTCATGACCACCCGGCTGCTGTATGAGTCGCGTCGTGGCGGTCAGCTCCCGGAATTCAAACCGTCGGACGTGCTTGGGCACATCAACCGCGGCTTGATCAACTGCAAGCTCGGCAAGCACGTCACCATGTTGGGCGGCGTGATTGATGAGCAGAGCGGTAAATTGACGTACAGCATCGGCGGGCACTTACCGCTGCCGATCATGTACAGCGAAGGCAAGGCGCACTACCTGGAAGGTCGTGGTCTGCCGGTTGGGATATTTGATGAGGCGACTTACAGCGATCACGTGATCGATTTGCCCGAGTCATTCAGCCTGACCTTGCTTTCAGACGGCATTTTGGACCTTTTGCCGAGCGACACACTCAAAGAAAAGGAAGCGTTGCTACCGCAGTTGGTTTGCACGGCAGGTGGCAGCCTGGTTGGGCTGGCCAATCTCGCCGAGATGCCAGATGATATCGCCTTGCTGGTGTTAAGCAGGAACCTTGCATGATCTGTATGACCGCGCGCCGTATGAGCCGGAAGGGTATCGCTGCATGAGTACCGGTAGAATTCAGTTTGCTGAGCAGAACGGTACATTCGTTCTCAAGTTTGTCGGTGAAGTGCGCCTGACGCTTTGTTCTGCGTTGGATGCGACGATCGAGAAGATCTTCACCGCCCTCAACTTTTCAGCCATCGTCATAGACCTGACCGAAACCCGCAGCATCGACAGCACCACACTGGGCCTGCTGGCCAAGTTGTCGATTCTGTCGCGGCAAAAGGTCGGGCTGCTGCCCACTGTCGTCACCACCCACGCCGACATCACCCGCTTGCTGCAATCCATGGGGTTTGATCAGGTGTTTAACATCGTTGATCAGCCGTTGGCTTCGCCGGGTACGCTGGCCGACTTGCCCTCGCAGGATCAGTCGGAAGAAGTGGTGAAAGCCAAGGTGCTGGAAGCACACCGCATTCTGATGGGCCTGAATGAGTCGAATCGGGAAGAGTTCCACGACTTGGTCAATGCCCTGGAACGCGGTTAATACCCTGCAGTAGGCCAAAAACCAGGCATAAAAAAACGCGCGAGAGGCTTACCGCCCTCGCGCGTTTTTCGTTGTGGCGACCTTAGCGGCGTGCTGCCAGCAAGGCTTCGAGTTTTTCCTGATCACGGGCGAACTGGCGAATACCTTCGGCCAGTTTCTCGGTGGACATGGCTTCCTCGTTTAGCGCCCAGCGGAAGCTGCTTTCAGTCGGCACTTGTTTCGGTTCTCCTGGGTTGCCCTCACGCAGTACCCGCTCCAGCGAGCCGTTGTCTTCCGACAGCTGTTGCAGCAGTTCCGGGCTGATGGTCAGACGGTCGCAGCCGGCCAGTTGCTCGATCTGGTTCAGGTTGCGGAAGCTCGCGCCCATCACCACGGTGTTGTAGCCGTTGGCCTTGTAGTAGTTGTAGATGCGCGTTACCGATTTGACGCCAGGGTCTTCGGCGCCGGTAAAGTCGCGGCCTTCAGCCTTCTTAAACCAGTCATAGATGCGCCCCACGAATGGCGAGATCAAAAAGATCCCGGCATCGGCGCAGGCAGCCGCCTGAGCAAAGGAAAACAGCAGGGTGAGGTTGGTTTGAATGCCGGCGCGCTCCAGTTGCTCAGCGGCGCGGATGCCTTCCCACGTGGAGGCGATTTTGATCAGGATGCGCTCGCGGCCAACGCCGGCGTGTTCGTAAAGCTCAACCAGGCGGTAGGCGCGGGCCAAGGTGGCTTCGGTATCGAACGACAGGCGCGCGTCCACTTCGGTGGAAATACGCCCTGGAATGACCTGCAAAATGCCCTTACCCACGGCCACGCCAAACCGGTCGCTGGCCAAGCCCAGGTCGCCGTTACAGTTGGCGACGGCGTCATTGAGCAGCTCGGTGTAACCGGGCATGGCGGCGGCTTTAAGCAGCAGGGAAGGGTTAGTGGTGGCGTCGACCGGTTTCAGGCGGGCGATGGCGTCGATATCGCCGGTGTCGGCAACGACGGTGGTGAACTGTTTAAGCTGTTCGAGTTTGGAGGTCATGACACGGCCTTGTGGTAACGAGTGCCTAGACCTTACCCGACGCGTCAGCGCCGCTCAACGTCTGCGGCGTGACATTACACAGTGTTTTTGACGTTGAGCGACCGTTGCGCCAGTTAACCGGCGAAAACGGAAAAACTAACGGCAAAAACGTATTAGAACGGTAGGAGCCAGGAAGCGGCCAGCAATCGGATGGCCGCCCCTGGCTCCTACGGGTACGGGTTAGCGTTGTGCGACGCGGTCAGGCACCCGCCAACCGCCACCCAGTGCTTTATAGATCGACACGATGCCGTGATACACCTCGACCTCGGCCAATGCTTGGGCATCTTCGGCGGCCAGGCGCTCGCGTTCGGCGTCCAGCAGTACGAGGAAGTCCGAGGTGCCTTCGCGGTAGCGAATTGACGCCTGTTGCGCGGCGGCGCGGCTCGCTTCGCTCTGACGCAGCAGGGAAACCAGACGGTCCTGACGCTTGCCGTAGTCGCTGAAGGCGTTTTCCGACTCTTCCAGGGCCACCAGTACCTGCTGCTCATAGTTAGCCAGGGCACCTTCCGACTCGGCATTAGCGCCACGGATGCGCGCTCTCACGCTACCCAGATCAAACGCCGCCCAACTGATGGTTGGCGCCACGCCCCAGGCCCGTGCGGCGGATGAGCCCAACTGCGAACCGCGCGCTGAGGTAAAGCCAAGGAAGCCAGCGACACTCACCCGTGGGAACAGATCAGCCGTGGCCACGCCGACATTGGCGGTAGCCGCCGCCAGTTGCCGTTCTGCAATGCGAATGTCCGGGCGACGACGCAGCAGCTCCGCCGGATCGCCAATCGGCAAGGCTTTGGCAATCGCCGGAATGTCCTTAGGACTGAGGTCGACGCTCAGTTGCTCCGGCCGCTGGCCCAACAGGGTGGCGATGCGGTTACGCGAGCGCACTTCCTGGGCCTGCAACTGCGGCAGGGTGGCTTCGGTGGCCGCCAGGCGCGCATCGGCGCGCAGCACGTCCAGTTCGCTGCCCACGCCGGCCTCGCGCATGGTGTCGGTGAGGTTGCGCGATTCCTGCTGGTTTTTCAGGTTGCTGCGGGCAATGTTTTCCCGCAGCTGAGCGCCGCGCAGTTCACCGTAGGCATCCACCAGCTCGGCGATCAGGCTGACTTGCAGCTGATACAGCTGCGCCTCGGCGACATCTTGCTCGGCGTCGCTGGCTTCCAGTTGGCGTTGGATACGACCAAACAAGTCGATCTCCCACGCCATATCCAGACCCAAGTCATACCGTTCATTACGCACACGTTCGCTGGTTACACCCGGTTGCTGGGCCTTGCCGTTTTCGCTGCTGGCTCGGCTGGTGACCACGGGGAAGCGGTCATTGGCGACGTCATCACGAATGGCGCGGGCCGCTTTCAGGCGGGCGAAGGCCACGCGCAGCTGGCGGTTTTCCTGTAACGACTGGCTTACCAACTGATTCAAGGTCGGGTCGTCGAATTGCTGCCACCAGGTCACTTCAAATTTGCTGCGGTCGTAGTTGCCCTGGGCGGCGGTCAATTTCGCCGCCTCGGTTTCCGGCGCTTTATAGTCCGGGCCCACTGCACAGGCGCTAAGCGCCAGGGCAAGCAGGGCGGGAGTGAAGGCTTTCAAGCTCATGCGTGTGCCTCCAGTGCAGGCGCTTTAGGTGCTTTGCGGGCTTCGCGACGTTCCACGAAGTTACGGATCAGTACGTAGAACACCGGCGTCAGCAGCAGGCCGAAGAAGGTCACCCCAAGCATGCCGGAGAACACCGCTACGCCCATGGCGTGACGCATTTCTGCACCGGCGCCGCTGGAGAACACCAGGGGCACCACGCCCATGATGAAGGCGAACGAAGTCATCAGAATCGGCCGCAGACGCAGGCGGCAGGCTTCCAACACCGCTGCCAGCGGGCTCATGCCTTCCAGCTGTTTATCCTTGGCAAACTCGACGATCAGAATCGCGTTCTTACAGGCCAAGCCCACCAGTACGATCAAACCGATCTGGGTAAAGATGTTGTTGTCGCCGCCGGTCATGATCACCCCGGTAATGGCCGACAGCAGGGTCATCGGTACGATCAGAATCACCGCCAATGGCAGGCTCCAGCTTTCGTATTGGGCGGCCAGGACCAGGAAGGCCAGCAATACGCAGAGCGGAAACACGAACAGCGCGGTATTGCCGGAGAGGATTTGCTGATAGGTCAGGTCGGTCCACTCGTAGGTCATGCCATTGGGCAGTTCGTCTTTCAGCAGTTTCTCAATGGCTTTTTCCGCTTGGCCGGAGCTGTAGCCCGGTGCCGCTGCGCCGTTGATTTCGGCGGTGATAAAGCCGTTGTAGTGCATCACGCGGTCAGGGCCCGAGGTGTCGCTAACCTTTAAGAAGGTCGCCAGCGGGATCATTTCGCCCAAGTTGTTGCGCACTTTCAGCTGGCCGATTTGTTCAGCTTCGAGGCGGAACTGCTGCTCTGCCTGCACGTTCACCTGATAAGTGCGGCCAAAACGGTTGAAGTCGTTGGCATACAGCGAGCCTAGGTACACCTGCAGGGTGTCGAAGATGTCGCTGATGGCTACACCGTGGGTTTTGGCTTTTTCCCGGTCGATGGCGGCATCTACCTGAGGCACGTTCACCTGGTAGCTGGTAAACAACCCAGCCAGTTCCGGCACGCTCTGGCTTTTGGCAACGATATTCATGGTTTCGTTGTACAGCTCTTCGTAACCCAGGCCGCCACGGTCTTCGATCTGCAAGCGGAAGCCGCCGATGGTGCCCAAACCCTGCACCGGTGGTGGTGGGAAGATCGCCATGTAGGCTTCCTGAATGCCGGCGTACTGGGCATTCAAAGCGCCGGCAATGGCACCCGCCGATTGGCTAGGGTCTTTGCGTTGGTCGAAGTCTTTCAGGGCGACAAACACGATGCCGCTGTTCGGGCTGTTGGTGAAACCGTTAATCGACAGGCCTGGGAAGGCGATGGCATTGGCAACCCCTGGTTGCTTCATGGCCATTTCCGACATCTGCTTGATTACCGCTTCAGTGCGGTCCAGGCTCGCGGCGTCTGGCAACTGAGCAAAGGCCACCAAGTACTGCTTGTCTTGCGCCGGGACAAAGCCGGTAGGCGTGGACGAGAAGCCTGCGTAGGTCAGCACCATCAAGCCGGCGTAGATCACCAACGCGATACCGCTGCTGCGGATAACCCGGGCCACGGTGCCGACGTAGCCGTTACTGGCCTTGTCGAAGAAGCGGTTAAACGGACGGAACAACCAGCCGCCCAAGAGCTTATCCAGCACCTTGGAGAAACGGTCTTTCGGCGCGTTGTGATCGCGCAGCAGTACGGCAGCCAGAGCCGGCGACAGGGTCAGCGAGTTAAAGGCCGAAATCACCGTGGAGATAGCGATGGTCAGGGCGAACTGTTTGTAGAACTGCCCGGTAAGGCCGGAAATAAACGCCGCCGGAATAAACACCGCACACAGCACTAAGGCGGTAGCGATGATTGGGCCGGTCACTTCACGCATGGCGCGCTTGGTGGCCTCCACAGGCGTTAAGCCAAGGCCGATATTTCGCTCGACGTTTTCCACCACCACGATGGCGTCGTCCACCACGATACCGATGGCCAATACCAAACCAAACAGCGACAGCGCGTTCAGCGAGAAGCCAAACAGGTGCATCACGGCAAAGGTACCGATCAGCGATACCGGCACCGCCACCAACGGAATGATCGAAGCGCGCCAGGTTTGCAGGAACAGGATTACAACCAGTACCACCAGAATCAACGCTTCGAACAGGGTATGTACCACCGCCTCGATAGAACCGCGGACGAAGATCGTCGGGTCATAAACGATGCTGTAGTCCATGCCTTCCGGGAAGCCTTTCTTCAGCTCTTCCATCTTTGCCCGAACCTCGTTGGAGATTTCGATGGCGTTGGAGCCTGGGCGTTGGAAGATCGGAATGGCCACCGCGGGGTCGTTGTTGAGCAACGAACGCAGGGCGTATTGGCTGGAACCTAACTCGATACGCGCGACATCTTTAAGGCGAGTGATTTCACCGTTTTCGCCAGCGCGAATAATGATGTTCTCGAACTCTTCTTCGCTAACCAGACGGCCTTGGGTATTCACCGACAGCTGAAAGCTGGTGGTGCTAGGCGAGGGCGGGGCACCCAGTTGGCCGGCGGCCACTTGGCGGTTTTGCTCGCGAATGGCAGTTACCACGTCTGTAGCAGTCAGGCCGCGCGAAGCAGTTTTGTTTGGGTCGAGCCACACCCGCAGGGAGTAGTCGCCCATACCAAACAGCTGCACATCACCGACGCCGCCGAGGCGGGCCAACTCATCCTTGATATTGAGCAAGGCGTAGTTGGACAGGTAAAGCATGTCGTAGCGTTTGTCCGGCGAGGTCAAGTGCACAACCATGGTCAGGTCGGGCGAGGCCTTGTCGACGGTAATACCAATGCGCGTGACTTCTTCCGGCAGCTTGGGCTGGGTGCGGGTTACGCGGTTCTGAACCTGTACCTGGGCGTTATCCAGGTCGGTGCCCAGGGCAAAGGTGATGGTCAGGGTGATTTTGCCGTCGGCGGTCGACTGCGAGGACATGTACAGCATGTTCTCAACGCCAGTGATCGCCTGCTCCAGCGGCGCGGCTACGGTTTCACCAATCACCTTGGGGTTGGCGCCCGGGAAGTTGGCGCGTACCACTACGGTTGGCGGCACCACTTCCGGGTATTCACTGATCGGCAACTGGAACAGCGAGATAGCACCGGCGATCAGGATCAGCAGCGACAACACCGCTGCAAAGATCGGCCGGGAAATGAAGAACTGGGAAAAATTCATCGCAAATAATCCTTTAAGCCAGCCGGCTTAGCCGCGCGCCGAAGAGGTGCTGGCGAGCTTCTGCACGATCTTGTCGGCCTTGGCTTGTGCAGCGTTGTTGTTTTCCAGCGCTTGGCGTTGTTGCGCCAAGGCGGCGATGGTGGCGTCGCTGGCCATCGGCACAAGCTGCGGTTCTACCGGCGAGCCTGGGCGAGTGCGTTGCAGGCCTTTCACCACAATCTGGTCACCCTTGGCCAGGCCACTGCGCACAATGCGCAAGCCTTCCAGCTTTGGTCCCAGCTCTACAGCGCGGTAAGCGGCTTTATGCTCGGCATCAACGACCAGTACGAACTTCTTCCCAAGGTCAGTGCCCACGGCTTCGTCGTTGATCAGGGTGGCGTTGTAGGTGGCGCTGCCAACCAGTTTCAGGCGGGCATACAGGCCCGGGGTGAAGCGCCCGTCGGTGTTATCGAACACCGCGCGGCCACGGATGGTGCCGGTTTTCGGGTTGACCTGGTTGTCGACAAAGTTCATCTGGCCCAGGTGCGGGTTGCCTTCTTCGCCGGTCAGGCCCAGGTACACCGGGCTGTTCTGGCTGCGTTGGCCTTGGCGGGCCAGCTCGTTGTATTTGAGGAATACGCGCTCATCGACATCGAAGTAGGCGTACACGCGGTCCGTGGAGACCACGCTGGTCAGCAGGGTTTGCCCAGCGTTTACCAGGTTGCCGGCAGTGATTTCGGCGCGGCTGACGCGGCCATCAATAGGCGCGGTGATGCGGGTAAAACTGAGGTTAAGGCGAGCGTTTTCCAGTTGCGCCTGGATCGCTGCAACCCCGGCCCGGGCTTCTTGAGCGGCGCTGGTGCGGGCGTCGGCCAATTCCGCCGAGATGGCGTTGCTGGCACGCAGGCGTTCACCGCGCTTGGCTTCGTTGTCGGTGCGCGACAGGTTGGCTTTGACTTGTTGCAGCTGAGCTTCCAAGCCACGCACTTCGGCTTCAAACGGGCGCGGATCAATCTGGAACAGCACGTCGCCTTTCTTCACCAGAGAGCCTTCGGTGAACGCGACTTTGTCGATGTAGCCGGAAACGCGAGGGCGAATATCAACGGCTTCTGGCGCTTCAAGGCGGCCAGTGAACTCGTCCCACTCATTAATAGGTTGTTGCAGCACCTCAGCCACGCTGACTTTCGCTACTGGCAGTTGGGCAGTGGCTTCTGGAGCCTTCCCACAGGCACTGATAACGACCAGAGCGAGGGCGGCTAAGGGGTAACGCAAGGCTAGAAGGGACTGTTGCATCGGTGGGACTCCGCCATAGGTTTTTCAGAATGGGCGGAGTGTGATGGCGGCGTGTGAAGTCAGACGAATCGAACAAGCCGAAGATGAATATCAGTCTGAATGATGATTCCCACACGTGGCGTTGATAGTTCTGTCGGGTAAACGAGATTCGTAGGTTGGGTCGGTCCGCGTTCGGTGGGCGTAGCGAAGCCCAACAATCCGCTCCAGCAGGCGGAAACGATACGCGCCGACCTGCGGTCGGCCTGTTGGGCTTCGCCTGCGGCTCAACCCAACCTACAAACTATCCGGATCGCCAACAAACATCTGAATCCGCGAGCGCAACCAGCGCTCGGCAGGGTCGTTATCCTGCGCGCCTCGCCAGGCCATGGACAACTCAAAAGAGCGCGCCGGGATGCCTTCCGGTACATCTTCGGACCGCACGCCACCTGATGCGGTTAGGGCTGCGGCGGTGTAGTCGGGCACGATGGTGACCAAGTCGGTGCCCGACAGCAGCGTGCCCAGCCCGTTGAACTGCGGCACGGCCAGCACCACTTTGCGTTTGCGTCCGACCTTTTCCAGCTCTTCATCGATAAAGCCATTCAAATCGCCGGCGAACGACACCAGCGCATGCGGTCGCGCGCAGTATTCATCCAAGGTCAGCTTGCCCGGCGCCGAATCAGCGCGCAGCAGCTGCGGTTTGCTCTTGCGCAAGGTCTTGCGCTTGGCGTTGGCTGGCAGCTCATCGGTGTAGCTCACGCCCACGGAAATTTCGCCGGAAGCCAGCAAATTGGGCATCAACAGGTAGTTGGCGCGGCGCACCACAATCACCACGCCGGGCGCTTCGGCACGCACGCGGCGCAGCAGGGCAGGAAGTAATCCGAACTCAACGTCGTCAGAAAGGCCTATACGAAAGACGGCGGTGCTGGTGGCTGGATCAAATTCAGAGGCGCGGCTAACAGCGGTGGAAATCGAATCCAGCGCCGGCGAGAGCAAACCAAAAATCTCCGAAGCCCGCGCAGTCGGCTCCATGCTACGGCCAGTTCGCACAAACAGTGGATCGTCGAATAGACTGCGCAGCCGAGAAAGCGCCGCACTGATTGCCGGTTGGCCGAGAAACAGCTTTTCCGCCGCACGCGTTACGCTGCGTTCGTGCATCAGCGTTTCGAAAACAATCAGCAAATTGAGATCTACGCGGCGTAGGTCGTTACGATTCATTCAGCGCTACCCTGTACCAGAATTGCTCTGGAGCTGTTCTCTGGAGCGAAAGGCTGACGGGCGGCGAGGCTGGCGTCAAGCGGCGCCATCATTGGCATTTATGTCGACTATTGATAGACGCGGGTGGTTTTGCTGGTAAAGCCCCGATAAAGTCCGTGGCCATTGGGAGTCCACATGCGAGGTGAGCGATGTCCCGATCAGTTCGGCCCAGCTGAAGTGCTCAAGCTGGAAGAACAACCTACCGCACAACCAGCGGCCGGAGAGGTATTGCTGCGGGTTGAAGCCATCAGCGTGAGCTGGCACGACGTGCTCTGGCGCCAAAACCTGGCCCCCAGCCCAGCCCGTTTGCCTGCGGGTATCGGCCAGGAAGTGGCCGGCGTGGTGACTGCCGTTGGCGCTGGCGTGGAAGAATTTAAAGTCGGCGATAAAGTCGCCAGCTTCCCCGGCCATAGCGCCAACCAATACCCAGGCTACGGCGACGAGCTGGTGTTGCCAGTGGCGTCCCTGACCCGTTACCCGGACGACGTATTAAGCGCCGTCGAAGCCAGCGGCTTTTACACGCCATTCCTGATCGCCTATTTCGCCTACGTGGAATTGGCCAAGGCCAAAGCCGGGCAAAGCGTGCTGATTACCGACGCCTCGAACTGTTCCGGCCCGGCGTTTGTGCAACTGGGTAAGGCCCTTGGTTTACGCGTGATCGCCGCGACCAAAGATGGCGACGACCGTGAGGCGTTGCTGGGCTTGGGCGCAGACAAAGTCATCGTGACCGAAGAGCAAGACCTGGTCGTTGCCATCAACAAATACACCGATAACCGGGGTGTAGACGTAGTGCTCGACGGCCTGGGTGGCCCGCAAATGTGCCTGCTCGGCGATGTAATTGCCCCGCGTGGTCGCCTGGTGCTCTACGGCCTGCAAGGCGGTAACCAGACACCATTCCCGGCCTGCGCCGCGTTCCAGAAGAACATCCAATTCTTCGTGCACTGCATCGGTAACTTTACCGGCAAGCCCGAACTGGATATTCCGCCGGACAAAGAAGCCGTGGCCAGCGCCCTGACCGCGCTTAACCAACTGGCCCGCGACCGCGTGCTGCTGCCACGAGTGGAAAAGGTCTTCGCCTTTACCGACTTCGTCGACGCACACCGCTATATGGAAAAATGCCCAAAACAGGGCCGCGTGGTAATCGAAGTAAACGAGTAAACGCGAGAAGTGCAGGCCAGCAAACGCTGGCTTGCCGAGGGTAGGCCCTATCTACCCTTGAGCAGCTCGGCCGCCTGGTCGAGCAAGGCCAGTGGGTCGGGCGCTTTATGAATGTCCACCGACAACAGCTGGCGAAACTTGCGCGCTCCGGCAAACCCTTGCCCCAACCCCAACACATGCCGCGTCACATGGTGCATGGCACCGCCGCTGGCCACGTGCGCCGCTATATAAGGCTTCAACGCCTGCAACGCCTCTAAGCGACTGATCACCGGCGCCGTGCTGCCAAACAACTGCTGATCAACCTCAGCCAGCAGGTACGGGTTGTGATACGCCTCGCGGCCCAGCATCACCCCATCAAACGTCTGCAAATGCGCCTGGCACTGCTCCAATGTCTTGATGCCGCCGTTCAAGATGATCTCCAACTCAGGGAAATCCGCCTTCAACTGCGCGGCCACGTCATAACGAAGCGGCGGAATCTCACGGTTCTCCTTCGGCGACAACCCCGCCAGAATCGCAATGCGCGCATGCACAGTAAAACTGCGGCAACCGGCATCCTTCACCTGCCCGACAAAATCCACCAACTCGGCATAACTGTCGCGGCCATCAATACCGATACGGTGCTTCACCGTCACCGGAATCGACACCGCGTCCTGCATCGCCTTCACGCAATCAGCCACCAACCCCGGATGGCCCATCAAACAGGCGCCGATCATATTGTTCTGCACCCGATCGCTCGGGCAGCCCACATTCAGATTCACCTCCTGATAGCCCGCCTCCTGCGCCATACGCGCACACGCCGCCAACTCAGCCGGCACGCTACCGCCCAACTGCAACGCCAACGGATACTCGGCCACGTCGTGCTGCAAAAACCGCTGCGGGTTATCGCCACGCAGCAACGCGCCGGTAGTGACCATTTCGGTATAGAGCAGGGCGTATTTCGAGAGTAGGCGCAGGAAGTAGCGGCAGTGGTGATCAGTCCAATCCATCATGGGTGCCACGCTAAAGCGGCGGGAGGGCTCGGAGCGGGCAGGGGCAAGCGCGTTGGTCATAGTCGTTATCTTGAAAGCGGGGCGTTTAGCGTGGAAATTCTATCAGCAACGGCAACTTTGTTTCGGTGCTGATAGGCGAGCTGGCGGCTCTCAATCATTTTTTGCGCAAGAAAATTGTATCTGTCCGCTGTTCACCCAGTGAAACACCCATATCGTTTGAAGTTGCCGATGGCGTCACCTAGCCAACTCCGCGAACGTTAGTCGTGTCCGTTACCCGCCTCACTGTCGTGGTTTTCAGGCAGCCGCCGTTGGCAGGCGGCTAGAGTTTGAACTGCCTCACTATCAGCAGCAGCCTTTCTGCATATGCACCGCTCGCACGGCCGCCGCTAACGGTGCTTTGGGCTTGCGCCACGGTAGTGCGTGCCACCCCAGAAACACTGGTAATCCGTCGATTGATTTCATCGGTAACCATGGCTTGCTCATTGGCTGCCTCTGCAATGTGCTGGCTCATACCGGACACCGAAGCCACCAGCTCGCTTATCCTTCCTAGTGCCTCCCCGGCACTAAGCGCCTGTTGTACGCCGCGCTCTGCATAGTCACGACTGTCGTCCATGACCTTGACCGCTTGCTTGGATGCACTCTGTAGGCGGCCGATCATGCCGTTGATCTCCAGAGTCGACTTCTGCGTGCGACTGGCCAGCGTACGCACTTCATCAGCCACCACTGCAAAGCCACGACCTTGCTCGCCTGCGCGCGCCGCTTCGATGGCGGCGTTAAGGGCCAGCAGGTTAGTTTGTTCGGCGATGGCGCGAATTACCTCCAATACGCCATCAATTTCGCGAGTGTTGCCTTCCAGATCTGTAATGACTTGCGCGGCGCGGCCGACTTCTTCGGCTAGGGCCCGAATATCAGTAATGGTTTGGTTAACTACAGCAATCGCCGCTTGTGCTTGTTTATCGGCATCAAGGGTTTGAGCGGAGCTCGCTTTGGCGTTGCTAGCAACGCCCTGCACGTTCGCAGCCATTTGGTTTGCGGCTGCGGCCACTTGCTCAACTTCAATTTGAAGAGCTGTAGCACTTTGTTGAGAAGCGGCCGCTTCACGTAAGAGCTGTTCAGATGATTGTTCGAGGCCGTTGGAAACATCAGAAATCGTTGAAATTTTGCTGCGCAAACTTCCGATAAACGTATTAAAAAGCGCAATTACTTTGCCAATTTCGTCGTCTCGATTGGATTTGATGGTGCGACTCAGATCGCCACTTCCGTCATTTAGTGCGTTCAAGGCCTTGCTCAAGTAATGCATAGGGGGTAACACGCGATTTGCAATTAGCCACAATACGCCGAGCATTACGACTAATACCGAAGCCCACGCTATGAGGTTGGTGGTTTGGATGGAGTTGCGCTCGGCTTCGCTATCATCCAGTTGCTGGCGATAGAGTTTTTCCAGTGGTGCTGTAAAGGTGTCAAAGTCAGCAATAACTTTTGCTGAGCGCTGGTCAAAATCTTCCATGACTTTGTCGCCATTAACTTTACTTTGAGCATATGCATTTACCATCAGCTTGCCTGTTCTATTAAGGTCCTCAAGGGGAGCTTGCAAGGCCTGCATTTGCTTGGAGAGGGCGGGAACCATAAGGGTTAGTTCGTCCAGAAGCTTCATTGAAGCTGTGTAATGCTGCTGTGCCTCCTCTGCGGGCTCCGAGTCTTGAGTGAGGCTGGCATCGGTATAGAACTGTTGAATTTGTGCACTGTTGTAGCGCAATTTCTGGGTTGTTTCGAGCGCGGATCCCAAGTGCTCAAGTTCGTGGGCCATCTCATCCAGATTGTTTATTCGGGCTTGCATAAAAATCGAAAGGCTAATGGCCACGGTGATCAAGCCCGAAGCGCATAAAGTCATTAAACGAGAAATGCTAAGTGTCATAGGTGTCTCCAGTCGTGGCGAGGTGTTGCCCGGAGTCGCCCTGTATTGGACCTATGCGAAGACTCTTTTAGTTAGTTGTTATCTTGAATTTGATTGGTGTGCTGGTTTCATAAGTAATCCTTTCGCCACTCTTCAAAATATAGGTGGGGAGGTTCAGAGTGTAGGCCAATCTACTGCCGAGAGCGCCTAAAGCGCAGGACGGGCGGGCAACTATTTGTGAAATAGCAAAATACCCATGCCGCGCAGGTTTAGCGTTTTCCCCATCCGTTTCGATGTCCCGTGCCGAAGTCGTCGGTGTTCGATCAAGTTGGTGTTGAGGCGCTTTCCCCCAACGTTTTTAGAGTTAGAAAATAAAATTTGCCCCCTGATTTTCGGGCCACGTTCAATGCGATGGAGACTTCCCCCGCCGGCAGCGTTCCGAGCAATAGCGCACCTCTTCCCAGCAGCGCGCCCATTTTTTGCGCCAGGTGAAGGGAAGGCCGCAGGTCATGCAGGTTTTGACAGGCAGCTCGCTTTTTTTCAAATGGGCTCACCTGCGTCTAGTTTGGCGAGCAGCACTTGGCCTCGTTGCCAAAGTGCTTGCTGTTTGGCTTCCGGCATACGGTCGAGGTTTTTATAGATCATGCCCATGCGGTGGTTGCCGCGCAGGCGGTCGCCATGGCGCATGAGGAAGTGCCAGTACAGGGCGTTGAATGGGCAGGCATCGTCGGTGGTGCTTTCGCTCACTTTGTAGCTGCAGTTGCCGCAGTAGTTCGACATGCGTTTGATGTACTGGCCGCTGGCGCAGTAAGGCTTGGAACCGAGGTAGCCGCCGTCGGCGTGCATCACCATGCCCAGTGTGTTGGGTAGCTCGACCCAGTCGAAGGCATCCATATAAATCGCCAAGTACCATTCGCAGATCTGCGGCGGTGCAATGCCGGCGAGCAGGGCGAAATTGCCGGTGACCATCAGCCGTTGAATATGGTGCGCGTAGGCGTGCTCCAGGCTCTGGCTAATCGCTTGGCGCATGCAGTTCATCTTGGTTTGCCCGGTCCAATAAAACTCGGGAAGGGCCCTTGTGTTGCCGAATGCATTGCCATCGGCGTAGTCCGGCATCTTTAGCCAGTAGACGCCACGCACGTATTCTCGCCAGCCAATCAGTTGGCGGATAAAGCCTTCGGCAGCGTTGAGTGCAATGCTGCCCGACCAGTACGCTGCCTCCACATCGCTGCACAGCGTGCGCAGGTCCAGCAGGCCAATATTGAGCGCCGCACTTATTCTGGCGTGAAACAGAAAGGGCTCGTCGCTGGCCATGGCGTCTTGATAATCGCCGAAGGCGGCCAAGCCCCAGTCGAGGAAGTAATTCCACAGAGCTTGAGCGTCGGCGTGTGTTACTGGGTAGTCGAAGGTGTCGAGGCTGCCGTAGTGGCCGGCGAAGTGTTTGCCCACCAACTCAAGCACGTCACGGGTGATGGCATCTGGGGTAAATCTGGCCGGTGCTGGCGGCCGCACCCCCTTGGGCAGTGGCTTGCGGTTTTCTGCATCGAAGTTCCATTCACCGCCGACCGGGGTGCCGTCGCCATTGAGTAGTAACCCACTCTTGCGCCGCATTTCTCGGTAAAAAAACTCCATGCGCAGCTGCTTTTTGCCGTTCGCCCAATTAGCGAATTCGCTACGTGGGCACAGAAAGCGCGTATCGCTATGCCACTGAATGGCTAGGCCACTGTTGATAAGGGCTTGCTCCAAACGCCAGTCGCCGCACTCGGTTATATGGATTTGTTGTGCCTGTAACAGCGCCTGCCAGCGGCGTAACTCGCCCGGCACCGAGCCGCTATTGTCTGGGTCATCAAGGGTTACGTAGTGCACGGCTACGCCGCGCAGTTTCAGTGCTTCGGCAAAGTGGCGCATGGCGCTGAAGATCAGCGCGATTTTTTGCGGATGGTGGGGAACATGGCTGGCTTCTTCCATCACCTCGACCAACAGCACCGTATCGCGTTCGGCATCCAAGCCCTGCAGTGAGGCGAGCGTGAACGAGAGCTGGTCGCCCAGGACCAAGCACAGCCGGTTAGAGTTTTTCATTGGATAAAATCCAGCGTCATGGTTGCCCGCCAGGACACGGCAAGCGAAGAGTGGGGCAGCATGTTTTTTTCCGCACGATGTGGCACTTACGTTCACTTCTAAAACCGATAGGGTCGGTATTCTACAGCCGCCTACTCGCTTTAACGGTCCCCGTCGTTATGAACACCCGCCCGCTGTGGCTAGCTTTTGTTCTCGTCGTCAGCCTCGCCGCGCCGTCGTTGTCTGGCGCGCAGAGCGTGGCCGCGCAGAACCATCGGGTTAGCGTGCAGGTGCTTGACCCAGACACAGCGCCAGTCAAGCACTGGCAGGTAAAAGTGCAGGCCACCTATGGGCCGCTGGTCCAAGGCGCGCCGAATACCACCGAAACCACCACGTCCCGCGCCAACTGCTCATCGCCGGCAAAATTCGGTTCGATTGTGCCGTCATTCAAGCGCTGCACCCGCACGTTTAATCGAACGGTGTATGTAAAGCTGCCGGCCGCGCAGATAACAGCGGCAGACCCGCGCGCCTTGAACCTGGACTTCGCCCCCGTAATTGAAGACCACGGCGGCACGTTTGCGATCGAAGGATTGGTGCTGGAATACATGAGCTGCGCGAAAGGCTGCGAAAACAACCGCGTGGATATTCGCCTGACCTGCTTCGCCGACGATGTTGAGCAGGGTGAGGTGCTTGCCGAGGGGCTATTGCTGGGCTACTCGCGTGGTCCGAAGGCGCCCTCGGATGTGGCTGACTGCGGGCTAAAGGAAGGCGATGAAGTTAACTGGGCGAACCGCGACACGGTGATGGCCCGCGTTCGGGGGCATTTCGCGGATGACCAGCAAATGGTCAGCAGCGAGATGCTCAATTCATTTTCGGCAATTCCAGCGGCTGACCAGCGCTGGCTATGGAACCCCGCACACAAGCGCGGCATGTTCGATAAAACCTGCACGCTGCCCGACGATCAGAGTTTCGTAAATAGCACCTATATGGCCACGCTGCCGGTTGCGGTGGGTTGGCCGTACCGTCATACCGCCGAGGTGTATGTCACCAGTAAGCCTGGCGGTGAGGTCTGCAGCATCTGGCTGAGCGGCACCGACGATGAAACCTACCTGCGCTATTTCTACGACTTTGATGGCGGCAAGTTGGTGAAGGTGTCGACCAGCGATGAGCCGCAGGATATAAGCCGCGAATGGCGCTGGGTAAACGGCGAGCCTTGGGAATTTACGCGGCGGCGGATGCCTGACTCGGTCGCTGGGCACGACGAAATTCTCTACTGGCACAACACTGCAGCGCAGCAATGGCCCAAGCGTATGGACTATAAACCGGACCTTAAAACGTTTGCGGCCTTGAACGATTTCGCCCAGCAACTGCTCAGCCGGTTTCCGCCGAAACAGCCGTAGGGCTCGCTTTGTACCTTACAGCGTTGGCCAGTCCACCGCCGGTAACGCTTCAAACGCCGGGCGGGCAAACAGGTAGCCCTGGAACAGGTTAATGCCCAGCCCGTGCAGGTGCCGCAACTCACCCACCGACTCAATGCCCTCGGCAATCACCTCAATGTTAAGGGCCCGGCACACGCCCAAAATTCCCTGCACGATGGCCTGGCGCACGAGATGGGTGTCGATATCGCGCACCAGCGCCATGTCCAGCTTGATGATGTCCGGCTGAAATTCGGCCAGCAGATTCAGCCCTGCGTAGCCGGCGCCAAAGTCGTCGATGGCGGTGCGGAAGTTGTGCTTGTGGTATTCCCGAATGATGTCTTTGAGGTGCTCTTTGTCCTGTAACTCTTCGCCCTCGGTTAATTCGAAAATGATCCGCTCAGTGGGGAAGTTGAAGCGATGTGCTGCCTCCAGGGTGGCGCGAATGCAGGTTGAGGCTTTGTACACGGCGTTGGGCAAAAAGTTGATGCTCAGCAAGCAAGGCATCTGCAGGCGGCTGGCGAGTTCAACCGCCTTAACCCGGCAGGCTTGGTCGAAGGCATAGCGGTTCTGGTCATTCACTCGGCTGAGAATTGAAGCCGCGCCGCTGCCATCTGTACCGCGCACCAGTGCCTCATAGGCGAACAGGCTGCGGTCGCGCATATCAACAATGGGCTGGAAGGCCATGCTGAAGTCGAACTCAAGTGCTGCGCCGTCTTGGCAGGCTGCGCAGGTGGGCGTTGGCGAGTGTTGGCTCATGGCTAGAAAATCCAAAGTGACGGTGAGAGCAGCCGTTAACGATCGGCTTTGTTGCAGGAGGCGAATTTGGAACGTAGCAGATCAGCAAAGGCGCAGACGATTTTTTCCGCTAGCAGCCCCTTTAGTCAATGCTTTGCGCGCTCGTGTATTGCCTAACCCTCCCTAACGCTTTTAATATACGTTTCATATGTATTTCGTATATGGCGGTCACCGTGGGTATCGTAAAAATCTCTGAAGAAATGCACGAAAATTTGCGCGTTGCGAGCAATGCGTTAAGCCGCTCTATGAATGCGCAGGCCGAGCATTGGATGCGCTTGGGTATGTTGGCTGAACTCAACCCGGCGCTGGATCACAGCCAAATCTGCTGCCTGTTAATTCGCGCTGAGCAGGCCGGTGGGCTGAGTGTGCGTCAGGTTTGCGATATGGCGGATGCACCGGTGAGTATTGCGCTATGAGACGAAGCGTACCGATCAATAGTCCTGCACAAATTGCTCAGTCGAAAGTGGCCGGCACCTTGGCCGCTCAGGTGTTGGCGATGATTGCGCCGCACGTTAAACCGGGCGTGACCACCGAGCAGTTGGATCAGCTTTGTCACGATTACATCGTCCAGGTGCAGAAGGCCGTTCCCGGTAACGTGGGTTATCACGGCTATCCGAAAACGGTGTGCACCTCGGTTAACGATGTGGTCTGCCATGGCATTCCCACCTCCCGCGCGCTACAGGACGGCGATATCGTCAATATCGACGTGGCGGTGGTGAAAGACGGTTGGTATGGCGACACCAGCCGGATGTATCTGGTGGGGCAGCCCAAACCGGAGGCGCTGCGTTTGGTAAAAACTACCTATCAGGCGATGTGCGCGGGTATTCGTGTGGTACGCCCTGGCGCGACCTTGGGTGATATCGGCCATGCGATTCAACGCGTTGCAGAGGACGCGGGTTTCAGCGTGGTGCGCGAGTACTGTGGCCACGGCATCGGCAAGGTGTACCACGATGAGCCGCAAATTCTGCACTACGGCAGCCCTGGCCTTGGACTGAAGCTCAAGGCCGGGATGATTTTCACCGTTGAGCCGATGTTGAATGCCGGCAAGCAGGGGGTAAAAACCTTGGAAGATGGTTGGACGGTGCTGACGCGGGACCAGTCCTGGTCCGCGCAGTGGGAGCATATGGTTGCAGTCACCGAGACGGGTTTTGAGATTCTCAGTCCCTGGCCAGAGCCTATCGACGGGTACGAGCCCATTCTGCGGGGGTAGTTAATTGCCCTGCCTCTCTACACTAGCGTCCCACGCTCCACACTGAGCCCTGCAATGGACATCGAACTGGCCCGCACTTTTCTGCAAATCGTCCGCAGCGGCAGCCTGGTGGCGGCTGCCGAGCAGTTGCATGTGACGCAAACGGCGATCACCGCGCGGGTGCAAAACCTTGAGACGCAGTTGGGTTGCAAGCTGTTTGTGCGTAACCGCGCTGGGGCCAAGTTGACGGCCGACGGTGAGGCGTTTGTGGTTTTTGCCAATCAGTTGGTGCAGACCTGGGCGGCGGCGCAGCGGGATTTGCCGTTGATGCCGGGCTACCGCACGGTGCTGCGCGTCGGCGCTGAGGTCAGTTTGTGCAATCCGTTGATGCTCAGTTGGGTGCAGCAGCTACGGGCGCACATGCCGACCTTTGCCGTGCGCGCAGAGATTGCCGATGGCCAGGCTCTGCTTAAGCAGTTGGAGCTCGGTGTGCTGGATGCGGCGCTGGTGTATCAGCCGTCCTATTGGCCCGGTTTGCAGGTTGAGCAGGTGCTGGAGGAGAAGCTGATCCTGGTGCGCCAACCGCAGCGGCCGGAGCCTTATGTGTATATCGATTGGGGCGAGGATTTTCGTCGTCAGCACGATGCCGCGTTGCCGGATAAAGCCAAGGCGGCGCTGAGCTTTAATCATGGGCCGCTGGCGTTGCAATACTTGTTGGCCTCTGGCGGCAGCGGTTATTTCCGCACGCGCGTGGTGCAGAGTTATCTCGACAGCGGCGCGCTGGAGCGGGTGGCTAAAGCGCCGGAGTTTAACTATCCCACTTATCTGGTGTACCCCCGCGAGCGTGATAGCGAGGCGTTGCAGCAGGCCTTTACGCTGTTACGCGAGGTGGTGCGCAGTGGGGCCGATTGGTCGCAGCGTTGGGACCCGGCCTGACGTTATGCCAAGTGGCTGAGCAGGTTGCGGTGCAACGCGGCGATCAGGTCGGTTTGGGTGACGATGCCCAGCAGTTCACCTTTGTCCAATACTGGCAGGCAATGCAGGCCTTGCGCCGACAGCAGCGGAATCATCTCCACCACATGGGCGCTGCGCTGCACGGCGGTTACCGGGTAACTCATGACCTCGTGCAACAGCACATCGCGGCGCAGGCCCAGGCGCCCCAGCAGGTTGCGCCGACCGGCGTGGCGGCTGTGGCTGATCAGGTCGATCAGGCTGACGATGCCCACTAAGTGGCGCTGCTCGTCGAGCACCGGCAGGGTTTTAAGGTGGTGGTGTTTGAGCAGGTTTAGCGCCTGTTTAAGGGTGGTTTGTGGCGTTGCAGTTTGCACATCGCGGGACATGATCTGCTCGGCGCAGAGGTTGCCCATGCTGCGGCGCAGGGCATTTTGTTCGGTGGCGCGAATGATCTGCTTGAGGTCTTCGCGCTGGATATCGACAAAGCCGCCGAGCTCATTGAGTGCTTCGTCAAGGTCGGCGCTGGTGATGCCTAGGCGTTCTTGCGGCGGGCGGTCGCGGGTGTCATGGGCGTTGCTCTGCGGCGCCGGCAGCTTGGGGTAACGCACGCCGGTGAGGTTGTTGTAGAGCAGGGCGCAGGACAGCAGCGCCAGGGCGTTGAATAGCGCCGGGTAGAGCAGATGCCAGCCCATGCCGCTGAGCGTCGGGCCACCGAGCACCAGGCAGACCGTCAAGGCCGCGCCCGGCGGATGCAGGCAACGCAGCAGGCACATCAGCAGCAACGTGCCGGCAACCGCGATAGCCGCAGCGGCAGTGCCAGGGTTTAACCACTGCAAGGTGGTGATCGCCAGCACAGTCGCCACGGCGTAGCTGCCCACAATTGACCAGGGCTGTGCCAATGCGCCAGACGACACGGCAAACAACAACACCGCAGACGCAGCCAATGGGCCGAGCAAGTGCGCGGCGAGTTCCGGGCCAAACAGCATGCCGCAAGCCCAGGTGCAGGCAAACACGGCCAATGCAGCGCCATAGGCGGCACGTAACCATTCGGTGGGGCGAGTGTTGGACACAGCGGGCAGAAATGCGCATAACCAGGCGGCAAACATCAGAGGGCGAAGCTCGACTATTTCGACGGCGGGCAGTGTGGCGAGCGGCGCTTAAGGTAGCCAATGAATAATAATGCTGGTTTAGTGCAGTTATTTTGCTTTTAGCGCGCCAGCGGGTGCTCGATAGTTAAATGTTGTCTGTCATATAGACTTTTAAAATTATGACCGTAATCTAAGCTCCGGTAGTTTGCTCGCAACGCCACACCACCCTGATAGCTGAATTGAAACGACTACGGAGAATCTGCACATGACTACGCAAAACACCAAAGGCACCGCGCTGGTAACTGGGGCTTCGTCGGGGATCGGCGCGGTCTATGCCGAACGCCTGGCGCGTCGTGGCTATGACCTGCTGCTGGTGGCGCGCGATCAACAGCGTCTGGACAAACTGGCAGCCAGCCTACGCGCTGATTTCGGTGTGGCTGTTGAAGTGTTGGTCGCCGATCTGACGCAAAAGGCTGAGATTAAAACCGTGGCGCAACGCCTGCGCAGCGACACCGCCATCAGCCTGCTGGTGAACAACGCCGGTGTGGCAATGGATGGCCCGCTGATCGAAGCCAATGGCGATGCCATCGACCGCATGCTCGAGCTGAATATCACCGCAGTCACTCACCTGGCGGCGGCTGCCGGCGCCAACTTTGCCGCAGCCGGGCGCGGCGCGATCATTAACCTGGCTTCAGTGGTTGCCCTGGCGCCGGAGATGTTCAACGCCACCTACAGCGCCACCAAGGCCTATGTACTGAGCTTGAGCCAGTCACTGCACAGTGAGTTGGCCAAGCAAGGCGTGCAACTGCAAGCAGTGCTGCCGGGCGTGACCCGTACCGAAATCTGGGAACGTGCCGGGATCGACTCCCATCAAATTCCCGCGGCGATGGTGATGGACGCCGGGGAAATGGTCGATGCCGCATTGGCTGGGTTTGATCAAGGCGAACTGGTGACCATTCCGTCCCTACCGGACGCCGGCGACTGGAATGCCTTTGTGGCGGCTCGGCAGAAGCTGGCTCCAAATCTGTCCCACAGCAAGGCCGCCGCTCGCTACAAAGCCTGACCCAAACAGCCCCTAAGACGCGAGCGAGCTGGTTTTTAGGGGCTGCGCTGTGGTGCTGGATTTTCAGCAGCACAAACTCCGCCGGCTTTAGCGGGGCGAGGGCGACTTCAATAGTCCTCACGCCCCGCTGGCGGTTGCTCTGCTCGTCGCATTTAACGAAGTCGGCCAGCTCCGGCGTCGTGCCCTGAAAGACGCCCTGCCGGAGCAACGCGTTGATAAACGCCACCTGCTGCAGCGACGGGCACTTGCAAACAAAACTGCAACTCTTTTTTCCCACGGCCGGTCCCAATTGCTTAAGGCAAACACAAGGGGGCTTTGCCATGTTCCGCGATTTCGACACCTGCATCGCCTGGACCGATGCCATGAAAGAAGGCCAGAGCTATGTCGGCCTGATCGAATACCAACCCAAACGTATGGGCGCCGAAGTGCGCGTGTTGTGGGTGATCGTGCCCGGTTGTGTCTGTGAAAACGAAGCAGAAAACGCCGCCGACAACATGCTGCGCGAGATCTGCGATATCACCCAGCAGGACCGCGTGACCTACAGCGACGGCGTGATGCTGTAACGCCCAAGGCGTTGCTAGCCGCGAACCTGGTCATCACTTGTCATCGCCGCGCAGGCGGGGACCCAGGCGCCGAGATTAAGCGCGCCCCACACACTGAGGTAACTCGCATATGCCACGTGCAATCTGGAAAGGCGCTATCAGTTTCGGCCTGGTGCACATCCCCGTCGCGCTGAACTCGGCGACCTCCTCACAAGGCGTTGACTTTGATTGGCTGGACAAACGCAGCATGGAGCCCGTGGGGTACAAACGCATCAACAAGGTCACCGGCAAAGACATCGATAAGGAAAACATCGTTAAAGGTGTCGAGTACGAGAAGGGCCGCTATGTGGTCCTTAGCGAAGACGAAATCAAACAAGCGCACCCGGCGTCCACGCAAACCATCGATATCTTTGCCTTTGTCGACAGCGCGCAAATTCCCCTGCAAAACATCGACACGCCGTACTACCTAAGCCCGGATAAACGCGGCGAAAAGGTTTACGCCCTGCTGCGCCAGACCCTGGTCGATACCGACAAAGTTGCCCTCGCCCTGGTGGTGCTGCACACCAAGCAGCACTTGGCGGCGGTGATGCCGCTGGAAGACGCCATGGTCCTGGTCATGCTGCGCTGGCCTAGTGAGGTGCGGGGCGTCGCCAGCCTGGAACTGCCTGAGGCGGTCAGCAACGCCAAGTTGGCCAAAGGCGAACTGGAAATGGCCAAGCGTTTGGTGCAAGACATGAGCGCCGACTGGTCGCCGCAGGAGTATCAAGACAGCTTTACCGACAAGATCATGGCGTTGGTCGAGCACAAGGCCCAGGCCGGCAAAATCGCCGCCGTGGAACAAGCCCCCGAAGCTGGCGAAGGCCGGCGCAGCGCCGATGTTATTGACCTCACCGAACTGCTTAAACGCAGCCTGGGCGGCAAACCCCGTGCGGCAAAAAAAGTGCCCGCCGCGAAAGCCAAAACGGCCGCCAGCAGCAAGGCCGTGCCGGCCAAGACGGCAAAGCCAGTAGCGAAAAAAACTAGCAAAACCAGTAAGGCAAGTTAGCGCGCCGAGGGCTTGGCCATGAGCGAGTACAACCGCAAACGCAACTTCACCATCACCTCGGAGCCACGCGAAGAACCGGCAAAAAAAGCGCGCAAAGCGCCGGGGTCATTACGCTTTGTTATCCAGAAGCACGACGCCAGCCACCTGCACTACGACTTCCGCCTGGAGCTTGATGGCACCCTTAAAAGCTGGGCCATCCCCAAAGGCCCAAGCCTGGACCCCCAGGACAAACGCCTGGCCGTGCATGTGGAAGATCACCCGCTGGGTTACGCCAGCTTTGAGGGCAGCATTCCCGAGGGCCAATATGGCGCAGGTGAGGTGATTGTCTGGGACCAGGGCGTGTGGCAACCGCATGGCGACCCGCAGCAAAGCTACAAAAGCGGCAAGCTGAAATTCGCTCTGATCGGCGAAAAGCTCACGGGAGAGTGGGCCCTGGTGCGCACCCGCCTTAAAGGCAGTGGCGATAAGGAACAGTGGCTGTTGATCAAGGAACGCGACGAGGTTGCGCGGCCTGCCAGCGAGTACAAGGTGGTCGAGGCGCTACCCAATAGCGTAATCACGGGTGCCGGCGTAGGGCAGGGTAAAGCCGGCAAAAAAACCGCCGCCAAAACCTCGGCCACAGCCAAGCCGTCCCATGGCAAAGCCACTACGGTAAAGGCGGCAAAACAGGCCGCCAATCAGGTTCACACCGCCATTCCCGATACGCTCAGCCCGCAACTCGCCACCTTGGTCACCGAGGCGCCCAGCGGCGACTGGGTGTATGAAATCAAGTTCGACGGCTACCGCATGATGGCGCGCATCAAAGAGGGCGAGGTCAAACTGTTCACCCGCAACGGCCATGACTGGAGTGCGCGCCTGCCCGAGCAAATCAAGGCGCTTGCAGCGTTGAAGCTAAAAGACAGCTGGCTGGATGGCGAAGCCGTGGTGCTCAACGACGACGGCATGCCGGACTTTCAGGGCCTGCAAAATGCCTTCGATGACGGCGCCAGTCAGCAGATTCTCTATTACCTGTTTGATGCGCCGTTTCTAAACGGCGAAGACCTGCGCCAAGCGCCCCTTGAAGACCGTCGCGCGGCCTTGAATAAAGCCCTTAAAGGCGTGGGTAAACGCAGCCCATTGCGCTTTTCTGATGCCTTTCAGGCGGCGCATCAGGACTTGGTTGCCAGCGCCTGTTCAATGGGGTTGGAAGGGGTGATCGGCAAGCGCGTTGGCAGCCGCTATGTATCACGCCGCAGCGATGACTGGATCAAGCTCAAATGCCGCCAACGCCAGGAAATGGTCATCGTTGGCTACAGCGCGCCCAAAGGCAGCCGCAGCGGCTTCGGCGCCTTGCTGCTGGCCGTGCATAAAGACGGCAAGCTGCGCTATGCCGGGCGCGTCGGCACTGGCTTCGATGCCAAACGCCTGGAGCACTTAATGGCGCAGATGAAGCCGCTCGAGCAAGACCAATCGCCGTTGGATAAGGCCATCACCAGCGCCCAAGCGCGCGGCGTGCAATGGCTGCAAGCGAAATTGGTGTGCGAAGTGGAGTTCGCCGAATGGACCCGCGAAGGCGTGGTGCGCCAGGCCTCATTTATTGCCCAACGTAGCGACAAGCCGGCAGCGCAAATCACTCGGGAGAAGGCCGTGAAGCCCCCTGCGGCCAAACCCAGCGCGAGCCGAGGAAAAAGCCCGCGCGAGGCATTGGACAAGGTCTCCATCAGCCACCCAGAGCGGGTCATCGATGCGCAAAGCGGCACGCAAAAAATCGAACTGGCGCAGTTCTACCACGACATTGGTGAGTGGCTGATGCCCCATCTGCAGGGCCGCCCGGTATCGTTATTGCGTGCGCCAGATGGCGTGGCGGGGCAGCAGTTTTTTCAGAAGCATGCTGAACACTTAGCCATCCCCCACATCACTCACCTCGATCAAAAGCTCGACCCCGGTCATGCGCGTTTGATGCAAATTGACTCGTTGCCCGCACTGATCGGCGCCGTGCAAATGGGCTGTATCGAACTGCACACCTGGGGCGCCAGCAGCGCAGCGGTGGAAAAGCCCGACCGGATGATTCTCGACCTCGACCCGGACCCTGCGTTGCCGTGGCGCAGCATGCTGGAAGCCACCAACCTGACGCTGGCCGTGCTCGATCAATTGGGCCTGCAGGCCTGGCTGAAAACCAGCGGCGGCAAGGGCATGCATATCGTTGTGCCGCTGAGCAAACACGCCAGCTGGGACACGGTAAAAGCCTTCGCCAAAGCGCTGGCGAGCTTTATGACCCAACAGATTCCCGAGCGCTTTATCGACAAGATGGGCCCGCAAAATCGCATCGGCAAAATCTTTATCGACTACCTGCGCAACAGCCGCGGCGCCAGCACCGCCAGCGCGTACTCGGTGCGTGCGCGGCCGGGCCTGCCGGTGTCCGTACCGATCCGCCGCGATGAACTCGACGGGCTGAAAAGTGCCGCGCAATGGACCGTGGCAAACCTGCGCGAACGGCTTGACGGCCTTCAGCAAGACCCCTGGCACGACTACCACAACCGCCAGCGCATCACCCGTGCGCATTGGAAAAAACTCGGCGCCGAACCGGTGTGACGGCTGTTGGCCTTCACGGTGAGCAAAGCGAAGCCCAACGGTAGCTGGCACCGCGATTTACGCTGTAAAAACGGAGTTCCCATGAGCGAAGAAAAAACCCTTCCTGCGCAGCATCAAGACCAGCAACCCGGCCGCGAAACTGAAATGCGGCCCCAACCGCAGATCATCAGCGAGTACTACCAAGCGGCCGGCAAGCTCGATGGCTGGGTGGCAATTGTCACCGGCGGCGACAGTGGCATTGGCCGCTCGGTGGCGGTGCACTTCGCCCGCGAAGGGGCCCACGTGGCCATCGTGTATCTGGACGAACACGAAGACGCCGCCCGCGCCCGCGATGAAATTCACGCCATCGGCCGTGGTTGCCTGCTATTTGCCGGCGATGCGGCGGATAAAGATTTCTGCCAAGGCGTAGTCGACAACTGCCTGGCGCAATGGCAGCGCCTCGATGTGCTGGTCAACAACGCCGGCGAACAGCACCCGCAAGACAACCTTGAAGACATCAGCGAAGCGCAGTGGGAGAAAACCTTCCGCACCAATATCTTCGCCATGTTCCAACTGACCAAGGCCGTGCTGCCGCACCTGAACGCCGGCGCCAGCATCATCAACACCACCTCGATCACCGCCTACAAAGGCCACGCCACGCTGCTCGACTACTCGTCTACGAAAGGCGCGATCACCTCGTTTACCCGCTCACTGGCGTTAAACCTTGCGCCGCGCGGCATCCGCGTTAACGCCGTAGCGCCGGGGCCGATCTGGACGCCACTGATTCCCTCCACCTTCACCGCCGAACAGGTCGAGCACTTCGGCAGCACCACGCCGATGGGGCGCCCCGGCCAGCCTTCGGAAGTAGCGCCGGCCTATGTGTATTTGGCCAGCGCCGACTCCAGCTACGTCAGTGGCCAGGTGATTCATGTGAATGGCGGCACCGTGGTCAACGGCTAACTCGTTGTACGCTAGGCGCCTCAGACCTGGAGACGCTGCGATGAGCACCCCCGATAACCACTACCAACCCTTGAATTGCGAGCTGTACGACTACGTCGAGATGGCGTGTCTGTACCAATACCGGCTGCTGGTGGAAATGGTCGAAGGCGGGCGCTTTGAAGCCAAGGCGCTGGACACCCGCACCAACGCGCGCAAAGAGGAATATTTGACGGTTGAACTGGACGGCGAAAAGGTCGAATTGCGTTTGGACCGCTTGCTGGCGATTACGCCGTTAAATGACAAAGCCAAGTTTGGCCGTGTGCAATTGGCAGGCCGCCATTGCGCGCCATAAACCGCCGGCCCACACAAACCTTCGATTTACTTACGACGCGTCGGCGTATCAGGCAATGCTCTTCAACCGAGCCAAGTCCTTTAGCGGTGGCGCGCCAAACAGGCGCCGATATTCACGGCTAAATTGCGACGGGCTTTCATAGCCCACTCGGTAGCCAGCCGCTGCCACTTCCAACCCTTCGCTGATCAACAAGCGCTGCGCTTCCTGCAACCGCAGTTGCTTTTGATACTGCAGCGGGCTCATTGCCGTCACTGCTTTAAAACGGTGGTGCAGGGCGGAGACGCTGAGGTTGGCCACCCGCGCCAATTCCTCTATGCGCAATGGCTGGTCGAAGTTGTTGTTAAGCCATTCCACGGCGCGGGTGATGCGGTGTGATTGGCTGTCGGCCATGGCGATTTCAATCAGTTGCTGGCCTTGCTGGCTGCGTAGCAGGCGGTAGTAGATTTCCCGCAGGGCCAGCGGCGCAAGCATGGCGATATCCCGTGGCGTATCGAGCAAGCGGGTCAGGCGCAATACGGTGTCCAGTAGCGACTCATCAATGCGGTCCAGGTACATGCCGCGGCTGGCCGGGCGCGCAGGCAAGCCCACTGGCCCGGCGTCGCTGATCATGCGGGTGATTTCGGCGGGGTCGAGGTCCAGGCGCAGGCACAGGTACGGCTTGTCTGGGCTGGCTTCGGTGACTTGGCCGCTGACCGGCAAGGTCACCGACACCACCAGGTAATTCAGCGCGTCATAAACATAGCTTTCGCCGCCCAGACTCACTTCCTTACGCCCCTGGGCAATGATGCACAGCGCCGGTTTGTGCACGCCGCGTGCTACCGGTGTGGGTTGGTCAAAGCGAATCAGGCTAAGCGCGCCGATGGCGGTTTGGAACGGGCCTTCGGCCGGGGTGAAGCGCTCGATCAACGTCGCCAGTTCGTTTTGACGTTGCTGGACTGGGGTTTCCATGAGGGCCTCCGGAAGGTGGTGAAGCGGGGAGCAAAGCTTGCCGCGCAGCTTGCGCACGCGAACGCCGTTTGGCCAGCGCTGTCCGCACCTTTGAGCAGGATTAGGCAAGCATAAGACAGGATCAGATAAGTGCGACATCTGCCCAAGCCCCAGGTTGCGCAAGGCGGCGCAGAGCGGCTAGGCAATTTTGCAGGATTAGGCAAAAGGAAAGCAGGAAACGGATAACCGCCGCGCACCCGAGTGCGTAGTCTGCGCTCTAGGTTGTCTCCCCTCTGCGCGCTTGAGGGAGAGGGGCGGGGCAGAGGGTTTTAAGCCAGCACGGTGTTGCCAGCTCATCTTCTCTCCCCAGCCCTCACCTCCAAGTGGGCGAGGGGACTGCCCCCTGGCGCCTGCATCCACGGACGCGACGCCATCTCTCTGGTGTTTCTGACTTTCAAGGAGAACGACTATGTCTGAGCAAGTCAGCACGTTGGTTTTTATCAAAGCCTGCGAAGGCCCACGGGTCAGTACCGAGTTGGCAAGCCGTCTGCAGCAGTTGGTCAGCCAATCGCGTAGCGAGCCCGGTTGCCTGGCCTATTCACTGCAACGTTCGCTCACCGATCAGCAGCTGTGGTTAGTGCAGGGCACTTGGCAGTCCGCTGATGCGCTCAATGCCTACCTGTGTCAGCCGCCGCTGCAACTGCTCGGTGCTTTGCTCGGTGAGCACTTGGTGCAGGAGATGGATCTGCATACCTTTAGCGGTGCCGTCGGCCAGGTCGACGCCATTGCCAACAGCCCTCACGCGCAGGCATTTGCCTGAGTGCGCAGGGCGGGTTGACCTAACTCGCTATCCACTTCAACGATCATCGCAATCATCGCCCGCGCCGCCGCTGAAAGCCGGTAGCCAGCACGGCTAACAATCCCGCAACGGGCTTGCAGGCTTTCGTCGACGGTGATCGGCAGATTGCGCCAGTACAAACGCACCAGCTCACCGCGCTGCAGTTCCTCGCCGAAGAATTCTTCGGTGGCAATGCCGATGGCGTCGGTGTTGCGCACGATATCCACCAGCGACGGCAGATGTTCACAGGTCACCGTGGGGTGGTAGTCGGTGCGCCCGCTCAGGTTGGCCAAGTATTTACGCGCGCGTGCGGGGATTTTCGGCGCGGCAATCGGGTAGTCAAACATATCGTTGGTGGACAGGCTTTCCTTGGCCAATAGTGGGTGCCCCGGCCGGCAGAAATACACGCCACGGCGTGGGGTGATGGCCTGGGTGTGAAAGTTGGGGTCGGCCTCGAACTGGGTGATATCGGCGATAAAAAATTCAATCTCATCGCGCGCCAGGCTGCGGCCGAGCTTTTCCCAGTTATCCACTTCAAAGCTCAGGCTGATACGCGGGTGCTGTTTTACAAACTGCGCCACCGCGCTGGGCACCAAACGCGCCGCCGGTGCCGGGCCGCAACCAAAGCGCAGGTCGCCGGCATCCAGTTTGGTCATCTGGTCGATTTCACTGCTCAGGTTGGCGGCCCCTTGCACCAGGCGCAGGGCATGTTGCAGCACCACTTGGCCTTCTGGCGTGGGGCGTAAATCCTTATTCGCGCGGTCAACCAAGGCACAGCCAAATTCCTGCTCAAGGCCCTGAATAGAGCGGCTGAAGGCCGGCTGAGTGATGCCTATGGCGTCCGCTGCGCGAACAAAACTGCGGTGTTCGAGTAGGGCTATGAAATAGCGCAGTTGTCTGAGATCCATATGCTTTCCTGGCATTGAAAAAATAAGTCGAAGGCATTTGCTGCTGTATGGGTGCTGGTTTTAAATGCATGCTCTTATTCCGTCAACAAAGCATGTTTATATTGTTTAGAACATAAACGTGCAGAAGGGGAGCCGCATGGCCACGCCACTTAGCAACCAGCACCAACGCCAAGCGCACCAGCGCATGTGTTGCCACGCCTAAAACACTGGCAGAGCTCAGCCGCCGCTTGCGGTAACGCCTGATGCACTAGCCCGGATAAAAACCAACCGACTTTTCGAGCACCGCGATTGCGTGGTGGGGGATCGTTTTGCCTGCGAATTTGCCCGCAGGCCGAGCGAAGACAAAAGGATTCAGCCGATGCGTTCGACCATTAACCCGTTTGCCCCGCGCTTGGCGCGACCTTTAGCGGTGCGCCGCTTGGCCACGCCGGAGTACGCGCTGACCTTGATTCTGGCCCTGAGCAGCGCCGGCCACTGGAGCAGCGCCTGGGCGGCAGAAACAGATAGCAGCGATGCGCTGGCAGTCAGCGCAGTAGAAGAGGGCAGCACTACCGCGACCAGCAGCAGCAAAGCCGATACCGCGCTGCAAAAAGTCACCGTTACTGCCCGTCGTCGCGAAGAAGACGCCCAGGATGTACCTACGCCCATCACTACCCTCAGCGCCGCGACCCTGGAAACCCAGCGCATCTACAAGGTGCAAGACCTGCAACAAGTGTTGCCCAGCGTTAACGTCGCGTTTATCCATGCCCGCCAGTCGAGCATTGCCGTACGCGGCATTGGCAACAACCCGGCCAGTGACGGCCTGGAAGGCAGCGCCGGGATCTACCTGGATAACGTCTATTTAGGTCGCCCCGGCATGGCCGTGTTCGACATGCTTGATATCGAGCAGATTGAGCTGCTGCGCGGCCCGCAAGGCACCCTGTTCGGCAAGAACACCACCGCTGGCGTGCTGAATATCACCACGAAAAAACCGACCTTTAGCCCTGAGCGCACGGTGGAAGTGTCGGGTGGCGAGAACGGTTATTTCCAAGGCAAGGGCACCGTCTCCGGTGCCCTGACGGACACCCTAGCCGGACGCCTGTCGGCCTACCGCACCCGCGACGATGGCTACACCAAAAACATCTACAACGGCGACGACCTCAACGGCGGCGAGCGCCAAGGTGTGCGCGGCCAGTTGCTGTTCCAGCCCAATGACGATTTCAACCTGCGTTGGATCAACGACTACAACGAGGAGGACTCCAGCCAAGGCACCATGGTGGTCTACGGTCAGAGCAACCTGTACCGCCAACGCGCGGCGCTGGTCGGCGCTTCGCCAGTTAGCGACCCGGGCCGCAATGAAGTGAATATCAACGGTCGGCAAAACGTCAGCGTGCACCAGGGCGGCAGTTCGGTAGAAGCCAACTGGAACCTTAATGGCGGCTACACCCTGACCTCAGTGAGCGCCTACCGTTATTGGCACTTCACCCCAGCTAACGATGAAACCCTTAACGTATCAGCCATCAACAACACCGGCGTTGAAGTGCACGACCGGCAGTTCTCCCAGGAGTTTCGCCTGGCTTCGCCAACGGGCGGCTTCTTTGATTACGTAGTGGGCGCTTACGTATTCAATGCCAATCTGGGCAATAAAACCTTTACCGACTACGGCCCCGACGCTGACCGTTTTCTGCTGCCAACGGCGCAAAACAGCTTTAACGCGTTAAACAATGTGTCGACCAAAGCCAACGGCAAAGTCGTTACCGACAGCTACGCCTTGTTTGGTCAGGGCACCTTTCACCTGACCGATCGCCTGGACTTTACCGCCGGTTTGCGCGGCACCTACGAAGAAAAACAAGCCAAGATCGAGCGCTTTGCCCCTGAGGGTGGTGCTGCCGTTACGGGCACCGGCGCGACCATTCGCAACCGCCAATTGGGCGCTTACGACTCCGGCGACCTGAGCCTGCACAACGCTTCACCCTCGGGGCTGCTCAGCCTAAGTTATAAATTCAACGATGAAGTATTGGGCTACGCCAGCCTGTCCCACGGGGAAAAATCCGGTGGGGTAAACCTGGCGGTAGGCAGTGCGCCAACGGCGGGCGCTGAGTCGTTGCTGGTAGGCCCGGAGCGGGCTAACGATGCCGAGCTGGGCTTTAAAAGTACCTTGCTCGACCGCCGCTTGCTGCTTAACGCCAACGTGTTCTGGACCGGTATTCACGGCTACCAAGCCACCACCCTCTATCAACCACCGGGCAGCAGCAGCGTGGTTTCGGTGTTGGCCAACGCCGGTAGCGTGCGCAGCCGCGGTCTGGAGTTCGAAGCCACGGCGCTGCTTACCCGTGGCCTCACGGTCAACGTCAACGGCTCGTACAACGATGTGACCTACCTGTCGTTTGAAAACGCCCCATGCCCTGGCGAAGTGTCCACCGCGCCCGGTGCCCCGGCCACCTGCGACCTTACCGGCGAACGCGTGGTTGGCGCCTCGAAATGGATCGGCAATATCAACGGCGAATACAAGTGGGCACTGGACGGCGGTATCGAACCCTACGTCAACGCCAGCTACGCCTATCGCTCCGACGCCGAGGGCACGCTGGATAACTCCGACCTGTCGAAAATCGACGGCTACGGCCTGGTCAACCTTTCCACCGGTATCCGCACTGACCTGGGCGACGGCCAGCTCGACGCCTCGCTGTGGCTGAAAAATGCCACCGACAAGGAGTATTACCTGAGCGCTTTCGCCTACCTCAACGGCGCGTACACCGCCTCCGTTGGGCAGCCGCGCACCGCCGGGGTCACCCTGCGCTACGACTTTTGACCCTTCTGTTGAGCCGAGTCGTTAAGACAGAAAAAACACCGAGCCAAAACGAGGAAAACACCATGAGCAATGCCGCACTCGCTACTCCGCTACCTACTACCGTGCAGTTAGATATTCGCCGTGTCGCCGGGCGTATTGGCGCCGAGATCCGTGGCGTGACCTTGTCCGCCAACCTCGACGCCGATACCGTCGCCGCCATTCAGCAAGCCTTGTTGGAACACAAGGTGATCTTCTTCCGTGGCCAGACCCATCTCGATGACGTCAGCCAGGAAGCCTTCGCCAAACTACTTGGCGAACCCGTAGCGCACCCCACCGTACCAGTGGTCGATGGCACCCACTTCCTGCTGGAATTGGATTCGGCCAAAGGCGCGCGCGCCAGTTCCTGGCACACCGACGTGACCTTTGTTGACGCCTACCCAAAAGCTTCAATCCTGCGTTCAGTGGTGGTGCCCGAATACGGCGGCGACACCACCTGGGCTAACACCGCCACCGCCTACGAACACCTGCCCAGCGAGCTCAAAGAGCTGGCCGACAAACTGGTGGCCGTGCACAGCAACGAATACGACTACGCCGCGATCAAGCCCAATGCGCAGTTAGAAGCGGCCGAGCACTACCGCAAAGTCTTCACCTCCACCGTGTACGAAACCGAGCACCCGGTGGTGCGCGTACACCCGGTCAGTGGCGAGCGCAGCTTGCTGTTGGGGCACTTTGTGAAACGCATCAAAGGCTACGGCGCGGCCGACTCGGTGCACCTGTTCAACCTGCTGCAAAGCCATGTAACCCGCCTGGAAAACACCGTGCGCTGGACCTGGCAAGTGGGCGACGTGGCGATCTGGGACAACCGCTCCACCCAGCACTACGCCGTCGACGACTACGGCAACCAATCGCGCATCGTGCGCCGCGTCACCCTGCACGGCGAAGTGCCGTACGGCGTCAACGGCCAACGCAGCCAGACCATCAAAAAAGCCTGAGCGCCCACACAGCCCGTCGCCACCGGCGGGCTTTTTAACCTGGAGAATTTGCCATGAGCCAAGCCGCCACCGCGCTGCGCCAAGCCGAGCCTGCCTTCGCCATCGTGCCGCTGCACAACGAGGCATTGGGCGCTGAAGTGCACGGCCTCGACGCCCGCCAACCCCTGCGCCCCGAGCAGGTGCTGGCACTCAAACAGGCGCTGCGCGACCACCACATTCTGATCTTCAAAAACCAGCAACTCGACGACCGCCAATACCAAGACTTCACCAGCTACTTTGGCTCGGTGTTCCAACCGCCGGCGGATATTCCAGTGTTGTCTTCCGGCGCTGACGGCAAAGCGCCCACCATCGTGCGCGTGGCCAACACCGAAGGCGGCGAACTGGGCAACTTCGCCTTGCCGGCCCACAGCGACCACCAATGGACGCCGACGCCATCGGCCGGTTCGCTGCTCTACGCCCTGCAAGTGCCAAGCAAAGGCGGGGAGACCAGTTGGACCAACCTGGCCCTGGCCTATGAAACCTTGCCGGAGGCGACCAAAGCCGAAATCGAAGGCCTGCGCCTGATCAACTACAACCCCTTCGTACGTCTGAAAAACGGCGGCTACGGTGGCACCTTTATCACCTACCGCACGCCCGATATCGAACCCATCCAAGGCACCGAACATCCCCTGGTACGCACCCACCCCGACAGCGGCAAACGCTTGCTGTTTCTGAGCGTGCACACCGAGGTGGAAATTCCGGGCTATGACCCGGAAAAGGGTAAAGAACTGATCGGCCGCCTGCGCCAACACCTGCAAAACCCCAAGCTCTACTACACGCACCACTGGCAAGTAGGCGACATCGTCTACTGGGACAACCAAGCCACCCTGCATGCGCGCAACACCTTCGACGCCAATGAAGTGCGCAACCTCAAACGCATCAGCTTGGCGGGTAGCCGGCCGTTCTAAAAGAGCCAACCCTCTCCCCCAGCCCCTCTCCCGCGAGCGGGAGAGGGGAGACGTAAGGCTGCAACCCCACGCGGTCAGTTCCTTCGCCCGCAAATGGGAGAGGGGTGACGTAAGGCTGCCCGCCACACGGTCAGCTCCCTCTCCCGCTTGTGGGCGCCCGGCTAGGGGAGAGGGTTGGGAAGAGGGGCTTTTGATTTGCTCTCTTTGTGGTGTGCTGTGCGCACCCACGCAGCGCCATGCCAATCGCTGGTTGCGTGCAGCACACCCGACGGCGGGGTTTTTCGCTCCGGCAAAAAATCCACCTAAATCTCTCCCACATCCACACGTTCCTTCTTGCACGGATACCAGACGCGCGGGCGCGCTTTTGGTTGAGCCGATACCAATTCACGGAGTATCACCCCCATGCAAGTCGCCACTGCCTCGCGCGCCATCGCTGCAGAAGAACTGCTCTACCACTTCGACGAATCGCCGCTGCTGGAACGGCAAAAACGCCAAGAGTCGAACGCCCGCAGCTACCCACGGCGCATCCCCCTGGCACTCAAACGCGCCCGTGGCATTTACGTGGAAGACGTTGAAGGGCGCACCTTTATCGACTGCCTGGCCGGCGCCGGCACCCTGGCGCTGGGGCACAACCACCCGGTGGTTATCGACGCCATTCGCCAGGTGCTCAGCGATGAACTGCCGCTGCATACCCTCGACCTCACCACACCGGTAAAAGATCAATTCGTTCAAGACCTGTTCGCCGTGCTCCCCGAAGCCCTGGCCCGCGAAGCGAAAATCCAATTCTGCGGCCCCACCGGCACCGACGCGGTTGAAGCGGCACTTAAGCTGGTACGCACCGCCACCGGCCGCAGCGGCATCTTGTCGTTCCAGGGCGGCTACCACGGCATGAGCCTCGGCGCACTCAACTTGATGGGCAACCACGGGCCGAAAAAGCCCTTGGGCGCGGTGCTGGGCAATAACGTGCAGTTTTTGCCGTACCCCTATGACTATCGCTGCCCGTTTGGCCTGGGCGGCGAGCAGGGCGTGCAGGTCAATCTGAATTACCTGGAAAACCTGCTTAACGACCCCGAAGGCGGCGTGCTGTTGCCGGCGGCGGTCATCGTGGAAGTGGTGCAAGGCGAGGGCGGTGTGGTGCCCGCTGATATCGCCTGGCTGCAAGGCCTGCGGCGCATCACGGAGCAGGCGGGTATTGCCCTGATCGTGGATGAAATCCAGAGCGGTTTTGCCCGCACCGGCAAGATGTTTGCCTTTGAACACGCCGGCATCGTGCCCGATGTGGTGGTGCTGTCCAAAGCCATCGGCGGCAGTTTGCCGTTGGCGGTGGTGGTGTATCGCGAGTGGCTGGATACCTGGGCACCTGGCGCCCATGCCGGCACTTTTCGCGGCAATCAAATGGCCATGGCCGCAGGTTCCGCGGTGCTGCGTTATTTACGCGAGCACGATATCGCTGGCCACGCGACGGCCATGGGCGAACGTTTGGTTGGGCACCTGCGCACCCTGCAACGGGACTACCCGCAGATGGGGGATATTCGCGGACGTGGCCTGATGCTGGGCGTCGAACTGGTCGACCCGCGCGGCGCCGTCGACAAGCTTGGCCATCCGCCGGCGTTTGCCGCCTTGGCCTCGCGGGTACAGGCCGAATGCCTCAAGCGTGGGCTGATTCTGGAACTTGGCGGCCGCCATGGCAGCGTGGTGCGGTTTCTGCCGCCGCTGATTATCAGCGCCGAGCAAGTGGATGAAGTGGCCAGCCGTTTCTCCCGCGCGTTTGCCGCGGCTGTGGATGCGCTGGCATGAGCGCGGTCGCCAGCCCGTTGCACCTGAGCATTCGGCCGCTGCTGAGCAACGGCGGCACGCTGCCGTTGCTGGTGCAGGCGCCAGAGGCCGGTATCGAGTTGGTGCAGGCCTTGGGCGAAATTCGGCCATTGGTGGATGAGCATTTACTGCAGGCCGGCGGCATTTTGTTTCGTGGCTTTGAGGTTGGCGACGCCGAGCGCTTTCGCGTCTTCGCGGCCGGCTTTGGGCACAAGCTGCTCAACTACGAATTCGGCTCGACGCCGCGCAGCAACGTCACCCAAGGCGTGTACACCTCAACCGAATACCCCGCGCACCAACGCATTCCGCTGCACAACGAACAGGCCTACACCCGCGAATGGCCGATGAAAATCTGGTTCTACAGCATGATCGCCGCCGAGACGGGCGGTGAAACGCCGATCGCCGACAGCCGTGAGATTTTCCGCCGCATCGCCCCAGGTATTCATGAGCGCTTTAACCGCCATGGCTTGATGTACGTGCGCAATTTCGGCAACGGCTTGGATGTGCCCTGGGAGCAGGTGTTTAACAGCGACGACCCGGCGGTGGTCGAAGCCTACTGCGCGCGCCAGGGCATCAGTTGCGAATGGAAAGACGACGGCGAGCTGCGTACCCGGCAAATCTGCCAAGCCGTGGCGTGCCATCCGCACACTGGTGAAGACGTCTGGTTTAACCAAGCGCACCTGTTCCATATCTCCAACCTGGCCGCCGACATTCGCGAAAACCTGCTGGATATCGTCGATGAAGAAGACCTGCCGCGAAACGTCTACTACGGCGACGGCAGCCCCATCGAAGACAGCCTGCTGGATGAAGTGCGCGGCGTGCTCGACGAATGCGCCATCAGCTTTGCCTGGCAAGCCGGCGATGTGCTGATGCTCGACAACATGCTCGCCGCCCATGCACGCTCGAGCTTTACCGGCAAACGCAAGGTAGTGGTCGCGATGGCGGAAGGACACGGATCGTAGGGTGCGCCGTGCGTACTGCGAAGCCTACGGGTCCGGTGTAGGTTGGGTTGAGCCAAAGGCGAAGCCCAACAATGCATCCTTGAGGTGTTGCACATTCTGGGCAGGCCGTCAGGTCTGCCCCGTACGGTCTCCAGCCTGGCTCATCGGCATTTCGCTGATGGTTGTTGGGCTTCGCTTCGCTCAACCCAACCTACGGACCAAGCCTGCGATTTTGTTCTAAGGCTAAACAAATTAATTATTTAGGCCGCCCATCACGGCGGCATAGAGTAGCCGTCCCGTCTAACTCGGCCGCAGGCCTTGGGATTGCCATGACTGAACAGCTCAAACCCGGCCTCGGAACGCTGACGCCAACCCCCACCGAAGCCGTTAGCCAGCCGGTGAATTGGCAGCTGGAGAAAATCGTTAACGAGCTTCACGCCGTGCGTGCCGAGTGGCGCAGCAGCAACGGCCGTGCGCGCGAGTTGGGCGGCCGCGAGTTGCCGTCGCGCCAGGCGATGGCGAATATCCTCGACGGCCTGATTGGCGCGCTATTTCCCATGCGCCTGGGGCCAAGCAACCTGCGTCAGGAAAGCGAAGATTTCTACGTTGGCCATACCCTCGACAACGCCCTGAATTGCTTACTGGCCCAAGTGCGCCTGGAGCTGGCCTACGCCGCCCGCCAACGCGGTGAAGAGCCCAGCAGCGAAGCCGACGCGGTGGCCATTGTTCGCGACTTTGCCAGCGCCTTGCCGGCCATGCGCCGTTTGCTTGATACCGATGTGATCGCCGCGTATCACGGTGACCCAGCGGCGCGCAGCGTGGACGAAGTGTTGCTCTGCTACCCCGGCGTACTGGCGGTGATTCACCATCGCTTGGCCCACCACCTGTACCGCGCTGGCTTGCCGTTGTTGGCGCGCATCAGCGCGGAACTGGCGCACTCATCGACCGGTATCGACATTCACCCTGGCGCGCAGATTGGCCATAGCTTTTTTATCGACCATGGCACCGGCGTCGTTATCGGCGAAACCGCGATCATCGGCAACCATGTGCGCATCTACCAAGCCGTGACCCTGGGCGCCAAACGCTTTACCGCCGATGAAAGTGGCCAGTTGCACAAAGGCCAGCCGCGTCACCCGATTGTGGAAGACGATGTAGTGATTTATGCCGGGGCGACCATTCTTGGGCGTATCACCCTGGGCAAGGGCTCGACCATTGGCGGCAATGTGTGGCTAACCCGCAGCGTGCCGGCGGGAAGCAACGTCAGCCAAGCCACCGCGCAAAGCCAACCGCAGGGAGAGGCGTAGGTTGGGTTGAGCGCAGCGAAGCCCAACAGGGAGCCCTACGGGCTCCGCGTGTAGGTTTGTGCGAAGACCGATACGCGCCGGCCTAGCGTGACGATTTAGACCGATACGCGCCGGCCTAGCGTGACGATTTAGACCGATAAGCGCAGGCCTAGCGTGACGATTTAGACCAATACGCGCCGGCCTTCTGCCGGCCTGTTGGGCTTCGCCTTTGGCTCAACCCAACCTACGTTCAAATCCAGCGCCTCAAAACGACCCCACAATCCGCCCCAGCATCTCCATCGCCCGCTCACTGGCTTCATCCCAGGCATGCCCGTGGTTCAACCGCGCGCAGTTACCAAAGCGCCGCGTGGCAGAGAAGATCGGCCCCGGCGCCAGGCTGATGCCTTGTGCCAAGGCCAGTTGAAACAGCTGCAACGAGTCGACTTGCTGGGGAAATTCAAACCACAAAAAGTAGCCGCCACTGGGCCGCGTCACTCGCGTTTCCGCTGGGAAGTGGCGGGCGGCGGAGGCGAGCATGGCGCTCTGTTGCATTTCCAGGGTGTGGCGCAGTTTGCGCAGGTGACGGTCGTAGCCGCCGTGTTGCAGGTAGTCGGCAATCGCGGCTTGCGCCGGCACGGAAGGGGAGATGGTGGTCATCAGTTTTAGCCGGCTGATTTTTTCGGCATAGCGCCCACCGGCCACCCAACCGACCCGATAACCCGGTGCCAGGCTTTTCGAAAACGAACCGCAGTGCATCACCAAGCCATCACGGTCAAAACTCTTCACCGGCTTGGGCGGCTGCAGGCCGTAGTACAGCTCGGCGTACACGTCATCCTCAATCAACGGCACTTGGTGCTGATGCAGCAGTTCATACAGCGCGCGCTTTTTCTCATTGCTCATGCTCGCGCCCAGCGGGTTTTGCAGGCTGCTCATAAACCAGCAGGCTTTGATTGGCAGCTGCGCCAGGCTGTCGGCCAGGGTTTGCAGGTCGATACCTTCGCGCGGGTGTACGGGAATTTCCACGGCCTTGAGCTTGAGCCGTTCGAGCACCTGCAAGGTGGCGTAAAACGCCGGCGCCTCAATGGCCACCAGGTCGCCGGGCTGGGTGACGGTTTGCAGACAGAGGTTGAGCGCTTCCATGGCGCCGTTGGTGATCACCAATTCTTCCAACGGCAGCATCACGCCGCTGACCATATAGCGCAGCGCAATTTGCCTGCGCAGGTCGGGGTTGCCGGCGGTCATGTCGGCGATGATGGCGTGGGGCGACAAGCTGCGCAGGCTCTGGGCCATGGAACGCGCGAGGCGTACCAGGGGAAATAAATCGGGGCTAGGGAAGGCCGAGCCAAAGGGTACGGTATTGGGGTCTTTTAACGAACCCAACACCGAGAACACTAATTCGCTGACATCCACCTCGGTGGTGTGCGCCGGGCGAGGGCTGATCTGTGCTTCGGGCAGCGGCTTTTTTGCATGCTCGCGAACGAAATAACCCGAACGCGCCCGCGCCTGAATCAAGCCCCGGTCCTCCAGCAGGTAATAGGCCTGGAACACGGTTGACGGGCTCACCCCGTACGTGCGGCTGGCATGCCGCACCGACGGCACTTTTTCCCCGGCCGCCAATACGCCGGTGCGAATCAACTCGGCAATTTCATCAGCGAACTTTTCGTAGCGTTTCATCTTGTCCTGCATAACCGCGGGCGAATGCGCAGCGACATACTCTACGGGCAGTTGCACGGTCATGCGATGGACCTCGTTGGGC
>LNAP01000909.1_pt2 | contig 41209 bp, 45 predicted proteins | sample 602601 | NCBI WGS metagenome assembly LNAP01 (sample SAMN02440304, study PRJNA202911) | soil metagenome | biome: Subtropical and temperate rainforests or woodlands; isolation source: soil samples (1 kg each in a 20% v/v slurry with milli Q water) were... ...
AACTCCACACGAAACATGGTGTTGGGCAGGGTGTCGACGACAGTGCCTTCCATTTCGAAGCTGTCTTCTTTCGACATGCAGTAAAGCCCTCGGTATCCAATGAGTGGCCCGGTGCAAGTGGCGCCAGGCAAAAGCGGCGTGCATTGTGCCCGAAAAATGATGTTTAAGCCAAGGGCTTCAGTAAAGAGTGACCCATCTCTGATTTGTCAGCAGCTCAATGGGCCGATATTGCGTCTTATAATTCATCTTTTGGCAGTTCTTTATCCAGTACCCCAGATAGACCGCGTGGAGCTTCATCCGCGATGCCTCGGCAATCTGCCACAAAATAGCGTATCGCCCCAGACTGCGGCGCTCTTCAGTCGGTTCATAGAAGGTGTAAACCGCTGAAAGGCCGTTGGGCAGCAGGTCAGTCACTGCCACTGCAACCAGGCGTTTCTCGACACGAAATTCGTAGAACTTGCAGAAGGGCAGGTCACGAACCAGAAAAGTCGAAAACTGGTCGCGACTGGGTGGAAACATGTCGCCATCAGCGTGTCTTTGTTCGATATAGCGCTGATAGAGATCGAAATATTCTTCGGTGAAGTGCGGCTTGGTGCTACTGACCTGGATATCCGCGTTGCGTTTGAAAATGCGCTTCTGTTGCCGATTCGGTACGAACAGGTCGACAGGGATTCTGGCAGGGACGCACGCGCTGCAATTCTGGCAGTGAGGTCGATACAGGTGATCGCCACTGCGGCGGAAGCCCATGTCCGAGAGATCGGCATAGACCTTGACGTCCATCGGCTGGCTGGGATCCAGGAACAGCGTGGTCGCCTGTTCCTCAGGCAAATAGCTGCAGGAATGGGGTTGAGTGGCATAAAACTTAAGCCGGGCCAGCTCTGTCATGATCGCGCCCCCCCTGATAAAAACCTTTAGTTAGAGTGTATGTCAGGCTGCTGAACTCGCCTAGGCGGCCAGTCGGCGTTATTTGGCTGGTCCAGATGGCGATGCAGATATTCAGCGAATTCCTGGCGCGGGACGGGGCGAGCGCCAAAGCTGTGCAAATGGTCGGTTGGCATCTGACAATCGATCAATACGAAACCCCAGTCACTCAAACGCTCTACCAAGGTGGCGAAACCCACTTTCGAGGCGTTATCGGCATGGCTGAACATCGATTCGCCGAAGAACAGCTGTCCCATGGCCAATCCGTAAAGGCCGCCCACCAACGTACCGTTTTCCCAGACTTCCACGCTGTGGGCATGACCGCGCTCGTGCAATTCCAGATAAGCGGTCTGCATCGGTCCGGTGATCCAGGTGCCGTCGGCATAACTACGCGGCCCTGCGCAAGCACGTATCACCGCAGCAAAGTCCTGATCGAAGGTCACCTGAAAGCGCCCCTGCCGGATCACCTTGGCCAGGCTTCGTGATACATGCAGCTCTTCGGGAAAGATCACGGTGCGCGGGTCCGGCGACCACCAGAGGATCGGCTGGCCTTCCTGGAACCATGGGAAGCAGCCGTGGCGATAGGCTTGAATCAGCCGGTCCGCAGACAGGTCACCGCCCGCAGCGAGCAAGCCGTCCGGCTCGCGCATGGCTTTTTCCAGCGGTGGAAATACCAGGCTGTTGCGCTGCAGCCAGGTCAGCATGAGGTCGGGGCTGTGCGAGAGGGGAGGGCGATAAGCGCGATGCTGCAACTCTGCGTGACATGCGTGGTCATAAGCGGTCGTCCTTTTGAACTCGGTCTCCTGACCGGGATGATGGCTTTTTGGGTGATAAGCCACCCTGAATTCGTATGGCCGGGAACGTTTCGCGAAGCTGAGCAAGGTGCGGCTCATAAGTCTTTGTCAGCAAAGGCAATGCGTGCTCAAATTGACCGTTCCCGGTGAGGCTTGAAGATATGCTACACCCAAGCCAGACTAGCGTGGCAACGACGGTGCAAACCCGTACAATGCCAACCTTGTTTCGTATCTTTCGAGTCATCGTCCGGTCAGCGCCTGGCAGCGCGCCGTCTACACCCGTTTTCAGGATTGACGATCCTTATTTCGTGAATACAGTACGTTCGACGTCAACCATCAGATGTTCGCGCTCCAGCGCAGGAAAAAAAGCGTTTTGAAGAAATCCACCGCAGCACCCAGCCCCGTTCCGCTTTGGCGGCAGCAATTGCACTACCGGCTCAAGGAAGGTGCGCTGATCGCTTTCGGCGCCCTGTGCCTGTATTTGATAATGGCACTGCTGACCTACGACCAGAACGATCCCGGCTGGAGCCATACCAGCAGCGCTGTTCAAGTGCAAAACGCGGCCGGGCGTGCCGGCGCTTTCTGCGCTGACATCCTGTTCATGGTGCTGGGCTACTTTGCCTACATATTCCCGTTGTTGCTGGCGATCAAGACGTATCAGATCTTCCGTCATCGTCATGAACCCTGGCAGTGGAGCGGCTGGCTATTTTCCTGGCGCCTGATCGGCCTGGTGTTCCTGGTTCTGGCTGGTGCCGCACTGGCGCATATTCATTTCCACTTTACGGCCGGTTTCCCCGGTTCAGCGGGCGGCGTCCTGGGCGAGATCCTGGGCGACATGGCCAAGAAGGCCTTGAACATCCAGGGCAGCACCTTGTTGTTCATTGCCCTGTTCCTGTTCGGCTTGACGGTGTTTACCGATCTGTCCTGGTTCAAGGTCATGGACGTGACCGGCAAGATCACCCTGGATCTGCTGGAGCTGTTTCAGGGTGCGGCCAGTCGCTGGTGGACGGCGCGCAACGAGCGCAAGCAGATGGTTGCGCAATTGCGTGAAGCCGATAGCCGGGACTACGACAAGGTGGCGCCAGTCGCTGGGGAGCGTCGCGAGCCGGTCAAACCACGGGAGCGACCAGTCGAACCGCCCCGTGAACAAGTCTTCACCAGGCCTGTGGCCGAGCGGGAAAAACACCTTGCTGCGGTCATCCCGCCAGCACCTGCCAAGGCCCCTGAGCCAAGCAAGCGCGTGCAGAAGGAAAAGCAGGCGTCGTTGTTTGTCGACAGCGCGGTGGAAGGCACTTTGCCGCCGATCTCGATTCTTGATCCGGCAGAAAAGAAACAGCTTAACTACTCGCCAGAGTCACTGGCCGCAGTCGGTAATCTGCTGGAAATCAAACTCAAGGAGTTTGGCGTCGAGGTGGCCGTCGACTCGATCCATCCTGGCCCGGTCATTACCCGTTATGAAATTCAACCCGCTGCGGGCGTGAAAGTCAGCCGTATTTCCAACCTGGCCAAGGACCTGGCGCGTTCCCTCGCGGTTACCAGCGTGCGGGTCGTGGAAGTCATTCCCGGCAAGACCACGGTCGGTATCGAGATCCCCAATGAAGACCGGCAGATCGTGCGCTTCTCCGAAGTGCTGGCGACTCCCGAGTATGACGATGCCAAATCCCCGGTAACCTTGGCACTGGGACATGACATTGGCGGCAAGCCGGTCATCACCGACCTGGCGAAGATGCCGCACTTGCTGGTGGCAGGTACCACCGGTTCCGGTAAATCGGTCGGTGTGAACGCGATGATTCTGTCGATCCTGTTCAAGTCCGGCCCGGAAGACGCCAAGCTGATCATGATCGACCCGAAAATGCTTGAGCTGTCGATCTATGAAGGCATCCCGCACTTGCTGTGCCCGGTGGTGACCGACATGAAGGACGCCGCCAACGCCTTGCGCTGGAGCGTTGCCGAAATGGAACGTCGCTACAAGCTGATGGCCAAGATGGGCGTGCGTAACCTGTCGGGCTTCAATCAGAAGGTCAGGGAAGCGCAGGAAGCCGGTACGCCACTGGTCGATCCGCTGTACAAGCGCGAAAGCATTCACGACGAAGCGCCGCTGCTGACCAAGTTGCCGACCATCGTGGTGGTGGTGGACGAATTTGCCGACATGATGATGATCGTCGGCAAAAAGGTCGAAGAACTGATCGCACGTATCGCGCAAAAAGCCCGTGCGGCGGGGATTCACCTGATTCTTGCGACTCAGCGCCCTTCGGTTGATGTGATCACCGGTCTGATCAAGGCCAACATTCCAACGCGGATGGCGTTCCAGGTGTCGAGCAAGATCGACTCGCGGACCATCATCGACCAGGGCGGCGCCGAACAATTGCTGGGTCACGGGGACATGCTTTACATGCCGCCGGGCACCAGCCTGCCAATCCGGGTCCATGGTGCCTTCGTTTCCGACGATGAGGTTCACCGCGTCGTCGAAGCGTGGAAACTGCGCGGGACGCCGGACTACAACGAAGATATTCTGGCAGGTGTTGAAGAGCCCGGCAGCGGCTTCGATGGCGGCAGCAGCGAAGGTTCCGACGACAGTGAAAGTGATGCGCTCTACGACGAAGCGGTCAAGTTCGTCCTCGAAAGTCGTCGCGCCTCGATTTCTGCGGTCCAGCGCAAGCTGAAGATCGGCTACAACCGCGCCGCGCGCATGATCGAAGCCATGGAGATGGCCGGCGTCGTCACTTCCATGAACACCAACGGGTCCCGCGAAGTCATTGCACCGGCACCGATGCGTGACTGACAGCAACACCCTGAACAACCTGTCCGCCGATGCACTGGATGCGTCGGCGGATTTCACCGAACTCAATGAGGACTCCCATGCGTCTTATCCGCATGTTGTTGGTAACTGCACTGACCTTTTCCGTGATCCCGGCCCATGCCGACAGCAAGGATGTCGCGCGGCTGACCCAGTTGCTGGAAAAATCCCAGACCCTTACCGCACGCTTCTCCCAGCTGACCCTGGATGGCAGCGGCACTCAGTTGCAGGAAACGGCCGGCCAGATGGCTTTGCAGCGTCCTGGACTGTTCAACTGGCACACCGATGCGCCACAGGAACAGCTGATGGTTTCTGATGGCAAGAAGGTTTCGCTGTGGGACCCCGATCTTGAGCAAGTCACTATCAAGACCCTCGACCAGCGCCTGACCCAGACCCCTGCGCTGCTGTTGTCCGGCGATGTTTCGAAGATCAGCGAAAGCTTTGAAATCTCCTCCAAGGAAGCGGGCGGGGTGATCGACTTCGTGCTCAAGCCCAAGACCAAGGACACGCTGTTCGACAGCCTGCGTCTGTCGTTTCGCAACGGCATCATCAACGACATGCAGTTGATCGACAGCGTGGGTCAGCGCACCAATATCCTGTTCACGGGCGTGAAGGCCAATGAGCCGATCGCGGCGAGCAAATTCCAGTTCCAGATTCCGAAAGGCGCTGATGTCATTCAGGAATAAGAGGTTTTAAACGTCGCCCATGGACCTGTTTCGAAGTGATCCGATAGCTCAGCCGCTGGCCGCACGGCTGCGTGCGACCAACCTGGACGAATACGTCGGCCAGGAGCATTTGCTTGCCCACGGCAAGCCGCTGCGCGAAGCGTTGGAGCAGGGCGCGCTGCACTCGATGATCTTCTGGGGGCCGCCGGGCGTCGGTAAAACTACGTTGGCGCGGCTGCTGGCCAAGGTTTCCGATGCGCATTTCGAAACCGTTTCAGCAGTGCTGGCGGGCGTGAAAGAGATTCGCCTGGCTGTCGAAGTGGCCAAGCAGCAGGCCGGGCAATACGGGCGGCGCACGATTCTGTTCGTCGACGAAGTGCATCGCTTCAACAAGTCTCAGCAGGACGCGTTCCTGCCCTATGTCGAAGATGGCACGCTGATTTTCATCGGTGCTACCACGGAAAACCCTTCGTTCGAGCTTAACAACGCCTTGCTGTCCCGGGCCAGGGTCTATGTGCTCAAGAGCCTCGATGAATCAGCGCTGCGCAAGCTGGTGCAACGCGCGCTCACCGAGGATCGCGGCCTGGGTCAGCACCGCTTGAGCCTCAGCGATGAAGGTTTTGCCATGCTGATGGCCGCTGCCGATGGCGATGGTCGACGCATGCTTAATCTGCTGGAGAACGCATCTGATTTGGCTGAAGACGGCTCGGAAATCGGTCTCGACTTGCTGCAAAGTCTGCTCGGTGACAGCCGGCGTCGTTTCGACAAAGGCGGCGAAGCATTCTACGACCAGATTTCTGCGCTGCATAAATCCATTCGTGGCTCCAATCCTGACGCAGCGCTGTACTGGTTCGCGCGCATGATCGATGGCGGCTGTGATCCGCTGTATCTGGCGCGCCGCGTGGTGCGCATGGCCAGCGAAGACATCGGCAATGCTGACCCACGCGCGCTGCCGCTGTGTATGTCCGCCTGGGATGTGCAGGAGCGGCTGGGCAGTCCGGAAGGCGAGCTGGCGGTTGCGCAGGCGATTGTTTATCTGGCCTGTGCGCCGAAAAGCAATGCCGTGTACATGGCCTTCAAGACAGCGATGCGTGAAGCGACCGAACACGGTTCTCTCGAAGTTCCGCTGCACTTGCGCAACGCGCCGACCAAACTCATGAAACAATTGGGCTACGGCGAAGAATACCGTTATGCCCACGACGAACCGGACGCCTACGCTGCCGGCGAGGACTACTTTCCTGACGAGCTCGAACCGCGCCAGTATTACCAGCCAGTGCCTCGCGGCCTGGAACTGAAAATCGGCGAAAAATTACGCCATTTGGCTGCGCTGGACGCAGCAAGCCCCCGCCAGCGGAGAAAGTAGTTGTGATCAAAACGATTCTTGCGGTGTCGGTTGCCGGTATCGCTGGTACATTATTGCGCTTCGCTGCCAGCACGTGGGTCAGCGCGAACTGGCCGCGACATTTCTATACGGCGACGCTGGCGGTCAACATCGTCGGTTGCCTGATTATTGGCGTGCTTTACGGGCTGTTCCTGTTGCGTCCGGAGGTACCGATCGAGATTCGCGCCGGGCTGATTGTCGGCTTTGTTGGTGGTCTTACGACCTTTTCATCCTTTTCACTGGATACGCTGCGCCTGCTGGAAAGCGGGCAAATGCCTCTGGCCCTGGGCTATGCAGGGATCAGCGTGTTCGGCGGGCTGCTCGCGACGTGGGTTGGCCTGTCCCTGACCAGACTTTGATAGACGAGAGAACGATATGCTCGATTCCAAACTGTTACGTACTCAACTTCAGGACGTAGCGGATCGCCTGGCTTCCCGTGGTTTTACACTGGATGTAGCCCGTATCGAAGCGCTGGAAACCCAGCGCAAGACGGTACAGACCCGCACTGAGCAATTGCAGGCCGAGCGTAATGCCCGTTCCAAATCCATTGGTCAGGCCAAGCAGCGCGGCGAAGACATTGCGCCGCTGATGGCTGACGTCGAGCGCATGGCGCAAGAGCTGAGCACTGGCAAAGTGGAGCTGGACGCGATTCAGGCTGAGCTGGACGCCATGCTGCTGAGCATGCCGAACCTGCCTCACGAATCCGTACCGGTTGGCAAGGACGAAGACGACAACGTCGAAGTCCGTACCTGGGGCACGCCGACTGCATTCGATTTCGCTGTTCAAGACCACGTTGCGCTAGGCGAGAAATACGGCTGGCTGGATTTTGAAACCGCCGCCAAGCTTTCCGGTGCCCGTTTCGCCCTGCTGCGCGGGCCTATCGCGCGTCTGCATCGCGCGCTGGCGCAGTTCATGATCAATCTGCATGTCTATGAACACGGTTACGAAGAGGCTTACACGCCGTACCTGGTTCAGGCGCCAGCGCTGCAAGGTACTGGCCAGTTGCCGAAATTCGAAGAGGATCTGTTCAAGATCTCCCGCGAAGGCGAGGCGGATCTTTACCTGATCCCGACGGCAGAAGTGTCGCTGACCAATATCGTTTCCGGCGAAATTCTCGACGCCAAGCAACTGCCATTGAAGTTCGTCGCGCATACGCCGTGCTTCCGCAGCGAAGCTGGCGCGTCGGGCCGTGATACCCGCGGCATGATTCGTCAGCATCAGTTCGACAAGGTCGAAATGGTCCAGATCGTTGCACCGGATCAGTCCCAGGCAGCGCTTGAGTCGCTGACCGGCAACGCTGAACGGGTCCTGCAACTGCTTGAGCTGCCTTATCGCGTACTGGCCTTGTGCACCGGCGACATGGGATTCAGCGCAGTGAAGACTTACGATCTGGAAGTCTGGATCCCGAGCCAGGACAAGTTCCGCGAAATTTCCTCGTGTTCCAACTGCGGTGATTTCCAGGCGCGCCGCATGCAGGCTCGCTGGCGCAATCCGGAAACCGGCAAGCCGGAACTGGTGCATACCCTGAACGGTTCGGGTCTGGCAGTTGGTCGTACTCTGGTCGCCGTGCTGGAAAACTACCAGCAGGCGGACGGTTCGATTCGTGTGCCGGAAGTGCTCAAGCCTTACATGGGCGGTATTGAGGTTATCGGCTAAATGGAATTTCTGCCGCTGTTCCATAACCTGCGTGGCAGCCAAGTGCTGGTCGTGGGCGGTGGCGAGATTGCCTTGCGCAAATCCCGCTTGATCGCCGACGCCGGCGCGCTATTGCGGGTGGTTGCGCCTCAAATCGAGCCGCAACTGGCTGAATTGGTCAAGGCCAATGGCGGCCAGTTGCTTGTTCGCGGCTACCGCGAAAGCGATCTTGATGGCTGCGTTTTGATCATCGCCGCCACCGATGACGAACCGCTCAACGCGCAGGTTTCCGAGGATGCCAAGCTGCGTTGCGTGCCGGTGAACGTCGTCGATGCGCCTGCGCTGTGCAGCGTGATTTTCCCGGCCATCGTGGATCGGTCGCCATTGGTCATTGCCGTCTCCAGTGGCGGTGATGCTCCAGTGCTGGCACGGTTGATTCGCGCCAAGCTGGAAACCTGGATTCCTTCGACTTATGGTCAGTTGGCCGGTCTGGCAGCGCGTTTTCGCAGCCAGGTGAAGAATTTGTATCCGGACGTCACCCAGCGTCGTGCTTTCTGGGAAGAAGTTTTTCAGGGCCCGATTGCTGATCGACAACTGGCCGGGCAGGGCGCCGAAGCAGAACGTCTGTTGATGGCCAAGGTTGCGGGCGAGCCACCACATGCGCCGGGCGAGGTGTATCTGGTGGGTGCCGGGCCGGGTGATCCGGACTTGCTGACGTTCCGCGCCTTGCGCCTTATGCAGCAAGCTGACGTGGTGCTTTATGACCGACTCGTGGCGCCGGCGATTCTGGACCTGTGCCGCCGCGATGCCGAACGTGTCTATGTCGGCAAGCAACGCGCTGATCACGCATTGCCGCAAGATCAGATCAACCGCCAATTGGTGGATCTGGCCAGGCAGGGCAAGCGCGTATTGCGATTGAAGGGCGGTGACCCGTTCATCTTCGGTCGTGGTGGCGAGGAAATCGAGGAACTGGCAGCCCACGGCATTCCGTTCCAGGTCGTGCCGGGTATCACTGCCGCCAGCGGCTGTGCGGCCTACGCCGGCATCCCGCTGACTCATCGGGATCATGCCCAGTCAGTTCGTTTCGTCACCGGACACCTGAAGGATGGCACCACGGACCTGCCGTGGACCGATCTTGTTTCGCCTGGCCAGACGCTGGTTTTCTACATGGGCTTGATCGGCCTGCCGATTATCTGTGAAGAGTTGATCAAGCATGGTCGTTCGGCTGACACGCCTGCAGCGCTGATCCAGCAGGGCACCACGGTGAATCAGCGAGTGTTCACCGGAACATTGGCGAATTTGCCGCAATTGGTGGCCGAGCACGAAGTCCATGCACCGACCCTGGTGATTGTGGGTGAAGTGGTCAAGTTGCGTGAGAAACTGGCCTGGTTTGAAGGGGCTCAGGCTAGCGTTTGATCCTCTAGAAACGTACACAAAAGCGCCGGACTGTTCGAGGCCTCTGATTCCAGAGTCTTCAAGCAGTCCGGCGTTCTTTTATTGCCCGGCTTTGAGCCAGATATCGCGACCGGTAAGACGTGCCCGGTCGTGGGCAGCGTTCAAATCCTGCTGCGGGCCTTTTGGCACGATGCCTGTCGGATTAATGGTGCTGTGACTGGCGTAATAGTGATGCTTGATGTGCTCGAAATCGACCGTTTCCGCCACGCCCGGCCACTGATACAACTCTAAAAGCCAATTGCGCAGGTTCGGGTAGTCGGCAATACGGCGCTCGTTACATTTGAAGTGACCGTGGTAAACCGGGTCGAAGCGCACGATGGTGGTGAACAGGCGGATATCGGCTTCGGTCAGGTATTCACCGGTGAGGTAGCGTTTTTCGCCCAGCAACTTTTCGAGGGCGTCGAGCTCCGCGAACACGTCGTCAAAGGCTTCTTCATAAGCACCTTGCGACGTCGCAAACCCCGCACGATAAACACCGTTATTCACTGCGGGATAAATGCGGTCGTTCAGCTCATTGATCGGCTGCTGCAACGCGTCGGGATAAAGATCCAGACGATTGCCGGTCAGCTCGTCGAACGCTGAGTTGAACATGCGAATAATTTCGGCCGACTCGTTGCTGACGATACGTTGCAGCTTTTTGTCCCACAGCAGCGGCACGGTGACGCGGCCCGTGTAGTCCGCAGTATCGGCCAGATAGCGCTGATACAGAAAATTGTGATTGTCGAGCGGATCGCCACTGGAGCCTTTTTCAAGGTCGAAGGTCCAGCCGTTTTCGCGCATCAGCCAACTGACCACCGACACATCAATGAGGCTTTCCAGCCCTTTGAGTTTGCGATAGATCAGCGTGCGGTGGGCCCATGGACAGGCCAGCGAGACATAGAGGTGATAGCGCCCGGCTTCGGCCTTGAAGCCGCCTTCGCCGGAAGGGCCGGGCCTGCCGTCCGCAGTGATCCAGTTACGGCGCTTTGCTTGCTCACGCTGAAACGCCCCGTCTTTACTGCTTTCGTACCACTGGTCGTGCCAGCGTCCTTCTACGAGAAGGCCCATATCTGACTCCAAATTTGTTGATTACCTGCTTTGGAGAACAGTCTAGGCCGATTCGTTCGAACAAAAAGCGCAAAGGGTAGGGTGTAACGATCAGTTAAATCGATGTATCCCGATTCGCCCAATACTGTTCCGCGCGTTCGAAGGCTTCATCTCGGGTCAAGCCAAGACCGCGCAAGGCCAGCGCGATGGTGGAAATCAGCGCGAGTTGCGGATAGCTGTCCTGAACGTCGCCTTTCCACAAAGCCACCAGTTGTTGCGGATCCAGCGTTGCCGGCTTCACGTGGCGACGGTCCGAGAGCGCAGGCCATTCTTCGTCCCAGGATTGTCCATCGGTGGTGCCATAAAGGTGGCTGATGGTGTCAGGATTGATTTCAACTTCGCCGCCGTCACCTTTGACCACGATGGCGTGATCGCCAAGCAAGCCGCTGGCGTCGCGATGAACGCTCTGATAACCCGGATGAAAAATGCTCTGCAAACCACAACGCGCGCCCAGCGGATTGAGGATTCGTGCCAGGGAGTGAATCGGCGAGCGCAGGCCGAGGGTATTGCGCAGATCGATCATGCGCTGCAATTGCGGCGCCCAGTCCGCGAGCGGGATGAACGCCAGGTTATGTTGTTCAAGCGCGGAGCCGACTTCCAGCCAGTTTCGAGCCAATGGAATGCCCAGCAACCCCAGCAGCTGTTCGCTATACAGACGTCCGGCGGTATGCGCGCCGCCGCCATGCATCAGCACCTTCACGCCGTTCTGCGCCAGACATTTGGCCGCCAGTAGATACCACGGCAGATGACGCTTCTTGCCAGCATAGGTTGGCCAGTCAATGTCCACGGGTAACGGCGGCGCATTCAGCCGTTCGCGCACAGCCTCGGTGAAACCCGCCAGCTCTTCTGCGCTTTCTTCCTTGTGGCGCAACAACATCAGGAAGGCACCCAGTTGCGTGTCTTCGACTTTCTCGTCGAGCACCATGCCCATGGCCTCGCGAGCTTCCTCACGCGTCATGTTGCGGGCCCCGCGCTTGCCTTTGCCAAGGATGCGCACGAAGGGCGCAAATGGATGCTCAGCGGGAGTTTCAAGTGTTAGCGGCGCGTATTCAGTCATATGCAATTGGTCGGCTTTGGCAGGCCCGCCAGCTTGGCGGCGAGTTTGGCAGGAGTGCCATTGAACAGGCGATTGAGGTGCATGCTATTGCCTTTTTCGGGGCCAAGCTTCAACGCGGTGTATTTGATCAGCGGACGGGTCGCCGGGGATAGCTGGAATTCGGCATAGAAGTCGCGCAGCGTCTGCAGGATCTCCACGTGCTCAGGACTCAAATCGATACCTTCCTGAATGGACAGGGCATCAGCGACCGGCAGCGACCAGTCGTCGAGATTGGCGAGAAAGCCATCCTTGTCCAGGGCAATGGTGCGTCCTTCGACCGTCAGATGTTTCATAGCCACGTATTGACCCTGTCGTAGCGGATCGAAAGCTCGACAAATTGCGCATAATCCACACGCTTTACCCAGCTCGGAACCGTCATGTTGCGCGCCTGAATATCTTCTTCAAGGGCATACAGCTCAAAGGTATTGACCCGATCTTCCAGTGCCTGCATCGGGGCGGTTGCCTGCGTCAGCGCATAGGTGGCGTCGCCGCACAGCAACAGCGCATCGTTGCTGCCAAGCAGGCGCAAACAGCTGGTCAAGCGACTGTCGGCGAAGGGGGAATGAGATAACACATGCAAGGTGGCCATCAGATTGTAATCACGTGGTCGTAGCGGTCGATGAGTTCAGAAATATCCTGCTCCTGGGGAAGCTGGCGAACAGCAATGTTCAAGTTGCCGGGAAACATCCCACGCTCGGCAAGACTTTTCCCGCAGGCAAAAATATCTTCGATGCCAAACATCTCCAACGCCTTGAGATTCGCCGTGAGGTCTTTCTGCTGCACAGCTGCGGCGTCTTGCCCTTGAAGCAGTTGCAGAACCCCGTCATCCATGAACAGCAGCCCGATCGGTAAATCATATGCGCCGCCTGCCAGCACGACGTCCAATGCTTCACGAGCGCTCAATCCAGACCAGGGCGCCTGACGGCTGATCACCAGTAATGACTTGGCCATCTCAAGGCCCTCCAAAACAGATAAGGCGATCGGCTGATTGCGCGGCATCGTGCAACTGTCCCAGCCCGGAAAGCTCCCAGGGGGCAGTGAGATTGGCGGAAGCGCGCTGATAGCGTTGTGCTTCTTCTTCGTTCAATACCCCACGACGCAAGGCCGCAGCGATGCAAACCACGCCGTCGAGCTGATGCTCGCTGACGAATTCGCGCCATTGCGCAGCGATGTCCTGTTCGTCCTGAGGCGCGACGACGTTGACTGACGCGCTATAGACGCCATCCTGATAAAAAAACAGTCGCACGATTTCATGTCCACCCGCCAGCGCTGCCTGGGCAAACAAAAGTGCCCGGCGAGAAGAGGGCGCGTGTGCGGCGGAAAAAAGGGCAATGGCGAACTTCATGGGATGCTCGTTCAGAGAAACTCCGGCAATGATAAAGAATTCACAGGCGCTAGACAGCAAAAAGCCCGCAATGCGGGCTTTTTGTTGACGCTTGGCCATCTATCAGTCGTCGCGGCTCATGATGCCGAAGATTTGCAGCAGGCTGATGAACAGGTTGTAGATCGATACATACAGGCTGACGGTCGCCATGATGTAGTTGCGCTCGCCACCGTGAATGATCGCGCTGGTCTGGAACAGGATGCAAACGGAGGAGAACAGCACAAACCCTGCGCTGATCGCCAGTTGCAGCCCGCTGATCTGGAAGAAGAAGCTTGCCAGTGTCGCGCCCAGCAGCACGAAGAAGCCGGCAGTGATGAAGCCGCCAAGGAAACTCATGTCCTTGCGGGAGATCAGCACGTATGCCGACAAGCCGCCAAACACCAGTGCGGTCATGGCAAACGCCGAGCTGACAATTTCAGCACCGCCAGCCATGCCCAGATAACGATTGAGGATCGGGCCCAGCAGGAAACCCATGAAACCGGTCAAGGCGAAGGTCGAAACCAGGCCCCATGCCGAATCACGCAGCTTGTTGGTAAGGAAGAACAGGCCGTAGAAGCCGATCAGCACCACAAAAATGTTGGGGTAACCGACGCGCATCTGCTGGGCGACAAAAGCCATGACGCCACTGAACGCAAGGGTCAGGGCCAGAAGGCCGTACGTGTTGCGCAGGACGCGGCTAACCTCTAGCTGATCGGCCTGCACGCCGTTATTAACTGCGTAATCCTGTTCGCGCATAGCGAAACTCCTAGTGGTTGAAATGTTGAGTTGCAAAGATCATAACAGAGAGCCTGCAAACGGCTACCCAGAGAGTTTGACAGCGTGTTTCATTCGGGTATTATGGCGCCCGCAATGCAAGTGGAGATATGGCCGAGTGGTTTAAGGCAGCAGTCTTGAAAACTGCCGACTGTAACAGGTCCTAGAGTTCTTATCTAAGGATCTTCCCAGCTGCACACTTACGTTGCCTATCATGGAAAAACGGGAAATTGGCAGAGTGGTTGAATGCACCGGTCTTGAAAACCGGCGAACGTTAATAGCGTTCCCAGGGTTCGAATCCCTGGTTTCCCGCCACGAATCAATGAAATCAAGGGCTTAGAGGAATCTAGGCCCTTTTTTTGTGCCCTAAATTTGGTTTGCGCGTTGATGGTTGAGCGCGTGCCAATCCCTTCCTTAAGGCGCCTTTCTAAGCATGCAACTGCTCAGTTGCACGCTATTGCACACGGTTGCATGCTTGCAGATGGCAAAAATCCAGCTGCATGCTTGGCGAGATCATTTCGATTTCCTACAGAGCCTGGGTTTCGCGCTCGTTATGACATCTCTCTGTGTAGCCTTCCCTCGATATTGCCCTCTATTGGTGACACGCCTGGCCATCTTCAATCCATGATCGGGTACCAGTCAGTCCCCCCAAAAAAAGCTACCCCAACCAATTCAACACCACGCAAGCCCAGAGCCAGCCAAATTTTGAATGATTGGATTCGCAGCCTTCATTCAACTCGCGCGCATCGTAAATTGCTGTCCGAGACCCTGTGGGAGTTTCTGGCCCAAAACCAGCGTCCTAGAGCTGTTCGGCATTCAATTACGATCAAAAGCAGTTAACATTGTGATCCACTCACTGGATGCTGCTGGGAGCTACCTCCAACTCTACATCCCCAACCTCATAAGCTGAAGAATGACGGATCAATTACAGCCGGTTTACGTCCCAAAATCCGAGAGCCATTGAAGGCTGCAGCCACAGCCCCTCTTTCTGAGCCGAATGCTCCGAATGCCCGCGAAAACCCTCCAATCTTCCTGGCCTTGCAAGGTGGTGGTGCTAACCAGTGCAGATTCTTCAGGACATCAGCCCCGGGATAACCGATTGCAACCGCCATTTCAGACCTGCGAAGGGGAAAGTCGTAAAGCCCCGTCTAACTCCAACGAAGCATAAAACCAAAAAACAAGAAGCGAACAGCAGAAGCGGAAATAAAGCGTTGCACCCAAATCCAGCCCCAGCTCCATCGAAACCATATACGCCCTCCACCAAGGATCTTGCCGGTATGACCTGAATCAGTCCTCAGTCATTCCTCTTCGCCGTAGGGGCCCCAGTTTTTGTCGCTGCAAATGCTCCTCCTTTCAGCCATCCTCCCTGAGTCTGGCTTCTGGTTTGACGTCGGCGATGGGCATTTGGAGCAACAGTGTGGGGATTGGACACTGCCGAACGAGCTGGCGGGCGCAGCGTTAAAGTCCGGCACAGCGCGCCCTCAGCAGAGCAAATCACCGCCTACATGATTAAAAAACTCCACCACGGGTATGAACCTGGACTCACGCCTCTTCGGCGCAGACGCACGGTACACCGATTTGGTAGCATCTCATGGCGCCGCGAGGTCTACCTGTCGCTACCCAACCCAATGGAGCGTCACCCTCACACCGAGCGCCGCCCACGCTGTCATTCTCGGCGCGGCATTGCCACTGGACATCTCATAGCCACCGGATTCCGTCTTGGGCCTGGAGTTTTGAATACACATGGATCTAAAGATAGCTTGGTGGAACTGTCGTCTCTCGGCACCCTCAACCCAGGCAACCCCCCACGAAGTAAGTTCCGGTTTTCTCTCAGTCATTTTGAGCATGCTCGATTTGGGCATTGATCTTCTTTGTCTTTGCGAGGTGAACGACGACAATATCGCTGACCTCCAGCTGAAACTCCTCGCAGCCGCCCAGATTCACAAGAAATACGCCGCCTTTAACGTCCTGTCCCTGTACTCCAAAAGCGGTAATAAAATTGACGATTACGCCATCATATTCCGCAGCGACAAGCTGCAGCCGTCGACGGAGGTGGTGGATCTCAATGCCAGAGCGGAAGTGACTGACAAATATCTCAAAGTCGGGCGAAAGCTCGGTTTCAAACTTAATGATGCTGCCGACATGTGGGTGATTCTCTGCCACTGGCAAAGCCTGGGCGTTTATCAAGAAGATTCGCACGCGAGGACAGAGATTGGTCAGACGTTGCGAGAGTATGTGGGAGATATATTTGACGATGATCCAGACGCTCTCATTGCCATATGTGGCGACTTTAATGATGAGCCTTTCAGCAGGTCAGTCCAAATGGGGCTGAAAGCGAGTAGGGACATCAGTTACGTCATGTCGCGTAGCAAAGCGTTATTTAATCCATTCTGGCGGTTGGTTGGTATCACCGATCTGGTTTCAGGCATCCATCTTCCTGGCGGGACTTGCCACAATAAAGATGCACAACACATGACTAATTGGAGGACGTTTGATCAAATAATCCTGTCCTCAGGTTTCTTAAAAAATGGATGGCGCTTTGTCGATAGCGGTGTTGAGGTTTTGAGTAGCTTTGACCTTGCCGACGACGGGTTGACGTGGGCGGATCTCTCTGACCATTATCCAGTTACATGCAGTTTGCAAAGGGTGAATTGATGGATTTTCTTAAGGCAATCAACGTCGGGCTTGAGAAGTCTAAACAGGCCTCAGAAGCCCGAAAGCAGGTCAACGAGGTCTTCAATCAGGTTAACGGTGATTTGAAGAATTTTGAGGAGGGTGAGTTGACCCTAGAGCGCGGAGTGTCTCTGTTGTCGCGCGCAGCCTCCTTACATGGGACGATAATGGGCGTCGAGTCAGCAGATTTCGAGCATGATAAACTTGTGCTGAGGTTGAAAACCGAAGCAGGGACTTTTACTGAAGATGTTGCCGGTTGGAAGCAACGAACGTCAGGTTTTCCCTGCGTCCTGAAGTTTGATGGGCAGGAGCTAAGTTGCGGCAATCCCAAGCACTTATCGGAAGGTATCGCTGAACTGTTCTCTTCAGTTCGATTTGGGAATGCGGTTACCAGGCTTATGAATAAAGCCCACGAAGCAGGCTTGCATCAGGCCTCTTCGGAGATAGCTATAGCCGGCGATGCCACTCAGCTGGCTCCGCCCGGCGAATCCACGGCTGATGTAGATTCGCCCTAGGCGGAGCGAGATGTAGAGGAAGACAGCGGCAAACTGGCGCCTTGAGTCATTGGTTCCTCACATCTGATCTTTGATGAAGGAGCAGATTTGAAAGTCATGGGCATGAGATTCGTTTTCTTGAGTCAGTGAAAAAGCCAGCTTTTCAGTTCGCCGAGCGTGCCCGTCGGGGGCCAGTTGATGTAAACCTAGGGACAGATATCTTTGTTTTTGATGATCCTTTAATCACCCTGCAACACTGGTTTTTGAACTATTTGGTCTTCAAATGCGATGGGTCTTTGAGCCAGCAGGCATTTAAATTTCCGGCAAATTGGCGTTTCCCTGCGGGATGCGGCTGTCGTAAGCCAAACATAGCTATGAGTTGTCTGTCTTGGCCCTTCGGGCGTCCCCCCCAAGGCCTGCGCGACGATTGCTGTTGACCCGAACTCCAACGCCTCAGTGCACGTATTCCAGGAAATGGGCAGGCTTTGCTCGCATCACGATTCGACTTGTGGTTCGATTCGCCCTGTCTGCGCCTCACCCCCCCTCGGGACTACGCGCGTTTACATGCAAAAACGTAACTGTCCGACCTATGATAAGGATCATCAATGACGCCCAGTATTTCTGAATTTTCGTACGGCTATGCGGTAACCAACGAAGTAGTGAAGAGTCTGGGGCCGTCGATCGCTGCCGCCCCCCAGTTCCCTACGCTGTATGCTGAAGGTCAGGCAGGAGGAGGGTATGACGTCAAGATTGTTGGGGGGAGCCCGGTTTTCTTGCAGTTCAAGCTTAGCCATCACATGGTGCGAAGCAATTGCAAGGAATACGGCCTGATGGGTGGGCCGTACTACCGGTGGCATCTGCATTCACTTCAGCGCTCAGATCAGCACAACCTGCTTCTAGATCTCGAAAGCAAAGGGAATCTCGTTGCCTATATAGCTCCTTTGTTCCACGAGTCTGCGGAGCTCAACGAACACTTCCTGCATGACGGAATCCTGGATAACTCTGCTGCTTTTCTCCCATCCGACATTGGGCCGCTTCCGGATGAGAAGGATCACTATGTAGTATTCAACAGAGCCGGTTTGGTTCACCGCTGCTCTGAAGACCCCGTTACCGCTAAACTTCAAACCCTAAGTCGATTTTTGCAAGGCCAGGTGAACAAGCCCGCACCCGAGTCGCTGGAGGCCGGAGGTGTGATCAGGTTGGGGGATCAGATTGTCGAGGCTGTGAAGATGGCCAGGTCAGGTCGCAGTCAAGTGAGCGTTTTTCGATCGTCTGAGATCGATATCGATGAGCTAAGCAGGGTAATCCATGCCCGGCCATCGCTTGAGACCCTTTCGCTGATCTCCCGGACAGTCCTCGACTCTGAGCTGCTAGTGATCAATCCTCAGTGGCAAAGCACGCCGAAAAAGTCGCCTTAGCTAGATCCATGCAGGCAAACTTCCAACGGTCTGAATGGATATCTCTAGTCAGAGAGGCCTTCGGCTCAGCAGAGTTCTTACTAGGAAGGGTAGTACCCATAAACGAATCAGCACATTACTAATGTTGCTACGGTATCAATAGCACTCATTGCCGTGATTTTTTCAGCGATCCAGCTATACCTTCAGCGTATCCAGAATCACGTTCGGTTGAGCCGAGGCTCAACGCCTATTACACGAATGAGGCAAAATTATAACCAGGGTGTGCATGTTATCAATAATGGTCTGGGCCCAGCTTATGTAGAGGGCCTCGCCGTAATGGTGAATGATAAAAAAATTGAGGGGCGAGGAAGTTTTTCGAAGCTGCCAGGTTGTTGGGCCTCCACACAGAGTGTTTATCAACTGGTGAGCCTCGTCCTAGCGATAGCCTAAAAACCGATGAGGAAATATCCCTGCTGGGCGTTCCGAAAGCCGGGGATCCCCTCAAGTGTGCGAGACAAGGCTGGATCTACTTTTAATGAAACCAAGCAGCTTGGATTTCACCATAACTGTCAAGTCGCTCTATGGTGACAGGTTCACTTATCAACTTTCCAAAAATGTCCAAATTAGCCTGTAAGCGTCACGTTTGATAATTCTTGCGGGCGCCTTTGGTTTGCGCCAAGGCGCCGGCATGCACGATACGGAGTGTTTCGCAAGGGAAGGTGAAATTTTGGAAAGTCATAAAAATCTACTACGACAAGCCAAGCTGGAATCGCTAGTTAGCAGTTTCAGGATGGCTGTTAAAAAATGGTGATGGCTAAGGGCGCTCCCTCGCACATCCGAGAGTTTCCGCGGGATGCTGCGGAGTCAAATACGCATAACAAATCAGTGTGCCTACCGGCGTCTTCGTTGAAATCCTTCCCATACACTTCTTACGCCGGTGTTGGAGGACGGCCCATTGGCCATCATTCGTATCGAATCAAGTTAATCAACACATTCCGGTGCTGGCATAATTTAAGTCGACGCTAGCGAGTCGTTAAATTCGCGGTAACCATTACGGTTTTAAGTCTTGATCGTTTTCAGGAGAGCGCGGGTACGCTTTTCCCCTGTGCATATAGTTCAAGTGCTCAGGCACTTGCCGTGTCGACCGCTTCAATGTGCACGTTTCCTCGCTTGCAGATTGAGCAGGCTCCATGACAGGTTGCTTCACTGCCAGATAATCCAGGATCGCCTCCGTTTCCGTGCTGTCAGGGCTATCCGCCAACTGACGGGCTCGTGCTCGAAGCTCATCCCTATCTTTCTCGTCGGCAGGGTTAAGATCGATCCGTAACACAGCCTTCAATGCTTTTGCCAGTACCGCCAAGTCTGAATTATCTTCAATGCTCATAATATTTCCCTTCCGATGTCGCACTCTCTGATTTCAGCCTAGCACATGAGCGAGATGCTTTGTAAAGCACGGTCGTGAACTATCTCCACCCATCATGGATAGTAACGAGTAACCGGGCTTCTTGAGGCGTCAAATGGTAGTACTGTGTCCTGTTGCGCCATCTGAAGTTAGTAATGCGCCCGTTCGCTTCGGGCACCTGCTTAAAATTGTTTTTCAAATAGTATTTTCTAAGCACAACGTCTCCATTTGGATCAGCATGCAGGAGCAGCGCGCCATCTCCGTCCTCATCGTAGGATGCGCGAATTGCGCAATCGATCAGCGATTTTGCAACACCCTCGATGATGTCGTCACGAAATATATCGATGAAAATTTGTTGCGGAGCACTTGATAGGTACCACATGTACCCTTTAAATCCCCAGCGCTCGACGTTGCACTTGTATTTCGGAACGAGGGTGAGCATACCTATAGGAAAGTCCTTTCCTTGAAACTCGACAGTGACGCACAATCCCTTTGTGAACGTGGTCGGGGATACAGAATGACCTATATCGTGCAAAAATTTTAGTGATTTGATCCTTGGCCAATTCCAGCCAACGTCTGCGCGGACGAGTCTTTCCTCACAACCATCAGTCCAGTGCTGATAGTTCCTGTCAATAATTGGCTGAACTTGCGAATGCCAACGATTTGCCAGCTCCGAAGTCAGCGGCAAAATCTTTATGTCGATGGTTTCAGAAATATGTTTGAACGGCAGGCTTTTAATAGCGAGGACGGTAGGCATTGTGATCAAACATTTCCATGATGGTTAAATTTGGGTGCTGCATAAGATATGTATCTGGGCGCTCCCGAGCCATGTCGCTCTGACGTCGGGTGAGGTACGGCCACGCATTGGGTGAAAACCCAACTAGGAGTGAACTGGAAGCGCAGACGCAAACGACCAGTTCAACTGTCCGCCCCGCATCTATGCGCTGAGCGCCGCGATTCTGGAACGCCGAGCGCTCAGGTCATCCCTCCATGTCTTCAATGCTTCAATGTCTATCCGCAGCTCGGGCTCCTCGGGGATTAGCACCGGTATTTCCCGAGACTGGCTGTGCTCGTAGCAGCTGTACTTCGTCATAAGTGAGTCGATGAAAACGCAGTCTTCGGGCGCTATGCCGCTGACCGCTTTCAAGCGTCCGTCGGTGGTAACACTGCGGCGATGACGAACAACCACCTTGTTGAGTAAATCCTCTTCCACTGACCGCTCCAAGAGCTTTCTGAATTCGCTGCAAATGCCTTGTGCAAAAGCTCGGTAGGCCCCAGCCCCCTCAGCGTCGCCAACCTTTTTTGCTGCAGCCAATCGCATCAGCAGGATGTTGTTGGCTTTTTTGGTATTGGCGTTCCATACATCCTGGTCAGCCGGGTGACCTGCGCCCCCCGCGTATGCCTCAATGCACATAGGCCTGTAATGTGCATCTTTCCAGGCATCTCCAGCTTTTTTTGCAACGTCTTCTAGCGTGCCGTACAGGGAGAGGCGATGTGTGAGGATGATTACTTGCCGGGTCTTGGCTAGCTCTACAAGACGACACGCTACATGCCATTCGAAGTCGTGATCGAGCGAGGAAATTGGATCATCGAACACGAACGGCGTAGCACCAGGCTTATCGCAAACATCGGCTAAAAACGCCGCTAGCGATATGATTCTCCGTTCCCCGTCACTCAGGATGCTTTCTGGTAAATCGCGCTCGTTCAGCGCGCCTTTGAGGCGCAGTTGGTGCAACACTTTGGCGTTACGGGTTTTGGTCTTTTTCAACTCGACTCTTAGACGGCTCGCACCTAACGCGACAAGCTCTTTGTTGAACCTGGTAACGTAGGCCTCGGTGACTACTTTCTGAGTGATCTCCGCGGCTTTGAGCGAAATCGATCTGGAACCGGTGAGCGCTTTCCATTTCTCGTAGTTTTTTACTTCAAGCAACCGCGCTGATTCGGCTTTTATCGCGTCCGCTTGTTGTGCCATCCATTTTTTTGCTTCATATCCGAGCTTGTCCTTGAGAGCTTGAGCGCGATCAAACTGAAGCGCGTCTTCGTCGAATTGCGCTGCTGACTTCTCCAGCTGTTCGCTGAAGTCCGCAAGCCTCACTAGCCCCTCGGAGATATTTTCTACTGGAGGAGCGTGCTGCACCAGTTCCTCATTTCTGAATGCGGTTTGCGCGACGCTGACCTGTTGCCAGTATGCCTTGATATACTTTTTCCAATCCTCACTGGCCAGCCCTGATGCCTCACATTGTGTTTCGGTTTGCTGGTCGGAAGGAGGAAGAGTCAGTTTACGCAGGTTGTCTTCGTAGATGGCTTCCGCCGCAGCAGCATCAGATTCCAGAGTTCCCTGAACAAACGCTTCGAAATCGTTCAGACGTTCCTGTGCGGCAGGACTGAGGTCTTGCTGACAAAGAACACAACGGGCGTCAGTGGTCACCGGAAATGCTCCATTCGGATAAGGGGTGGCAGAGTACAACCTTGCCGCGCTCCACATCGCACGCCACGTGGTAGTTCCAACACCTTCCAGTACGGCGGATTTTACCTGCGCAGCTTCCAAGGCAATTTGGCGTTTCGCTTGGGCATTGGTGCGCGAACTGCGCAACGACTCCAGGTTGGCTGGGCTGTAGGCTATAGAGGCTTGAGTCAAGCTGGCGATAGCTCGTTCAAGTTCTGTCTTGGTACGGCGCTTCTGCTGAGCTAGCGCGCCAGGATCATCTATCTTCAAGCGCTCGCTAATCTCTGCAAGCTTCGCTTCATGCTCTGTTGTCCAAGTTAACGCTTCGCTGAGGACAGAAGGAGTGATGGTGGTCAGCGCGCTGTATTGGCGGCTCGCTTCGGTGTCTTGGTAGGTAGTCGGCATGGCCGGCAGCGCGCTGACCAAGGCGCTTTGTTCAGCAGTTAACGCCCCTTTAATCCGTTCTGCAATACCAGCCAAGCCTTCAAACAGACCCAATATTCCCGGTACGTATGTTGCCGGGCTTTCAGCTGACAGGTAATGCTTGGCTTCTTCACTGTCGAAGATATCCAGCCCTCTGAGTCCATGTATGGGATCGGTGCCGACCGTCCATTCTGAAAGGGACTCGACTCCATTAACGCTTGAGGTGATGTGGCATTTACTTTCATCGGGCGGTAAGTCGAACACGTTTGTCTTCAGTTCCACGGCTCGCGGCTTGCCCGCAATCTTTTTAAGCAGGCGCGTGTAGCTCGATTTACCTGAGCCGTTGTGGCCGTAGATAACGGTGAGGTTTTCTTTGCCCAGAAGAAGGGGATGCTTTGGGGCAAGATTTTCGATACCGGCGACGTCTGAGATTTTAACCAGACGTAACTCATCGTGGGTGGTCGCGGCTTGTTTCAGCTCTTCGAAAGGGCGGTGGTTCGAGGGCTTTTGTCCTACTGAGGTTTTTATAAGCGATGAGATAGCGGTAACGTCGTCTGCATCCAGATCACCTTTGACCAACAGTTTCTCTGCGGCTTCTTGCATCCAATCCGGCTGCTTGTAGAGCCAGTCACGTATATCGCTACGAACATCCATGTTATTGCACTCCTCGGGAGGCTTATTTTTGGTGGCGAAACGCTATCACAGTGAGCCTCAGTTAGTCACGGCATCATGTGATGGAACTGTCAGTGGCGCCACTGCAACCGGATAGGGGGCTAACGCCTAGATTCTGAAAACTTGGCCTAGAGCTTGATCCCGTGAGACTGATTGGTTGGGAATGAGTCCATAGGACACCGCCACTGCGTTGAAGATAGCGCTATAAGGGGAGGCTATGGCATTAGGAGTGAGCGATTCAAATGACAAATCTTATTTGCGGCGACTGCCTGAACGAGTCATTTCTTCGAGAAATCTTGCAGCAGAATGAACTAGATGAGTGCAGCTATTGTGGCCTCGAAAAGCCAGTCGCTGACCTGGACGATATTGCTGTGCGCTGCTCTGAAGCTTTGCTGGCAGCGTTTCAGTTTGTTGAGCAGCCAATGGGCGTGATCCATTATCGACAAGAGCCAATAGGTGATCCGTTGGGAGAGGTTCTGGAGCAGATGATGGACTGCTCAGATCGAGTGATTGCTGACCTCTCGCAAGCTCTTCTAGAGCTCTGGGGCGGCTGGGATGAAGATGAACCTCACTTACCTAATTGAGCACACCTACGTTTCTGCGCAAATGACCTCTGAGTGGGAAGCTATGGAGCTTAGTCTTCAGCACGAAGCGAGGTTGGTGAATCCTCAGGTCGGTCGCGTATTGGAGAAAGTCTTTGGTTCGATCGAGCAGCTGCGCACGCTATGGCAGGTATCAGCCGTTGTGACTGCTGGCCCTGGCCAACCTGTAGAGTCATTTCAGCGAGCCCGAGTGTTTTCAAGTGAAGGCGCATTGGAGGCTGCGTTGATGCATCCAGAGAAATTCCTAGGGCCACCGCCCATTGGAAGTGGCTCGCCAGGCAGAATGAATGCAAAAGGTATCTCTGTGTTTTACGGAGCCACGGATGAAGAAATTGCTATCGCGGAAGTTAGGCCACCAGTTGGCAGCATCGTGGCAACGGCAACGTTCCGGCTTCTTCGCCCGCTGCGACTTTTGAATCTTAGTCACCTGAGCGAAATGAGACCGGATTCGCAACTAAGTTACTTTGATCCTGTACGCGTTGATCAAGCCCAGCGATGTGCTTTTCTGAACGAGCTCCAGCAGCAGTTGCTCATGCCAGTAATGCCTGAGGCAGTCGATCAAGGCTATCTCATCACTCAAGCGATCGCTGACTTCCTTGCTACACATTCGAGCCTGAACTTGGACGGAATAATCTTCCCCTCGGTGCAGACACCTGGGACTGATGAAAGACCTAGTGGACAGAACGTGATCCTGTTCCACAAGGCATCGGTGGTTCAGAATTCGGGCACCGGATTTGAAGCCGCTCACGTCAGCTTGACGGATTCGGAGGATGAGCACACTTGGTATTCTCCCGAGATCTGGGAGGGAGAGGAGACACCACCTCATAGGCGTCCAAGCAGCTATGCATCATTCAGCAAAGCTATCCTACCAACGCTAGCGCTCGATCGAGATGAAATCCGGATTCACCATATCGAACGTGTACGTTTCGGAAAAAGAACAAATGCCGTGAGCTACCACGTTCTGCAGCCTAACGGTGGGTACGACTATCGAGCCTCCGGCAGACGATGAACTCAGAGGCTTAAAAGGCACATCCACCACTCTAAAAACGAGGCGCCTGCTGAACACAGTCTGGTGACTCTTAGCTCTCTGCGATTGGGATCAAAGCCCGGTCGCCACGCCCGCATCTCACAAATTGCTGTCAATATTTGCTACAGCCCGCTTTTGCTGAAATACAAGATTCCGCTTTCGCAGGCATGATGGTAGCCATATGATATGAGCGAATTTGCTACAGCGTCCAGAGCACCGTATTACGCTGCGTACAAAAGCCCCCGAGTGCAGTCTTGAGCACAAGGGATTTGAAGAGATCTGGAGCGGGCTCAAATTCTGAAAGGCATCGTCGTCATTGTGTAACGCCACCTACGGATTGGATGTGCAGTAATGAAAAGGAAAGCCAAAATCCTGATCCTTTGCAAAACTTATCCTTCGCCGAGCGCGAAGTATGCGGAGACCTCCTGCGTTGCGGGCATGGAGGAAAATGGGTCTCTAATCCGTCTTTATCCAGTCCCGTTCCGGTTGGTGGGAAAAGATCAGCAGTTTGCGAAGTGGCAGTGGATCGAGGCAACGATAGAAAAAAGTCCTTTTGATCACCGTCCAGAGAGTCACAAGATCGGCATTGATACCATCGTGGTAGGGGATAAGGTGCCGGCCGGTTCTTGGAATGAGCGGCGAGCATTGCTTTCTAAATTTCCGGTTTATGAGAGTTTTGAAGCGCTTGATCAAGCCAGGCTTTCAGAAGGAATAACGCTAGGTTTGCTGCGGCCCTCTCGCATCATCGGCCTGCATGTCCGGCCTGCCTCATCTGAAACGTGGACGGAAGAAGAGGTCGATAAGCTAGAAAAGATGCAGCGTCAGCCCAGCTTGTTCGAGGAAGATGAGAGGGCCTCGATTCGCCGTCTGGAGAAAGTGCCGTTCGATTTTCATTACACCTACGAATGCACGAGCGGCGGCGTCACATCATCCAGTACCCACAAGATTTCCGATTGGGAAGCCGCCCAGCTTTATCGCAACGTCCGAAAAACCCATGGTGCTGATGGGTGGGAACTACCTTTTAGGAAAAAGCTGGAGGTCAGCTTGCCTGGTCAGGACTTGATGCTGCTGATGGGGACAATCCACCGGTTCCCGCATCAATGGCTGATCATCAGCCTCATCTACCCGCCTAGGCTATTGCCTTCCGAGACTTCCCAGCTACCGCTTTTTTAGAGTCCAGGTGCACCACCGCGAGGGACGATTCTATCGTTTTAGCGGCCTGCGCGATAAGGCTGCGATGGCAATAGTTGTGGTCAGCCTCGTAACAGACCATGCACACATTGGTGTCGCCCGATGACGTGATGAGTTGTTGAAGCACCCCTTTTTGCTCTTTGATGTATGCGCGGAAGTCTTTCGAATACGCAGCCCAGTCACCGTCAATCTTGTACCGCTTGCGAATATCCTTCGGGCATCCGAGTGGCGGGGAATGCTCATAAGCAATTCCTGCTGCAGTCAGGTGCTCACAAAAGGACTTTTTGGAGAAGCCCGGTTTTCGGGAAAGGGGGTACTCTCGGACATCCAGAACCTTATCGATTCCCGCCTGATGAAGATGAGTGATGAAGGCGGCAATTGTCATGCCCTCATAGCCTGCGGTGTAGATAGTCATAGCGCTCCAGCCTAGCATCCATGCCCCGAGTAAATTCGCCGGACTATACCATCATGAGGTTCGATAGGGGGTTGCCTGCAGATAGGAGAGCCATGCCAATGATAGAGGCTCCGGCAATATCCGTCTGTCGATGCCCACGGTCACTGCAACAGCTACGGCTTGGGCCTTTGCCAGCTCTCTGAATTTTAAAGCAGCAATTCGATTTGTAATTGCCAAAGTGATTATGATATCCAGCGAACAAGTCTCAGCGACCAAAGCGCGATCGAATTTTTCAGCCTTGATAATTCTCCCATGGCTAAGACGTAGCTAGCAGCAAAACCCGAAAAAAATGATGCTGGCATTTTGAGATTGACGGTGTTCTATTGGCGTCGTAATACTTTGCGAGCTGGGCAGTTACCGCAAGTACTTGCTTACTGCAAACGCAAGTTTTTCATCCGCGATACGGGCATTTATTCCCTACAAGGCCGGCTCTGTACGTCTTGGCCCTCCCGCCAGAGCGCCATATCCAACGAATGCAGGCTCCAAAACCACAATCTGTCGAGGACGCTCAAATGCTTACAAGTATCAAACCTGGGCCGAAACCTAAACGTGACGATGGTGAAGAGGATCGTCGACGCCACGTGAATCCCGAAAACAAGCCAAATCATCCAACCCTCCCGGTGCATAAACCAGAAAAGTGACTCTCATCGCCGGTCTGATCTCGAAACAGGATCAACACCCCAACAATTGATCGCAGGCGGTGAAGGGAGAGCGCGCCATCTAGGTGCTTGCTGCATCACTCCTTGGGGCGCTATTCGAAACCTGAAAGAGTGGTAGATCACAGAAAGAACCTACCGGGAGAGCTCAAATTTGCATGCACCATAGACAGGGCGGGTGACGCCTCAGCGCATCAGGGTTTTTACAGCAGATCTTCTGGGCATGAAGAAGTCGGCGCCTCGGGAGTAAATTCAAGTGAGGCAAACTTCAAGAACCCTCTCAGGAACTCGCCAGCTCCCTGGTAGCAGCCAAAACCTCCCCCCGCTGCGCCTTCTTCAATTTATGAAATAAGGCGAGAAGTTCAGCCTCGTCATCCTGCTCACAATAGAAATACGCCGCCGGCAGCCCGCAAACCTTAGCTATCGCCAGAACCGTCGCTTCCCCCGGCTCGTGCTTGCCATTTTCATATTGATTCATGCGAGCCGAAGCTGATGCCTCTTCGATGCCGGCCAAGACTCCCAGCCGTTCCTGAGACAGGCCCGCAGCCTTCCTGGCCACCTTCAGGCGCTCACTAAAAATGCTCATTTCTCGAAGCCCAAAGGCTAAGAGATTCTTAGATTCGCGTTGACCGTATACTAAGACTTCCTTAGTATTTCTAGCGTGATGGCGTTTTGACGCCTAAAAATGCCCAATGCAAAGGATGCGGTCGATGTCAGAAGTGAAGATGTTCAGTGGCGAGATCGAGGTTATCGGGCCGTCGAAAGACATGGCTGAGGGATCCGAATACACCTATCTGCGGATCAAGCTAGCCGATGGCACTCAGCAGGTGGTGAGGCGGGTAGGGGTAGGACATCTTGTGGAGTCCTATATGCGTCCTGGATTGGTCGGCGATTTTTATACGCTTGAGCTAGGGAAAGTCGGGCGAATTTTATTTGCGGTGAAAACGGCTGACGGGCAGAAAATTTACGAGAAAGATGGATTTGTCGTTTGGAACCGAATCATGAAGCGGTATGCGCTGTTGCTGCTTCTCGGCTTCATTCCACTGAGCGCGGTGGCCTTGATAATGGGGGGCTTTTTCGGTTTTGCCGTGCCAATCGGCTTAATTTACTACATCTATAAATTCAGATTTTCACTGCCTCGTTTGCTGAGCGAAGAATACCTTAGCGGTCAACTGGCAGCGCGCGGTTTCTGACTTTCCTGAGCCCTAAGCCAGGGCTCAACCCACTTCCCTAATTCGCCTATCTATTTTTTCAAATGTTTGGTGACTGTCGACGGCGAAACCTTCAGAAGCCTGGCTACTTGCGCCTGTGATTGTCCTTCTGTCATTAGCTCCAAGATTTTGCGCTTGAGCTCAGCTGCTTCTGCAACCCGAGGATGCACAACCTTTACCGGATCGGCAGATATTGGCGTGTCCAAGAGTCCCAGAGCGTCCAAATCACCCTGCACCTTGTGAAGCATTTCACGCGCCGTCATTCCATCTTTCGATGCGTAGACCAGCGTGATAAGCGAGACCGGTTGAATTCCGATTGCGTGCGCCAGTTCCTCGCTCACCTCTAGCGATACAGATCTTGTCCCTGCCTCCAACCTGCTGACATGTGACGGGTCAGTAGTGTTTGCAATGTTTTTCTGCGTCAAGCCTCGGTGGGCTCTCAGGGCCTGCAAGGTAGATGCGAACGCGCTACGAAGCGACATTTTAGTCGTTCCCAATAAAAGGGACGATATGCCGGATTTGCGTTATTCGACACAAATGCTTATAGTCACTCGAATCGAATGATTGGTGCTGGTTGCCGACGCAAGGATGGGGAGGGCAGGTGCGGATGGTTGCCCTGATGTACTGAAGGCTGACCATCGTTCTGTCACCGTTGTGAGTCCTATGAGCTTATCAATATATAGATAAATCGAACTACTTCCCGGGGCCGCCGGTAGGCTGAAAATCCAATTGGCACATTTCAATAACCTTTGTAATCGACTATGCGAGCTGTATGAAAATCCAGATCTATTCAGACCTTCATGTTGAATTTGAGGCGTTTGATCCTATTGACGTAGGGGCGGACGTAATCATCCTCGCAGGCGATATCCATACGAAGGCGCGAGGTGTGGCTTGGGCGAACACCGTATTTTCAACGCCCACAATCTACGCCTTGGGCAACCATGAGTTTTACAGTGGACATTTCGACCACACGCTGAGAAAGATGAAAGAGGCTGCCGCTCAGCACGTCCACGTCTTGGAAAACGAAGTTTTCATTTGCAAGCAAACACGCTTTTTGGTGGCGACGGCGTGGACAGATTTTTCCTTAACCGGCGACGTGATGGCAGCATCTTCAACTGCGTGGGGGGTTATGAACGATTTCAAAATGATTCGGATTGGAGACACCTTTAGACACCTCCGGCCGTCCGATGTGATCGAACGATCAAAAGCGACTCATCAATGGTTAGCGCAGGAGCTCGAAAAGCCCTTTCTGGGGCGCACGGTTGTTGTAACGCATCACTCTCCGCTCCCTGAACCCGAGATCGACCACTACCCCGCACATATAGACGCTGCCTACACCAATGACTGGCGGCACCTCATGGAAAATGTAGATCTATGGGTTTATGGCCATACCCATTTTTGTGCCGATCTTATGGTCGGAAGGTGTCGGGTTGTGTCGAATCCGAGGGGTTATCCAAATGAAGACACTGGCTTCAACCCCAGCTTTTTCGTCGAGTTGGGCTGATCGATCAACTTCTGAGTCTCCGTGCCGCAGCAATATGCACGAGGGGTGAAGGCTAATACGCAGGTGAAAATACAAGGCGGGAAGATATGTCGATAGTGCCTAGGGAAGTGAAAGCAGCAATGGCAATCGACTTCGGCCTCGCCGTTACTGGCTACCTCGTGTGCGTCATTGAGTCCGCTCCGGTTTTTGCGGGAATTGTGTACGCCGATAGGAGAGGCCGATTTGAGGATGGCACAAGCATTCGCACCTCAATTATCCGTGGTATTTCCTTCCAAAAGGGCTATGGCGTACTGAGCACTTTTAGCGGTAGCTGTTACGTGATTGTGAGTTGGTACCCCTCGCAAACGAACGAGGGAAATCTGTATATGAATCGTACCTGGCACTGAAATGAAAATCCTGATTGATGCGATTGTACGGTTTCTTTTCGGTGCACGGGGTGCTCACCTTTCTGCAGAGGATCTCGAAATCTCTCGACGCATTTGTGCCCTGAAAGGTTTGCGGGTCGACGGTGGGGGAGTCTCTATTTCACCTCGCCAAATCGATCCTGGTGAACCTGAGTTCTTGAAAGCAGCGCTAGATCACATGCGTCTGCAGGGAAGTTGCGAAGGCTTCCTATCTTATCGCTTTTGGGTGCAGCTCGGGCGTCCCTGCATCAGCCGTTATGTAGCCGCGAGTAGACAAGCTGTTGAAGCAGGGGAGGTGCGTAACCTGCGGTTCAGCGAAATGGTATTGATTCTTGAAGAGAGTTTGAAAGATGACTTCGTGCGTGAAAAATAGAGTGACTGATGCGGTGCTAGAACAGGTTTCTAATCTCTTACATGGGCCTGCAGTGGTCGTTCAGGGGGCACAACAAGACGACAAGGATCTGATGGCGCAAGTTGCAAGAGACTATCCGAGCAGGGCGTTTTGTATTGTGCGGCAATGGATGATCATCGACGTCCAACTTTCCCCGGAAGATCTTGCGACGACCAATGAATTGGGTATGGCTCCCACCATCATTTATTCAGTGGACATCCAGCTAGACAGCCAAAGGCGGTTTCCGCCAGGGAGCTGGGTTCGAAGCACTTACCAAACTCGTTTTGAAGGCTGCTATTTCGAAACGCGCAATACGGTTTATGTTTTGGCAGGCCGTGGCTTTCGCACACGCGCGAGCCTAGAAGCCGTGGCCGCCCTAGGGTAATTCCATGGTCGAGGTCGAGGTCAAGGCATGAGCGACAGCACAAAAGGGTCGTACTGGATAAAAACATTCGGAGCGCGGCTGGGCGACGTTCGCCTCCATCGGCTGCCGAAGGTCGTGACTGATGCACAAGATGCCCTTGCCGGCATCGACGTCTTAGGTTTTTTGGTGTGCGCAATGGTGCGAGAACGAAGAATGACCGGCCTTATGTTCTGCGATCCCAGAGGAAGGTTTCCCGAGGGATTACCCTCGCGCACCGCGCGTATATCTCATCGCTTTCAACGTAACGGATATGAAATGGTGGTTACACAGCCAGGCGATGTTTTTGTGGTCGTGCACTGGTACCACCAGAACTGTGAGCTAGACAGGTTTGATCGCATTCACTGATCGAAGACCTACAGTTCACCAGATGGCATTTCCTGAATTTTGGACTAATAGCCGGTCGGACGGGTGGTAAATGCACAAAGACATTTTTCCGCATCTGCGCGAGAGCTATCCCCGACCGTTTACCAACTCAGAGGTGCGAGAAATCCAATGCCATGAAGGGTGGTCGGATCTGCTGAATGGTCTCCTAGGCACGCTCCATAATCACCAGGATTCTGCCTGGTGAGAAATTGGCGGCTAATCGAAGTACGAGTTGCCGATGCTTACAAAGCGGCGTTGGCCAGTGATGGGCTTTCACCATTTGTGCTGTATGCGAGCGATGTTGTTTTCCACTCCACTGGCAAAAGGCAGCCGGGTGATTGGGCGCGCACCACGTTCCAGCGATCACTGACAAAGGGCTTTTTGTTTGAAAGCGTAAACACCGTCTACGTAATGCTAGGCGCGGGTGTCCGAATAAAAGCCTCTTCCGACGCGGTCATGGCCATTGGCCGATGAACCCTGCCGACGGTTCCAGCCGGCACCGCTTCATTGAAAGCCTGCAACAGAACCTCCTCAGCTTCTTTGAAAGCAAAGCGATCAGCTGAGGCAATTCGCAAGTTCCTCAGGCCATTCGAGATAACCACCTACTCGGCGGAGGTGACATATGAAGGACGAACTCTTACCAGTGTTGCGGCAAAGCTATCCTGAGCTTTTTGCGAGCCCACATCTTCGGGAAATTCGATGCTATCCGGGATGGTCGGATTTGCTGAATGCGCTCTGTCTCACACTGCAAAACCACATGGATGATCATCCTGATGCGCGCCAGCTGGTGCAAATCAAAGAAAAGTGGGGAGGGCTGCGTGTTTATGTCAATGGCGGTGACGTGTTCTGCAAAGGGGCTATAGCCCTTGCAGCTGAGGTGTCACTAACCGTCTGCGAATTATGCGGCCAGCCTGGCAGCCTAGTGGGGGAAGGCTGGGTGAGCGTGCGCTGCGCGCAGCATCTGGACTGGTCACCTCATGCTTCCCTTGGAGACCAGTGATGAAGATTTTAGCTGTAAAGGAGGAAGAGGTTGTCAGCGACGTGGTGTGCGATATCTGCTGTCTCAGCACCCACACCGAGGGCGGAGGATTAGAGTACGGCGAATTGCGCGCCAGCTGGGGCTACGGGTCGAGTCACGACGGTGAGCGATATGAAGTCCATCTTTGCCAGCAATGCTTCTTCCAGGCATTAGCAAATCTGAAGCATGAACGGCAACGGGAAACGAGGTTCTTCAGTCGCTGCAATGACAAGCAACCTGTCTGGCTTGTAAACAAGTCTGTGGGCGAAATTGTTTACATAGGCAGGAAGCTCTACGCGTTTGCGTCAGATGATGACGGCATTAGCGACTACCGCACTCGTGGCAGCGCTTTCGCCGATGGCATTGCGCAGGCGTCAACGTTGTCGCCAGGCTCAAAGCTTAAAATCGATGAATACTCGATGTCAGTCGACGGCGATTTCATTGGTATTCATAGGCTTGTGCTGACGATTGGCGGCGAGCAGATTGAGATGATGACGTCCGTCGGTAAACTAGCCGGCCATCTATGGAAGGAGGAGGGCGTGCCTGGCTTTCATTTGTTGAAGCCAGCACAACAAGGCTGAGTGGAATGATGCGATATGCCAGCTATTGTCGAGCTAAATGCATGGGGTCTTCTGCATTCCTGTAGCTGACAGGCCCTTCTAAATAAAGCATCGATCAAGACGCCCATATCTCCATCTCCGTCTTTTATGGTGACGCATGGTAACCGTCCGGTGATGTCACCTACCGAAATCCAGCATTAAGGGCGATGGTGTCCGCGTATTTTTAAGCGGACGCGATCACCCTTATCGCCAGGATTTCCATGCGCCAACGAAGCTCTTACCCCAAACCATTCAAAGCCCAGGTCATCCAGGAATGCCTGCAACCCGGAGCGACAATTTCCAGCGTAGCCATCCATCACGGCATCAATGCCAACGTGATCCGCAAGTGGCTACCGACTTACCGGGATCAATCGCCTGCAACCTTGCCGGCTTTCGTTTCGGTAAAAACGGTACCAAGGCGAGCATCAGAAGAGATGGTGATCATCTCGCTGCCTCTGGGTGATAAATCCATCACCGTAAAATGGCCAGCCTCGGATCGCCTGTTTCATTCGTGGCTTGGCTCAATGATTCGCGTCGATGCAATCTGGCTCGCCACCGAGCCTATGGACATGCGCGCCGGCACTGAGACTGCGTTGGCCCGAGTGGTCGCGGTGTTCGGTGCGGCGAAGCCGCACTGCGCTTACCTCTTTGCCAACCGTCGGGCCAATCGGATGAAAGTCCTGGTGCACGACGGCGTCGGTATCTGGCTGGCGGCACGGCGCTTGAACCAAGGTAAGTTTCATTGGCCAGGCCTCCATCGTGGAACGGAAGTCGAACTCGACCCCGAACAACTCCAGGCCCTGGTACTGGGATTACCCTGGCAACGAGTCGGTGCGGGCGGCGCAATTACATTGCTTTAAATGCTGCCTTTTAGCTGAAGCAGTCGGGCTGCTTTGGTAAAATCCACCCCTATGACTTCCTTGCCCGATCTCGACCAAATGACCCCCGAACAACTGCGCATACTGGCTGCGCAGTTGATGTCCAAGGTCGATACCCAGAGCCGAAAGATCCATCGTGATGAAACGATCATCGAGCAGCTCACTCACGAAATCGCCATCCTTAAACGCCACAAGTTTGCCAAGCGCAGCGAGCATATCAGCCCGGCGCAAGGCAGCTTGCTCGATGACCTGCTCAATACCGACCTCGAAGCCATCGAGGCCGAGTTAAAAGCCCTCCATCCCGCTCCCGCACAGACAGAACCACGCCAGCAACCCAAGCGTGCGCCGTTGCCGCCGCAGTTTCCACGCACTGTGATCCATCACGAGCCGGACAACACTCAGTGCGCTTGCGGCTGCCAGCTTCAGCGCATCGGTGAAGACGTCAGCGAAAAACTGGACTACACGCCGGGCGTGTTCACCGTCGAACGGCACGTGCGTGGGAAATGGGCCTGCCGGCAGTGCGAAACACTGATCCAGGCCCCGGTACCCCCACAGGTGATCGACAAGGGCATTCCCACTGCCGGCCTGCTGGCGCACGTGATGGTAGCCAAGTTCGCCGACCACCTGCCGCTGTATCGACAGGAAAAGATCTTCGGCCGTGCCGGCCTGGCTATACCACGTTCGACCCTGGCGCAGTGGGTGGGCCAAACCGGCGTACAGCTTCAGCCGCTGGTCGATGCGTTGCGCGAAGTGGTGCTGGCCCAGCGCGTGGTTCACGCCGATGAAACGCCGGTACAAATGCTGGCGCCCGGCGAGAAGAAAACCCACCGCGCTTATGTCTGGCGCCATTCTCGGCCCTCAAGGCCGTGGTCTACGACTTCAGCCCCAGCCGTGCCGGTGAAAACGCACGCAACTTCCTGGGCACCTGGAACGGCAAGCTGGTCTGTGACGACTTCGCAGGCTACAAGGCTAGCTTCGAGCTGGGCATCACCGAAATCGGCTGCATGGCCCATGCACGCCGTAAGTTCTTTGACTTGCATGTAGCCAACAAAAGCCAATTGGCAGAGCAAGCGCTTCACTCGATTGGCGGGCTTTACGAAGTCGAGCGACACGCCAAGGAAATGAGCGACGAAGACCGTTGGCGATTACGCCAGGAAACAGCGGTGCCCATCGCTGGAAAACTGCATGAGTGGATGCTGGCCCAACGTGAACTTGTGCCCGATGGCTCAGCCACGGCCAAGGCCCTGGATTACAGCCTCAAACGCTGGGTAGCGCTGACGCGCTACCTGGCAGATGGTGCTGTGCCCATCGACAACAACCAGATCGAGAACTTGATCCGGCCTTGGGCGCTTGGGCGCTCGAACTGGTTATTTGCAGGGTCGCTGCGCAGCGGCAAGCGGGCGGCGGCGATCATGAGCCTGATCCAGTCGGCGCGCATCAATGGGCATGATCCGTATGCTTATCTCAAGGATGTGCTGACGCGGCTGCCGACGCAGCGGGCCAGCGAGATCGAGCAGCTGCTGCCGCATCAGTGGATGCCTGCCTGATATGTGTAAGGTGTGTTGCTTGCCGCTTACATTGCATGGACTTAACCAGGGCAAGGGACTCGCCTTGACCAGTAGAAATCGGCTGAAGCAGACACTTGAATTTACGAGTGAGATGCGACTCGATGCTCCTGTTACTCATGACAAGCTTTTAGGAAAGCTATTCGTCCTTCTACCTGATGACCAAGTTTACATCTCCGGGAGAGATCGCTATATTCGGGCCCTGGAGATGGCATTCCTCCACTTACCAACCGCTGCGCTCGTAGCAGCTGATGATGCCTACAGACACCTGATCAAGACAGGACTGTAGGCGTTCGCGCGAAAAATCCCTTCTTGGTCAGGCTCACTTTCCTTTGTGTGGCCGACCCCATGTCAAAACTCAGAAAACCTGAACAACTCGTCCTGGTTCCCTACATCGGGAAATGGCTGGTACTTGCCAGCGCCGTGGCACTTTTGGCGGGATCGGCATCCGCGCTATTTCTGTTCTCCCTCGATCACGCCACTCAATGGCGCGAGACCCACCGCTGGGCCATCTGGCTGCTGCCGCTGGCAGGCTTTGCTGTAGGGCTGGTTTACCACCTGATTGGCAAGCCGGTAGACGCGGGCAACAACCTGCTGATCGACGAGATTCACGACCCGAAGCAAACCGTACCGCTGCGCATGGTGCCTCTGGTGCTTGCGGGTACGCTAATCTCGCATCTGTTTGGCGCATCGGTCGGACGCGAAGGCACTGCCGTGCAAATGGGCGGTGCTCTGGCCGATCAGATAACCCACCTGTTCCGACTGCACCCCGAAGATCGCCGAATCATGCTCATGGCAGGCATCAGCGCAGGCTTCGCTTCGGTCTTCGGCACCCCGCTGGCGGGAGCATTGTTCGGCCTTGAAGTGCTCGCCATTGGCCGCATGCGCTACGACGCGTTGTTCCCATGCATGGTCGCCGCCATCGTCGCCGATCAAGTCGGGCTGCTCTGGGGCGTCGTGCACACCCACTACGTCATCGGCGAGATCGCGCCCGTGCAGTTCTGGACAGTAGTGGCAATGGTTGTAGCAGGCATCGTGTTCGGACTCGGGGGGCTGCTGTTCGCCACCGCCACCCATACCCTCGGGGCGTGGATAAAAAAGCTGATTCCCTATTCGCCTTTGCGCCCTGTTCTTGGTGGGATAGTGGTGGCCACGGCGGTGTGGGCACTGGATGCCTATCAGTACGTCGGCCTAGGTATTCCGAACATCGTCCAGTCCTTTGCAGCCCCCGTTGCGCCATGGGACTGGTTCGGCAAATTCGCGTTTACCGTCGCATCACTCGGCACAGGCTTCAAAGGTGGCGAGGTCACGCCGCTGTTCTACATCGGCGCAACGCTGGGCAACGCGCTTGCGCCGCTGCTACACCTCCCATTCTCGATGCTCGCCGGTATCGGCTTCGTCGCAGTCTTCGCCGGTGCCGCCAACACACCACTGGCGACCATCGTCATGGCCATGGAGCTGTTCGGCCCAGAGATTGCCCCACTTGCCGCGATTGCCTGCATCGCCAGTTATCTGGTGTCCGGCCATACCGGGATCTATCACGCCCAGCGCGTGGGCCACAGCAAACACCGCCATGCCCTACCGACTGATATCCGTCTTTCGGACATCAATAAATTTCACTCTCAGCGCAACGCCATAAGCGCCCCGAAAAAAGTCGAGGAGGACGAACCAAAATGAGCAAGTCAGACCCCGATTCATGAAGTAACAGGCGGTCACCTGGGCCTGTTCGAAATGCCACACCCGAGCCTGCTTTCAGTGTGTACAAATCCCAACGCGGCCAAGGCCATCGTTGCGACGCTGTCGCGGGCATCGAAGCGGCTACATGATTCTAATTAACGCTGGGCCTGCTTTGCCTTGAGAGAAGCGATGCAGGGGGATACGAACAGATTCCCTCGGTAAGCACCTGTGGTGGTCTTCGCCGCCACCAGCAACCACATTACCGCCAACATCAGCACCAAAATCACACCCAGAACGTCAAAAAATGCCAAGTCCAAGATCACGCCCAATTTCAGGGTGGTCACGGCGTAGACGCCTAAAGGAAATGTGAAGCCCCACCAGCCCAGGTTGAATGGAATACCACCTTTCGCATATCGAGCAGTGATAAGCAGTGCCAAGAGCATCCACCACAAGCCAAGGCCCCAGAACAAAATGCCAGCGATTAGGCCAATCCCTGCTGCCACGGCTCCAACATTAGCCATGCCGTGAGCGGCAAAGATGGCAGGGGCATCGCCGCCGATGACCAGCATGCCCAGCGCTCCTGTTCCAATAGGCCCCAGCGATAACCACGATGATGCAGCCATGTTCTCGTGAGGCAGTTTATGAAGCGCCAGGCGTAGCACCAGGATCACCAGAATGCTCAAGGCTACAGGGACGGAATAGGCCCACAGCACGTAGCTGGTAATCAGCATATTGAACTGCGCGCTCGCGTCGGCTAAATGTGGAGCGATCACCCCACCACTGGCGGCAGCGACTTCCGCAGCGACAACGGGAAGTAACCACACAGCAGTCATCTGGTCGATGCTGTGCTCTTGCCGCGTGAACATCATGAATGGAATCAGAACACCGCATGCCAGTGCCATGGCGACATCTAGCCACCACAGGCCATGTGCTAATGGTATTAGGGCATCACCCCAGGTCGGTACGCCATACTGCATCAGGCCGTTGATGATGGTTGCCAGCCCCATCGGGATCGTGCCGAAAAACATAGAGACGGTTGAATGACCGAAGATTTGCTTGGCTTCGTTGAAAAAGAAAACCCAACGTGCCGCGTACATAAGCGTAAAGGCACTGAAAAGCACAATGTTGAATAGCCAAAGTGCTTTTCCCGCGTATGACAGCAGCGCGATATCTCCTGGAAGCTGTCCTAACGCCAGGGCCAGGATGCCCGTACCCATCGTGGCGGCGAACCAGTTCGGGGTGAACTGCCGGATCGCTTCCCTTGGATTTGAGAGCGCCGACAGCGGCTGCCCTCCTTGCATAACTTTTGACAAGCTGATGTCTCGCATGGTGCCTCCACGGCGTACTTCATCGGAGCAGTGCCTACAGAATAGCGGGGTGAATTCATCTAGGAAAACGGGTAATTTCTCTATGTCATACCCACTTAATAGGTAAGTTCGTGAAGCTGACTCTCCGCCAGCTCGACATTTTTCGAAGCATCGCTCAACTCGGCTCGACGACCCGGGCGAGTCTGTCACTGGCTTTGTCCCAGTCAGCTACGAGCGCAGCCCTCCAGGAATTGGAAGGCGCACTGGGCATCCAGTTATTTGATCGGGTCGGCAGACGCCTCGTGCTGAATGACAATGGTCAAACGCTTCTACCTCAGGCCATCCGGCTGCTTGAAGCGGCGGCTCAAATTGAAGAAGGTTTTCAAACGGACACGACGGCTCGGATGAGGATCGGTTGCAGCACTACAATTGGCAATTACATCATGCCCCTGCTGATCGAACGTTTGGCTGCGCGAGCGCCGGGCATTCAAGTCGATGTCATCATGGGCAACAGTGCAGATATCGCCAAGCAAGCCGCACAGCTTTCGATTGATATCGGCCTGATTGAGGGGCCGTGCCGCCAACCCGAGCTGACGATTCGTCCATGGTTTGAGGACGAACTGGTGATCATCGCAGCCTCAAATCATCCCCTTGCCGCTCAGGAAAAGCTGACTTCAGACGATCTCAATGCCGCTACTTGGCTGATTCGCGAGGACGGCTCAGGAACTGCTGATGAGGTGCTTCAATGGCTACTTCCCTACCTTGGCGACTGGAGCGACGCTCGCCGGATCGGTAGCTCCGAAGCCATCAAGCGAATGGTCGTTTCCGGAATCGGAATCAGCTGTTTGTCTTACTGGGTAGTGAGCGATGCAATCGCGGAAGGTAAGCTGAGGTTGTTGAACCATGATCTGCCGCCTCATAAGCGACAGCTCCACATCGTGCATCACCGCGAAAAATTTATTTCTCGATCTCTCGAAGTTTTCTTACGGACTGTGGAAGACTTTAAGGTGAGTGGGGCTGAAAGGCTCGAAATCACATCCAATTCAATGTGAGTTTGCTGAACGCTTACGACGCATGATCGAGAAAATCAGAGCAGCAGCGACCGAGAGCCACAGTAGGTACCGCCAGGGGTTGAACGGTGAAAAAATCAAGCCTGTCGCGGTGTGTTCACGCTAACGCTGCCGGCTCCCTTCGCAATAGTTCGGCACGTAGACAAATACTTGTCATACCTCATTACTACTTTGTGTGACGCTCCGTAGCCTAAGACGTTGATAGCAGTTCCGATTACAATAGATCACGAGCTAACAAACAGTTAATTTTTGACCCTTGATGGGCTGGTCAATCTGAGGTGACACATGTCTACGGACGCTAAGCGCGAGAACACATATGTGGCTTACAGGGCAAGACTGCAAGCGTATCTCCACGTCGCACCAGATGCGTCCGGACAGGACATTCGTAAACTGATTGACTCGGGGTTTCCCGCAAGCACAGCCAAGAGTTTCTGTGACGCTGTCAATTTGAGCCCAGCAGACCGCGACAAAATTGTCCCTGGTGAAACTCTTATCTCCGGCCTGGAGCATGGCAAACCGCTAACTCCACAACAGAGCGATCGCCTGTATCGTTTCGCACACATTACGGCCATGGCCGAGTCCGTTTTTAGTAGCGACGAAAAGGCGATGCAATGGCTTTTCAAGCCCCAAGATCGCTTCTCGCGTAAAAGCCCAATTTCGATGCTCACCACAACTCAAGGTGCTTCCCAGGTTGAAGAGATGTTAATTCAGCTAGCAGAAGGGTTCGCTTTATAAGGTGCTGACACATTATCCCGGAAGACCTTAGGAACGCTTGCGGAGCTCTGGGAGCAGAAGCTGTTGCAGCAAAAAAACTCCGGTGGATCTGTCTATTGAGAATTCAGTACGCTTTATCCTGCCTCTGCTGCTGACAATCGGAACTGGTGCCTAGGACAGCGACTCCTAGTGCCCTGTTTGAGCCCATTACCCCTTCGCCTTTATTCGCCAACAATCGATTGGTCTCAGCAGTGAGCCACCTAGCATTCGCATGGGTGTCGCATCCACACTATCTGCGCCGCCCCGATCCCCGTGATGGCTGCAAGCCGCCATTTTCTGAACAGAATCGATTTCGTGATCCTCGACGACAGCGCGGTAATCCGATTCAAGGTTATGAGTTCAAAAATAATTCCCGGGTGCCAAGTGGTAAATCACTGATATTCAACGTTATTTAAAAGTCAATAAATTTATTTTTTCTCTCTGCTCTATAAAAATCTTTTTGAAACCGGAGTTCTTATATTTGAGAGCAAAGAAAAAGCAGCATCTTCGTCGTCCCCTTCAGCGTAGGCTTTTTTCACATCTTTTGGCGTGCATTTGATCTGTGCGTTGCTCTGTTTTTGGCAGAGATTTGGGATTGAACGGGCTCGAACGCTGGCATCGGGGGGTAGGGGGAATCGTTT
>LNAP01000559.1_pt1 | contig 41153 bp, 74 predicted proteins | sample 602601 | NCBI WGS metagenome assembly LNAP01 (sample SAMN02440304, study PRJNA202911) | soil metagenome | biome: Subtropical and temperate rainforests or woodlands; isolation source: soil samples (1 kg each in a 20% v/v slurry with milli Q water) were... ...
GCTTCTCAAAACCGTAAGGCAACAACGGCTATAAAAAAGGCTTTAATCTCGGCAATTATTACAATCCAGTTTTTAATTCGGGATTTTCATAAACATTTCCAATAATTGAATAATTTCCAGAAACGTGAAAAAATAGTTCTGGCCAAATAATTTCATCTTTTAATCTTACAATAAAACCGTAATTATACCATTCAACAACTCCTAATCCTTTTCTTAGAACGTTCAAAATATCACCATCATAAATTTCTTCTCCTTTGTTGTCTTGCAATCCTGTAAATTGCATTATTGGATAGTTTGTGGCTTGTTTTGGTTGGTAAAAAGAATCTATATGATTCGTAATTAAACCATTTCTAATTGCACAACCGTAAATCATCTTAGTATAATTCCACGCCCTAAATTTAATTTCTCTATTCATAATTTTTTATTTTAAATTTTTAATAATATTAGTTTTTTAATAATTCAGCCCTTTTCATAGCCTTTTAAGTTAAATGTCATTTGCTTGGCGGAAGGCGTATTTGCGCTAATGTTTTTTTAATCATTTCTCTTTTTCTTTACTTATTTTTGTCGTTTAATATCTTACGCAAACGGCAGTTAACTGCGCAAATAATTAATTGCTAAGCCTGTAATTCAAATAATGTTAATTGCTTATAAACCGTTTTATTAATTTTTTCCCCTTCTTTTTTATCAATTATACCCCATTGTTTTGCCATAGCTTCCGCAATACCTGGAAACGTTTTACTTCTTAATTTTGCACGGTCTTTTGTCTTTGGCAATCTATGTAATCTTTGTTCTCTACCTTCAACAATATTTGTCGGTATTAAATTTGGTAATCCTTTTAGCCATAAACAAGTTGCTTTTGTTTCACCGTGTCCAAACATCCAAGGCTGTAAAACTTGATTTGGTTTTCTAAATCTTGAACTCATTACACCAATTGGGTTTTCAATCGCAATTTTAGGAATATCACAATTGTAAAGTTTCATAAAAAAATCAATTGCATCTTCCCTGGCATTTCTTCTTTCTTCGCCAACTAATGTTCCGCTTTTTCTTTTTGGTTGGTCTTTATACCATTTATTTGCGCTTATCGTCAAGTAAGTACAAGTTGGAAAGAAAATACCTATATCCCATTTTTCTAATTTTATCGCTTCAAAAACATCCATTTTCAAATGCCATTCAGGATGTTCTCCACTACATTCAATTAAATCACAACTAAAGGCTTCGTGTCCTAATTTTCGCAACTCAATTGTAACTGCTTGGCTTTCTTCGCAACCAACTAAAATGCGTAATTTCTTGCTTCGCAATTTGCCAACGCTTAAAAAATTAATAAAACTTTGTTCTTCTTTCATTTGAAATTTTGTATTTCTTTAATCGCAAATAATCATTTACACATTCGTTAGTAGCAATTAAAGCCGATTTTAAACGCTAACAATAACTGTTTTAAGGCTATTTAGCTGTTGTTTTATTTGCTGTTTAAGTAATATTCCCTTTAAAAGCTACTAACTATGTACAACCAAAAAAACTAATCTTCGGTTAATATGACAACTGTATCTTCTGATAAAACTTCGCCATCAGGCTCTTCCATAAAGTTTATTTTTTTACTATAAACTCTGTGTAAATATCCAAACTGAAAATCCGTTGTGCGCTCAGCCATAAAAATTTCCATATTATCAGGATATTTTTCTAATTGTAATTTTAATTGTTTTACTGTCATTTTAATAATATTTATAGTTAATTAATCCGTTTCTTTGGTTGTACTATTCAGTTGCAGTTTATTTTGTTGTCTTTAAACCTCAACAATAACGGTTGCAAGCCTTTGTTCTGTCTTTTATTTGTAAACATTTCTTTAAAATAAAGTCAAACTGTGTTTTTCAATTAAAGTTTTTGCAAACCCGAAAGTGTCAATGTCTTTGTTATATTGTACAACTTCTTCTTCCCACTCTTTTGCCTGTTTATAAAAATCCTTTTTAATCTCAAACCCAAATCCTTTGCGCTTTTTATTTGAGCAGGCAATTAAAGTACTCCCACTTCCTGCACACGGATCAATTACAACATCACCTTCATCAGAAAATATTTCAATTAGTTTTTCAAGTAATTTTACAGGTTTTTGAGTTGGGTGTATTTTTCTAATTAATGGACTTGAAATATCATCACGTTCCCAATCAATGCAATTAAAAATCATTTTGCCTTTATTATTAAATTTAGGCAATTTTTCACGGTAAAATATTAAACCGTATTCACAGTTTCCAACTACTTTCATATTTGCTTTTAAAACTTGCGCTGAGAAGTTTTTTCTAAAAACCAAGTTTATGTAATTATTTAAACCGTGCTTTTTTGCCAGTTCAATCAAATACATTTGTTGGTCAAAAGCGCAAAACATAATCATGCAAGGTGCTTGCCCTTTTTCTTTTGGCTCTTTTTTCAACATTTGGCTACAAAAGTGCATAAATTCAGCAGGTTTAAAGTTTTTATCAGTATCAAAAAATTCAGTTCCTGCAAGTTTGCTTTCTCCGTTTTTGTTGTCGCCATCTTCATACCATGCAGGGTTGGAAGCATAAGCGTTAATTCCTAAATTATAAGGAATGTCAGCTATAATTAATTGCGCTTTATGTAAATTGTAACGCTTAAAATTTTGGAAGTGATCGTTGTATATCATAATTATTATATTTATTTATTTAAAGTTTAATTCAATTCCCTGCTACGCAGTTTGCATTCAAAAATTTTATTCCGCTAATCAATTCGTGTACGTTGCTGTTTATATTGGGCTGATTGATGTGCCATAAGAAAAATCCTATAATACCATCCCAAAACAAACAGCAACACTGGCGCATTTAATCGAACTCCGTAGAAGCGATTATGCAGAAATCATCACCAACCGCTAAATCATAAACTGATATAGTTTCAACATCTTCGGGGTCGTTTCCATCATATTCGGTATTTACAACCATAGTTGTCATTGCCAAAGCGTCTGATATTTCTTCCAGACTTTCAATTTCCTGTAATGGTAAATCAAAATCGGCATCGTAAGATTTCAATAGGTGTAATTGGTCTTTGGCAGTACACCAGTCAATTCTGCCATCATCGAAAGTAAGTTTGTAAATCATAATAATAAACGCACCCTAAACATTATAAAAAACAGTGGGGGTAAGGTGCAATTTTTAGCCCATCTGCTTCGGTTAAACATCCAACTCCCTATATTTTCTATTCATTTCAAAAATAATAACAGGATCATTGCAAAACTGAATATTCATTTTAATGGTTTGAAGTTGTAAATGTTTATATGCAATTTTTTCGAACTCTCCAGGCACGTGCTTATGGCTTATAAACCAATTACGAACGCTTTCAGGCTGTCTTTTGCATTCTTTGGCAATTACCTTGCATACTTCTTTTTTATGACCGTAGCTAAGATTTTTATATAATTCTAACATAATAATATTTTAAAAGTTTGATAACCCATCCAAATTAAAACAATTGTAAATGATACCCCAATTGTGAAAAGAAAATAATTAAAAGCATTTTTCATAAGAATAATAAATTTAAAAAATAATTCAATCCTTTTATAAAGATAAATGTTACCAATCCAAAAAGCATTAAGATTGGTAAGTAGTAGGTTATTTTATCGGCTTTGTCAAAAAATTTGTTCATAGTCCTAATGTTTGTAAAATTTCTTTATCAGTTATATTGGCTTCAATCTCTTTGCCGTTTTCATCTGTAACAATTAATCCGGCAATCGCTTTGTTGACTGGCTCAAAACTTTGTCCATAGCGTTCCCATCGTACTTCTTCTTCAATTTCTAATACCAAAGTAAAATTTTCGTTTTCAACTGTTTTAGTAGTCTTTGAGTAGCCTCTTTGATAGTTATCATATTCGTGTTCAAAATCCCAGCAATTAATCTCTATTGTGCTAATAGCGTCTAAAATTTCCTGTTTATTCATTATCAAAGAAGTTTATAAAAGTTGATAAATCAAATGCTTTCGGAGATAATGTATTGTGCAAAGACATTGCATCACCTATCGGCATTTTTGACCAAGAATAATTTAATTGCATAAATTCTTCTAAAAGCATTATTGTAGTTGGGAAATCTTTTGAAGCATTTTTAAGTTTATCCTTATTTTCTTCCGATAATCTTTGGTAAAGTGTTTTCATTTTTGCTTGTTTTTGATATTAGCTTCATTGCTAACATATATCAAAAGTAAACAATATAAATAACATACACAAACAAAATTAAATTTTTTTTGAATTATTTTAATAAATGTATTGCAATACCAACAAATACGGTCTTTTCTGGGTTAATTCCAACGCTATAAATAGTCTTTTTTCTGTCCGTATAAAATAAATTAGCCTTTAAATCCAAATTTGTAGAGGTTTCAAAACCTAAATGAAGTGTGCGCCTGGCCAATGGTAAAACAATCGTATCTTTTGTTTTGATCTCGCGCTCAAATAATTTATAAGAAACCTTTTGCGCTATTAAATTACCTCGTGTTTTAGAATAAACATCAATACTTTGCATACTGTCTGTAAAATTCTCATTATATTCTTTGACTGTAATTGCATCCAAATACAAATTTAAACGCGTAAGGCTGTCTTTAGCGTTTAAATAGGCTAATTTATAGGTGCTGTCAATTACGGTGCGTTTAAAAGGCTTTAAAATCGTTATTGTGTCAAATGAATGTTTTATTTCTGGAACTTTAATAATACGCTCTTTAATTATTATTTCAGGATTAGGCAAAGGCATTGAACATTGTCTATAAAATAGTACTGAAATTATGGCAATCGCTAAATAAGGAAAAAATTTTTGTAATTGTATCATAATTTTTATATATTTGTTACTCATAGTAAGATTAATTTTTAGTAAGATTAATTTAAGCGGGGTTTGCTTGTAACTTCCCCGCTTTTTTTATACATTTGTTTTGAAATTTATATTATTATGCCCGCTTAATTAAAAACTGTTTGGCCGTTAAGCGGGTTTTTTCATTTTATTTTTTGTTGAGCATCAGCCATTGAATCCGCCTTAATTGTTGTTTTTAATTTCTTTTCATATAACTCGAATAAGACGGTGTATTGTTTCATATTATTACCAAATAGTAAATATCAAAGCAGGAACAACTCCACCAATCATTGTCGCTAATAAATCTTTCCAATCAAAACCAGCGTAGTCCATTTCATCTTTAAATTCTTTGTAAAAAGCCATAAAGAATGTTACAATTAAGGCGGCTGCAATACTGCTTGTTATCAATACGACTATTGCTGAAATTAAAAACCCAGCTAAAAAATGCAATTGTTTATCAACGGCAAAAGGCAAATTCAGTTTTTCAAGTAGCAATATTACTTTTTTCATAAAGCGTTTATCAAATTAATTTTAGATTTTTCAAGCGCTATTTTAGCCGTTAAATCAATTATCTGATTTTCAAAATCTGTTATCCTTGTCGCTAATTCCACAAGTGTACATTCTTCAATTTTTGTTTCAACTTCAATGATTGCGTCTTGCGTTTCGTTTAGTTGATTTTTCATTTCCCAAAAAGAAAATACATCGTTTCTTTCTTCTCTGATTTCGTTTTTTACTGTCATAATTTTAATTTTAATTTATTACCAAACATTTGTTTTAACTACAACCCATTGATAGCTGCTCGCCCCGACTTGCATACACGTTTCTAAATAGCTGTTATTTGCGGTTGCTCTATATCTTGTCGTGCCGAGATAGCTTGATGAAGCTACAGATGTATTGTCACCCACTTGGACACTTCCCTTGAATTTACCATTACCTATCACATGCATTTTTTCAGTAGGTAATAAAAGACCTATACCTATACTTCCATCTTGTAGCATGGTAAATTTTTCTGTAAAATCAGCAATAGAATCAGCCGTTGCTGGCGAACCAGTACCAATACGCAATCTGCCTCCACCAATTCCAAATACTAAATCACCGCTAAAACCACTAAATATACGCAAGCCATAAGATCCCCATTGGGTATCTGCGTTTTTACCGACTAAAAATTTCCAAGATCTATCTGATGTTGTGCTTTTGTTTAAAGATAATAACGTTTCTTGTGTTGTAGATCCTAATTCCCCCGTTATTCCTACTTTCGCATAAGGAACTCCGCCAATCCCTATATTAGTTCCATCATCAAATATATGACTATTCCCAACAACCTTACCACCAACACCAAACTTTGGTAAGTAGTTTTGTGTTCCGCTACCTTTTACAAATAAATTAGTAACCCAATCAACAATAGATTTTATGCTTGGGTAAAATGTATCGCTTGTTTTATTGGCTTCTACGTCTATTTTTTTGTTGGATAAATCTTCTTTACCGCTTATATCTTGGGTAATACCATCAACACCATCCGCGCCTTTTATATCATTTGCCTCACTTGCAATAGCTGTATAAGTGCCATCTGCTTTTTGCCATTGTCCTATGTATAATGTTGGCTTATCACCTTCACCACCAATCCAATCAGAAAGTTTTAAAAGTGTTTTTGTAGGTATTGTAATAGCATCTGCAACTAATAAAGGAGACCATCCATTATCGCCATCTGTTCCTGGCACTTGCATTTCGGTAAGTACTACTACAAAAGTCGTTATTTGTGGTTCAACCAAAATATCCACATTTGTAACCGCTTGTTCTATAATTATACTTGGCATCCTTCTGATATATTTTGAGTTATTGTTAATGTTCCTTCAAAGTAAGTGTATGTAACACCGCTTGGCAAAACTACCGTAAAATCGTAGTAATAAGTATACGCAGGGTAATTCATTATACGTGCCAACAAATAGATTTCCGTTGCTGAAATAACGCTAATTGTGTTATCCTCTGTCGACCATTCAAACGCTAATTTACCGCCTACTCTGTTTCTAAATTGCATTGTCATACAAGCGCCTGTTATGTCAAACGGAAACGTCATCTTAACTTGGTTAAATGTGTTTCCTTTTACGACTGGATCGAAATTTACTATTTCCATATTTTTTTATTTTTATGCGCTAAAATATAATTCAGCTTCTTTTTTACGTCTTTTTACCAATCCGCTTAATACTTTGCCTCCCGCTTTATTCCACCTGCTAAACTCATAAGCTATTGATTCATCACAAGGGTTTGCGTTTATCTTTTTTAATAGTGTAGATTTTCGATAATTTCCTATGCCTACATTATAAACAAAAGAAACAACCGCATCAAATTGATTTTGATTAAGCTCTCGTGTAACTTCTTGCACTTGTTGACCAAACTTATTCGTAACAATAGACAATAGCTTACGTGCTTCTATTTCGTTTATTGGAGGGTCAAACATAGTTACTTTTTTACCATTAAGATAAAAAGTATTTCCATATCCAATTGTAGGCACATTTACCGCATCCAAATAAGGCTTTGAAACAAACCCCTCAAACTCCGCTATTAAATCAATTCCTTTTTTTGATACTTGCATAATCTATTAATTTTTACCGTTAGCCCAATCTAAAACCATTTGTTGGCGTTGCGCGCTAGTTGGATTTTTATTATCTTTTTTATTTTCTTTTAAAACCGCAACATCAATTTTTATATCCGATACGATTTCTAATATTTTATCGGTTTTAATAGTATTTTCTTTATTGGTTTCTTTGCTTTGTTGGTTTATTTCTTTAATCAAAACATCCTGCCTTTCTACTTTTTCCAATGTTATTTCTGACATTGATTTAACCCCTGAAAAATCGCGGGTAATAACATAGGTATAAGATATAATTCCTAATGCAATTGCGCCCATTTCTTTGTAGGAAAACATAGGCTTTCTTAATTCATCAAAAAGCTCGTCAAGTCTTTTATCGAACTTATTTTGATATTCTGAAAATTCCGATCTAACTTTTACAAATTCCTCTTTAACGTCTTTTTCCATTTATTTAAAATATTTATCAATTAATACTTTTGCATCAACTAAACCTTGTATCACTATGTAAGCAATTGCAATCCATGCCCAATGTACGCTTTCAATTTTACTAAATGACATTAATATTGTGGCAATTACGAAAACTATTAATTTACGGCTTGCCCACTTACCTAAAAAACTGTCTATTTTGCTCATAATATTATGTTTAATTTATCTAAAAAACTAAAGCGGTCATCGGAGATGTAGATGATTGAAAAGAACAGTGATTTTATTAGTTTCATATTTTAATGCTTTTTATGCAATGGTTTTTATCCAATTTATTATTTTATGGATTTATATCTATTCCGTTTAATTCATCTGTTGATAAACTTGTTATTTCTGTTTGTGTTAGTTCTTTATCCCAAAATCTAACACAGTCTAAATACCCATTTAAAGTAGCACTTGCGCCAACATCTCCATATCCTAAATATATAGGTGATTTTATTGTCAAACCTCCAACTACATCAGTATGAACTAAAGTTCCATTTTGGTAAAATTTCCAAACATCAGTAACAGTATTTACCGTTACAGTTATGTGATGCCACACAGTTCTATCTGCTATTATTCCTACACCTATTGTTTTTCTTGTGTTTGTTAATAATTCTAAATAAATATTTCCATCTGTAAAAGGATAATGTGATTTTAATGATCCTATACAAGTTGATGCTAAACCTGTTTTTAAAGCATCTGTTGGTGTGTGTTCAATAGTTTTAATAAGGCAACTAAAACTCATTTCAGTTAGAGTAGTTCCTATTGTATTAGGAATACTAACTTTACTATTTAAGCCATTATATACAGAAGCCTTACCTACTAATCCATTTACATAAGTGATATTTGTTGGCACACCATCATTATTTCCAGCAGAATCTAAGACTGTGTCCTCAAATTTATATTCAGAAATAATATCTAATGTTCCGTTTATTTGTTGTGTTATTGTATTTGAAACTAAACTTCTATTATTAAAATTATCTACGGCTAAAACCGTAAAAGCATAAGTATTTCCACCAACTAAACCAAATACAGTACCCTCTAATTTTGTGTGAGATTTGTTGAATACACCATTTACATATATTTCATAATATATTACTCCATTTATACTATTTGGCTCTGTCCAAGACAATCTTATTGATTTACTATAAACTTTAACTACCGATAAATCTGTTATTGCATCAGGAAGTGTTTGGTTATCTAAATTAGATAAATTCCAAGTTGTATGATATGCGTTTTGAGAACCTACGCTTGTATAATAAATATGTACAATGTCATTTTCAAGGTAAAGAGATAATGTTCTCATTCCATTACCACCATTATTAACACTTATATTTCCTATTAAATTTTTTGGATAATATTGTCCGTCACATCCAAATATGCTTATTCTTTTAGGTGGTGAATAATTCATTTCCCATACAGAATTAACACATATTAAATACTGATTTCCATTTCTTTTAAAATACAACCCTTGATCTATATGAACAACCCTAAAGTAAGGCATATACGATGTTCCGTCCATATAACTACTTTCTCTTGTCCAATTTCTACCATCGGTACTTACACTTTTGCCATATCTGTTTATTGTGTCAATTGCGCCACCTGTAAATCCTCTGCTTAAATGTATTCCAACAATAGAATTATCATCTTGTAGATGCGGTATTAAATATCCTGTATGGTTTTCTGTTACAGGAGTATTTATCATACCTAAAGGCTTGCCTCTATCAGTCCAAATAGGATTGTGCAATAAACCGCCAGCAGTAGTCATATAATGAGTTTCTTGTGTTCCCGAAACATTACTTGGGTCTGTGTTAGTTGTATGATAATATAAATGAATTATATGCCCATCAACATCATTAGGATATAGGAATAAAAGAGGTGTTTCGGCTTGATAACCATCAATTATTTTACCTCTTTCAATAAATCCATTAAAATCTAAATCATCACATTCACCCCAATAAATACCGCCCGCACCTGAGTCGTGGTCTGTACTCCATAACAAAATATACTGTTTAGTTGTTGTTATTGTTGGAAAATCACTTGATAAATAAGGCGTTAACCAATAGATAGTAGGTAATGTTATCTGTGAACTTGTTAAAGCAATAGTTCCTTCTGTATTTACTTTTTTATCAAAGTAACCAGAACCAACCATAATGTTATATATTTCATTTACATTATATCTTATTTCGCTTCCTATTGAAAAATATTCTATACCTCCAACACCTTCACCATAATAAACACCCGCTTGATTTAAACCTAATAATACTAAATCATAATCAGCAGTATCGAAAGTACCAGATTGAAAAGTTTTTACGTCTTTTATGTTATTATTAATGTATTGTAATTTATTTATATTTGATACTATTATATTTGGGTGGGCACTACTTACAATATTATCTTTTGATATAGCGTAATGTGAATTAATTTCTGACTGAATAAATGGAGTTATTAGAGCAGTAGATGAGGATTGTGTTTCAAAACAACAGGTATATAAAACCTCAGAGCTGTTGTGTAAATATAATTGAGATATATTATCAGCTAACCTACAACCAAATATTCTATTATATGTGCTATAAATAGTAGGGTAATCAAATAGTTTAAAAAACACACCTACATTATCAGGTGTAGTATAAACGGCATTAGTTTTAGGAGTCCATCCAGTTTTCCAAAACTTGCCATCTGCATTATGCTTCCATCCAAAATTATCAACATAAGTAGGTACTAAAGACGGTGTATTATTGTATAATCTATATTTTGTAGGGTCAACCCAATTTAATTGTGAAAAATTTTGTAAGTTATCAGTTGTATAATTGTATTTTCCATAATAAAATAAATCCCTCGTTTGCCACACATTTTCATTTTTTAAATTTTTTACAATAGCATTGTTTTTAATGTTTTGCAATAAAGGTGGTGTTGTAATAGAATTAGCAGTTGCGTAATCTAAAACAGCCTGATATTCGGGTTCAAAAATAGGTGCAATTATTCCTCTGCCTTTTCCATACTCATAATATTGTACTGCGTTAAATGTCATAATTACACGTTTGAAATTCTTAAATAGTCTGTTGTTCCAATACTTGAAATAGTTGCCGTACTACCTAATGCACCATTTAAAATTGCTGTTGCATCAACTTGTATTAAAGTACGCCCACTACCTTGAACAAAAGTTATTGCGCCTGTGCCGTGTTTTAGGTAACTCGCTAAAAAGTCTGTGCCACCATTTACAGTTATATTTATAGCGTTTGCACCATTATCAATTATCACGTTTTTTCCTTTTTGGGTTTTTCCTAAAGTTCCTAACGTGTCTGTTGTTATTGAAACGGCTGTTGTTATGGTTATTTGTGAGGGGTCTGCACCACCCACAACATCCGCTTCTGTAATTAACTTATTCGTAGGTGAAACTGGAGTTAAAGCATCTGAATCATCAAGTTTTAAATCTAAAGCAGTTTGTTGTGCTGTTGAAACTGGCTTATCAGCATCGCTCGTATTGTCAACATCTGATAAGCCTACATCATCTTTTGTCAACGAATCAAATTCTAACCCTGTTTCACCTACGTTAACCGTTGGCACTTTGCCTGCGTGTCCTGCGTATGTAGTTGGAGTATCTGTTAATTGCGTAAATCTTAAAGGATTTACAGATGGTGGTGGTTGCGCTACATTAAATTGAAATTGTAGCGAATCCATATACATTTTAGGCTTCCTACTTCTTGAAACGGTAAACCTAATACCTTTAAATTCAGTGTATGGAAAATTAAAATATGAAATAGGTATCGAAATAATTTGCCACGCATTTAAAATATTTCTGTCTAAACCGAAATAACCATCTTTTACAACCCTTGCACTACCAGCAACATTAAAAGAAGTATCTTGCAATTGGAATACCATCTCAGCGTTACGGTCAATAATTTCAGTTAAATAAACTCTAAAGTAAAAAGTAGATATTGTAGACAATGAAATATTAACATCGCTTTGAAAATCAGCATTAAAATATGGATTAACACCGTCAAAATAAATACTTTTTGCACCGCTAAATGCTACGGAAGTACTATTGAAATTTAATGATGTCAATCCGTTTCCTAAAATATCCCATTCTCCTCCTGCAATACCTACATTTTCATCAAATATTAATTCATTAGTAACTAATGGGTCAACCGTTGCTAATGCAGGAACCGTTCTAAACGTCAATTCTTTTTGTGTATTTGGATCAACTATTGGCTTAATTGGTGAAGATGATGGCGTACCTTCTAAAACTCCTATAACACCGTTTACATCCGCATAAATAACATCTATTCTAGCATAGGTTGCATCACCTGACGTTAATGTTACTGTAACCGGTGCGGCACTATAATATTCAGACCCTATTTTATAGGGATTAGCAATTACATAATAATCTAAATTTGCGATATGCGTTATAGATATATTTTCAATACCTCCCGTTACCGTTTGAATGGAATCTACAATATCCTGAGCCGTTCCTGCATAACCTCCTGTTGGTGTGTAATTAGCTGCATCAACTCCAGAAATATCTGTCCAATGTTCATTTAATATGCCTCCTCTAAGCTCGTATGTCGTTAGTTCGCTTTTAACATAGACTTGCATACCTTCCCAACGTCTTAACGCGGAAATAGCATCCCTATCGCTAATGAAGTTTACTTGCCTATTAGTTTCTAAAGGATTTGCAAAAGCCCTGTCTAATTGTGATATTATTGTTTCTGCCATTTTTATATTTTTTTACGCTAAAGGATTTTCTATTATTGAACCCGTACTTTTTGAAAATCTAAACCTAACCTCTAAACCTGTATAATCAGCTGTCGGATAATTCATTCTAAGCACTCTGTAAAGATAACCATTAAATGTGACATCTGTCAAGTACTGCCAGTCAGAAATTATATTGCTTTGTACGGCCGTTGTAACCTCTTGAACCAGTCCTAAAGCATCTAAATGTATGAAATAAAGATACAAACCCCCTGTATTATCATACTCAACAATTGCTGTGTCTGGATATTCTGCTGTATTCCAAATAAACGGATAATTATTAAAACTGTTATAAGTTGATCCTAAAATATCCGCTTTCCAATAAAAAGGGTCAGGATTACCTAATGGGCACATTTGGTTATCATATCCCGCAGGCATCCATCGTTTCTCTTCAAAACTTTCTGAATTACTATTAATGTCTTGCTCTTCCATTTCAACAAACCCATCATTATAAAATCCACTTTTTCTGCATCGTGTTCTTCCTGTTGGTTGCCAATCTGGGTCTGTATTATTTCCTCCATCAGTTCCGCCAGTTGGCAAATCATCCGTCAATAATTGCATAAAAGTAGCATTTTCAACATATCCTTTTTTACGGTTTAATGCGCCGCGTTGTAAAATAAATCTTAATCCGGGTAATATGTCAAACTGATAAACATCACTAAAATTTAAATCCGTTCCTTTTACAGTACCCTCTAATATTCTAAATGGTTTGTGATATTGGCTCATTATTTCACGAACCGTTAAAAGTCCTAAACTTGAATTTCCGTATTTATTATCAATAGTATCCCAAAAGTTGCGCCCACCGCTTACATTTGTTGGCACAATAATATTTGATATATGAAATTGATATTGCAAATCCCCGTTAAAAACTGTTATAGGCTCTGGCACTAATGAATAATAAGGATTCGTATTTGTGTATATAAAATCCTGAACACTTGCCAAATCTGATGTGTTCGGAATTTTAGAAAGTGATATATTGGCTATCTGTAAAAATGGAATAGCACCACCCTCGTCAACCCATCCGTTTTTTATTACTTTACCTTGATTTCTTGTTAATTTAGCAACCCCATCAATAAGCATATATGTTAATAATGGTTTATACGAATCATTGCTCCATGCTCCTGAACTTGCTGTTAATCCTTTTATGGTAAAATACAGATTTCCATTTTCAGGTATATCCAATTCTACCGCAAAATTTCTCCACTTATTTACATATACTTCATAATTTCCATTATCTGATTTAAGCATCCCTGCAAAAAATCTAAAATGACATTCATCCTCTGACCATTGAACAGTGTTCATATCGGCAGCCGAAGGATTATTCCCTAAATATAAAATTTTATTATCACTTGTTTTCAGTATTATTTTATAAAGAACGTCATAAAACGGTGAAAATGTAGCCGTTCTAGGTAAATGTTTTTGCCAAACATCAAAAAACAAATTATCGCCTTTATTAACAGGGATTAAATCTTTATGGATTAAAGCACTATAATAATTTGCGGGCTTTGCGTAACTTGAATTTTCTAAACCTGCCTTTTGTTTACCAAATTCAATTCCTTTGGTAAATGGAACGTCTGGGTCATTTATGATAATATCCCTTAACCTAGGCAATCCAAATTGAGATGGAGCTGATGTAAAGCGTTCCCATCCATCTGGTGCTGAATATTGAGCTACATTATTAAACGTTTCGAAATTACCATTAGTCAATAGTTGTACCGGACTATCTCCTTCTCTTACAAACTGATATTCATAATTCATGCGGAATGCCTTGTAAACATCCCCCATAGCCATTGTATGGTCATTTTCAATCATTAATTCACAAGTAACCGCATTAAGACTGTTAATAGGTTCATATCCTAAATAAACCGCTAATGTGTTATATTTGCGCCAATATCTTTGAGTTATTACAGTTCCGTAATCTACATCTGCATTAATCGTTTTAAATTTCCATACTCCCTTTTCTTGAAATACCCTTGCACCAAATAAATAACAAAGGTTCACTAAAACCTCCTCACAATTCCAATTTTGCGCTATGTCATTCCAATAAGGTATGTCTTTTCTTTTGGTGTCGTTTATGTACGTTTTTACGTTTGCAAAAGCAACTGCCAAAGGGTCAGCATTTCGTGTATCGCCTGTTTTAGTCATCGTTTTTTCGTAACTATCGACACAAGTCCAAACGCTAATCTCTAAATCTAACTTTCTAAGTATTTCAGTTAAAATAAGTATAAAAGGAAACTCAAAACCGTTATTCCACGTTAAATCTTCTTGACCGTAATTTTTGCCTGTATTGTCATTCATAAAGTCCAAAGACTGCAAAGTACTAAGCCCATCGCTTGCCTGTATGGAAGCATAATATAAACCACCTCTTAATTCATAGCTAAATCCATTGGGTATCACAAAACCGCTCCATTCAAGCGCACTATCTACATAGTGCATTACTTTAAATTCTCTCTCGTCTGCTGTCCAAAATTCCTCAAAATCTGTTAAGTCACCACCAAAAACCATAAATACATCCGCAGCACTTGCCCTTATTGGTGAAAACTTAAAGTCTTCAGTACTTTCGTAATTTATTAAAAACGGTATTTCTTGCCCTGTTAATTCCGTAACCGCACCCGCATAATCTCTTTGCAATATTGAAACGCGACAATTTAGCCCCTCAGGGGTGCAATAAGTTAAATAATATTTTTCTAAATATGCCATTATTTACGTCCGTAAAATCTGTTACTATCCCTTTCCGACCTCTTATTTTGCAATAACATCGTTTGACCTCTTAAACTTCCCTCAACTCGTATCGTTTGCATTATTTGTTGACCGCCTAACTTTCTTAAATTACCGTCTAATATATCAAATAAATTGCTTTGCTGTCCTGCATTCAATATCATTTCACCACTATTTACAAACGCTGGCACTTTATCTCCGTTGAATGAACCACCCGGAACAATACCACCGCTTGCAAACGCTCCAACGGCTGCAATACCTGCAAACGCTCCGTTAATAATTGCCAATTGTGATGCTATTAATCCCGGTAAAGCGATAATACCTACCGGCCCCATTGCGGCTGCTGCACTTGTGGCAATTGTAATACCGTTAGCGTTTGACTTTGCTAAGTTTGTAGCAATAACCTGAGATGCTATTAATTTTTCTGTTATGGCTTGTGTAATTAAAGCCGTTGCAATACTTGTCAATGAACTAATCAAAGAAGACACCAACGCATCTAATATAGCATTTCCAGTTTCTAATGAAGTCGCTATTTGATTGCCTAAAGCCTGAAAACCTGACCCCACCGCATCATTAAACACATCCGCTATAACTTGTGTTGTTTGTAGTTTATTATCTAATTGTTGTAATTGTTGTAAAGATAAACCTACCAACGAACCAAACAAATCACTAGGTACAACTTTTTGAAGTTCACCCATTAATCTTGCAATCTCACTATTTGTTTCACCTACAACTAAAGGTAAATTATCTAATAGCTTAAATTGGTCTGACGGTATTGGTCTGCCAAAGGCGTCTTTAAAAGTTTGTTCTAATTGTTTAAATCCACTTAAATTAGTAACTGGCAAAGCTATATTTGAAGGTTTTGCAGACTTATCTATTATTTTATTTAACTTTTCCCTTACTCTTATTTGTTCTGTTAAGTCGTCTAAATATAATTGAGCCTTTGCATCGTTTAATTCCTTTTGTATATCTAATTGCCCTTTTCTAGATTCGTCTACAAGTTCCGTAATTTCATCTTCACCCCTACTTTTAAGGTTCATATTTTTATTATGAAACGCCCTATATCTTTTTGTAGCTTCTTTGTATTCAGATTCTAAAATGGCAATATTAGCCTCTGAAAATTTCTTTTTAATAGCGTATTGTTGTTCCTCATTTTTGCCCGCTAATTTAGCTTCTGCAACCGCTATCCTTGTAGCTACATCAATCTCATCCTTTAGTAGTTTTCTTAATCCTAATTGTTCCCTTAACGCATCATTTAATCTATCATTAGCGACTTTTGCATCCTCAGTACCTTTAATTGATTTCATTAAAGCATCCCCATATTGCACCAATAAAGAAGTTACCAATGAAACCGCTAATAATATCCCTGCTGGCCCCATAAGAGAACTTGCCATAGCTTTAAAAGCCGCGCCCGCACCGCCCGCACTTTTAGACAAATAACCAAAGTTACCAACTAATTGCTGAATGTTGTTAGCAACCCCTCGAATACCATAAGGCGCATCTTGTACAACTCTAGAAAATTCCATCATTGTATTGGTAGCGTGTGAACCTTGTTTATTTACAACTCCTAATCCAGCTCCTAATTGTGGCGTACTTTTAGCAAGTCCTGCACCCGCTCGATTAAGGTCTATTAACTCGTTTTTGAGTTTAGTAGTCTCTATTGCAGTTTCCTTTTCATCACGTTTCAATCTTACCAACGCTTCTTTAAATTGCGTTTGTGAAATTGCACCGCTTCTAAATGATTTTTTCAGCTCGTTTATAGCTTGGTCATAACCTCTCGATATTGCGATATTTTCAGCTATCGCACTTTTTAACTCCCTACTTTTTGAAGCAAATGCCGACAATTCTTTTTCCGCGTCCCCTACGGCTTTTTTTAACCCCGATATGTCCCCTGTAATTGATACTTTAAAATCTTCTTGCATTTCTATTTATTTTTTAGGGCTTCAAAAACATCATTCATTTTAGCTTGGTCATAAGATACAGTATATTGTTTATCGCTCGGTAACGGCATCCATTTACGCATTGAGGGCAATCTTTTTTTGCTTTGCACCGTTGTTGCCGTTGTATAAGCTATTAACCTAGTTTGTTCCCATTCATTCCAATATTTCTTATAAAATCCTTTGGCTGTTAAAAAAAACTCCTTCCAACTCATTCGGTAAAACTCGTCTGGAAGGAGTCCAATTTCTCCAAAAGCTAAAGCCAATAACTCATCGTAGGTTATTTCTTTTTTTTTTCATTCTTTTTGCTTTCGTCTACCGTTGCACTTAAATCAAAACCTAATTCCTTAGCCAATGTTTCAAATACCTCCGTTAATTGTTCACCGTTGCATTTCAGGATTAATTCCGCAACATCCTCTTGTGTCATTGAAGCATCTAAACCTTTGATATAATCATTGCCTAATATTCCTGCATAAATGATTACTTTGTACATTAAAAAACTGCTTTTTTCGTTTAACTCCAAAATAGCTTTTAATATAAATTCAGGTTGAGGGTCTGTTATTTTAAGAAGTTTGGCAATTTGTTCACCAAAAATCATATTGAAATTTAAAATAACAGTCTTTTCTCCAATGACTAATCTAACTATCTTACCCATTAAGTAGTAACTACGTTAGTTACTGCACCGCTTCCAGTAATTGTAATATCAAATGTTAAGTAATCGCCACTTTCAGCGCTTTCTCCTAAATCAGATATCCAACCGTCACCGATTCTTAAATATTCACCAGGTGTTATACTTTCCAATTTCCATTGACCGATTGTGTCGCCTACCCAAAGGTCGAAAATGTCATCATAAGAGTATTGATTAACTCCCGGTACTTTTTGGGCATAACTTGAATTGCTAAAGCTCCAAGATTTATCACCCGGTAAACTGCGAACCCATCCCGCTTCGCATTTATTTGATACGGTTACAGCATCCGTAGATCCGCTAAATCCGTCTGATGTTGAACAAGCAATAAGTTTCCATACCGGTATTGCTGTTGTTCCTGAATTGTAATAAAGACCGATGTCTTTTGCGCTAATTTCTGCCATTGTTTTAGTTTTTAGAGATTATGTGATTGTAACGTATTAATTTTCTGTATATGTAATAATTTTGATTTTTATCTGTCGTGTCGTATGATTCACCCCGATATGTGTTTCCTATTGTGTAATCCGTCATTGTTAAATCAACAAATGAATCAGGGTTAATGATATTGTCTATTTGTTCAGCATAACCCTCGCTTTCGGCACGTCCTATCATATCAATAGACCCCGTAACAATATCAATTAAAATCGATACATTAAACATTTTGCGTCGTTTTACAATTCTTTGCGTTTCTGTTTGTGAACTTAAAAGAATGTAAGGATATACAATATTTTCAGGCAAAGCATAAGCATCATATATTGGCAAAGGAACTGTATTCTTTGTAATTTGCCCTACCAATGCGCTATAATATGCTGTTCTTAATGATAATGATATATCCATTATTTAGTTTCAATTTTAGTTTTTATGCGTTCCGTTAATTTAGCTACGTTGCTAAAAAATGCGGGGAACAAAAACGGTCTGGGCGCTAAATTAACTTGTTTTATTCCGTTTCCTAAATACTTAATTGCAAAGTCCTCTAAACCCGCTGGCACGTCAACCAGTCCACCCGTTCCAAACTCGATATAAGGTGCATAATGCATTCCTACTTTTACTTCACCTTTTAAATCCTTTGGGGTCGGTATAATACTATTTTTTAAGTAACCAGACAAACCAACAGGCACTCTCGCTTTTGCATCATCTGAAATATCGTTAATTGTCGCTTCAATTTCAGCCTTTAAAAACTCGGTCATTTTAGCATCAACATCTTTAAATATTGCCTTATTCGCCTTTATGTCAACTTTAATCTTCATAGATATGAATCTATTGTAAAATTACAACCTTTAAAAAATTATTAAAATAAAACATTATTAACGTATTTATTTTGTTATATTTGTTTAAACTTTAAAATCTTACTGAAATGAAACTAGAATTAAAACACTTAGCGCCTTATTTGCCTTATAAATTGAATTATCAGTTGAAAGGTAATTTTCCAATAAAAGAGGGAGTTGAAAATATTATTGAAGATATTAGAGAAATTAATCCATTTGCTTTTACATTAAAAAAAGTATTAGAATGGGAAAGTTGCAAGCCAATACTAAGACCATTATCAGACCTTAGAGAAGAACATTTAAAAGAATTTTATCAATTTAATAGTATTGATTTAGAGTTGATAGATTCTAAGGAATGGATAGCAGAACTTGTACATATGATTAAAGGTAATGATAAGTTACAATTAAGACAGTTTAATTTACTTTTCGAATGGCATTTTGACGTTTTCGGATTAATCGAAAAAGGTTTAGCAATTGATATTAATACCTTAAACGAATAATTATGAAAATAATAGTAGAAAAAGACGAGGCAAACGACATTAAATTTGACCCCTCAAAACGATATCTAGTTTTAGAAAACTTTAATAATTCATTAATTTTAGGTGTCGCAAATATATCAGTTGAAAATAATATTATGTATGCTGATATATTTCTAGATTGTAACTTTGAAGGATATCCTGCAATTTGTTATGATAAAAAAGAAGATGAAAAACATTTACATTCAATAGGTATTTGTAATAGCTCTAATATAGATGATAGCATTAAATCAATTAAATATAAATTATGAAAACACTTATGAATAGATTATTCGAAAAGAGTAAAAAAAATAAATTTATTCCAAGTTCAGATTCTAAAAAAGAATTTGATAAAGCAATGGATAAATTACATAAAAAAATAATAAATATTAATAATAATTAATTATGAGCCTTAACTGTCTGCCATTTACAAAAAATAAAGTGAAATATACTCCATTTAAAACGGATTATGAGGGAATCGCAAAAGTATTAGCTCAGTTTACTGAACTATATAAAGTATGTGATAATAAGGAATTACTAGATAAAAGTTTAGAGCAATTTTTTCAAAGTTTAAATTCATTAAGTTTTAAAGAACTTAAAGATATACACGATAAATTTTATAATAAACATAAATTATGAATAAAAAACCATTTTTAGATTTTTTTGCCTTTTGGGTAATGGTTGGATGGGTAATTGGCGTTATTACAATTATAGTATTTAGTGTTTTTGATTTTATCGTATGCTAGTTTCCATTGTTGCCGTTAACTGAAATTCAATATATGTACGCATTACATCCGCTTTCATATTTGATACTACAAACTCAAAACCACGCCATAATATGATATCCGCTATTTTAACCGCAATATCCGATCTATAACGTATCAATACTTTAATGACCTGTTTAATGTTTTCCTGTGATGCTATTAAAGTAGGGTCTGAACTCATTTCGGTAACGCTAGCGAACGTATTTAAAATGTCGGCATAAGTGGTCGTAAATCCACCGCTTCCATTAGAAACCCTTGTAGGACGTTTGAACGTTATCTTTTCTCTTAAATCCCCTGCTTTTAATACCATTTAAAATAATGTTATGTTTGAAATTGATTTAATCATTTTACGGCTCTCGTCAATCTCATCTTTGTAATTGTATTTTGATTCAACGATATTTTCCCTGAATATATAAAGACCCGCAGCCATTCGGCAAATTGCAATCTTTATTGTTTCATTCATAATACCAAAAGTTGTAAAATTAATGTCAATATCAGTGCCTCCTTCCTTTAAAATGTCACCAAAATTAGTATAACCAGTCGTTGTAATTGTATCTACATAACCGTACATTAACTTATAATTTTTAGGCAAATACAATGCCTTTAAATTGATAGTTTTAACTCCAAAAGACATCTGGGTAAATCGCTCTAATTCGTGCCTAGCCGATTCTAAATAACTTGCTATTAAATTATCGTCTGTGTCGAAATCAATATGTGCGTGTAACTTAAAGAAGTCAACCGTTACTGGTTCAATCTCTAAATCCGTAACAACTCGATATTGAACGCCATACAATAAAGGCTCGTCTGTGCAATTTTCTATGTAATCGATATTTTTGAAGTAATCCATTTAACTCTTTTATTAAAAAACCCCCTCAAATTAGAGAGGGTTTTTATTATTAACTATGAACCAAAAATCCTAAGTTGTCAAAGGGGTTAAATCACCTTTTACGAATGCGCTAGCTTTTAAAATAGCTAATGCGATTCTTTCTTCAATTCTTACAGTCACAAGGTTTTTGATAACGTTATCCTGATCTTGTTCAAAGAACCTTAATTGTGGTGCCATTCTTTGGAATATTTGTGCTTTGGTAAAATCACCAAGTAAGAAACTGTCTTGTGTAATTTTATTAGTTTTTCGCACATTCAATCCCGCAATTGACAATTGACCGTTTACAAATCCTACCATTCCGCCTGGTAAGTTATATTCACCTGAGGTTGCGGCTTTGTTTAAAACAATACCTACGACATCGCGAGGATTCAATAACAAATCAGTAGGGGTGAAATTAGCTTGTGCTAACTGTCCAAAGGCAGCATCAACAATTACTTCCAAAGGAGTGGTATAAGTACCGTTGTACGCGATTGCGTTTGGTATCAAACCGTTCAATTGTGGTGAAGTACCGTTACCGTTTAAAATTTGGTCATCTTCCTCTTCTAACAATTCAGCCTGAGCAAAGTTTTGTAAATAAGAAGTTAAGAAAGGCAAATCTGAAAGCATTTCAACCGGCAATCTAAGAATACCTGCAATCCATTCAACTGGAGTGCTGTAAACTTCCATATTAGGCTCAAACAACGCTTTGCTGTCAGTTCCTGCGATTGTTGCAGCTCTTTTCCAAGGTGCTGGCCCTGTTCCTGTTTTTGCCAATTCACGCGGATATTTAATGGTATCGCTAGTAGTTGAACCGACTGCAATAATATCACGTAAATGGAATAAATCCCTATTTAATCCAATAATATCACTTCTATAATCCGTTCTCCAAGGATCCATTCCTGTAAAGTTATCAGCATATGTGATATCTTTCATTTGAACAATAGAACTGCCTTTTATTTTCTCAACGCTGTTAATTTTTGCGTGTGATTCTTTCAATGCTTCTGCAAGGGCTTGTTTGAAACCAACGTTTTTAGTGTCGGCTCCTTTTTTCTTAAACTCAACCGCTAATAGGTCAAATTGGTCTTGCATTGCTTTAACGTGGTCTTCGACCTCAGTTTTTGAGCTATAACCTTTACTTTCGATTTGGGTTAATATGTCAGCAACTTTGCCGTCAAATGCTTCTTTGTCTTTTGCGCGTTCGGTATCCCAATTTCCTTTGGTTACCTTTAAGCCTTCCTCTACGATTGACTTGATATCTTTAATATCTAATACTTGATCTGCCATTTTAATAATTTTTAAATATTGTTAGTAATTGTTTTCGTAATTCAATCGGCTCAATTGGCAAAGTGTCATTTGATGACGGCTTTTGATTAAGTGATTTTAATATTGTTTCAATCTGTTTTAAGCGTGTATCGCTGTAATTAAGATTATATGATTTTTCAATGATTGCTAAAATTCCGTAAAAATTCTCTATTGACTTAATACTGTTTACGGTTGCAAGTTCGTTAGCAGCCCAACTTGTTAAAAAAGAATATTCATATAATTTGTACTCTTTAATAATTGCTTTGTTTTTCTCATCTCGTGCAATTACTTCATAACCTATCGACAATTCAGCATTTAGTCCGTTGTCTTTCATTAACTGAATATCTGTGAACATATCCCTGCTAACTTCTTTTTTAAGGTTAAATTGGGTTACTGTCAAAAGTCCATAAGGGTCTGATGCATCCAATTTAATAGGCACTCCTAATGATATTGTAGGATTGTGGTCTTTAAGTACTCGTATTCTTTTGAAATTATCCCCTACCGTCTTATTAAATGAACCTTTTGCCGAAATATCCCCGTCACTATCCTTAAAGTCATAGGCGTTGGCATAAGCCTCAATAACGCCCTCTTTTTCATCTAAGCCTTTTATGTCGAATGATACTTGTTTGAAATTCATAAGCATATTTTATATTGTAAAATTACGACATATAAAAAAAACTAATAAAAAAACATTATTAACGTATTTATTTTATTATATTTGTTTAAACTTTAAAATCTTACTAATGAGTGAAAATGATAAACAACTATTAAAAGCTATTAACATATTTCTTAATAATCTAATATTATTAATTTTAGCGATATGGTTTTTATATGATTTGATAATAAAAGAAGACGTAAACTATAATTTTTACATAGTGTGCTTTTTATACTTAATCGCAAATAATATTAATAATAAACAATAATTATGACCGAAGAAGAAACTTTAACTTATTGGGAAAAGTGGTTGAAAGGAAAAGATGCTTTAATTAGACAATGTAGTGAAGAAATCGGTAATTCAAATACAAGTGAAGAACGAGACTTTTACCATAGAGTTTATGACTTAATACAAAATAAATATTAATCAATAATTATAACAATGACAGAAACCGAAGTAATCAACGAAATTACCAAAGAGCCTAAATGGTACTTAGGCGTATTAGAACAAAGTACTGCAAGTAATTTTATTCAATCGTACCGTAAAGGAATGAGTAAACAAAAGACTATTGACGCTTTTATCAGTAAGTTTGGGTATAAATGTGTAACCGAAAAAACGTATATTAAATTATGATAGCAAAATCAAAACCTATATTTGTTATCGAAGTTCCCAAAGGCAATGATATTGCTAAAATAAGAAACGCTGTTAAAATTGACTTGTACGATTACCACGTTTTGGTATTTTCAAGTCCAATATCTGAAATTAAATTCAATACCTTTTACGCAAAGGATATGAATGTAGTTAAATTCAATGAGTTAAAAGAAATAGTTAAATACGCTGTGAAATGAAAAAACATTTTTATTTTAAAGTAAATCAATCAAAACTTAACCACTTATTAAAATTTCATAGGCAATTGAATCTTATAATTTCGAGACTTATTGAAATTCACAATATTATGTTATTAGATAAGGTTAAAATATCTTTAGATACCGTAGATGCTGATTTTTTAAATAACAAATTCACATTACGAATAACGTTTAATAATTAAACATTGTGCGCCCTAATAATATCCCTTAACATTGGCATAGATTCTTTTGTGATAAATATAGTTGTTTCTTCTTTCTCGCAATAGCAATCTATCCAATGTTCAAAGGTGCATTTCCATTTACCATCCACTTTTTTAACTTCTAATATTTTGTATTTTCTCATAATAAATGCGATATATCCCTTTTTTCTTTATTGAAACGATAAAAGTGAAATACATATAAACCCGTTGCAATTCCTATTTTACCGATATTCATAACAGATTCACTAAAACGCCAATCTATAAACTTACCGCCACCAGTTAAACCCTCAGTAAATTTAATACGGTTCCAAGTTCTTTTAGGAAATAACATCATAAGTCCTGCGGTCGGTTTATTTGACCGTATAACTTCATCATATTTGTCATTATATAACTCGTTAGCAATTTCATAGTGATTTAATACATTTGGGTCATCGCTAAAACCTTTTGGTAATTGCCATTCTAACCCTAGTCTATTGGTGACGCAACTAATAAGCGCATAATCGTTGCCGTGCTTCTTTATAATACTTTCAATCTGTTTGCTCCAATATGGCACAAGGTGCATTATATCACCGTCTGTCATACATATCCAATCGTTATCATTTGGCACTATCTCGCAATGGTCATTGTATGCCTTGCCGAGATTCTTATCACCACGTCCCGGATTAAAGTAAAATACTCTAAAATCTTCATTTAAAGGCTTTATTGAATGTGAATGTAATTTTAAGAATGACCATATTCTTTTTATTGGCATCACATCAATTACAAATCTATTTTTTTGTACGATATAAGGCAAAGACAATTGATCCCTATAAGAATGCTTTTCAACTTCTTTATACCATAATTCGCACATATAATTTGCTGAATTATCGCGTATTAAAAAGCCATTTTGATATAAACCCGCATTGTGTTTGTGTGCATTATTCCGATACTCGTTTATTTGGATTTCAAGTACGCTGCGAGCTTCTTTATTCAATCGTAAAATTTCGTCAGCTTCTTTATAAATACAGTTTCTTTTGGGGTGCTGTTGCGTTAAAAACCCACCTCTAAAACAATTATTAACATAAATATCCAAATCGTTTATAACCTCTAAATTTGCATCGATATATACGTACAATTCGTAACCGTCAACTAATAAATGAGGACACATTTTAACGTATCGGCTTTGCTTTCTTGGATTGCCATTTGATTCAACAAATACCGTTTTCCAACCTTTAACGCTCAACTCTTTATTGTCCGTAAATAATATACAATCGTAGTTTAATTGATTAATTGGCTTTACATTGTCGTAACCACCAAAACAAGCTGTATATAAAAGTTTATTCATTTATATACTTTTGTCTGTTTTCTGCAAAGGTTTCATAACTAATATCTGATGTCATACCCTCTTTTGGTTTGGCTAATGATTTAACGATAACGCCCAAACCGTATTTTTCTTTGTAGTATTCCGTTTTTAATTTGGTGTTGTCAATAATACCCGCCCAAACTTTAAAACAGTCACCAGTCCATTGGTCTTGAATACGTGGTATAACAGTCATTTCTTTTGTGAATGGGTTAATGTCGTGCAAAATGATTCTACCTTTGTTATTTAGGCAAGCGTAGGCATTGATTATATCCTTTTCAAGTTGTGCGGATTCGTGCAAACCGTCAATAAAAATGCAGTCAAATTTATCCGTATTTGCACCAAAAAAAGCATCTGAATCAATGGAAATAATATCTTTGTCATTTGTTGCGATTGGGTCAATACCTACCTTAGAATCGCATTTAATTTGATTGTAATTACTTTTATTAGCTACGCCAATCTCTAAATAGCTTTTATAATCGTTATCTTTTATGATACCGTTTATTATGTCGTGTTTTGCTTTCATAATTTTTGGCTTGTTTTAAAGTGGTCGAATTTGACCACTTTGGTTAAATTTTTAGTATATATGGCATTTTTTAAACACATATACTATATTTGAATAATTATTTTTTAACTTCTAATTTCTTAATATTAATTAATTGGCTTGTAATATTGCAAATAGCATTAGCTTGTTGAATATAATCTTTATCAACTCGAACCCTTTCAATAGTTTCTATTAATATACTTTGAATATCAAAAAAACCTTCTTTTATTTTTATTGGTAGTAAATTGTCTATAAACTCATCAATTTCGCTATCTAATAAATTTATTGAATTACCAGTAGTTATAACAACATTTGTTCCATTTACTTTTTTAACCTTTTTTATAAATAAATCCTTGCCCTTATAGCTATATTGTTTGTCAATTAAATTTGTTAGTTTTTGCATTTTTTAATTCTCTTTTTAATGTTAAATTTAATCTGTATTCTTCAACTAATTTTTTATCATTTACAATATCTTTCCAATTTAAATACCCGTTCTTACCTGCCATTAATTTTGAGATATAATAATCACTCATTTCTTTAGATTCAATCTTATGCTTAGCCCTGTCTTTTTCTAAGCGTTTTAAAAACCATTCGGGTCTTTCTTTTACTACTTTTTTGTACCTTAATTTTTTTTTGTCGGCATATCTTTTTTCCCTTATATTTATTTTTTTATTCAAATCTGGATCTATTTTTTTTCTATATTGATAAGCACTACCATATTCTTCTTTTAATTTATCGCGTTTTATTTTATCTGGTTTTTTTCTTAATAATCTCTTGCATTCCTTGCATTGTGCGGATAAAACAATAAAATGACCTAATCTAACTTTTGCATTATCTAGATAAAAGTAGTCTTCATTATTTGGTAAATCTCTTTTACAGTTTGTACATATTTTTTTATTGGCGTCCATAGTTATAGTTAATCTAATTCAATTATTTGTCTTTTGTTGCAATATGCACAAACATTAAAATAGTGAACGCCTTCAATATATTTACCCACAAACCAGTGTATATCTTTTTCACATTCTCCTTTAAATTTTAAATCTATTTCCATAAATTTTAATTATTCTAAAACTACAACCGTTCCAAAAATTTCAGATAATTCATATAACTCATCATTAGAATTATTTAACGCATTTAAGTCATAAATAAAACTAACAACAAACCTTCTTGATGCTGCATAAATTTTCATTTCTTCTTCTGTACTATCCTTATCTTGCAATAGTTTTAAAAGTACTTCAGCGTGTATTTCATATTTTTTTATTAAATCTTCCATTAGTAAAATTTTAAAGTTTTAACAAATATAATAAAAAAATATTTATTAATGTTTTTATTTTAGTATTATTTGAATATAAGTTTTAGGTTCCAATTAGGAAACTCACAATTAAGTAAGTCAGTTATTAATACATCGCGCTCCTTTGCGTACATCAAAGGATTTTTACGCTTAAAATTGTTGTGGTTTAGTTTGGCTATTTGTGATTCTTTCATAATTATTTAGCTATTATATTTCCGCGTTCATCGCGTTTAACTTTAAATGAAATTGAACACCTGCAATTAATCGTGTTGCTAGCTGAAAATGTTTCTGCACAAGGATATAAACCAGGTTCAATCATTCCTTTATCATTAGCAACCCAAAAGTTCTGTTCCATTTCAATAAATGGGGTGTCATACATTCCGCGGTGACTTATTCTAGTTCGTGCATCCATTGCAGGAATCCATCTTTTAATCATTACATAATCTGAACTACTCGCTGCAATATACTTGCCTTGGTTTCCTGCTGTGATTGTTTCAGTTCGTGCTATGGCTAATGAACGGTTTCGATTATATCCAACGTCATCGCGTATCAATTTAGCGACTTGTTGCGCTCCCAACCCCTCAGATATGCCTTTCTGTATGATTAACGCTAAATGCCTGCGTGTAGTGTCATTTACTTGTGTTATACGCCCTGCAATTCTAACAATGATAAACTCTTTTAATAACGAACGCCACAAATTGATTAATACGCCCTCATCTTTGCCAAAACCTAATATAGCAATCAAATCAGTTATTAAGTCCTTTTTGCCTGTTTCGGGTTTAATTTCATCTTTATATGTTATTTTAGCCTCGTTAATAGAAACATCAAAATATAGCTTTTCATAAATTGCCGTTAGTTTTTCTTCATTGATATGGCTGTTTATATATAAATTGTAAAGTCCGTATTGTTCAATATCGGATGCTATACTTCTATTGATTGAATTAAGATACCAATAAAACTGCTTTTGGTATTTGCGTTCATAGACTTTTTGCCGTGCTAAAAACTTCTTTTGTGATATTAATTCCGCTTTTGTAGGCTTAGCCATAATTTTGAATTAAGATATGTTTGTTTTGTTTCTTTTGAGATTCCTTTTTATTGAAGCAAAAGTATAAATGCGGAAATTCTTTTTTTAAATATTTTGTCAGTTTCTCCAAATTATCGGAGGGTTTTATTATTTCGTCATTTAATCCGGGTTTAATTAAAATAGCGATATAAATAATTGACCTACTCATTTAATAAAGTTTCATCTATATCAGTTAAACCTCCGTTTAAATCTTCTAATAATGTCAAACCACTTGGAAAATACATTTTATTCATTAAAGGGTTTGGGTCTTGGTCATATCCAGTCATTGCCCTTTTTTCATTTGGATGTATCCAATACATTGAAGCTGCAGCTGTTGCCATTTTCTGTAAATCCTCTTGTATTTCATTAAATACCGTATAATCGAACTCAACTAAATACTCACTTCCAAATTTAGCTTGCAACCAACGGTTTAAAACGCCTTTTCTTGACTCAACTAATGGAATAACCGCATCTGTAATTAACATTTTACGGCTTTCAATCATATTGTTTTCGGTGCTGTTTTTAGCGGAAAATAAACCAATTGGCACGTGGTAAGCATTACATAACTCGCTTAACATATCCGCTTTGCCCTCGATTATGTTTAAGTCAACTGGAGAAAGTCCTATTTGTTGCCACGTTAATTTAGCTGGGGTCACTATGATATCCCCTGCTTTATTTGCGCCTTGATAAACTTGTTTAAATTTGTCTTTTATAGATAGTGCTTGTGTTTCTGTTAGGTCAGTTCCGTTTTCCCCTGCCAATATTCCTGCTGGCCCCTGATTCTTAAACATAGAGCCTTGAGTTATGTCAGCATCTTTGTATTTTCCCATTAACATCCTGCAAGCTTGCAAAGGGCTTTGACCGTAAAATATATCATTTAAAGCTGCATCCGTTACAATAGGATTCCAAAATTTAAAATGTGCTATTTCGCTCGCTGGTATTTCCTCTGCTATAAAAGTGAATTTATATCCTTTAACGCCCTCAAATACTGAAATAGGTATAATAGATACCATTGGGGACGGTATCGAATATAATTCTTTTGGCTTTGTTGCGTTCAATCCTAATCCGGGTGTTATACCAAATAAATAAGCGTTACCGGTTAATAGTTTGTAACCGTCCAAAGATTCAAATAGTTCCTGAGTAGATTGTTGGTTGTTTGGGGTCAATAGCAGTTTTTCAATTTCTGTATTTTCAACCTTATCAAAGGCTTCATTTTTATACTTGACAATATTTGCAAAGTCGCTTGTAGTTTTAGCCAATTGCATCAAAGATTTATACTTTTGATATTTGCCTTTGTTTTTGATTTTATAGACTTCAAAGGGTACTAACGAACTCTTTTGCGTTATTAAAGATATAATGCTGTAAACGTTTGGTAAGTTTTTATAACCCTCATTTATATAGCTTGAGCCGTTATTTTCTGGAAATATCCAACTGTTTTGTGATATAATCCAATTAAGGGAGTATTTGCCCTGCGCTTTTCTAAAATAATCTAATAATCCCATATAATTAAAATTAATTCAAAATTACGACATTTTTTTATTAAACTACAAAAAAGTTTCTTTTGTTCAATTCAAAGTAATAACGCATCATAATACTATCCCATTCATCGGGTGATCTACCAATCATTTGTTTAACGATATCCTTTGAAACAAGGGCTATTTTACCATCTTTATCAATATCCTTTTGCTTAACTTGCTCCATTTCTTCCATAACGATATTTATAACGGCTGTATTGTCGCAAACCTCGCCACATTCCCTATCTACTATCTTTTGAGCCATTTTAAATCCGCATTGGCTTTTTAAGTTATTGAAGTTTTCACCATTTAACGGACTTGAACCGTTTATAAATCCTTTGCATTTAAAAAAGTCGACAACGCCACCCCCTACACCATCCTCATCAGCTATAATTTGCGATAATGGTATATTATAACGCTTTGATAATTCAAGTCCTTTATTGACTACAACCGTTAAATCTGATTTATCAATTTGGAACCTGTAAATACATAACCAGTCATCCCATACCCTAAAAACCGTTGTGTCTTTTCCTTTACGCGCCACGTCAATAGTCATATACATTTTTCCCGTTCTATTTATGTGATTAGGGTTAAAATAGTCTGTTATTGAATCAATATCAATCAATGCGCTTGGGTCGTCATCATATTCCCAATTCCCAAAGTACAAACGCTCCTTTGATACTTTGTCAAGGCTTAAAAGTGAATCTAAATAAGATTGCGGTAAGTTTGGATTGTCAGTCGGTAACGCTTGTATAAACTTTCTGTTTAATGGTAACGTGTTATTTTTATTAGGATTGTAAAACTCTTTGTAAGTCCAATTTTTAGCGGGGTTACACGTGCCTAATAATTTAGGGGTTAAACCAAACTCTTTTAACTTATAACGGCATCTGGATAGCACTATTTGCCACGCCTTATGAACTATCTGATTGCACTCATCTATAAATGCCCCTGTAATCTCTAATGACCCTAAACTGTCAAAGTTTGGATCACTTGGATATAAAAATAAATCTTTTAGTAATATTTGACTACCGTTAGTAAAATTTATAGTAGAGTTTTGAGAGTTATAATTAAATTGGTTTTGTAGTTTAAGCATACTTGAAAGCTCAAAGAAAGTGTTTAAAGTGGTTTCTCTTAACGCTTTTAGTTTTGCCCTACCCATTAACCAACGGCTTCCAGGATATGTTTGGCATTGTTCTATTAGCCATAAACAACCTAATGCCGTCTTTCCACCCCCTGCAGCTCCACCATATAAAATCTCTTTTGTGGTTTTGTCTTTTAGGAAATAAACAGCATCGCTTTGTTTTTTAAGGAGTTTCATCTGGTGGCGTTCCGTTACCTAAATTTAAAATATTTATTTTTTCCCCTAATGTAGTATGGTCAATTTTATCAGTTACTTTGCCCTCTTCTCTATCCAATAACTCTTTATAAGCTGGTAAATCGCCTTCCATTGCTTTTTTTATCTGGACTAAACTCATTAATTCCTTAACAGTCATCTTTTCCAATTCCTTAGTAAATGGGTTCGTTTGTTCCATTTCAAAATTAAAGAACCTTGATAAAATAGTTTTTGTATTTAAGCTGCCTTTAGGACGTCCTTTTCCTTCTGGTTGGTTATCCTTAGAAAATTGAGTTGCTTTATTTGGAAATTCTGTCATACCGTTTTTTTACCGTTAAAATGGAACGCCTGATTGTCTTTCAAGTCCTTGCATTGGCAATACTCTACGTCCTGATCTCGTTTGCCCTCTTTGCGCTCTATTTGCATTTATGCCTGCTTTGCCTTCTGAACCACTTGCCATAATCGTTTTGTTTTAATTGATTTATTAATAGTTTTAAATTCCTTAATTATATTTTCGTGTATTTCCTTATTAAAATTATAAAGGCTTTCGTTTTCCTCTATTGTAATTTGTTCTAAATTATCACTACTTCTTAAATTGGCTGAACCATAAATTAAATATTTATAATTATCAAATTCAATTAACGTTATTTTTGTGTGAGTTCTACAAACTGATAATTGGAATTTGTCATCGATATCTAAATGTTCAAACATATAACGAACTAAATTATATTTTTCGTGTGAAAAAAAGTAATCTGATATAATTATGTTCAATTCAGAAATATATCCCGCATTCACTAAATTTATAAAACTGTCAATATTTTCAAGGCTCAAAGATAATGTCGATAATGTTACTTTTGCCTTAATATTATTTTTAACTAAAAATGCTTCTATAAAGTCGCCAAATATAAACGAACCGTCAATTAAAGAATAATACCTTGTATCTTTTTCAATAACGATTTCATTAGCGAATGTCTTAGCGTGTTTATAATTTATCTTTTTTGTTTTTGGTATTTTGAGTTTGTGAATTTGATATCTTTGGTCATCAAATAACTGTATATCAATTTCTTGAAAGTCATCAAAATTAATATCAAAATTCAAATTTAACTCATTCATATACTCACAAAATTACTTTAATTTTTCTGATTATTAATAATATTCCTAACTTTTTTATAATATAGCATTTCTGAATAGTTTGCAGTTTGTATAATTTCGTGTATAACTTTGCCAATAGCTACTTTGTCCCCTGCAAAAGTTTCTAGTAAATATATCGCTTTATCTGTTTCATTCATTAATTAAGATTTTCAAAGTTAACGATTGTATTACCGTCAAATGATTGCGTTTCTATTAATTTGCCTACAACCTCACAATATCCTAATCCGTTTTGTTGGCAATAGTTTTTCGCATCTTCAAAAGATATACCTGGAATAAATGGGCCACAATATTCCGTTAAAATACCCGTCAACGGATCAATAGCTTTTATTTTAGTTGTATAATGATTCATAGTTTTGAGTTTTAAAAACCGCCAGCAGTCCGTTTCGATTTACACAACCCGTTATAAACGAATAGTTTTGTTTGGTTTCTCTGGCGGTGCTTTTTAATAAAATTTATTAAATTGAATTTCTGTTAGTATTTTACAATTTAGCAAATCACAATGTACAACTTCTAAAGTATCTAACTTTCTGCTTTGATAATATTCATCTGTATAGATTTTATCCAATTCCATAAAGATATAATTCACATCTTTGTAGTATGGCAAAAGTATTTCAAATTGTTTTAATCCGTGCATTACCTCACAATGTTTTAAGCCTATTGGTTTGGCAATTTTTTCAAGTGATTTATTAGTGAACTTTCGGCAAAGTGTCATATACAAATATCGGTACATTACTAATTCTCTTCCTCGGTATCGTAAAGATAAATCTTTTATTTCAAATATTTCTTCAATATCTTTTTTGATGTCTAAAATGTTTTTATTGTATTTCATAGTTACTTAATTTTAGTATTAAAATAATCTTTTAACAATTCTAATTTGGATTGTGATATTACCATTCCGCTTTTTTTATCCTGCAATTCTTTTAAAGTATTTTTGATTTCTATTTTGTCTTCAAATGATATTGCTTTCGCTTTGCCGTAAACTTCAATTAAACGCGTTCTAACGCTTTCCATTTTATCGCGCTTAATGTTGTTCCATTTCTCCAAAGATAGTTCACCCTGCATAAGTCCTTTTGAATCTAACCAATCATATTTTGAAACTGGCAATTCAATATCACCCGTTTTTTTATAAATTTCAATCGCTTCTTTTATGGCAATTTCCATAAACTTGTCTGATTCTTCTTTGTCCATTGTTGGCGCGGTTTCTTTCATTTCTTGTATTTTCATTTTATAGATTTTTGTTTGGTCTTTTTCATACTCGAAATAGTCGGCCATTACTTGTCCAAATACTACGGCATTTAATTGTTGAAATGGTTTTGTTTTAAAAGTTCCCAAAACGAATAACCCGAATGCTTTGTCTATTTGTTCAAATGAAACGTGTCCGTAATAATCGCATACGTGTATCGCTAAGGCATTATGCTGTTCGGTCTTACCGTCATTAACCCCAAGTAGATTAAGAAGTTTAGCGATTAGTTTTACCGCATACGCTTTGCGTGTTTCAATTTCGTAATCGCGTAGCTTCTTTTTTTCTGCTAAGATTATTAACTCTGGCTTTTGGTATTGTATTAATTCATTCATTATTCAAATTGTTTTAAAAAAGCCTGAGCCCCAGTTAATTTTTCTTTTTGGTTTTTAGTTTGTTTTTGTTCTTTTTCAATTTCTAATCTTAGCCATCTCGAAAAATGGCTGGCATATTCTTGTATATTTATTTTTGTTTCTAATTCGCTTTTTAATTTTAAATCAAAATCACTCAAATATTTTGCTAATAAATTAGGATTAATTTTATTCATCCTGCAAATATTTTCAACCCATTGAGGATCATAATATAATTTATCTGAAAACATTTTTTCTTTTATAAATATATCACTTTCATTATCATTATCTGTATCATTATCATTATCGGCTTTTTTGGGTTCTTTTGGGTTACCAAATAACCCAGTGGGTTTTTTGGGTTTTTTTGGGTTTTTAGGTCTACCCCCTAACTTACCGTTATTTGAGTTTCTATCGCAAATATTTTCGTATTTTTTCAAGTCCCTTTTTAATTGCTGTTTAATCGGCTCAAATGATATTTTTGTAATAAGGTCATCTGTTATAGGATTTTCATCATTAACGTATGATAATATATGTTTAAATAATTGACCTGCTTTGTCATCTGGCAATTGATTAACCGTATGTATTAAGTCTACATAAAGTAAAAATGATTTTTTGTTTTCTGCCATAATAAATAAAAAAAACCTTATGGTTCATCGGTTGCAGCGAATCCCCATAAGGTTAAATAGTTTTTTGATTAATGCCTGCAACACATTATTTACACAAAAATAATAAATTATTTGGAATAAACATCATTTTTTAAATAAGTTTTTAGCTTATTTTCGCAATACAATGTAAACTCAACTTCCTTTGTTTCTGGACATCCAAATGTTATTTGTTTGGTTTTTTCACCGTATTTTAATTTAGGGCCAGAGTTTTCTCGCGCGCCCCCTCTACGTTCAATAAATTTTTTCATATTAATTCTATTAATTGTTTCTTTTTGCAATATGCACATTCATTATAATAGTGAATACCTTTAATATATTTTCCAATATACCAATGAATATTATTATGACATTCACCTTTAAATATATTTTTTAATTTCATAACTTTTGATTTAATGTGTCGAATTCGACACCTTTTGATTTTCTTCTAATGCTTTTAATTCTTCAATCACATGATTAAAAATATCGGTAGAAACAGTGTCTTTGTATTTGTATTTCCAGAAATTTGTCTGAAATGTCATTTTTACATTGTGCTCTTTTGTTTTTAATCTCATTTCTGCCATATTATCTTCCGTTTGCCTTAATTTTAAACGCAACTTAGCCTCGTGTTGTTTTTCGTAAAATATAGCCATTTGCGTCTTAATTAATCTGTATATGTCTGGTTTTGACAAATATCTCATCTTTAAAATAGCCTCGCTAATAGATTCAGATAAGTCATTAAACCTGTTTTCATCTATAATACCTTTTGTCTTTATGTTGTCTAAATTCATAATTTTAATTTAGTATCCAAAAACTAGCATTGCAGCATCTCGCTGATCCTGATTAGTTCTACCCGGATGTTTAGTAATTTGTTTAAATACTTTTGAATTAATCTTACCTTTTGGCTTTACCAAATGATATTTAATGTTTTCCTTTTCGCAATATTCAGCTAACAATACACCAACTTGGTGATTACTGCCTACATTTTTGGCTATGAGTTCACCAACGTTTTTTGATTGGTATGCTTTACCGTGCCAATTGCTCTTTTTAATTAACCAACCCGCTTCAATTATTACGGTTTTTTCACATTCCCAAAATTCTAATTCAATAATAATATCCCAAAAAGAAGCATTTTTTATAAAATTAAACACTTTCGTTTCACTATCCCAACAAGCTATTCCGCTATTGTCAATATCTGGATCAATTCCTATGTATATCATACCAAAGATTCCCACAATGTGGCGGGCGTTTTATGTGCTTTCGGATTGGTAACATTTTGAAATCCTATTCGCTTTATTAATCCTGATTTAACAGCTCTTACAATTACCCCACCCCATGCCCGATTACTCGTAGGCATTTCTATAATACCCTCGCTCGATATTCGCACGTCTTCGGTCATAAATTGTTTATTGTGCTTAATGTAAAATATCAGATAATCAAATGCTTTACCGCTCCAATTTTCTGTTTGATTGTCAGCGCTTAATTGCGCTTGTAATATTCCGCAATCTCGTAAATATTCACCGCTAAATAAATTTAATTCTGTTTGCATAATTTTTATATTTCTATTAAAATTTGTTCGTTTGGAAGCGGAATAATAACACTAAACATTTCCTCAGCTAATTGCCTACATTTTAAATGAAACTCCTCCTGGTCTGTTGTAGAATTTTGAGTAGTACTTTTTGAAAGTCTTATAATTTCTCCAGTATCTGTATTAACTTTTTCAACATAATTACAATTATACTTTAAAAAGTCGTGCGTTTCTTCTTTACTGTAAAATTCACCCCATTCTGTTTTTAAAATGTTTTGCCAAATTGGAATAATAACGCCCCAATAGTAACTATTTTGACTAACGCTCCTTTGCTTTTTTAAAGGCATCAATACCAAGGTAAGGTTTTTGCCCTCAAAACTCTTAAAAGCGTCTATAACGGTTCTCGCATTGCGCTTTATTTTACCGTTATAAATGGACGTTATTATCTCAATTTTTTTCATTATTCATTCCACTGTTTAATGACTTTTGCAGTTTTGGTAATGGTCTGCTCCCACTTAATTAATGGTTAAACTGTTTATTTTTTTGTAGTTGTTCAATAAAATTAAGTTTCAATTCAATGCCAACTTCAATTCTTTTTTTGATTAAGTCAATCATGATTTCATCACGTGGTATAAATATTTCGTGCCAAAACTCTTGACCGTTTTCAATTAGGTAGTTAAAAAAATAACCGTGTTCAGAGTTTGTACATAGCATCTGCATTTGCATTTGAGCTATATATTTAGGGTCAATACCATCAATACCGTCAACTATTTGCTTAAAGAATTTAACGCGCTTAGGATTCTTTATTTCGAGTATTGCATTTTTACCTACTAAACCGTCAGGGCTTGCCCCAGCGTGTTCACCATAAGGAAAAAATGAACATTCCTCAACTTCTAAAAATTCTAATTCTTTAATATCCTTAAATTTTTGAAATGCCAATGGTTCTTGATCAATACCTCTTTGCATATCAAATGAAATGAAACTTTCTTCCTCATCTTTACCATAAATAGCCTCAACCGCCTTTTCAAAGGCATAAGATTCTATGGATTGACTTGTCATTTTTAGACCATCCTTGCCTAAAAGTCTAATAATATCAGATGCAGTAAACCTGCTGTTTCTCATTTGAAACCAGTCATCGCTACGTTGTAACATATTGCCCATATTTTAAGATTGTTTCTGCATCAATTTCATAGATTTTAACTATTTGTTCAATTGTTGCTTTTGCTTCTTTTGCTTTTGCGAAATTAGCCTCAGTAAATGTTTTTTTTGCCTTTGCTTTTGGTTGTATTGGCTTTATACGAACCCCACCAACTACATCGCCTTTCATTTTAACATTCGCATCAATATACAATTCAATTAAAGTGTTTTCCCAGTCTTCAACAAAAGGACTGCCATTTGAAAAACTCTTTAATATTTTTGAGTTTGTTGCATTAAGTACTAACGGCTTTATATTTTCTTTAAAATAAGCAATATTTGCGTTTATTTTTTTACCAGCAACTAAAGTGTCATATTCCTGTCTAACTTCTTTAATTGTGAATATCAAAGGTTTTTTTTCTTCAATAAAGTCTTCTAAATCTGCGATTCCTAAATGATCGCTTTTAAATACCTTTCGGTAATGTGTCTTGTTTTTTTCCATTTTTAAGTAAGATTTTTAATTGTTATTAATTTTCAAATATAATCTAAATTATTTGAATAAAAAAATATATTCAAAGTTATTTTAAATTCGTTAAAATATCATTCGCATAATATTTATACTTCGGAATGTCCTCCATATTATCTGATATTTTAGATTCAATTAAAAACGTCCTACGATCTAACCAGACACCTTTTGAACCACCATTCTTTTTGATTAGTATTTCCGTATTTTTTTGTGTATTAAAATAGCGATTGCAAACACTTTTACAAATGTGATTATGCGTTATAAACCTTTGTTTTAGCTGATATGTTATGGTTATATCCATTTTAAAAAGTTTGGCATTTGTTATGATAATAGTAGTTGGTGGCAATATTTGTCCGACTTCTTAAAGTTTATGCTAATATCGCTTTCCTTTATTCTGTCTTTTATTTGCCAGCGTTGGCTCAATTGCCTCAAATAAAGCAACCAACAATGTATAACCGTTAAAAATAAACAAAAGCCTTCAATGCGGTTATTTATTATTGTGGTCAATAATATCAAAATGTCTAAAATGAAATAGTGTTTTATCAACTTCATAAGGCATTACGCCATAATTTCTAATAAGATATGGCAAACATAAAGCTAGCTCGTGTGTTGTAATATCTTCTTTTGGCTTCCATCTCATTTCAAGTGGCAATATTAATACGTTAGTGGTTCCTGCATTTACCACATTATAAAAAGGAGATGCCGTGTCCGTTATGCTATTTGTGTTAATTACATCATTAGTTTTTGATTTCATAATTTTTGTTTTTAAGATTAATTGTTCCGCAAGCGGTTTGCCTGCGCTTTTTTGTTTTTTTAAACGGTTATACGTGTTCGTTATGCGTAATTAAAGCCGACATTCATTTTTTACGCTATTTGTTTTTAGGCTTTTTCTTTTTGCTTTATTTGCTATTTCTGTAATGTTCCCTTTAAAATCGCATAACTCCGCGCAACCGTTAAATTGTTTTTTAAGCCATCTACACGTGCTAAAATTTATTTATTATTGTATATTTCGTTTACTTTTTTAATTGCCGATTCTCGCGCTTCTTTACGTGTTGATTTTGAACTTTCAAAAGACATGTAATCTATTGTGTAATAAAATCCAACTTTACTTCCAATTGCATAACCTTCTGAATAATTTATAAATAAATTCAAACCTTCGCTTTCAAAGAAATCTACATAAACGCCATATCTTTCAGTAAATGACATTGCTAAAAATCTAACTTTAGCACTATTTTCATTCCCGAATTTTATCAAACTCTTTGTTTTATATTCCTTTTGTTGTTCTGGTAATAAATACCATATCCAAAAATCTTTTAATGTTTTTCCTGTTAATTCCATAATTTTAATTTTTGTATTTAAATATAAAAACTTCAATATCTGCTTTTATTAAATCCTCATCTATACCATTGTCTGGAAGAATCCATTTCGCAAATTCAAATAACATATCCGCATCGTTTTTAGTAGAATGTATTTTTATATTTTTATCTTCCATTTCCTTATACATAACTCCAACTCCACTTAAAAATACTAATCTTTCTATTGCTTCAATTTTAGTTATGTCGCCTCTATAAAAATCGATTAAAATATCGTAAATTATATCATCCATTTTGTTCTATTTTAATCTTTCAAATTAATTATCTCATCTAAAAAATAAACATACCACCTATGATTATCTAACAGAATATATGCGTTATCATCTTTTTTAAATAAGTGATTTACTTCGGCAATATTGCCATTTAATAATTCAATTTTGTGTCCTGCTTTTAAATTTTTTGCTTTTACTTTCATAATTTTAATTTTAGTTTATATTAATAATCCTATTCCGTTTCACGGTTTGCCAACGCTTTTAAAAAAAATTCACGGTTGCACAAATTAGTTGGTGGCAATTTACGTCCGACGTGCATTGCCTTTTTCTCTTTTTTGTGTTTTAAGTGTTGGCTGTTTAAAACGATATTTGTTTAACTCTTGTCGTAAAAAGCAACCAACACTGGCTATAACACACAATAAAATAAGCCATCTACGCCCTTAAAAAGAAATCTTTACCTTTTCCTTACCATTTTCAATAGTAATTCCTTTTAAGTCGTTTTTGCCATCATCAATCCAAGTGAATCCACCTTTTGCAATTTCGGTATTTAATTTTCCGTCTGTTTCTTTTGGGTGTCTCTCTCTTAATCCTTTAAGAGCTAAATGGTAAGTTATTAACCAACTCTTTAAATCTTCTGCGAGTATTTCAAAATTTGCATCATTTACTAAATTACATAAATCTTCAAAATTTCTTACTTCGTGTTTTTTTGCTTTCATAATTTATTTATTAATGTTAATTCAATCCTGCGTTGCAGTTTGCCAACGCTTTTATTTTTTTTCTAATCATAGCCTTGTACGTTGCTGTTTATATTGGGCTGATTGATGTGCCATAAGAAAAATCCTATAATACCATCCAAAAACAAACAGCAACACTGGCTATAAAAAAGGCTTTCATTTCGGCACATTAGAATAATCCTGTTTTTTAATTGGATTTTGATAAATGTTTCCAACAATCGTATAATGTTTATTCACATTAAAAAGTAAATTTTGCCATATAACTTCATTTTCTAATCGAAGTATAAAACCACAGTGATACCATTCAACAATTCCTTTGTATTTACTTGGAAGCATTAAAATATCACCTTCATAAATTTCAATATCGTTTTTGTCTTTCAGTCCTGTAAATTGCAACCATTTTACATTATCTGAAGTTCTTATTTCTAAAGTAGCCCATTTAGTTATTTTATCATTTTCTAACGATAAAACATCTCTAAAATAGTTTTGTCTTTCAATATCCCAAACATTATATTTAATTTCTCTATTCATAATTTTTTGTTTTAAATTTTCAATAATATTAGTTTTTTAATAATTCAGCCATTTTCATAGCCTTGTAAGTTGCAATTCATTTTTGTTGTCTTTAATTGCCAAAGGTCTTTTTACTTGTATCAATTTTTCCTTGGCGGAAAAATGGTTTTGTGCTTCTCAAAACCGTAAGGCAACAACGGCTATAAAAAAGGCTTTAATCTCGGCAATTATTACAATCCAGTTTTTAATTCGGGATTTTCATAAACATTTC
>LNAP01001369.1_pt1 | contig 41148 bp, 34 predicted proteins | sample 602601 | NCBI WGS metagenome assembly LNAP01 (sample SAMN02440304, study PRJNA202911) | soil metagenome | biome: Subtropical and temperate rainforests or woodlands; isolation source: soil samples (1 kg each in a 20% v/v slurry with milli Q water) were... ...
AGGCCTGGAAAGCGAACTGGATGTAGTTGAAGGTATGCAGTTTGACCGTGGCTACCTGTCACCATACTTCATCAACAACCAAGAGCGCCAAATCGCTTTAATGGACAATCCATTCGTGTTGCTGCATGACAAAAAAATCTCAAACATCCGTGATTTGCTTCCAACATTGGAGCAAGTAGCTAAAGCTGGCCGTCCATTGCTGATCATCGCAGAAGATGTAGATGGCGAAGCATTGGCAACATTGGTTGTGAACAACATCCGCGGTATTCTGAAAACTGTTGCTGTTAAAGCGCCAGGCTTTGGTGACCGTCGTAAAGCCATGTTGGAAGATATCGCTATCTTGACTGGCGGCACTGTGATTGCTGAAGAAGTTGGCCTGAAACTGGAAAACGTTACACTTGAGAACTTAGGTCAAGCTAAACGTATTGAAGTTGGTAAAGAAAACACTATCATCATTGATGGTCACGGCGCTGAAGGCAACATCAAAGCACGTATCGGTCAAATCAAAACTCAGATCGAAGAAGCATCTAGCGACTACGACCGTGAAAAACTACAAGAACGCGTAGCTAAACTGGCTGGTGGCGTTGCGGTGATCAAGGTTGGCGCGACAACTGAAATCGAAATGAAAGAGAAAAAAGCACGCGTTGAAGATGCATTGCACGCGACACGTGCAGCAGTTGAAGAAGGTATCGTTGCCGGCGGCGGTGTTGCATTGATTCGTGCACGTGCTGCAATCGCTAAAGTTAAAGGCGACAACCATGATCAGGACGCAGGCGTGAAAATCGTATTGCGCGCAGTTGAAGAGCCATTGCGTCAAATCGTACAAAACGCAGGCGTTGAACCTTCAGTAGTAGTAAATAACGTAGCAGCAGGTACTGGTAACTACGGTTATAACGCAGCTAACGAAACCTATGGCGACATGGTTGAAATGGGTGTGCTGGATCCAACTAAAGTAACACGTTCAGCACTGCAAAATGCTGCTTCAGTAGCTGGCTTGATGCTGACTACAGACTGCATGGTAGCTGAGCTGCCAAAAGATGACGGTCCTGCAATGCCGGATATGGGTGGTATGGGTGGTATGGGCGGCATGGGCGGTATGATGTAATTTCAGCGTAGTCAAAGCGGTGATTGCTGCGTTGCTTTTCCTTGTCGTACTTAACGTACTGCCTGCGGATTCGCGCCTTGCACTAACCGCTTTAACTTGCTGAAATGCACTAAGCAGCACTGCAAAAAAACAAACCCGCTTCGGCGGGTTTTGTTTTATATAGCGTTCTCCATCATAATTACGGTTTGTGCTATTTGCATCCCCACATCCCCCTCAAACTACGAAAGAAAATAATGACAATTGCTTTAGATACCTTAACCCAACGCTTAAGTTATATTGTTGGTGAAAACATGGCACATCAGCTTAAAAATGATGGGCTGGCTTTAGATGCAGATGCAATCGCACTGGCGGTTAATGATGTAATGGCGGGTAATCCATCACGCTTAACTGATGCAGAAAAAAGAAGTACGGTTGAACAAGTGCAAAAAGAGGGCCAGGAAAAGCAAATGGCGGCGCAAGCCGAACAGTCTGCAAAAAACAAGGCCGAAGGTGCAGCTTATTTGGCTGAAAACAGTAAAAAAGAAGGTGTCACCACCACAGATAGCGGCCTGCAATATAAATCATTGATCGCTGGCGATGGTGCAAAGCCAAGCAAAAGTGATCGCGTAAAAGTGCATTACAGGGGCACACTGATTGATGGTACGGTATTTGACAGTTCTTATGACCGCGGTGAGTCTATCGTTTTCCCGGTGACGGGTGTGATTGCAGGTTGGATTGAAGGCTTGCAGTTAATGCAAGTGGGCAGTAAATTTGAGTTAACCATTCCATCGAATTTAGCCTACGGTGCAAACGGCAGCGGCCCTGTAATTGGTCCAGATGCAACACTGATATTTGAAGTTGAATTATTGGCGATTGAGTAAACAGAACTTACAGGGGGCAACCACGCCCCCTGCCTTGTAACACCAACATCCCATTAGTATCGTTTACAACACCCCCATGCAACTTCATTATCAAACACTAGGCCAAGGTCAGCCACTCATTCTGCTTCATGGTTTATTTGGCGCTAGCAATAACTGGGGCACGGTTGCCAAACATTTTTCGCAACACTATCAAGTGATCTGTGTGGATTTACGCAACCATGGCAGCTCACCCCATAGTGCATCACAAAGCTATGCCAATATGGCAGATGACCTGCTTGAGTTGTGCGATACGTTAAGCTTGGAACGTATGCATCTACTTGGGCATTCATTGGGCGGAAAAGTGGCGATGCAGTTTGCAGCGCAGCATCCGGACTTGGTCGAGAAATTAATTGTGGTCGATATGGCGATGCGCGCTTATGCTGATGCACACACCCATTTAATTGATGCGATGATGGCCATTGACCTCACCACGTTGCAAAGCCGCCATGAGGTAGACAAAATATTGAGCAACAGCATCCCGCAAGCGATGGTGCGCCAATTTTTGCTTATGAACTTAATTAAGTCAGATAGCAGCTTAGCGTGGCGCATCAACCTGGCAGCACTCAAAACTAATTATCATGGCCTGCAACAAGCCGTTTGTGAAAATGCACACTATGAAAAACCTTGCCTGTTTATCCGCGGCGAACATAGTGATTATGTAAAGGATGCAGATATTGAACATATCAAAACCAATTTTATAAACGCGCAATTTGCCAGTTTACCCACAGGCCACTGGGTACACGCAGAACAACCGCAGACATTTATAGAAGTGGTAGGCAATTTTCTTGTTACAGGCTAGCCAAACTTACAAGTTAGCCAAATTGGTATGAAGCCATCACCACGTCAAACACCGTATCGGTAAAAACGCGCTGGCCAATATCTTCTCCAGCAGCGCCAGCCGCTACCATGAGCGGAATCAGATGATCTTCCCGCGGATGCACCAAACGCGCAAAGGGTGCCTGTTCCCAATCGACCAAGGCTTGATTACGCTGTTGCGGATCATTGCTAGATATAGCCACAAACAAATATTGCTCGAACTCTACTGATGGCTCTAAAGATGCCGGTCGGCCAAAACCGCGCATGTTGTGATAAGTTAAGCCGCTGCCAATAATCAATATACCTTCATCACGCAATGGCGCCAGCGCTTCACCCAGTTTGATGTGCTCCAATGGGTCATAGCTGGACTTCATTGATAGCAGCACAACGGGGATATCAGCGTCTGGGTACATCAGCATCATCGGCACAAAAACACCATGATCCAAACCGCGCTCGGGGTCTTCAGCGCTTTTAATGCCGCAAGCACTTAGTAAATCACGCACTCCTTTTGCAAGTTCAGGATTGCCATGCGCTGGGTACTGCAAATGATAGGTATGCTCAGGAAAGCCATAATAGTCATACTCCATCGGCGGATGCGCTGAAGTTGATACTGTAAATTGCGGCGCTTCCCAATGTCCGGTGATCATTAAAATCGCTTTGGGCTTTGCCGGCAATGTCGATGGTAGCTTCTTTAACTCCGCCGCGGTAACTGCAAAACGCTGGCGCATATCTTCAATATAAGGCCAGGGGCCGCCACCATGAGAGATAAAAAAAGTAGGTAATCTGCTATTATTCATCACAGATAAATTACACCTAAATTCAATAAATTCAAACAGTTATAAAGACAATTACAATTAAATTACAAATTGTTTACAAATTTCACAAATTGCGTTTATACTTACGTTCAATTCAAGACCTCGCAAAAAGCAGGCAAAAAAAGACCCCGATTAAGGGGAAGAAATCGGGGTCAGAAACGCCTCATCGTCTAAGGCTTCCGCTCAGGGAGGAAAGAAGCGGAAAGATAACTTTCGTTATCTGGTAGTACGACTAGCCAATATATTATTTAGTTCTGAATTTTTACAATTTATTACAAAATTGCCCGCGCATCTTCACAGTCACGATCATTCAAACTTTCTATCGCTTTATTAAAGCTTCGTTGTGTAACTGTATTGCATACCAGCTACAGCAAAATCAGGCTTAGCGAGTCATGTTAGAATGTCAGCTATGAATAGCCAAAACCCGCATAGCACAACACAAGACCCGCTTCTGGCTGGACTCAATAACAAACAGCTCGAAGCAGTCACGCTCCCGCAGCAATCCGCGTTGATTCTGGCAGGAGCCGGCAGCGGCAAAACTCGCGTATTGACTGCGCGTATCGCTTGGCTGATTCAAACCGGACAGGTTTCACCGACTGGCCTGCTAGCTGTTACTTTTACCAACAAAGCCGCAAAAGAAATGCTCACCCGCATCACTTCATCACTGCCGATCAACACGCGCGGCATGTGGGTTGGTACATTCCACGGACTGTGTAATCGCTTATTGCGCGCACATCATCGCGAAGCAGGCCTGCCGGCAAGTTTTCAAATTTTAGACATTGCAGATCAACTATCTGTGATTAAACGTTTAATGAAACTGCTGAATGTGGATGATGAAAAATTCCCGCCCAAGCAGGTACAGAATTTCATCAATGGCTGTAAAGATGAAGGCTTGCGTGCGCATGCAGTAGATGCCTATGACCCGCACACGCAAAAGCTGCGTGAAATCTTTGAAGAATACGACAAACAATGCCAGCGTGATGGCGTAGCTGACTTTGCAGAATTGTTATTGCGCTGCTATGAATTATTGGAACGCGATGCCAACATACGCCAGCACTATCAGAATCGCTTCAAATACATATTAGTGGATGAGTTTCAGGATACCAACCGCCTGCAATACTTGTGGCTGAAACTGCTGGCCGGTAAAGACAATTGCATGTTTGCAGTTGGCGATGACGATCAGTCTATCTATGGCTTTCGTGGTGCGCGCGTAGGTAATATGCGCGATTTCGAAAGCGATTTTCATATTCAGCACGTGGTGAAACTGGAAGAAAACTACCGTTCGCACAGCAATATTCTGAATGCTGCCAATGCGATTATTTCGCACAATAAAAACCGCTTGGGCAAAAACCTGTGGACATCGGCCGGAGCCGGTGAGCCGATCCGCGTTTATCAGGCTTACAACGATAACGATGAAGCGCAGTTTATCGTCGATGAAATCAAGATGCTGCATGCAGAAGGCACCGAGCTTGGCGACATCGCCCTGCTCTACCGCTCGAATGCTCAGTCGCGTATCCTTGAACACGCGTTTTTCTCAGCCAACTTACCTTATCGCGTATACGGCGGCTTACGCTTTTTCGAACGTGCTGAAATCAAGCATGCACTTGCCTACATGCGCCTGATTGCGAATGCCAACGATGACACTGCACTGTTACGCGTAATTAACTTCCCGGCACGCGGCATAGGTGCGCGCGGCCTGGAACAGTTGCAGGAGTCTGCCCGCGCCGAAAATTGCAGCCTGTGGCAGGCTGCAATCAATAAAGTAGGCAATGGCAAACCCGGCGCTAAAGGCATTGAAGGGTTTGTTGCGCTGATTCGGCAGATGGTCGATGAAGCATATGGCATCACGCTGGCAGAACTCGCTGAATTAGCGACCACCCTATCTGGCCTCAAAGCGCACTACCAGAATGAAAAAGAGGGTGAAGATCGCATCGCCAACCTGGACGAACTGGTCACGGCAGCGGTTGCTTTTACCAAACAGGATTTCGGCAACCACAACAATGTGGATGGTGAAACCGAGCAGGATTTACTCACGCAATTCTTGAGCCATGCCAGCCTGGAAGCTGGCGAACATCAAGCCGATGTTGGCCGTGAAGCCCTGCAGCTGATGACGGTACATGCGTCGAAAGGACTGGAATTCAAAGCCGTATTTCTCAGCGGCGTTGAAGAAGGCTTATTTCCGCATGAGCAAAGTACCTTTGAAGCAAATGGCCTGGAGGAAGAACGCCGCCTGATGTATGTAGCGGTGACTCGTGCCAGACAGCGCCTGTATATCAGCCACGCACAAAGCCGCATGCTGCACGGACAGGTGCGCTACGGTATACCGTCACGCTTCTTGGATGAAATTCCGGACGAACTGCTCAAGCATTTAAATAGCAAGCCGGTTGCTAAATCAGGAAGTAGTCAGCGCGATTACAGCGAATTGCCTGCCATGATGAGCAAACAGCAGAGCAGCAATCAAAAGAATGCCATGCCGTGGAAAATAGGCCAGCAGGTAGCGCATAACAAATTCGGTAACGGCGTTGTAGTGAGTTACGAAGGCAATGCCAATGATATGCGCGTGCAGGTGAATTTCGGACGCGAAGGCCTGAAATGGCTAGCACTGGAATTTGCCAAACTGACACCGATTTGAATTTGGGTTTAGTATTTAGGGCACTTCTATACATTCACTTCCAGCCCGTTCGTGCTGAACTTGCCGAAGCATGGATGATTGTAAATCTATAGGTTGCAACTTCAGCCCTTCGACAAGCTCAGGGCGAACGGTAATTTATAAAAGTGCCCTTTAGTGTTTAGCCGCAGGTACACACAGATACACAGATAAGTACAGATGATTCCGTACTCAGTTGGTTTTAAATCCCCTGCTACCGCGCCTGTCGTGCTTACCTTAATAGGAGATTTCGGCAAGCGGCTGTTTGACTGCTAAAAGCAGGAGTTTCCGATTGCCGCCTATTGAGGTAAGCACGACAGGCGCGATAGGGGGTAGCATTTTCTTTGGTTTCTTTCTTTTGGCTAAGCAAAAGAAAGAAACTCGCCAGTCGGGCGAAACCGACGAAGTAAAAATTAATTCAAATTTATAATTTGAATTAAATATCAGAGGACGCCGGAACCGTCTGCTCAATACCAAACACATCAGCATAACTACTATACAAGCTAGTCATCATCATAGGCACTACCACTACCAGGCCCAAGCCAAACGGAATAATCGCGATAATCAGCAACACCATAAAAATAAGGCCATACAGTAAAAATGGCAGCATATTTTTTAGGCAGGCAGTAAAACTCAACTTCATTGCGTCTAAAGCACTTAAATTATGCAAACCAGCTAATACCGGTGCAAACCAATACGCCATCAAAACCGGCATAATCAACAGCAAAGCGATCATAATAGGCATCAGCATGCCATCGGCCTGCGCAGGGCTTAAATCCTTACCTTGCACCAATAGCTCCGCTGTCTCTTTATCCAACGCCAGCACGACAATCACTGCAACAAACAGCAAACTCACCATATAAATACCGCCAATGGTAATCAACTGCGATGTATTGCGCTTAAAACCTTCGAACAAGTGGTTGATTTCCAGATCCTGATTTTTTACCAGCGCCTGGCATCCCCACATCATACCCGCCGCAAATACGGGCGCTAATAAAGTACTTACCACGGAGCCAATCACCGGTAGCATGGAAATTGGAATCATGATTGCCAGATAAATCACCAGCAAGATAATCCACATCGCAGGATTCGCTTTAAATAAAGTAAACCCATTCACAACCCAAGCCCAGGCATTGCCAATCGGCACCTGCTTAATCGTTAGTTGTTGAATTTCCAAGTTTTCTGCCATGATATTTATCTTTCGTTATCAGCCGACTTTAACGCCAGCATTAGCGCTGTTCGATTCGCAGTTTCAATATATTTTTAAAATGATCGGGGTCTTTTGCATGCGTTAACTCACCATCTTGCGGGTAAATTTTGTCATACAGGCGAGACAGCCAGAAGCGTAACGCTGCAATACGCAGCATGCTGTTCCATGCCGCCTGCTCTGCCTCGGTTAGCGGTCGAATTGCCTGATAAGCATCCAGCATGGCATTCAGCCTTGCAATATCCAACGCGCCATCAGCCTGTACGCACCAATCATTCACTGCAATTGCCAGATCATAGGCAAGCAAATCATTACATGCATAATAAAAATCGATGAGGCCGCCAACTTTATCGCCATCAAACAGTACATTATCGCGGAACAGATCCGCATGAATAATGCCTTTAGGCAGCTCTGAAATGTTCAGGGCTGATTGAAATTCCAGCGTGCCTTTTAATAACTGCTGATCTTCTGCTGCAAGATGCGGCATGACCTGTTCAGCTACTTTTACGCGCCAATCGGCATCACGCGGATTACGATGCAGCTTGCCTGCCTTGTCTGTGACCTTTTCTACGAATGACTGCCCGGCGACATGCATTTTTGCCAATACTGCGCCAACTTCGGCACAATGCTTCACTTCAGGCACCTTGATATCGTGCCCATTCAGGCAGCTGATCAACACGGCAGGCTTGCCGTTCAGCATATGCAAACTAACACCGGAATCATTAACTATTGGCTGCGGGCATGGTACGCCATGGGTAGCCAGATGACTCATTAAATCAATAAAGTATGGCAACTCATCCATTGTATTGTGCTCAAACAGGGTAAGCACGTATTTATTCTGCGTAGTAGTGACAAAATAATTGGTATTGGTAATGCCTGAAGAAATACCTTTGAGCTCTACAACTTCACCGATTGAATAACCTTGAAGCCAGGCTTGTAATTCTTGAACACTAACTGAGGTAAAAACAGACATAAATGAAATATTTAACCAATAATTTAAAGTAACTGGGAATTTAAGGGTGAAAGCCAACTGCTATTAAATAATTAAAGAGGGCGCTGGCCCTCTTTAAGATCAATCAGCAATTTAGCGCTTGATTGCTAGAACCTGAAAATCGTCCACTTAGGAATAGCTAAAGGCGGGTTAGGTCCAGAGTTAGTCCAGCCACCTTCCTGATCTTCTTTGTATAAATAATAAGGCACGCCGTTAGACGGGGTAACCTTCATCATATAAAGCTCGCCGTTCATACGATATTCTTCAACCGTTTCACCATTATTCTTTTTAACAATAGTGACTTCCGGCTCATCAGGATCAGTTTCTGTACTCAGGGCAGGCGGTGGAATTTCCTCAAGCGGCTGCAAATCTTTAGGCGCTTCTGCAGCCTGCGCAAACAAAGGCATTAGCATCAGCCCTAATAATAATGCACCTATCGCTTTATGATTTTTAAACATACGCTAAACACCTATCCTTAAGTGTGATTTTTTATTACAAAATATTCTATCAAATATAACGCTATATAACGCTTTTCTTTATAAATAAAGCTGAATGCGCTCTTCTTCCGCAGAGAGTTTAAAGCCTCTTGTTTCATAATGTTTGAATATTGCCGCCACCACCAATTCCGGCTCGTCGATAATCTGTATCAAATCCAGGTCTTCCGGCGAAATCATCGCCTCATCGACCAGCGTAGTTTTAATCCAATCTACCAGACCACGCCAGAATGGCTCACATACCAGAATAATCGGCATTTTCAATGTCTTACCTGTCTGCACCAATGTAATACATTCCATCAGCTCATCCAGTGTACCAAAGCCGCCAGGCAGCACCACGTAAGCACTGGCGTTTTTTACAAACATGACCTTGCGCATAAAAAAGTGCTTAAAATTCTGGCTCACGTCCTGATATGGATTGCTGTTCTGTTCATGTGGTAATTCAATGTTGAGGCCAACACTAGGCGAATAGCCGGCAAAGGCTCCTTTATTTGCAGCTTCCATAATGCCCGGACCACCACCGGATATCACGCTGAATCCGGCATCAGACAGCATACGCGCGATTTTCTCAGTAAGTTCGTAATAAGGGGTTCCAGGCTTGATGCGTGCGCCACCAAAAATTGAAACTGCTGGCGTGATCTCTTTTAAGCGCTCGGTAGCACTAACGAACTCTGCCATAATTTCAAATGCCTGCCATGATGCATGGCCGCTCTGCTGAATATCCCTTGCATCAGACATTGCGCTGGCTTGGATTTTTTTATCAACTGACATAATGAATAACCTTCATAGGATTTTTACAAAAAACCAATTACTAGCAAGATTTGGACAAAACAAATTTGACCAAAATCCCCATCTGTTACGCCCAGATGTTTTATTATGTTAGCAATTAAAAAACTGTTAGCAACAACAAATTGCAACTATTTGCTAAAACCCAGCTAAGCTTGAATTTAAGTCTGTCAGCACCTGCTCGAAAAAATTGGATTTTTACATGAAAACATTGTTATTAGTGGATGGCTCATCCTATCTTTACCGCGCCTTTCACGCCATGCCTGATTTAAGAAACCACCTGAATGAACCTACTGGCGCAATTCAAGGTGTGCTTAACATGCTGCGACGTTTACATAAGGATTATCCGGCAGATTACAGCGCCTGCATCTTTGATGCCAAAGGCAAAACCTTCCGCGACGATATTTACCCGGAATATAAAGCGAACCGCGCTTCGATGCCGGATGATCTGCGCAGCCAGGTAACACCCTTGCATGAAGCTATCAAAGCCATGGGCTGGCCGCTGATTATTGAAGAAGGTGTAGAAGCCGACGACGTGATCGGCGCACTGGCTAAACAGGCGGAGCGTGAAGGCATGCGCGTGATCATCTCCACTGGCGATAAAGATATTGCTCAGCTGGTGAATGAACACATCACCATCGTCAACACTATGCCCAACGCTTTCAGAAAAGGTGACGAAAAACTCGATATTGCCGGTGTAGAAGAAAAGTTCGGCATTCCACCCAGCCTGATAGTGGATTATCTGATACTGATCGGTGACACTTCAGACAATGTGCCGGGCGTAGAAAAAGTAGGCCCGAAAACCGCGGTAAAATGGCTCAAGCAATACGGCTCATTGGATAACATCATCGCCAATGCCGATCAAATTACGGGTGTAGTCGGTGAAAACCTGCGCAAAGCCCTGCCCTGGCTGCCGACCGCGCGTGAGCTGATTACGATACGCTGCGACGTTGGCATTCAGGAAAACCTCTCTGACCTTGCCCCGCAATTGCCAGACAAAGCCAAACTGGCCGAATTATTTGACCACTTTGATTTCAAATCGTGGAAGCGCGAACTGGAACACATGCCAGATGGCAGATCGACTACTGCGGCTAAGGCACCAGAACCAAAACAGCACCAAACGGCCGATATGTTCGCTAGCGATGAGTCTATAACCGACACCTATGTTGCCAATAGATCGCGCAACTACGAAACAATTTTAAGCCATGATCAACTGGACAGCTGGCTGGCAAAACTTAACTCAGCTAATCTGGTGTGCTTCGATACTGAAACCACTTCACTGGACCCGATGCTGGCAAAACTCGTAGGCATGTCATTCAGCGTAGAAGTTGGCAGTGCAGCCTATCTGCCGTTAATGCACGACTACTTTGATGCACCGCAGCAGCTAAATTTCAATGAAACGCTCGCCAAAGTCAAAGCTATCCTGGAAAACCAAGCCATTAAAAAAGTAGGACAAAACCTGAAATATGACCAGCACGTGCTGGCAAACCATGGCATTCAGTTGAACGGTATTGCACACGATACTCTGCTGCAATCCTATGTATTTGAATCACATAAATCGCATGGCATGGATGCTTTGAGTGAGCGCCATTTAGACATCAAAACCATCACGTTTGAAGAAGTGGCCGGCAAGGGTGCCAAGCAAGTGAGCTTCAATCAGGTTACCGTAGAAGTTGCGGCTGAGTATGCCGCAGAAGATGCCGACATTACCTTACAGCTGCATCAGGCCATGTACCCGCAGATCGCGGCCGACAAAAAACTGGACTACATTTACAGCCAGATTGAAATGCCGGTCTCAGACATTTTGTTCACAATTGAGCGTAATGGCGTGCTCATAGATGCCAACATGCTCAACATGCAAAGCAATGAAATCGGCATGAAACTGGTCGCACTGGAGAATCAGGCTTACGAACTTGCAGGCCAGCCATTTAATCTGGGCTCACCCAAACAGCTACAGGAAATTCTGTTTGGCAAACTTGGTATCAAACCGCTTAAAAAAACACCAAGCGGCACACCATCAACAGATGAAGACGTATTGCAGGAACTGGCGCTGGATTACCCGTTACCAAAAGTACTGCTGGAATATCGCGGTCTGGCCAAGCTTAAGTCTACTTATACAGACAAGCTGCCGCGTATGATTAACCCGACCACTGGCCGTGTGCATACCAGCTACAATCAGGCAGTGGCCATTACCGGCCGCTTGGCGAGCTCCGATCCTAACCTGCAGAACATTCCGGTACGCTCGGCTGAAGGCCGCCGCATCCGCGAAGCATTCATAGCACCCAAAGGCAGCGTGATTGTTTCTGCCGACTATTCGCAGATCGAGCTGCGCATCATGGCGCACCTGTCGCAGGATAACGGCATGCTGGATGCATTTGCCAATAACGAGGATATTCACCGTGCAACTGCTGCCGAGATCTTTGGCGTTGAGCGTGAAAATGTAGACAACGAGCAGCGTCGCTATGCAAAAGTCATCAACTTTGGCCTCATCTACGGCATGAGTGCGTTTGGCTTAGCGCAAAACCTAAATATCGAACGCAGTGCGGCACAAAGCTACATCGAGCGCTACTTCGCACGTTACCCCGGTGTACGTGAATACATGCAGAACACGCGAGAGATCGCCAAGCAGCAAGGCTATGTAGAAACCTACTTTGGCCGCAGATTATGGGTGCCGGAAATCAACAGTCCTAATGGTATGAGAAGAGCCGGCGCTGAACGCGCAGCGATTAACGCACCAATGCAAGGCACTGCGGCAGACCTTATTAAACTTGCCATGATTGCCGTGGATAAGTGGCTTAAAGATGAAAACCTGCAATCCAAACTCATCATGCAGGTACACGATGAACTGGTGCTGGAAGTCCCAGAAAGCGAACTGGAACTAGTGAAACAAAGACTGCCGGAACTGATGCAGCATGTGGCTAAACTGGATGTACCGCTGTTGGCTGAAGTCGGCGTCGGCCATAATTGGGAAAGTGCGCACTAACTTACGCGCAACGAGTTATATATACTCATTGCGCTGTAGTGCCCTGTAGCCTTTAATCATACGAGCAAGATGCCATAATGCTGCGACGACGACCACAGTTCCACCCACTGCGAGCCCTTTAAGAAAAATCGGGTCAAACATCCAGCCGAATAGTTGGCCATAAACTTCATAGCCATTGCCCAATCCATCTTTAAAGCTATTTTTAATAGCAAACAGAAAACTGGCCAATACAATAGTACCGCCTATACCCACCCATAAATTGGTGTACCAGAAAGACCTGACCTGCCATGCAAAATGTGTATGCACCCAATTTTGCTGACCAGTAGAATTATGGTGTTTATGTGCCAGCGCCAATGCTATAAAAAAAGTAATGCCTCCGGTAAAACCACTAAGGAAAATTAATATATATATCTGCTTGGCTATCGCCTTATCTGCACTTACCTGTGCTTGCTGCTTCGGATCAAGTTTTTGCTGTTCCTTGGCAAACTCTAGCCGCTCCATTCTATTTTGCAGACTTAATCGTGCTTGCTCCTCACGCGCAGCGGCTTCGGACTTCACATAAGCCACGCCGCAACTCGGGCATGCCCATTCAGGCGCATTATCAGCAGGCTGACGCTTATAACTACACTTAACACAAGTATTGCCGGAGTATTCCAACGTCAACGCTGCGATTTCAGTAGATTGATTATCCTGCAAAGTAAAGAAACTTTCTAAATGAATGCATTTATAATATTGAACAATCTACCATATTTAGAAAATATTCTCTTATGTCGCAGCAACAGTTTGGCATCTACATCATTGGTGACGAAATACTTTCCGGCAAGCGGCAGGATGCGCACTTGAGTTTTGTGATTCAAGCACTGAAGTCCCGAGGGTTACAGCTGGCTTGGGCCCATTACCTAGGAGACATTCCCGAGCAGATCACGAGTCTATTGCGCGCCAGCATGCAGCGCGGCGACATTGTATTCAGCTTTGGCGGCATTGGCGCCACACCGGATGACTTTACGCGCCTATGTGCTGCCGACGCGGCTGGGTTGCCAATAACACGCCATCCTGGCGCTGTGGCTGAAATTGAAGCGCAATATGGTGAAAGCGCCTACCCGAAACGGGTGCTGATGGCAGATTTTCCATTGGGTGCAGAATTGATTCCTAATCCGGTGAATCGGGTAGCGGGTTTTTCAATCAATCAGCATTACTTTGTGCCGGGCTTTCCACAAATGGCACACCCGATGATGGAATGGGTGCTGGATACGCACTATCAACATTTGTTTCATCAGCAGGATTACACAGAAGTGTCTATTCTGGTCATGGATGCCGGTGAGAGCCAGTTGATTGATTTAATGCGCCATATCGTTGCCAAGTATCCGGACTTGAAACTATTCAGTCTGCCAAAATTAGACAATCGCCGCACCACAGAATTGGGCGTAAAAGGGGCGGCAGAACTTGCAAAAAACGCCTTAGATGAAATCAAACTTGCGGTAAGCGCGCTTAATTTTCCTTGGGCTGAGCTTTAATCAAATCATGGAATGTAGAGATTTCTGCGGCGCCTGCTGCATCGCTCCCTCAATTAACAGCCCGATTCCCGGCATGCCCAGTGGCAAACCTGCCGGGGTACGCTGCGTTCAGCTAGATAGCGACAACCGATGCATGATTTTTGGCCAGCCGGAAAGGCCAGCGTTCTGTGCCAGCCTGCAGCCTAGCGTAGAGATGTGCGGTGATACGCGTGAGCAGGCGATAGCCTGGCTTATGCAGCTAGAGCGGCTCACTGCGCCGGCTCTCCCCCAGTAATAACACCGCCATAAAACTCACCGCGGCAGCGCCTGAAACGTAGGCGCCCACCCACGTCAGACCGCCCGTCGTGACTAGTAATTGAGAAATATAGGGCGCAAGCGAAGCTCCTAAAATACCGCCCAACTGGTAAGCCAAGCCGGCACCGGTGTAACGTACCGCCACCGGAAACTGCTCAGGCAGATACGCGCCCATCGGCGCAAATGTTGCCCCCATCAGGAACAGCGCCAAAGATAAAAACACCGTAACCTGCACGACTGAACCGCTTGTCAGCAAAGGGCTAAGCGTAAAGCCGGCAAGGACCGCAAATGCTCCGCTTACCAGCAATACCGGTCGGCGGCCAAAATGATCGCTTAGTTTTGCAGAGATCGGCGTGGCAATCGTCATAAATAAAATCGCTACACATAACATGGCTAAAAAATCTACCCGCGATATTCCGAGCTTGGTTGTACCATAACTGAGACAAAACACCGTGGCGGTGTAAAACAGGTTGTAGCACACCACCATGGCAAGCGCCCCCAGCAAAACAGGGCGCAAATGTGTTTTCAATAAGGGTTTAATCGGTACTTCATGTGTTTTATTTTCAGCCAATGCTGTCGTAAAAGCAGGCGTTTCTGCCAGTTTAAAACGCACGTACAAACCAACACCTACCAGTAAAGCGCTGGCAATAAAAGGCAGGCGCCAGCCCCAGGCTTTGAACTGTGCATCAGTCAGCCACAGCGACAAAGCCAGATAACTTAAAGTCGCCAGCAGAAAACCAACCGATGGCCCTAATTGTGGGAACATGCCGAACCATGCTCGCTTGCCTTCAGGCGCATGTTCGGTAGCGAGCAATGCAGCGCCGCCCCATTCTCCGCCCAGACCCAATCCCTGACCGAAACGCAGTACACACAAGATAATGGGTGCCCAGATTCCCCATACCTCATAACCCGGCAGCAAGCCAATCAGCAGGGTTGAAATTCCCATCAGCAATAGTGAGGCTGCCAGCGTTGTTTTACGCCCTACTTTATCGCCAAAATGCCCAAACACAATGGCGCCCACCGGCCTGGCAATAAATGCAATGCCGAATGTTAAAAATGCGTTCAGCGACTGGGTAGCCGGATCACTGGCCGGAAAAAACACCTGACCAATCACCAAGGCGGCCGCCATCGCATAGATATAAAAATCATAAAATTCAATGGCAGTACCAATAAAACTGGCAAATGCAATATGAGTGGTGGAAGCTTTGTGCATATTTAATCAAATCAATAACAGGCGATTCCGGATTGTATGCCATAAATAATAGGCACTTCTATAAATACATTTTTTGGGCGCATTACTGCGTTGCGCGGTACTCGCAACCTCGCTGTATATTGCATACTATCTCGGTTTCTGCGTTCCGTGCGCCTTGTACTACATCCCAAACTCTGTATTTATATAAGCACCTAATGAATTTTTTGGTTTTCTCAAACTTCGATTGCGTATAAAATAGGCAACTTTCGCGTTTGAGAAAATCAGCTAGTGCAAATCGGTAACCACATCTTAAAGAACAATCTGGTAGTCGCACCCATGGCGGGCGTGACGGACAGGCCTTTCCGTCAGCTTTGCAAAAAGATGGGCGCGGGTCTGGCTGTATCTGAGATGGTGACCTCGAACTCATTGCTCTACGGCAGCGAAAAAACAAAACGCCGCGCCAATCACGAAGGTGAAGTAGACCCGATTTCCGTACAGATTGCCGGCGCTGACCCGAAAATGATGGCTGAAGCCGCAAGACACAATGTAGATAACGGCGCACAGATTATCGACATCAACATGGGCTGTCCGGCTAAAAAAATATGTAACGTAATGGCCGGTTCTGCCTTGCTCAAAGACGAGCCACTGGTAGCACAGATTTTAAGAGCAGTTGTTAGTGCAGTCGATGTGCCAGTAACCCTTAAAATTCGTACTGGCTGGGACAAAAATAACCGCAATGCGATCGCGATTGCCAAGATGGCTGAAGACCTTGGCATACAGGCACTGGCCATGCATGGCCGCACCCGTGCTTGTGCCTACATGGGTGACGCTGAATACGACACGATTGCCGCAGTTAAACAGGAAATCCATATCCCGTTGATTGCCAACGGTGACATTACCACGCCGGAAAAAGCCAAATATGTACTGGATTACACCGGTGCCGATGCCGTCATGATTGGCCGCGCTGCGCAGGGACGTCCATGGATATTCCGCGAGATTGAGCATTACCTGAGCACCGGTACGCATTTATTAGCGCCAACGGTAGATGAAATTCACACCGTGATGCTCGAACATCTGCACGACTTATACGATTTCTATGGTGACCTGACTGGCATGCGCATGGCGCGCAAGCATATCTCCTGGTACACCAAGGGACTGGCTGGCTCTGCACAGTTCCGCCACAGCATGAATACATTGCAAACCATAGACTTGCAATTGCAGGCCATTAACGATTTTTTTGCTGAACTTAAAGCTAAAAACGATCGTTTGGTCTATATCGATAATAACAATGCAGAAGACGCTGACAGTAACGCGTCAGAAGCTCTGGCAGCCTGAGTTTAAATTATGTCAGCAGATTGCAAATTAAGCCAAGCCGTTAGAGAGTCACTCGATGACTACTTCACCCATCTGGATGGCGAGCCGCCGCATGCCGTTTACGACATGGTACTGGGCTGCGTAGAAAAACCGTTATTGCAATACATCATGCATAAAGTAGGCGGCAATCAAAGCAAGGCAGCCGAAATTCTGGATATCAATCGCAACACGCTACGCAAAAAACTTCAGCAATACCATATTGATTAATCAACCTTTCATAACCATTTATTTCTTCTAGAGTTTTCACATGGCAACTATTAAACGTGCGCTCATCAGCGTTTCTGATAAAACCGGTGTTATTGATTTTGCTAAAAGCTTAAGCGCGCTTGGCGTAGAACTTTTATCTACCGGCGGTACCGCTAAATTATTCCGCGATAACAACATCCCGGTAATCGAAGTCAGCGACTACACAGGCTTTCCTGAAATGCTGGATGGCCGCGTTAAAACGCTGCATCCAAAAGTGCATGGTGGCATTTTAGGGCGCCGTGATCTACCAGAACACGTTGCTGCTATGCAAGCACAAGGCATTCCAAACATTGATATGGTTGTCGTCAACCTGTATCCGTTTGAAGCTACAGTTGCCAACCCGGACTGCACGCTGGAAGACGCGATCGAAAACATCGATATCGGCGGCCCGGCCATGGTGCGTTCTGCTGCCAAGAACTGGAAAGACGTTGCCGTGTTGACCGATGCCAGCCAATATGCAGAGGTACTGCGCGAGATGCAAAGCACTGGCGGCGCGACATCACAGGCGACAAAATTCGCACTGTCAGTTGCGGCATTCAACCGCATCAGCAACTATGACGGCGCGATCAGCGATTACCTGTCGAGCTTCAATAACGACGGTAGTCGCAACCCATACCCGGCACAGGTAAACAGCCGTTTTGTGAAACTGCAGGATTTGCGCTACGGCGAAAACCCGCACCAGAGCGCAGCGTTCTACCGCGACCTTAACCCGGCACCAGGCTCACTGGTAACGGCACAACAATTGCAGGGCAAAGAACTCAGCTACAACAACATCGCTGATTCTGATGCAGCGTGGGAAGCCGTAAAGAGCTTTAATTCAAATGCCTGCGTTATTGTAAAACACGCTAACCCTTGCGGTGTGGCAATGGGTAAAAATGCACTTGAATCCTACAGTAAAGCACTCCAGACCGACCCGACTTCAGCTTTTGGCGGCATTATCGCTTTCAATACCATTGTAGATAAAGCAGCTGCCGAAGCCGTTAGCAAACAATTTGTAGAAGTGCTGATTGCGCCGGATTACACAGAAGATGCATTGGCCATTTTCAGTGCAAAAGCCAATGTACGCGTACTTAAAATTGCATTACCGCAAGGCGGCAACACCGATTGGGAACAAGGTCGCAATGCGCAGGACATTAAACGTGTAGGTTCAGGCATCCTGATTCAGACCTCAGACAACCACGAAATCAGCGTTGCTGATTTAAAAGTGGTGACCAAAAAGCAGCCAACACCACAACAGATGGAAGACATGCTGTTTGCATGGCGCGTAGCTAAATATGTGAAATCGAATGCGATTGTGTTCTGTGGCAACAGCATGACCTTAGGTGTAGGCGCCGGGCAGATGAGCCGCGTCGACAGCACACGTATTGCAGCGATCAAAGCACAGAACGCCGGGTTAACACTTAAAAACTCAGTCGTTGCTTCTGATGCGTTCTTCCCGTTCCGCGACGGCATCGACGTACTGGCAGAAGCCGGTGCGGCTTGTGTGATTCACCCAGGCGGCAGCATGCGCGATGAAGAAGTCATTGCAGCCGCTGATGAACATGGTTTGGTGATGGTGTTGACCGGTATTCGTCATTTCAGACATTAATTTACAGTTTTTGTCATTCCCGTCGGGAATGACAAAATTGATAGTGTCTAGCTCATTGAGAACGTTTTTAAAGGTTGAAACATGAAAATATTGGTGATTGGTGGTGGTGGTCGCGAACACGCGTTAGCCTGGAAAGTCGCTCAGAACAAAGCTGTCAGCCGTGTTTATGTCGCGCCTGGCAATGCAGGCACTGCACTTGATCCGGACATGATGAATGTGCCTATTACCTCGGTGCCAGATTTAGTAAAATTCGTGCAGGATGATAGCGATATTTATCTCACTATCGTCGGACCTGAAGCGCCATTATCTCAAGGTGTCGTAGATGCATTCCGCGCTGCTGGCTTAAAGATTTTCGGCCCGACCAAAGCCGCGGCTCAACTGGAGTCTTCAAAAGATTTCGCCAAAGCGTTCATGGTAAGGCACAACATCCCTACTGCGGCTTACGCTACGTTTACCGATGCGCAACTTGCGCATGACTATGTAAAACAGCAGGGCGCGCCTATCGTAATTAAAGCCGATGGTCTGGCCGCTGGCAAAGGCGTTGTGGTAGCGATGGATGAAGACGAAGCCCATACAGCAATTGATGCCATGCTGGCAGATAACAAGCTCGGTGCCGCCGGCGCACGCGTAGTGATTGAAGAGTTTTTAACCGGTGAAGAAGCAAGCTTTATTGTGATGGTAGATGGCAAAAACATATTGCCGCTTGCCACTAGCCAGGATCACAAACGCCTTATGGACAAAGACCTGGGTCCTAACACCGGCGGCATGGGCGCATATTCGCCGGCTCCGGTTGTAACCCCAGAAATCCACGCCAAAGTCATGCGTGAAATTATCAGGCCAACGGTTGAAGGTATGGCAAAAGATGGCATTCCCTACACCGGCTTTCTCTATGCAGGGCTTATGATTACACCGAACGGTGACGTTAAAACGCTGGAATTCAACTGCCGCATGGGCGACCCGGAAACCCAGCCGATCATGCTGCGTTTAAAAAGCGACCTGGTAGCGCTGGCGGACCATGCCATTAACGGCACATTGGATCAAGCCGAGGCTGAGTGGGACAGACGTACAGCACTGGGTGTAGTCATGGCTTCAGCCAATTATCCGGATACGCCAAGATTGGGTGATGCAATCAACGGCTTGCCCAAGAACCTGGCCGATGCACATGTATTCCATGCTGGCACAACGTTAACAGACGACAAAGTGCTCACCAGCGGCGGTCGTGTGCTATGTGTGACTGCATTGGGTGAAACCGTCAAGTTCGCACAGCAGCAAGCCTACAAGATATTGGATGACATCAAATTTGATGGCGCACAGTATCGTACCGACATCGGCTACCGCGCAATTAAAGGATAAGCAATTTAGACTTGCAAATGAGAACAAGGCAACACCCGATGCAGGCAGTACAATTATTGATTGGGTACGATTAATTAATGCCAAAATATACCAAACTGGATCGCCACGCTTCGCTCGCGATGACGTCATTGCGGGCCTGAAAGGCGCGGCAATCCAGTGTTATTCATGCCGTATTATCTATAAGTAAGGCAAATAAGGGTAACACCGTTCTCGTTTGCGAATGCGGACTGCTCAAGTAAATTAGAAAGAAAATGTTGATGGATACACAAGCCGTTTTTAGCTACCTGCAAAATCTGCAAGCCAAAATCGTAGAATCAATCGAACTGGTTGACGGTAAAAACTTTCTGCAGGATAGCTGGCAGCGCCCTGAAGGCGGTGGCGGTAACTCCTGCATGCTTGAAGACGGCAACGTATTTGAACGCGCAGGTATCGGCTTCTCTCATGTATTAGGCACTAAATTACCGCCCGCAGCCAGTGTGGCGCATCCTGAAGCTGCCGGTCGCCCGTGGGAGGCAATGGGCGTTTCGCTGGTATTCCACCCGCGCAACCCGTACATTCCTACCGTGCACATGAACGTACGCTTCTTTGTTGCAAAAGCACAAAATGCTTCAGAGCAAGACATCTGGTGGTTTGGCGGCGGCATGGACTTAACGCCCTACTATGGATTTGAAGAAGATGCAGAGCATTTTCATCGCACCATTAAAACCGCCATTGATGGATTTGGCAGCAGCTACTATCCTGAATTCAAAAAAGAATGTGACGAGTATTTCTTCTTGAAGCATCGGCAGGAACCACGCGGTATCGGCGGTATTTTCTATGATGATTTCAATGAACTAGGCTTCGAAAAAACCTTTGCCTTCCACCGCGCAGTGGGCGATGCATTCGTGCAGGCTTACCTGCCAATTGTACAGCGCCGCAAAGACACCCCGTACGGTGAACGTGAACGCGACTTTCAGGCATACCGCCGCGGACGCTATGTTGAATTCAATCTGATTTACGATCGCGGTACCATTTTTGGTCTGCAATCCAACGGTCGTACCGAATCCATTCTGCTTTCCATGCCGCCAATAGTGAAATGGCGCTACGATTGGAAACCGGAAGCCGGAAGCCCTGAAGCAAAGCTTTACACAGAATTCCTGATTGAAAAAGACTGGTTATCGCTTAATCCTTAAAGTAATTGCTGTGGATCAATATACATCATGAAAATTTCAGACCAAGCCCGCGCGCTAGCGCAAGACCTGCTGGATTTTATTGATGTCAGCCCCAGCCCCTGGCATGCGGTTCACAGTGTAGAACAAAGACTGCTGAAACAAAATTTTATCCGGCTTGAAGAATGCCAAAGCTGGCAGTTAGCTGCAGGCAAGCGTTATTTTGTAATACGTGGTGGCGCCTCTATCATTGCTTTCACCGTTGGTTCCCAGCCACTGACTGAGCGTGGTTTCCGCATCGTCGGCGCACATACAGACTCGCCGGGTTTGCGCCTCAAACCGCAGACTGCATTTGGCAGTGACGGTTTAGTACGCATCGGCGTTGAAGTTTACGGCGGGCCAATTCTGGCGACATTTACCGATCGCGACTTAAGCATTGCCGGACGCGTGACCTTGCGCGCAGGCAATGGCCATGAAACCAGGCTGCTCAAATTTGATAACGCATTGATGCGCCTGCCCAACCTCGCCATCCACATGAACCGTGAGGTTAACGACAAGGGCTTAGTACTCAACAAGCAGTCCGAATTACCGCTGCTGTTTGCAGAGAGCGATGATGGCGTTGCAGCTGATAAACAGTTCCTGTCTTATATCGCACAGTCACTCAATGTAGAATCAGCAGATATATTAACCTTCGAGTTAAATGTATTCGATACGCAAAAAGGATCATTCTGGGGTGCCAGTCAGGAATTCATCGCTGATAGTCAGCTCGATAACTTAGCCTCATGTCATGCAGCAATTACCGCATTATTAAGCACTGACAACTCAAGCTCAACCAGCGTCTGCGCCCTGTTTGACCATGAAGAAGTCGGCAGTGAAAGTGCTAGCGGCGCCAGTGGCAGCTTTTTGGCTGACGTCATCAACCGCATAGCCCTAAGTAGCGGATTAAATGAAGAAGACAGACTGCGCGCACTGGCACAAAGTTTCTTTATCAGTGCTGATATGGCTCATGCTTATCACCCCAACTATCCGGGGGCCTACGAGCCCTGTCACCACGTTCTGGTGAACAAAGGCCCGGTGATTAAAACCAATGCCAACCATCGCTATTCAACCAATGCAGATACCGCAGCACGCTTCATCACGTTATGCGAACGTGCCGGCGTGCCTTATCAGCAATACGCACATCGTACAGATCTAGGCTGCGGCAGTACCATTGGGCCTATCGTGGCATCCAATTTAGGCGTGCCTAGTGTTGATGTTGGCTCGCCGATGTGGGCGATGCATAGCATCCGTGAAAGCGCGGGGGTAGCTGATCATCAGTCTATGACGGCTGTACTGACTGAGTTATTCAATTACTAGGGCACTTTTCAACATCTAGATTAAAAAAATCCACGAATAGTAAGTTATGACTATAATCTATAGAAAATAACTTTAATTGCCGGTGCCCTATGCAAACCATTGAATCCATCGTCGCCACTTTATCAGCTTGGGTATGGGGGCCGCCGATGCTAACCTTGCTGCTCGGCACCGGCCTCTATCTCACCATTTTGTTAAAAGGCATGCAGTTCAGAGCCTTGCCGTTAGCTTTCAAACTCATATTCCATAAAGACCATCACCACGAAGGCGATATCAGTCATTTTGCCGCACTCATGACCGCACTGGCTGCTACTGTAGGTATTGGTAACATCGTTGGCGTTGCAACCGCAATCACATTAGGCGGCCCGGGCGCAGTATTCTGGATGTGGATGACAGGTTTGGTCGGCATGGCGACCAAATATGCTGAAGCCGTACTCGCGGTCAAGTATCGTGAAAAAGGCCCGCATGGCATGCGCGGCGGACCAATGTACTATCTTGCAAATGGCGCCGGATTGCCGTGGCTGGGAACACTGTTTGCAATATTTACCGCATGTGCGGCATTTGGCATCGGCAACATGACACAGGCAAACGCCACGGCAAAAATATTTGAAAGCACATTTCATATCGCGCCGATCACGACAGGCTGGGTACTCATGATACTCACCGGTTTGGTGATTTTGGGTGGCATCCGCTCTATCGGCAGATTTACCTCGTTGCTGGTACCGTTCATGATTGTGGGCTATGTGGCTTGTGCATTGGTGGTACTGGCAATGAACGTAGAAAAAATTCCACACGCTTTCTCCCTTATTTTTTACCATGCATTTAATCCAATTGCTGCTACCGGTGGTTTCGTAGGCGCAACCATAGCCGCAGCGATGCGTTATGGCATTGCGCGCGGCGTGTTTTCCAACGAATCTGGTTTAGGTTCTGCGCCGATAGCGGCAGCCGCAGCGCGTACCAATGATCCGGTAAAGCAAGCCTTGGTGAGCATGACGCAAACCTTTATCGATACCCTTGTTGTATGTACGATGACCGCGCTTATTATTCTTAGTGCAGACTCATGGAAACTTGGCGTCAGCGCGAGCGAACTTACCAGCGCCAGCATTGCTGAAACCTTAGGCGAAACTGGCAGAATTATTGTTGCAATCGCCACGGCTTTATTCGCCTACTCCACACTCATAGGCTGGAACTATTATGGTGAAAAGGCTATTGAATACCTGTTCGGCCCGCGTGCAATAGCAGCCTACCGCGTGTTATTTACTGCGGCTGTCATTGTCGGTGCAACTACCAGCCTTGAGTTTGTATGGAACTTCTCCGACCTTGCAAACGGCTTGATGGCGATCCCGAATCTCATCGGTTTGTTATTGTTAGCCAAGGTCGTAAAATCTGAAACCGAACGCTACTTTTCTGAAATTAAAAAATAGCATTTCGATAAACATGATTCAGGAATAAACCCAAGAGACCAACATGACGCATCATCGCAGCACTTGGCGCAACCGCTGGACCTTTATGCTGGCAACTGCCGGATCCGCCATCGGCTTGGGTAATATATGGAAATTACCCTATATGATAGGCGTCAATGGCGGCAGTGCCTTTGTGCTGGTATTCATTGCCTGTATATTGGTTGTGGGCATTCCACTGATGATGACGGAAATCCTGCTCGGCAGACGCGCGCAGAAAAATCCGTTTAATGGCATTGAAGCTTTGGCTATTGAAGCCAAAGCTTCACCTCACTGGAAACTGCTAGGCGGCATGGGCATGCTGACCGGTCTGCTGATCCTGAGTTTTTACAGTGTGATTGGTGGCTGGGTGTTGTATTTTATTACCGAAGCCACCAAAGGCTCTTTTGTTGGCATCGAGGCAACACAGTCTACCGCTAATTTCAATAACCTGCTGGCCTCACCTTTAACCCTGCTATTCTGGCATACTGTTTTTATGTGCCTCACCATGGGTGTAGTAGCCCGTGGCGTAAACTCAGGGCTGGAAAAAGCCAATAACATTCTGATTCCCGCACTGTTTGTCATTCTGCTTATCCTGCTCGGCTACAGTATGTCCGTAGGTGATATGCAGGCGGCTTATCACTTCATGTTCAGCCTGGATTTTTCCAAAATTACGCCGGTCGCTGTGTTATCGGCACTTGGTCATGCGTTCTTCTCGCTAAGCCTGGGCATGGGTTCTGTCATGGTTTATGGCTCATACTTGCAACGACATGTGTCCATAGCGCGCACCACCATTTATATTGCGCTGGCAGATACCATGCTCGGCCTGCTGGTGGGGCTGGCGATTTATGCATTAGTGTTTGCCAACAATCTGGCACCGAATGCTGGCCCTGGTTTGATCTTTCAGACGCTGCCTATCGCTTTTGGTCACATGCCGTGGGGCAGCTTAATTGCCACACTGTTTTTTATGCTGGTTGCATTTGCAGCCTGGACCTCTGCCATTTCACTGGTTGAACCAACCATCGCCTGGATTGTAGAAAACACAACAATATCACGCAAAGTGTCAGCTACAACGCTCGGTTTTGCCGTCTGGTTATTAGGCATTGCTGTTGTGCTCTCATTCAATGATTGGCAGCATGTCAAAATCATTTTCGGGCTCAATATTTTTGAAACACTAGATAAACTCACGTCGACCATTCTGCTTCCTCTCGGCGGCCTGCTCATGGCAATTTTTGCCGGCTACTTTATGAAAAGAGATCACGTGCAGGATGAATTGAATCTGGATAACCGAGGATTCAAACTTTGGCGCATCACCAACAACTACATTTCACCGATCGCAATTATTGCAGTGTTTTTATATCTGTTCGGCTTGGTAAAATAAAACGCTCAGATGTGACAGTGATAAAAAAAGCCAGCTTAGTCGCTGGCTTTTTAATAAAACAAAACTCAATTACATTGCTAAAATCCAAGCAACGATTGTTTTAATGTCTGCATCTTTAACTTGTGGGCTATTTGCCGGCATAGGCATAGGACCCCAAACACCGCTACCGCCTTTTTTAACTTTTTCAATCATTTTAGCTTCTGCAGTTTTATCGCCTTTGTATTTAGCCGCAACATCTTTGTAAGATGGGCCTAATACTTTTTTGTCGATACTGTGGCAAGCTAAACAGCCGCTTTTTTGTGCCAAAGCTTGAGCTGCCGCAGCATCTACCGCATTAGCCTGTGCTGCAACAAACATAGAACCAGCAGCAGCGATTGTTAGTAATAAAGCTTTCATGCTATCTCCTTAAATTAACGCTTAATAATAATTATTTAATTTACAACATAACAAGTGAGCTAAATCAAATAACTACGACTAAATTCGATAAAACTGATCAAGCAAACTTGGTAAACCTACAACATCTTGTGACCATATAACGTAACGGTACCATCAAGCGTTGACATTAAATACATATTTTTGACACTAAAACAACTTAATTAACTAGAATTAAAGCGTCTCTACGCGATATTCAACCGACATGGTATGTGTTCTACCTGGACTAATCACTACCGAATTTTCCAGTGCATTTGCTGTTTCCACGCAGATCATCTCACGCCATTCATCCGGCTTGCCCATATCAACCATTTGATTTGCTTTTTCTCCCCACGGATTCCAGATCACTGTTGACTGACTACCTGATTTTGAAATGCGAATTTGACGGTTCAAACCAGCATCATGAATCATGCAATCAACATTAGTGTTGAGATAAACGCGGTCGAACTCTCCGTTAAACCGCACATCATTACTCTCTACACGGCGCTCATAATTAAATACTTTGTCAGCGTAAAGTGTGTCTTCCAAACCTTTAATCTGGATAGAAGCCACGTCACTTACCTGAAAATAAGTATGTAACGCCTCGCCTACCATAAACGGATGATCCGCTTTATTGGTTGTCGCCAGATCAAGCCTTAAAGTCTCGCCTACCGTAATTGTAACGGTCAGCAGGTGCGGGTATGAAAGCTGCCGTTTTGACTCAGCAGGCTCCAGCATCTGTAACTCGATGCGGGTTGCCCCATTGTTAAGCGTTTCAGCATCAACCAGTTGCCATGGCATCACGCGCGCAAAGCCATGTGGACACAGCGTGCTGTCTGTTGGGTGTGCACCGAACCATGGCCAGCAGATAGGAATACCGCCACGGATAGAACGGCCTGGCACATAACGCGCATTACTTGATAACCACAATACCGGCTGCTGCTGTGATTTTGGCTGCCATGACATGACATGGGCGCCTTGCAACGCAATTTTTGCAGTTGCAAATTCATTATCAATTTCAACGTAATCCAAGCCGCTCTCATCACGAATGAAACGCACGTGATAATTCTCTGCTTCTGCTACTGGATTAATTTTTTCTACTGCACTGGTTTGCGTCATTTAAATTTACTCTGAACTTAACTTTAAATTATTTGGCCGCCTGATGGCGGCCAAATATTGCTGCTATTTTTTTACTTCTCGATTTGAGATACATCGCGTACTGCACCACGCGCGGCACTGGTACTCATTGCTGCATAAGCGCGCAAGGCTGGTGAAACCACACGTTCACGGTTAACCGGTTTCCACGCAGCTTTGCCTTTTTCTTCCATTTTTAATCGGCGGTGTGACAATTCTTCATCACTGACTGCCAAATGAATAGTGCGATTAGGAATATCAATTTCAATCGTATCGTTTTCCTGTACCAGTCCAATAGCACCACCTTCAGCCGCCTCAGGGGAAGCATGGCCGATGCTCAAACCTGATGTACCGCCTGAAAAACGGCCATCCGTCAGCAAGGCACACTCTTTGCCTAGCCCTTTAGACTTCAAGTATGAAGTTGGGTACAGCATTTCCTGCATACCTGGGCCACCGCGTGGACCTTCGTAACGAATCACCACCACATCACCCGCTACAATTTTGTCCGCCAGAATCGCTTCAACCGCACAATCCTGACTTTCAAAAATACGTGCACGACCGGTAAATTTCAGGATGCTGTCATCCACACCGGCAGTTTTAACGATACAGCCATCGAGTGCGATATTACCGTAGAGCACGGCCAAGCCGCCATCCAGTGAATAGGCATGTTCTTTGTCACGAATACAGCCCTCAGCACGATCATCATCCAGTGTCGGGTACAGCATACTCTGGCTGAATGCAATGGTAGTAGAAATGCCGCCCGGGGCTGCGCGGTAGAATTTTTTTACATCTTCATTGTCGGTAACTTTAATGTCCCACTGATCCAGAGCATCACCCAATGTTGCGGTGTGCACAGTTGGCGTATCGCGATGAATTACACCGGCACGATCCAGCTCGCCCAGAATCGCCATCACGCCACCGGCGCGGTGTACGTCTTCCATGTGGTATTTAGCAGTAGCCGGTGCCACTTTGCTCACACACGGTACCTTACGTGAAATCTGGTCAATATCACTCATCGTGAAATCAACGCCGGCTTCATGGGCAGCCGCCAGTAAATGTAACACAGTATTGGTAGAACCACCCATTGCCACATCCAGACTCATCGCATTTTCAAAAGCTTTTAAATTGGCAATACTGCGTGGCAACACGCTGTAGTCATCCTGCTCGTAATGGCGCTTAGCCAGCTCAACAATTAAACGGCCTGCTTTGAGGAATAATTCTTTACGTGCAGAGTGCGTAGCCAGAGTAGAACCATTACCCGGCAAGCTAAGACCTAGCGCCTCGGTTAAACAGTTCATAGAATTGGCAGTAAACATACCTGAACATGAACCGCAGGTTGGGCAAGCTGAACGCTCAATCGCATCGGATTCAGCATCACTCACTTTATCGTCTGCTGCGGCAACCATCGCATCAACCAGATCCAGCTTATGCGTATTGCCACCCCAGTTTACTTTGCCTGCTTCCATCGGGCCGCCGGAAACAAATACTACTGGAATATTCAAGCGCAATGCCGCCATGAGCATGCCCGGGGTAATTTTGTCGCAATTTGAAATACATACCAAGGCATCTGCACAGTGTGCATTGACCATGTACTCTACGCTGTCAGCAATCAAATCACGGCTAGGCAGGCTATAGAGCATGCCGCTGTGCCCCATGGCAATGCCGTCATCCACCGCAATGGTGTTGAACTCTTTTGCTACACCGCCCGCTTTTTCAATCTCGCGTGCAACCAGTTGGCCCATATCTTTCAGATGAACGTGACCAGGGACGAATTGCGTAAACGAGTTGGCAATCGCGATGATAGGCTTATTAAAGTCGCCATCTTTCATGCCGGTAGCACGCCACAATGCGCGTGCACCCGCCATATTGCGACCGTGAGTAGTAGTGCGTGAACGATAAACTGGCATGATTAAATAAAAGTGTAATTTTAGACTAGCTAACGAGAACTAGCCAAAGAAATATGATGAAAGATATATGATTTAACGCAAACCTAATCTTTAGCAAAAAATATTCAGCCCCCATAGCAGATTAAATTAATAAGCAATGACACTTTAGGCTGTATATCACCAAGTCTGGTGATGATCTCACACAATGTATCCCGTAAAATATTTGTGGTTAATTGTCGGTGATTGTCAGTTAGAAAACGCTGCATGCACGATGCACCGCATAGCATAGGCTCAACCCAGCTTGATATATAGCATTAAAGGACTTTATGCCTCAAAGTCATGTCCAGAAAAATCGAAAAACATCAGATGCACCATCATCTGAGAACTTGCCTATTGCCAACACCTTCAGTTGGAGAAGGTATCTTTTGCTTGGCTCTCTGCTATTTATGATTTTTTATTGCATGATACCTGCGTGGCTTAATCACGAACTTAGCACACTGCAAAACAGCACACTTCGCCCTATTGCAGAAGCATTGTTTATGAGGCGCATTTATTGGATCCAATTGGCCGGTATAGCTCTTGGCTCAATTTGCATTGTTTTCGCTATTCACAATTACTTTTCCGCACGTTCAATCAGTAGCAACGGCAGAAACAATACCACTTACCTAAGCCGTCTATTTTCCAAGCTAACAGACTAAAAATCAAATCAACAATATCAAATAACATTTCACTGCATAACGAAAACTAGATTAAGCATGATTCTCTGCGCTTATCCAAAGTTACAAACCCAACAAAAAACATAGACAAATAGGTGTCATAGAGCCTAAGCTTGCATTCGCAACATTAAGCAAAACTATCACCCTAATGACTCAGTTTAATCAGGCCATTAATTTAGCAAAGTGAGATCCTGAATATGAAATTAAAAAAAATTCTCAGCTTTGAGTGGGATGCCATCGCCGGGATTCTCGCTGCTGTAATCGCCCTGATTCTGCATCTCCTCCACATCGTTGACGAACACGTCATTCTGCCGATTGTTTTAGCCTTAATTGCATTGCTGCTGATTAATTTCATGCGCCACACAAGAAATAATGAAATTACTGCCGAACAGGTGCAGCATGCTTTACAGGCCATCAATAATATTCAATCCACTTTAAAAGCTCCGGATGTTGTTTTGGTTGGCCCCCGCCACTTGCGCTCCGCAAACGAACAATTCATCAGGCAGATGAGCGGTGATACTCTCTGGTATAACCTGTGTATGTCTATGTATAAGCCGCAACCGCTGTTTGACGCACTGTTACGGCCGGCAGTGGAAAATCCGCTTGTAAAATCAATACAATTCGTGCTGGATGAAAGCCAGCGAGAACTCTGGCAACAAGAGATACAACCCAAGATTGCGGCTTGCAATGGCAGCGAAAAAGTCCGGGCGCCGCGCTGGCGAGATTTAAGCAAAACCGTTTCTTTTATTCTTGCCGATAATCAGTCCAGCGGAGATACCGAAGCATTACTGAGCTTTTGGGGCGAACCTTTCATGGCGCAGACTACCGCGCACGATGTGCCGCGTTTTATTTTTCATGTGCAGAAAAACTCTGAACTACTGCCGCATCTTGTTGAATTGGAGCGCAACGCGGTACCCCGCACTTAATAAAGCTGCCATTACAAATTATATTAAGTACTAAATTTAGTCTTTACGGAAATTTTAGGTAAAATCACAACCTATTCACTAGAAGTTAACCCTCATGTTTGTTCACCCACAGTTTGATCCCGTTGCCATCCATTTAGGTTCTTTTGGTATCCATTGGTACGGCTTGATGTACCTGATCGGTTTTTTATCTTTTCTGGCTTTAGGTAAATGGCAGATCAAGCATCGCAGCTGGCATCGCTGGACTGTGCCCATGCTGGATGACGCTTTATTCTTTGGCGCACTTGGCGTGATTATCGGCGGTCGTCTGGGCTATGTACTGTTCTACCAGCTAGATTACTTTATTGAACATCCAGCAGAAATTTTTGCGGTATGGCAAGGTGGCATGAGCTTTCATGGCGGATTTCTGGGCGTACTGGGAGCTATGTGGTTTTTTGGCAGAAAATACCACTTAAACTGGTTAAAGATCATGGATTTTGTGGCACCCTTAGTGCCAATCGGCTTAGGCGCTGGCCGTATGGGTAACTTCATTAACGGTGAATTATGGGGCAGAGTCACCAACGCTGATTTCGGCATGGTATTCCCGCGTGTGGATAATCTGCTACGTCACCCGTCACAACTTTATGAGTTTGCACTTGAAGGTATTCTGCTGTTTCTGATTCTGTGGATCTACTCAGCAAAACCGCGTGCTACCGGCGCTATCTCCGCATTATTCCTGATCGGCTACGGCAGTTTCAGGTTCCTGGCAGAATATACGCGCGAGCCTGATGACTATCTGGGACTATTGTCTATGGGCTTGAGCATGGGGCAGTGGTTAAGTTTACCGATGGTGATCATCGGTGTTGTGATGTTTATTGTCAGTCAGAAAATAAACGCTCGATAGAAGTTAATAATCAGAACTGCTTAACGCGGTGATTAGCCTTATGTCTGGTCACCGCAGCACTTCTTAACATCAAGTGCTTGGTCTTTTGCCCGCTGGTACGTTCACGCCACAGTTGAAAAGAACTTTGTTTCAGATTGGCGCGCATCAATTTAATTACGCCATCCTGATTTAAACCAAACTGCGCTGCTATCGCCTCAAATGGTGTACGGTCTTCCCACGCCATCTCAATCACGCGGGAAACCTCGGCTTCAGTCAGCACCTGCTTTAACAACAACGCTTCACACCTTTCCATTTATTATCCTGCCACAGCTTAAAGAACTCCTTACGCGATAGCGCAGGGGGCGCATCTACCGTAGCAGCATGAAATTCAGCATGGTGCTTCAGATACTGCTCATAAGCATCATCACCCGCCAGCCGACGAATGATATGCCACAAGTGTTTTAGTTTCCTTAACATTAATCTCTAAGCCAATTCTCAACCAACCTGCTCGGCTCATGCGGCACTTCGGATAACCTTAATACCTGCTTGCCGCTTAAGTAACGCGCACATAAACGCAGCATATCTATAATCACTACCCACAGCACCACTACAAAAAACATGGTTAAATACGCATCAAGGTGCTGATTAAAAATTAATTGCGGCGCTACTGCAGCTTTTTCCGGCGGCAAAGCACCGCTATAAAGTTTGGTCGCCATATCATCTGCGGCGGCAAGAAAGCCCACGCGAATATCCGTACTGAAAATCTTTTCATAAGCGGCTGTAGTCGTCACAATCACCAGCCATAACAATGGCAAACCTGTTACCCAAGCGTACTTCAGCTTTCCAGACTTAACCAGAATGCCTGTTGCTACACATAAGGCAATTGCCGCCAGCATTTGGTTCGCAATACCGAACAATGGCCATAAAATATTCACACCACCGTTAGGATCGATCACGCCAATATATAAAAAGTAACCCCAGCCTGCCACCACAACACTGCTGGTAAAAACCACTGACGGCATATAAGAAGTTTCGCCGAGTTTTTTATTGAAATTGCCCAGCATATCCTGCAGCATAAAGCGCCCGACACGGGTGCCGGCATCCAGCGTTGTCAGTATAAAAATCGCCTCGAACATAATCGCAAAGTGATACCACAGCGCAAGTAAGTGCTTACCAAACGCACTGCCGAATATACTGGCCATACCTACCGCCAAGCTAGGTGCTCCGCCGGTTCTCGCAAACAGCGTGGTTTCCCCCATATCTTTAGCCAACTGCTCCATCTGCTCTACCGTCACGGCAAAGCCCCAGCTGTTGATTTTCGCTATGGCATCAACGGCCTCTTTGCCGACCACACCCGCCGGACTGTTAATGGCAAAAAAGATACCCGGCTCCAGCACGGTAGCGGCAATCATCGCCATAATCGCCACAAAGCTCTCCAGCAGCATGCCGCCGTAGCCTATCATGCGGATGTCGCGCTCATTCATGAGTAATTTTGGCGTGGTACCGGATGCAATCAAGGCGTGAAAACCCGAAATAGCGCCGCAGGCAATCGTAATAAACACAAAAGGGAACAGCTTGCCGCCAAAGATCGGGCCGGTGCCATCGACAAACTGTGTGACTGCCGGCATATGAATCTCTGGACGCAGAATCACAATCGCAATCGCCAGCAGCAATATCGTACCTAACTTCATAAAGGTAGATAAATAATCACGCGGTGCCAGTAACAGCCACACCGGCAGCACGGCCGCCGCAAACCCATACACAATAATGGCATAAGCCAATGGCAGGCCATCATGATCAAATAATGGGCGTAAGCTTTCATTATTATTGATCCAGCCGCCGCCCCATACTGAAAGCAGCAACAGCACCACACCGATGATTGAGGCTTCCAGCACTCGCCCTGGTCGGATATTGCGCATATAAATACCAACAATCATCGCAATTGGGATGGTTGCCGCCACCGTAGAGGTTGCCCATGGGCTGTGCTTCATCGCATTAACCACAACCAGCCCCAGTACCGCGATCAGAATAATCATGATCAGGAAGGTGCCGACCAGTGCTGCCGTACCGCCCACTGCGCCGATCTCATCACGCGCCATCTGCCCCAGACTGCGGCCGTTGCGACGTGTAGAGAAAAACAGGATCACCATATCCTGCACTGCACCGCCAAGTACCGCGCCTATCAAAATCCATAATGTGCCTGGCAAGTAACCGAATTGTGCGGCCAACGTTGGCCCGATCAGTGGTCCTGGACCGGCAATCGCGGCAAAGTGATGCCCGAACACAATCCATTTATTCGTTGGAATAAAATCACGTCCATTATCCAGACGCTCGGCCGGAGTAGCCCTGGTTTCATCTATCACCAGCACTCTTGCTGCAATCCACGCTGAATAAAAGCGATAACCAAGTGCATACACACATACTGCAGCCGTAATAATCCACAGCGCGTTGATACTCTCGCCACGATTAAGGGCAATACCAGCGAGCGCAAATGCGCCCAATAAGGCTACTGCCAACCATACGATTATTCTCAGGTTTTTATTCATAATGATTTATTTAAGGTAAAAGTTAAGCAAATATTTAATCAGGATCTAAAATAGCCACCATGCAATCCAGATCGAGCAAACCTGAATAATGATACCCAAAGACACGTGGCGTGCAAATTCACGGCCACCGGTAATCACAGCCGCAATCACTTTAGAGACAGCATTGACTGAAAATGCTACCAATATAGGCACGACAGCATCCGTGATAGCAATCTTACCGCCAAGAGCAAGCGATGCAACTGAAATTGTAGCGGCATGCGCGTCTGCAAGGCCTGCTACACCTGATGCCACGATCAAACCGGCCTGACCGAACCATGTTTTAAGTGCCGCTGACACCAGTAGTGCCAATGCGATAACCACCGCCAGCATAAATGCTGTTTTTACACTGAAAGACCGGCCAGGATTGGCAATTTCAGTACCATTCTGGTGAAAAGAACTAAGTGTAACCACTAGCCCATAAATTGAAATGGTGACCCCGCCAAAAACCAGAGGCAAGGCCAGTGCATATAAAGTCGGCGGATGAATTGCCGCAAGCAGCAGACTCAGTTGTAAAACTGTAGATAAGCATGAAAGCGTAGCACCGGCAACTGCAGCGCCCATTAGTTCAGGCGTTTTACGCGCACGAGCACCCATTGAGCCTACGGTGGCTATACTGGAAATAAATCCTGACACTAGGCCAACAACAGGCAAACCGGTTTTGCTGCCAAATAATCGTAATGCAAGGTGACTAAGTGCACCAATAAACATAACCAAAATGACAACCAGCCACAAGTTACGTGGGTTAATTGCATCAAATGGGCCAATAAGTTCATTTGGTACGACTGGTAAAACAATCAACGTGGCAGCTGCCAGAATGAAAAAATCATTCATTTCATCTTTGGTAATTGCACCGCGCACAAACCAGTGAATTGGCTCTTTGGCTGCCAGCAATATCGCCACGGCAACTGCCAGACTGGCAGCCAAACCGGCCTCGCTCATCGCCAAGCCGCCTAAAATTACTGTAAAAATCAAACTGACTTCAGTAGTCAGGCTAGGGTTATCGTCATTACTGACAAAAGTAGCGGCCGTTACGAACACCGTCACACAGATAAGAGACACCATGAGCAGCCACGGGTCGATTGCTGTGCTCACCGCGCCTAGCAATGATGCAATGGTAAACGTTCTCACCCCGGCAACTGTGCTGCTGCCAGCGCCATCTTTTCTGCGCTCGCCGGCAGCGGCTTTTCTACGCTCCCGCTCCGAACCAATCAGTAAACCGATACCCAAAGCTACTGCCAGATTTAACCAATGTGCACTATCAATAATCATGCATACTTCCTATTCGCGAATTCAACATAACTCATAACAAGCCACGCTCAGCAAAAGACAAGGTCTGATTACCTGCAACAATAAAATGATCCAGTACGCGTACATCTACTAAAGCCAGCGCCTGTTTCAATTGCCCGGTTAATAACTCATCTGCAGAACTTTGCTTTGCAACTCCGGATGGGTGATTATGCGCAAATATAACACCGGCAGCATTATGGTGCATGGCACGCTTTACTACTTCACGCGGATAAACGCTCGTTTGTGTAAGCGTACCACTAAACATTTCTTCAGTGGCATTCAACCTGTTCTGTGCATCCAGAAACATCACTACAAATACTTCGCGCGTAAGTCCACCCAGCTTCAATACCAGATAATCCCGCAACTGCTGCGGTGATTCAAACACATCACGCTGTTGCAGTTGCTCATTGAGCGCGCGTTGGCTCATTTCAAAAATAGCCTGCAGCTGCACATATTTACTGCTGTCAATGCCATGCACCTGACTCAGTTCATGTTCTGTAGCGGCGAAAATCCCGTTAAGGCTACCAAACCGGCTCAGCAAATCACGGGCCAGATCAACCGCACTCTTACCGACTACGCCTACACGCAAAAATATAGCCAGCAATTCAGCATCAGACAACACTGATGCGCCTTGCTCAATCAGTTTCTCACGTGGCCGTTCACTGGCTGGCCAATCGGTAATCGCCATTTTAACGCCTTCGCATATACAAGAATAATTCAATCATCGTGTCCAGCCAATTTCGCGTGCGGTTATGTCGCCAATCAGCGTTTGCTTTAAACTCTTGGGAATTTCTGCACTGGTTTCACTTTGCGGAATGCGGCCACCCATTAACTCTGCAAAATCCTGCGGGTAAAGCGGCGCTTTTACGGGCTCGGCGTAACCAGCTGGATATACCGGCAGTGTCGTACTTAAATCATACTTATCAGTCGCATTAAGCGTATGCAAAAGCTCGTGCGCAAGTATCACCATATTTTGCTGATGATACTCATTGTCACCAAATAAATTCACACGCCCGATGCGCCCTTTACTTAATGCAGTTGAATGACTTAATTCAGATTGAGTGGCAGGGTCGTGATAAAGCAGATACATACGAATGTCAGGTTTTATATTCACTTTTGGGCTATTCGCCCAAGCAAAAGCCCTGAACTTTAAACTCCAGACAATCGTACTCAAAACGCCTTCACTATTGGATGGCGGTGCAGGCGGCATCTCATCCACCAGCGCCCCTAACTGCAGCTCAACTGGACGACGCAAACCCAGCTTATACGGCGCGGCCTCTGCAGCGAAATATTCAGCAACAGGCTCAAAATCCTCAGCAGTCAGCGTACGCAAGTATGCACTCACATTAGCACTGGCATCTACATTGACAGGATACACAGCAACATAAAAATTCCGCTTCCAGTCCAGATCAACTTTATCCAGCCAGACCTGCTGTATTACAGTTGCCAGAATTAACAGCAGAATGACAATTCTCAACTTACGCCACATAATCCATCAATCTTTCACAGGTGTTTCTCGGCAGGGAATCTGGGTTAAAATGCAAGCATTACATAAATCGCTGCGAATATGCAAAAAAACAAATCCATAGTGCTAGGCGTTACAGGTGGCATTGCCGCTTATAAAGCAGCGGAATTGGTGCGCCTGCTGGTTAAAGCCAACATAGAGGTACAGGTTGTGATGACTGAAGCTGCCTGCCAATTTATTACACCGGTGACCCTGCAGGCATTATCCGGCAAACCTGTATTTAAGGATATGTGGGATGCCTCTGTTGCCAATGGCATGCCGCATATTGAACTAAGCCGCGCTGCTGATGCGATTGTAATCGCACCTGCCAGTGCCGACTTCATTGCAAAACTGGTGCATGGTCGCGCCGATGATTTGCTCTCCACACTATGTTTAGCGCGTGATTGTCCACTACTCATTGCCCCTGCAATGAACAAACAGATGTGGGAAAACCCAGCGACACAGCGCAATATTACACAGTTAAATGCAGACGGCATCAGCATTCTTGGGCCCGATAGCGGTGAACAAGCCTGTGGCGAGGTCGGTTTAGGCCGCATGTTGGAACCTGAAGACCTATTTAATCTGATTCAGGCGCACTTCCAACCCAAAATACTCACAGGCAAAAAGATACTGGTCACCGCAGGTGCCACACTGGAAATGATAGACCCAGTACGTGCCATCACTAATTTAAGCTCAGGGAAAATGGGTTACGCCATCGCACAGGCAGCTTTTGAAATGGGAGCGGATGTTACCTTGGTCAGCGGCGCCAGCGCATTAAAACCACCGCTAGGCGTAAAATTTATCTCTGCCTCCAGTGCGGATTTGATGTACCTGAGTGTGATGCAGAACATCGCCGTGCAAGACATTTTTATCAGCGTAGCTGCAGTAGCTGATTACTCTCCAACAGAAACCAGCGCACAGAAAATCAAAAAAAGTAAGTCATCACTTACCATAGAACTCAAGCCAAATAAAGATATTCTAGCCGAGGTCGCCAGCCTGCCCAATCCACCTTTCTGCGTAGGCTTTGCGGCGGAAACTGAAAATCTGCTGGAATTTGCAGAAGCTAAACGCAAATCAAAAAGACTGCCATTAATTGTTGCCAACCTCATGAGCGATAGCATGGGGAAGGATGAAAACAGCGTAACGCTACTTGATGACAAAGGTACGCACACTCTTCCCAGGCTACCTAAAAAATTAATTGCTGAAATGCTGTTACAGCATATCTCAACCATGCTGTAGTTAAGGCTTTACAGAACTCGGTAAGTATTTTAGCTTTAAATCCAGAGCTCTACAGATATCACCACCCTCGGTAATTACCGCCCAGAATATATCCATACTTAAATCATGGAAATCCTGATGGTCAATTCTTGGCAATCACTTAAAATACGATCCAATTATCAATTTACTCATTTATTATCTAAGGTTATTTTTATGTCATACCCCAACCTATCTAAAAGAAAACTAATATCGCTCGCTGTTATAAGCGCGCTAGGCACTAACTTTCAAGCTGTTGCTGATGAAGTATCCTCAGAAAAAATAGTCACTTCACCGGTAGTTGTAACAGCTACCCGTGTTGAGCAAAACAGCTTTGACCTACCAGTTGCGATTGACGTTGTAGAGAAAAAGGACATTCAAGATGGCCAACTGCAGATGACGCTTTCCGAAAGCCTGATACGCGTTCCTGGCGTTACTGCACAAAATAGAAATAATCAGGCTCAAGATCCACAAATATCAACACGCGGTTTTGGCTCCCGTTCTGCATTCGGTGTAAGAGGTGTAAGAGTATACGTTGACGGCATTCCTTTAACCATGCCAGACGGCCAAGGGCAACCTGGTGTTGTAGACTTATCTGCTATTAAATCAATAGAAGTTATGCGGGGACCATTCTCTGCACTTTACGGTAACTCATCAGGCGGCGTCATCCAGCTACTAACAGAAGATGCGCCTAAGGTTCCTGAAATCGGAGCAACTGTAATGTTTGGTAGCTATGATACCAAGCGTCAGATCATTGAGGCTGCCGGTATCGCGGATGGTGTTGAATATATGTTGAATGCGTCTAATTTTGAAACTGAAGGCTATCGTGCGCATAACTCCGGCCAGAAGCAGCAGGCTACCGCAAAATTTAAATTCAACATTACCGAAGACACAAAACTAACAACTTTGGTCAACTGGTTTGATCAAAAAGCGCAAGATCCTCTAGGACTGACGAGAGAGGTAGCATTTTCTAACCCGAAAAGTGCCGGAGTAGGTGCAGTCGAATCAAATACTCGCGTGTATCGTAGTCATGCTCAAGTAGGTTTCAATTTAGAACATAGCTTTAGCAAGAACAATGCAATCAATGTTATGACTTATGTCGGCAATCGTGAGAATGAGCAATATCTTTCCCTGCCTTCAAGCCCTCCTGTTAACGCAAATGGTCGTGCTAGCGAGATTTCACGTGATTTTTGGGGCGCTGATGTTCGCTGGGATAACAAAGGTAATGTTCTCAATCGTCCCTATAATTTCAGTTTAGGTCTGACCTATGGTAAATCAGATGATACTAGAATGGATATTAATGCTGACAATGGTGTAAAGCGTGTGCTTGGGACGCCGTTCAGCCTCAACCGCGAAGAAGGCAATATCTCAACCAATTTTGACCAATACGCACAGGGTAAACTTTCTATCTTGGATAATTTGGATTTACATGCAGGGGCAAGGCACACCAAAGTAAAACTTGAAGTGAAAGACGCCCTGATTACAGGTACAAACCCTGACAATAGTGGCAATGTAGAATATCAAAAAACCACACCGGTGATGGGTGCTGTTTGGAAAGTAACCCCAACATTTAACCTTTATGCAAACTACGGTAAAGGTTTCGAAACTCCTACTTTCATTGAAGCGGCTTATAATTCCACTGCTTCAAGTGCCACACCTAATCTAAATTTAAAACCAAGTGAAAGTCGCAACTATGAATTAGGGGCCAAAGCATTCTTAGGTAACAATACACAAGCTAATTTAACTCTTTACAAGGTCACTACTGACGATGAACTTGTTGTGCAAGGCAGTAGCGGCGGCAGAACAGTTTATACCAATGCAAACAAAACCAAACGTAGTGGCGTAGAGTTCTCAATCAACTCTGAGCTAGCTAACAACATTTCACTTTATGCAGCCTATACCTTACTTAATGCCAAGTTTGACTCTGATTTTGGGGCGATTGCATCAGGTAATAAGATTCCCGGAACTTATAAAACTCAGCTCTATGGTGAAGTTGCCTGGAAATACGATCCATTAGGTTTCAGTGCGGCATTTGAAGGCCGTCACAACAGCAAGGCATATGTGAACGACACTAATACTGACATCGCACCTTCTTATACTATATTTAACCTGAGGGCGGGCTTTACACAGAAATTAGCCAACTGGCGTTTTAGCGAATACCTACGCATAGAAAATATGTTTGATAAGGAATATATCGGCTCAGTACGGATTAACGACACAAACTCCCGCTTCTTTGAAACCGCTACAGACAGGAACTTTCTGTTAGGTATTAGCGCTAATTACCAATTTAATTAGTTCTAATTTTTCATTAAAAAGCCAGTAAGAATTCTTACTGGCTTTTTTATTATGGATATTTAGTGTCTAATATGCACTAACTCTAACCAATATATCAATCCAACTATGTCAATCCTCATCGACCTAAAAATCCTAGACGACCGCTTACGCAGTCAATTCCCGGCTTACGCAACACAGGGTTCAGCCGGGCTCGATTTACGCGCCTGTATTGATGAAGCAATCACATTACAACCCGGAGAGACAACGCTCATCCCAACCGGCATGGCAATCCATATTGATAACACCTATTACGCTGCGCTGATACTACCGCGCTCTGGTCTGGGCCATAAACACGGCATAGTGCTGGGTAATCTGGTGGGATTAATTGATTCAGATTATCAGGGACAACTCATGGTATCCTGCTGGAATCGCGGTAATACAGCGTTTGAGCTGAATCCAATGGAGCGTATAGCCCAGTTAGTGATCGTGCCGGTAATGCAGGCAGAATTCCATGTAGTGGACGATTTTGATACTTCTGAGCGCGGTGAAGGCGGCTTTGGCAGCACTGGTAAACATTAATAAACAACATGTATTAATAATCACATATTTAGCTTGAACAAAGTTAAGTTTATGGTCTATAATGCCGCTCTTTCTCAAAAATAGAGTTCTTGGAGATAACCATGGCAC
>LNAP01001044.1_pt5 | contig 41071 bp, 34 predicted proteins | sample 602601 | NCBI WGS metagenome assembly LNAP01 (sample SAMN02440304, study PRJNA202911) | soil metagenome | biome: Subtropical and temperate rainforests or woodlands; isolation source: soil samples (1 kg each in a 20% v/v slurry with milli Q water) were... ...
CACCATGGCCATCTCGGAAACCTCGCTCAAAGACATGGCGCTGATGACCATCGACGAGATCAACGCCAAAGGCGGTGTGCTCGGCAAAAAGCTTGAGCCCGTAGTCGTTGACCCAGCCTCCAACTGGCCGCTGTTCGCGGAAAAAGCCCGCCAGTTGCTGACCCAAGACAAAGTGGCCGTGACCTTTGGTTGCTGGACTTCGGTGTCGCGTAAATCGGTACTGCCGGTTTACGAAGAGCTGAACGGCCTGCTGTTCTACCCCGTGCAATACGAAGGCGAAGAAATGTCGCCGAACGTGTTCTACACCGGCGCCGCGCCAAACCAACAAGCCATTCCGGCGGTTGAATACCTGATGAGCGAAGACGGTGGCGCCGCCAAGCGCTTCTTCCTGCTGGGTACTGACTATGTGTACCCACGCACCACCAACAAAATTCTGCGTTCGTTCCTGCACAGCAAAGGCGTAGCCGACAAGGACATCGAAGAGGTCTACACCCCGTTCGGCCACAGCGACTACCAAACCATCGTCGCCAACATCAAGAAATTCTCGGCAGGTGGCAAAACCGCGGTGATCTCCACCGTCAACGGCGACTCCAACGTGCCGTTCTACAAAGAACTGGGTAACCAGGGCATCGAAGCCACCGAAACCCCAGTGGTGGCGTTCTCGGTCGGTGAAGAAGAACTGCGCGGTATCGACACCAAACCGCTGGTGGGCCAGCTGGCCGCGTGGAACTACTTCCAGTCGGTGGATAACCCCACCAACAAGAAATTTGTTGATAGCTGGAAGGCCTACGCCAAAGCCAAGAACCTGCCGAACTACCAAACCGCTGTAACCAACGACCCAATGGAAGCCACCTACGTGGGCATCAATATGTGGGCGCAGGCGGTTAACAAGGCCGGCACCACCGACGTCGACAAAGTGCGCGAAGCCATGGCAGGCCAGGAATTCGTTTCGCCAGATGGCTACACCATGGTCATGGACAAAACCAACCACCACCTGCACAAGCCGGTGATGATCGGTGAAGTGCAAGACAACGGGCAGTTCAACGTGGTGTGGCAGACCGAAGGCCCGGTACGTGCGCAGCCGTGGAGCCCGTACATTCCGGGTAACGACAAAAAGCCGGATTACGCGGTTAAGTCGAAGTAAAACACGCACGAAACGTAGGTTCGGTTGAGCGTAGGTTGGGTTGAGCACAGCGAAGCCCAACGGGCCGTCACAACAGGCCGTCCGCCAGGGCGGCGCGTATCGGTCTCCAATAGATCTACACGTGCAGCCCTTTGGGCTCCTTGTTGGGCCGGCCCGTTGGGCTTCGCCTACGGCTCAACCCAACCTACGCCAACGTACGCCCCCCCCCGTCCGGCATCATCTCCAAGGACGCTCTTATGCTCACTGCCCTGCTCCGCGCTCTGCCCCTATTCCCTCTGCTGCTCACCCTGCTGGCGCCAACCGCGCAGGCCGGCGACGCAGCCGATTTTGTCGCGGCCAACCCGGCCAAGCAGGCCACTCTGCTGGAAAGCTGGTCGGCCAACCCCGATGCCAACCGCCTGCCACTAATCGAGGCGCTACAAAAAGGCCGCTTGGCCAGCGACAGCAACAAGGCCCCGTTTATTCAAACCGACAACGGCTGGCAAGCCGCTGAAGGCGGTGAAACGCAACCGGCTTCCGAGCCGAAAAAGCTGCCACTCAATAACCGCCTGCGCGGCTTGATTAGCACCGCCCAAGCCAGCCATCTGCTGCTGGACAAAGAGCCCGCCGTACGCCTGGCCGCCGCCCAGCAATTGCAAAAAAACGCCAAACCGGCGCAGCTGCAATTGCTTAACTCGCGGGTCGCCAGTGAAGACGACGACGCCGTGCGCGACGCCCTCTCCCTGGCCTTGGCCAACCTGCAATTGATCGACCCTGACCCGGCGATTCGCCTGGCCGCCGTGCGTCTACTGGGCGAAACCGGCGACCCACAAGCGCGCACGCGTCTGGAAGGTTTGCTCGACCCAGCCGTAGAAACCGATGCCGGCGTACGCACCGCCGCTGAAACCAGCTTGGCGCAGGTAAAACGCCGCCTGCTGGTAGGCGAACTACTTGGCCAGGCCTTTAGCGGCTTGTCCTTAGGCTCAATCTTGCTGCTGGCAGCGCTGGGTCTGGCGATCACCTTTGGCTTGCTTGGGGTGATCAATATGGCCCACGGCGAGATGCTGATGCTCGGCGCCTACTCCACCTATATGGTGCAGATCCTGTTTCAGCGCTTGGCGCCGGAAGCCTTGGCGTTCTATCCGCTGGTGGCGCTGCCGGTGGCGTTTTTTGTCACCGCTGCCATCGGCATGGCCCTGGAGCGCACGGTGATTCGCCACCTCTACGGCCGGCCGCTGGAAACCCTGCTGGCCACCTGGGGTATCAGCCTGATGCTGATTCAACTGGTGCGCGTGGTGTTCGGTGCACAAAACGTCGAAGTGGCCAACCCGGCCTGGCTGTCTGGCGGCGTGCAAGTGCTGCCAAACCTGGTACTGCCCTATAGCCGTATGGTGATCATTGGTTTCGCCCTGTTTGTGGTGGTGCTTACCTGGCTGCTGCTGAACAAAACCCGCCTCGGCCTGAACGTTCGCGCCGTCACCCAGAACCGCAATATGGCCGCCTGCTGCGGGGTGCCCACTGGCCGCGTGGATATGCTCGCCTTTGGCCTTGGCTCCGGCATCGCCGGCCTAGGCGGCGTGGCCTTGAGCCAGATCGGCAACGTCGGTCCGGACCTTGGCCAGAGCTACATCATCGACTCGTTCCTGGTGGTGGTGCTCGGCGGTGTTGGCCAGTTGGCCGGCAGCGTGATGGCGGCCTTTGGTTTGGGCATTGCCAACAAGATTCTGGAACCACAGATCGGCGCCGTACTGGGCAAGATCCTTATCCTCGCGCTGATCATTCTGTTTATTCAGAAACGTCCGCAGGGCCTCTTTGCACTTAAAGGTCGGGTGATCGATTGAACCAGCCAATCAGCCTCACGCTGGCGCAGAAAGCCGGCCCCAAACTGACCCTCGGCATTGGCGCCGTGGTGCTCGCCATTCTGATTATTCTGCCGCTGCTGCACCTGCTGCCGGCCGATAACCCGCTGCAAGTCTCGGCCTATACCTTGACCCTGGTGGGCAAAATTCTTTGCTACGCCATCGTCGCCCTGGCGCTGGATTTGGTCTGGGGTTACGCCGGCTTGCTGTCGCTCGGCCATGGCCTGTTCTTCGCCCTCGGCGGCTACGCCATGGGCATGTACTTGATGCGCGAAAGCGCCGGCGATGGCTTGCCGGCGTTTATGGTGTTTTTGTCCTGGAGCGAATTGCCCTGGTACTGGACCGGCACCCAGCACTTTCTCTGGGCCATGTGCCTGGTGGTGTTGGCGCCAGGTTTGCTGGCGTTGGTGTTTGGCTTTTTCGCCTTTCGCTCGCGGATCAAGGGGGTGTACTTCTCGATCATGACCCAGGCGCTGACCTTCGCCGGCATGCTGCTGTTTTTCCGCAACGAAACCGGCTTTGGCGGCAATAACGGCTTTACCAACTTCCGCACCATTCTTGGCTTCGACATCACCGCACAAGGGACGCGTACGGCGTTGTTTCTGGCGATCGTAGCGCTGTTAGCCGCCAGCCTGTTTCTCGGCTGGCGCCTGGCAAAAAGCAAGTTTGGCCGGGTGCTGACTGCCCTGCGCGATGCGGAAAACCGCCTGATGTTCTGCGGCTACGACCCACGCGGCTACAAGCTGTTTATCTGGGTACTGAGCGCGGTGCTGTGTGGCCTGGCCGGGGCGCTGTATGTGCCGTTGGTGGGCATTATCAACCCCAGCGAAATGTCGCCGACCAACTCCATTGAGGCCGCCGTGTGGGTAGCCCTGGGCGGGCGTGGCAGCCTGATCGGTCCGGTGCTTGGCGCCGGTATCGTTAACGGTATGAAGAGCTGGTTTACCGTGGCCTTCCCCGAGTATTGGCTGTTTGCCTTGGGGGCCTTGTTTATCCTGGTGACGCTGTATCTGCCCGGCCTGCTGCGTAAAAAAGGAGAGCAATGATGCGCGCCACTCCGGTACCTGAATTTATGCTCGAACCCGCCTACAACCCGAACACTGACGCCGGCACCAGCCGCGACGCGCTGGGCCTTGGCCGCGCCGCAGGCCAAGGTTTGGATGTACGCCACGGCACCATCCTGACCCTGGAAGATATCAACGTCAGCTTTGATGGCTTCAAGGCGCTGACCAACCTCAGCCTGTACATCGGCGTCGGCGAACTGCGCTGCATTATCGGCCCTAACGGCGCCGGCAAAACCACCATGATGGACGTGATCACCGGCAAAACCCGCCCCGACAACGGTAAAGCCTACTTCGGCGAAACCCTCGACCTGACGCGCATGAGCGAAGTGCAAATCGCCCAATCCGGCATTGGTCGCAAGTTTCAGAAACCGACGGTATTCGAAGCCCTGAGCGTGTTTGAAAACCTCGAGCTGGCACTGAAAACCGACAAATCGGTATGGGCCAGCCTGCGCGCCAAATTGAGCGGCGAGCAGCGCGACCGTATTGATGAAGTGCTGACCACAATCAAACTGGAAAGCTCGCGCCACCGCGCCGCAGGGCTGCTCTCCCATGGGCAAAAACAGTTTCTGGAAATCGGCATGCTGCTGATGCAAGACCCGCAACTGCTGCTGCTCGACGAACCGGTGGCCGGCATGACCGACGCCGAAACCGAATTCACCGCCGAGCTGTTCAAATCCCTGGCGCGCAAACACTCGCTGATGGTGGTGGAGCACGACATGGGTTTTGTTGGCTCCATCGCTGACCATGTGACCGTATTGCACCAAGGCAGCGTGCTGGCCGAAGGGTCGTTGGCGGATGTGCAGGCGGATGAGCGGGTGATTGAGGTTTATCTGGGGCGTTAAGTAGGTTGGGTTGAGCGCAGCGAAGCCCAAGACGGGCCGGCCTAACAAGGAGCCCGATGGGGTTAGCGTGTAGGTCCCAGCACAGACCGATACGCGCCGTCCTTTGGACGGCCTGTTGGGCTTCGCCTGCGGCTCAACCCAACCTACGCACCCCTTCACCGATTAAGGACACCACACATGCTGCAAGTCGAAAAACTTCACCAATTCTATGGCGGCAGCCACATTCTCCGTGGTCTGTCGTTTGAAGCCAAAGTAGGCGAAGTTACCTGCCTGCTGGGCCGTAACGGCGTGGGCAAAACCACCCTGCTGAAATGCCTGATGGGCCTTATCCCGTCAAAAGAAGGCGCGGTGCAGTGGGAAGGCCACGCCATCACTGGCTTTAAACCGCACCAGCGCGTGCATGCCGGCATCGCCTATGTGCCGCAAGGGCGGGAAATTTTCGGCCGTTTGACGGTGGAAGAGAACCTGCTGATGGGCCTGTCGCGCTTCCCCGGCGCACAAGCCAAGGTAGTGCCCGAATTTATCTACGAGCTGTTCCCGGTGCTCAAGGAAATGAAACAACGCCGTGGCGGCGACCTCTCCGGTGGCCAGCAACAACAGCTGGCCATCGGCCGCGCGCTGGCCAGCAACCCGCGCCTGTTGATTCTCGACGAACCCACCGAAGGTATTCAGCCCTCGGTGATTAAAGAGATTGGCGTGGTGATCAAAAAACTCGCCGCACGCGGCGATATGGCCATTCTGCTGGTCGAGCAGTTTTACGATTTTGCTGCTGAATTGGCCGACCAGTATTTGGTCATGTCGCGGGGAGAGATTGTGCAGCAGGGCCGGGGTCAGACCATGGAGGCCGATGGGGTTCGCGGCCTGGTCGCGATCTAAGCGCCACCACCACCCATTGTGTAGGTTGGGCTTCGCGCGTAAGTGTCGACGGTGACCGATACGCGCCGTCCCTAGGGACGGCCTGTTGGGCTTCGCTTTGCTCACCGCACGCGGACCGACCCAACCTACGCGGCGTACTCCGGCTCCTGCCTGGTCAACTGCCGCTTCACGCTGTCCAAATGCAGCCGCGCGCTCTCGGCATTGCCGATCAGCATCTGCTTACTCGCCGCGCTGGCGATCTCGTGAGAAACCGCCTTTAACGCCCGGCCACTGCTCATCGCTTTGAGCTGCACCTCGGCGGCGCGTTCCAGGTAATAGAGGTCATCCCAGGCTTCTTCAATGCTTGGCCCGAGCACCAGCGGGCCATGGTTTTTCAGCATCACCACATCGGCATCAGCGGCCGCGCGGGCGATGCGTTCGCCTTCGGCATTGTCCAGGGCCAGGCCGTTGTAGTGCTCATCCACCGCCAAACGTCCGTAAAACTTCAACGCGGTCTGCCCGGCCCACACAAAGGGTTCGCCTTCGAGCATGCACAGCGCGGTGGCATTGGGCATATGGGTATGGAACGCCGCCGTCGCCCGTGGGTTAAGGCGATGCAGTTGCGCGTGGATAAAAAACGCCGTGGCCTCGGGCTTGCCCTCGCCCATCACCACACGGCCCTGGAAGTCGCAGATCAACAGTGACGAGGCGGTGACTTCGGCAAAGGCCAAGCCGTAGGGGTTAACCAAAAACAGCTCGGGGTGGCCAGGCAGCACCACGGAAAAGTGATTGCAGATGCCCTCGCCCATGCCCAAGCGCGCAGCCATGCGAAAGCAGGCGGCCAGGTCGATGCGCGCGGCGTGGATGGCGGGGCTGTTGAGCTCGGCGGCCAGTACGGCGGCGGTGGGGGCGCGGGTGAGTTCGAAGGCATGGGCCACGGCAAGGCTCCTGAGCAAAGGGCGATGGGGCAAGACTAGCGGGGTTGGGGGGAATGAGTAGGGGCAGATGGGGGATGGATATGGGCCAGATGGATCGGTGGTGGATTGCGCCCTCACCCCTAGCCCCTCTCCCGCGAGCGGGAGAGGGGAACTCAACCGCGCACGTCGCTAGATCGCCGCCTGTCTCCCCTCGCCCGCTAGCGGGAGAGGGCCGGGGGTGAGGGCCAAATGCACCGCTGACCCACCCAATCCCCCCATCTGGCCCTACGACCCGCCGCTATTTATTCCTAAGGTGAGCCCATTCCAGCGCACACGCTATGAGGCCCGCCATGAGCAACCCGATCTCCAACGAATACGTTCACGCCCTCGACCGCCAATTCGTATTCCATTCCTGGTCGATCCAGAGCGCCCTCAATCCGTTGGTGATCGCCGGTGGTCAGGGCTGCACGCTGTGGGATTACGACGGCAAGCAGTACCTGGATTTCAGCAGCCAATTGGTCAATACCAATATCGGCCACCAGCACCCCAAAGTAATTGCCGCCATTCAGGAGCAGGCCGGCACCTTGGTCACCGTTGCCCCGGCCACCGCCAACCTGATGCGCGGTGAAGCGGCCAAACGCATTCTGTCCCACGCGCCCAGCACTTTCAGCAAAGTGTTTTTCACCAACGCCGGTGCCGACGCCAACGAAAACGCCATGCGTATGGCCCGTCAGTTCACCGGGCGCGACAAGATCTTGTCGGCCTACCGCTCCTACCACGGCAGCACCGGCTCGGCGATTGCCGCCACCGGCGACCTGCGCCGCGTACCCAATGAATTCGCTCGCGGCCACGTGCACTTTTTTAACCCCTACCTGTACCGCACCGAGTTCTACGCCGGTAACGAAGAGGAAGAATGCGAGCGCGCGTTGCAACACCTGCGCCGCGTTATCGAGTGCGAAGGCGCCAACTCGATTGCTGCCATTCTGCTGGAAAGCGTGCCCGGCACCGCCGGCATTCTGGTGCCGCCCAAGGGCTACCTGAAAGGCATGCGCGCCTTGGCCGATGAGTTCGGCATTGTGCTGATTCTCGACGAAGTAATGGCCGGCTTTGGCCGCACCGGCGCCTGGCTGGCGTTCGACAATTTCGATGTGGTGCCGGATTTAATCTGCTTCGCCAAAGGGGTGAACTCAGGCTACGTGCCGGCCGGCGGGGTGATGATTTCCCAGCCGATTGCCGAGTTCTACGAAAACCGTTTTTTCCCCGGCGGCCTGACCTACTCCGGTCACCCGCTGGCCATGGCGGCGATTGTTGCCACGCTGGATGTCATGGCCGAAGAAGGCATCGTCGACAACGCCCGCATGATCGGTCAGGAATACCTCGGCCCAGGCCTGAAAGCGCTGGCGGCCAACCATGCGTTGATTGGTGAAGCACGCGGAATTGGTTTGTTCTGGGCGTTAGAAATGGTCAGCGACCGGGTGAAGAAAACCCCATTAGCTGCCCCGGTTATGGCGCAAATGAAAGCCGCTTTCCAAGCCCGTGGGCTGCTCACGTTTATCGTCGAAAACCGTATTCATGTGGTGCCGCCGTGCATCGTCAACCCCGAACAAGTCGCCCACGCATTGGCAATTTTTGACGAAGTGATTGGCTAGGTTGGGTTGAGCGCAGCGAAGCCCAACAGGCCGGCCAACGGCCGGCGCTTATCGGTCTAGCGGTGCAGGGCACCGTCCCATGTTGGGCTTCGCCTGTGGCTCACCCCAACCTACGGACTGCGCGCACCAGGCGGTTTCAGCGTAAACGCCTTGGTGCGCACCGCTCACCCTACGAGGCCAGCGTATTTACCAGTAGTTCTCGACTGCTACAGCGCCCGGCCTACGGGTCAAACTCAGCTGCATATCGCGCGCTTTAAGCACCGCGCGACAGTCTTCAATCATCTGCGGATTGCCACACAGCATCACCCGCGAAAACTCCGGCGACAGCGACAACCCGGTCGCACGCTCCAGCTCGCCCGACTCAATCAAACCCGTCACCCGCCCATGCAATGCACCGGGCACCTGTTCACGGGTGACGATGGGCACGTAGATAAATTTGTCAGCGAATTCGGCCAGGTACTCGCGCTGCATCAACCCGGCGATCACGTCTTGGTAAGCCAGCTCGGTCGCGGTGCGCGCGCTGTACACCAGCACCACCCGCTCAAAGCGCTGCCACACCTCAAAGTCTTGCAGGATGGAGAGAAACGGCGCCAAGCCAGTGCCTGTGCCGATCAACCACAAATCGCGGCCGTCGATAAACCGATCGAGGGTCAGATAACCAATGGCCTGACGCTCCACCAGCAGCTCATCACCTACCTGTAAGCGACTCAGCTCGCTGGTGAATTCACCACCCGGCACCACGATGGAAAAGAACTCCAAGTGCTCGTCATGGGGCGCCGAGAGCATGGAGTAGGCACGCCACACCACACTGCCGTCGGCCTTCTGCACGCCCAGGCGAGCAAACTGCCCGGCGCGAAAACGAAAGCCGGCGTCGCGGGTGGTGCGCAGGCTAAACAGCGTGGGCGACCACGGCCGCACCTCCAGCAGGGTTTCGCGGGTGAACTTGTCTTCGCTAGCGGTCATACGCACAGGTTCCTGATCGAGCCGAGCCTGCAGTGTCGCGCAAACTGGCGGCGGGCAATACCCGCAAACAATAGGGGTTTAGCCGGTGCGGCCAAGACATTGGCCGCGTAAGCCATGGACGCCCCTCGCCAATCGGCGGAGTGTTGGCCGCCTATCTCAAACAATAAAAACAAGGGAGACACCCATGTCATTCGCACGCCAAACCATGTGGATTACCGGCGCTTCATCAGGCATTGGCGAAGCCTTGGCCACGGCCTTTTTGCAGCAAGGCGCCAAGGTCATTTTGTCCGGTCGCCGGGTTGAAGAACTCAACCGCGTGGCAGCCCAAGCGCCCGAGCGCTGCCTGGTATTGCCGTTTGAAAGCACTGACTACGCCGCCCTGCCAGAGGTGGTCGAGCGCGCCTGGGCCTGGAGCGGCCAGGTGGACTTGCTGATCAACAACGCCGGCATCAGCCAACGCAGCCTGGCGCTGGACACTCACCTAGATGTGTACCGGCAACTGATCGAAGTCGACTATATGGCACCCCTGACGCTGACCCAGTTACTGCTGCCGAAAATGGTCGCGCGCAAAAGCGGGCACTTGGCGGTGGTTAGCTCGGTGGCGGGCAAAGTCGGCACGCCGTTGCGCAGCGGTTACTGCGGCGCCAAGCATGCGGTGATCGGTTACTTCGACGCCCTTCGCGCCGAGGTTGAACAGGCCTATGGCATTGCCGTCAGCGTGATTTTGCCGGGTTCGGTACATACCTCTATCGCCATCAACGCACTCTCCAGCGATGGCAGCGCCCGCGGGCAATCCGACCCCAATATCGAAAACGGTATGGACGTCACGGTGGCCGCCGCGCAGATTCTCGCCGGCCTGGCCGAGCGGCAGCGGGAGATTCCGATTGCCGAAGGCATTGAAGCCATGGCCTTGAAACTGCGTGTAGCCAACCCCGAGCAGCTGTACACCCTGACCGCCCAGGAAGGTGCACGGCTGGCGGCACAGCGTGAAAGCGGTGGCTCGCTGGACCCGAGCAATATTCGTAGCAGCTAATTCGCCGCAAAAATCTGGATTCCCGCCGACGCGGGAATGACGGTGAATGCCCCGGTTAACATCGTCGCCCCCGCGCACGCAGGGGCCCAGCATCTCGAACCCGACACAATCATTGCCCAAACCGCTGCAACTGCATCTCCTGCAACCGGCTCAACGTGCGGCGAAAGGCAAAGGCCAGGTAGCCCTCGGTATACAGCGCCTCCAGGGCCACTTCGGCTTGCAGATAGAGCGGCACACGGCGGTCGTAGCATTCGTCGACCAAGGCGATAAAGCGCCGCACACTGTCGTCGCTGGCGGATAGTGCGGGCAGTTGCCTGTCTCCGGCGACCACCAATTGCGCGCCATCTTCAGTACCACGGGCGATTTTTGCCGCCCGCTGCTGACCGCTAAGGTTTGGCACGTCGCTGATCAGAATGGCGCTAAAGCGGTCGCACAGGGCGATAAAGTCCGGCGCGGCAAACGGCTTTTCGCACAGCTCACTAAAGCGGCACCACAACACCGTGTCGGCATAGGCTTGAGTTTTCACGCTGCGATTACCCACAGCCAAAACGCCGTGCTGCACGGTCTGCCCCGCACTTAATTCGGCAAACACCGCCGCTAACGCCGTACCGTCGGCGCTGGTCCAATACCGCTGCGTCGCCTCGCCGGGGTGCAAGCGATGGTCTTCACCGCCATCAATGGCCACCACCTGCATATGCGCTTCGATGGCCACAATGGCCGGCAAAAAACGCTCGCGATTAAAGCCGTCGGCATACAGCTGTTGCGGCGGCTGGTTGGAGGTGGCGACCAGCACCACGCCCTGCTCAAACATCAGGGTGAACAGGTTGCCAAGGATAATTGCGTCGCCAATGTCATTCACAAACAGCTCATCGAAACACAGCACCCGCAGCTCACTACCCAGTTCAACCGCCAGTGCACGCAATGGGTCTGCCGTGCCGGTGAGCTGGAACAGGCGCTTGTGCACCCACTGCATAAAGTGATGAAAATGCTGACGCCGGGCGGGCACTTGCAAGCTTTGGTAGAAGCAGTCCATTAACCAGGTTTTACCCCGGCCGACCGGGCCCCAGAGGTAGACACCTTTGGCTAGCGTGTCGTGGCACTGCTGCAACGCTTCGGCGGCTTGCTGTTGCGCGGCATCGGGGAAAAAGCCGTTGTGCTCGATGGCGTGCTGGTACGCGGCCAGGGGTTGTAGCGGGGTGGGCATAGCAGGACGTCCGAACAAAGCAGATGCAGAGAATACCTCAGCGGGTAAAACCACCGTCGTTCACGCGCAGGCGGAAATACGCCGGATTGAAGCGAGTTCAGGACTGGAACAGCTGGGTGAGCGGTTTACAGTGGCTAACTAGTCGCCCTCGAAACTCTGGGTCCCCGCCTACGCGGGGACGACGGGGGTGGATTGAATACCGTCGTCCCCGCGTAGGCGGGGATCCAGAATCTCGGACCGGGCTCTGCTCTCGCCACATACAACGATGTAAGGCGGCGAATCCATGCAACCCTTTGCAGCCCTGCCCGCATCAGCCATCATTGCCGCCCCTGCGCCTCTGCGGTTTGTGCCATGCCTGTATTCACCACGCCCTTCGCCACCCTCGACCTGTTTCGCCAACCGCCGCAGCGCGACGATCCGTTGCAGGCCTTTGATGCCGCAGACGAGTACCTGCTTAACCACCTGGCCGAGCAAGGCCTGCGTAGCGATGCACGGGTATTGGTGCTGAACGACAGCTTCGGCGCCCTTGCCGCCAGCCTGGCGGGCAAGGCACAGGTGCTCAGCAGTGGCGACTCGCACCTGGGCGCCTTGGCCCTGAGCCATAACCTGGCGTGCAATAAGTTGCCAGCCGATAGCGTGCAGTTTGTACCGTCCAGCCAAACCATTAGCGGCCCGTTCGATTGGGTGCTGATCCGCATCCCGAAAACCCTGGCGCTGTTGGAAGAACAGCTGATCCGCCTGCACGGCCACCTCGCTCCCGGTGCACAGGTGGTGGCGGCCGGCATGGTTAAACATTTGCCCCGTAGCGCGGGTGATTTGCTTGAGCAATTTATCGGCCCGGTGCAGGCCTCGTTGGCGGTGAAAAAAGCCCGCCTGCTGTTCGCCACGCCAACCGAAAAAAACCAGCCCACCTCGCCCTACCCGAGCCGCTACCGCCTCGACAGCCCGGCCATCGACCTGCTTAACCACGCCAATGTGTTTTGCCGCGAAGGCCTGGATATCGGCACCCGCGCCTTCCTCCCCCACCTGCCAGTGAACCTCGGTACGGCGCGGGTAGCCGACCTCGGTTGCGGCAATGGCGTGCTCGGCATCGCCTGCGCCCTGGCCAACCCCGAGGCGCAGCTGACGTTGGTGGATGAGTCGTATATGGCGGTGCAATCGGCCAGCGAAAACTGGCAGGCCGCGCTGGGCGACCGTGCCGTGGATATCCGTGCGGGTGATGGCCTGGCTGAGCAGCCGCAAGACTCGCTGGAGATCGTGCTGTGCAACCCGCCCTTTCACCAGCAGCAGGTGGTGGGCGATTTCCTCGCCTGGCGCATGTTCCAGCAAGCCCGCGCGGCGCTGGTGACCGGCGGCGAATTATGGATTGTCGGCAACCGCCACCTCGGCTATCACGCCAAGCTTAAACGCCTGTTTCGTGGCGTGGAGCAGGTGGCGGCGAATCCGAAGTTCGTGATTTTGAAAGCCATCAAATAACCCCTAGGACGTCAGGGCGTGGTCATACCGGCCGCATGCATAAACAGGCGCAGTAGGTAGGAAACCGCGCCCAACGCCAACACACTGGCGGCCCAAATTCCGACGAGCCAGCCGAGGCGTTTCCACAGAGGCTTCTTCTCGGTGTTGTCCATTAGCTGCCCCACCCTAGTGATACCCCTGATCCGGCGTCACCTTGCCGCGGAATACGTAGTAGCTCCAGGCGGTGTACATCAGGATAAACGGGATGATAAACAGCGCCCCGACCAGGATAAAACCCTGACTTTGCGGCGGCGCAGCGGCCTGCCAGATGCTGACCGACGGCGGAATAATATTCGGCCACAGGCTGATGCCCAGGCCGCTGTAGCCGAGGAAAATCAGCACCAAGGTCAGCAGAAATGGCTGGTAGTTACGGTTGTTATGCACCGCGCGCAGCAGGCCGTAGAAGGTCACCAGCACCAGCAGCGGAACTGGCAGGAAGTAGAACAGGTTGGGCAGGCTAAACCAGCGCTCGGCAATTTCGGAATGGGCCAGCGGGGTCCACAAACTGACCACGCCAGTGACACCCAGCAGCACAAAGGCCAAAGGCCGGGCCAGGTCGTGCATCTGCTTCTGCAAACGGCCTTCAGTTTTCATGATCAGCCAGGTGCAGCCGAGCAGCGCATAGGCCGCAATCAGAGCCACACCGCAGAACAGTGGGAACGGTGCCAACCAGTCCAGCGAGCCACCGGCAAAGGTGCGATTAACCACCGGCAATCCGTCGATATACGCCCCCAGCGCCACACCCTGGAAGAAGGTCGCGGTTAGCGAACCGCCGATAAAGGCTTTGTCCCAGATATGCTGTTTGCGCTCCTTGGCTTTAAAGCGAAATTCAAACGCCACGCCCCGGAAGATCAACCCCAGCAGCATAAAAATCAGCGGCAGATACAGCGCGCTAAGCACCACCGAATAGGCCAGCGGAAAGGCGCCAAACAACGCGGCGCCACCCAGCACCAGCCAGGTCTCGTTACCGTCCCAAACGGGCGCCACGGTGTTCATCATCACATCACGCTCGCCCGTGTCTTTGACAAACGGGAAGAGGATGCCGATGCCCAGATCGAAGCCGTCCATGATCACGTACATCATGATGCCGAAGACGATGATGATCGCCCAGATCAGCGAAAGGTCGATGCCCATGCCTAGTTGCTCCCGTTGTGTTGATCGTCGTCCAGGCCTTCACCTGGCGCCGACAGGGGCCGCGCCGGGGTACGGTGCTGGCCTGGGCCGCCAATGCCTTCTTCCTTACCTTCGTCAGTAACCGGGCCTTTGCGCACCAGGCGCATCATGTAACCCAAGCCCACGCCGAACAAGGCGAAGTACACCACCACAAACAAGATCAAGGTCAGGCTCATCTGCGCAAAGCTGTGGTTAGACGAGGCATCGGAGGTGCGCATCAAGCCGTACACCACCCAGGGCTGACGCCCCACTTCGGTGGTAAACCAGCCGGCAAGAATGGCGATTAACCCGGAAGGCCCCATCCACAACATCAGATACAAGAAGGGTTTGCACTCATACAACGTGCCGCGAAAACGCAGCCACAGGCTCCACACACCGGCAAAGATCATCAAAAGGCCCAGACCGACCATGACGCGGAATGACCAAAACACGATGGTGGAATTGGGCCGATCTTCAGGCTTGAACTCTTTGAGCGCCGGGACTTGTTTGTCCAGGCTGTGGGTCAGAATCAGGCTACCGAGATACGGAATTTCCACCGCAAAGCGGGTCTTTTCGGCCTTCATATCGGGCCAGCCGAAGAGAATCAGCGGGGTCGGCTCGTTGCCGACGTTTTCCCAGTGGCCTTCGATGGCGGCAATTTTTGCCGGCTGATGCTTGAGGGTGTTGAGGCCGTGGAAGTCGCCAATCACCGCTTGAATCGGCGCAACGATCAGGGCCATCCACATGGCCATCGACAACATCCGGCGAATGGCCGGGTTGTCTTTTTTGCGCAGCAAATGCCAGGCCGCCGACGCACCGACGAAAAACGCCGTGGCCAGGAACGCGGCAGTGGACATATGCAGCAAGCGATAGGGGAATGACGGGTTAAAAATCACCGCAAACCAATCGACCGGAATCACCCGACCATCAACGATTGCATGCCCCTGCGGGGTCTGCATCCAACTGTTGGAGGCCAGAATCCAGAACGTGGAAATCAGCGTGCCGATGGCCACCATCACCGTCGAAAAAAAGTGCAGGCCAGGGCCGACCCGGTTCCAACCGAACAGCATCACCCCGAGGAAACCGGCCTCCAGGAAGAACGCCGTCAGCACCTCATACGTCAGCAGCGGGCCAGTGATTGCCCCGGCAAAGTCGGAGAACGCGCTCCAGTTGGTACCGAACTGATAGGCCATCACCAAGCCCGAGACCACGCCCATACCGAAGTTGACCGCAAAGATCTTCGACCAGAAGTGATAGAGATCGCGGTAGGTTTCGTCGTTAGTCTTCAGCCACAGCCCTTCAAGCACCGCCAGGTAACTGGCCAGGCCGATGGTGATCGCCGGAAAAATAATGTGAAAGGAAATGGTGAACGCGAACTGCATTCGCGCCAGATCCAGCGCCTCTAAGCCAAACATGGATATTCCTCATCAGCAAAAACAGTCATCGAGCGGTCTCCAGGCTTAGCGTTAGCCCCGGAAATCGGCAATCGGTTCAGGAAATTATTGTTAGGACGGTCTACAAAAAATGGGCAGCGCTGGCCCGCACGCGGTACGAAAGGGTGTACTGACGTGAGTCAAAGCCTAACGCCTAAGCGTAGACGGATTGCTGTGGTCGATTGTCGCGCGACAGGTTGGCGCGGCGTTACTGGGCGATAGATCACGCGCTATAGCAAAATCAAAAGCGGCTGGACGCCCCCCAGGTTCCTAGGTAGAAGCCCGAGTGAAATCCAGCATAAAAAACCGGGCGATCAGTGGCCGCCCAAAGCCCGCGCCGTAGCCCCACATGCTAGCCTGTGCCCCCTCCCGCCAGCCGTTCCAGACCCCGCCCCTATGTCCACAACTACGCCCCAGTTGCTGCGCCACCAAGTGCCCTTCCTCAAATTCTGGTTAGCCCGCGTGTGCACCGCCAGCGCCTTCCAGATGCTTACCGTGGCCATCGGTTGGCATATGTACCAACTGACCGGCAGCGTGATGGACTTGGGCTGGGTTGGCTTAGTGGAGTTCCTACCGCGCGTGCTGTTTATGCTGCACACCGGCCACGTGGCCGACCGTTATGACCGACGCAAAGTCGCCGCCTTCTGCCAAGCCAGCCAGGCCCTGATTGCCTTGGCATTGGTGTTGGGCAGCAGCAGCGGCGATGTCACCCGCGAGATGATCTTTGTGCTGGCCTTTTTGCTCGGCAGCACCCGCGCCTTTGAGATGCCGGCCACCCAAGCCCTGCTGCCCAGCCTGGTGCCGGCGGCCTTGTTTCCCGCCGCCATCGCCGCTTCGTCATCAGCGATACAGACCGCCACCATCGTCGCCCCGGCCCTGGGTGGTTTCCTCTACGCCTTTGGCAGCATCTGGGTGTACGCGCCCACCTTGGTGCTCTATGTGCTGGCATGCCTACTGATGCTTAGCCTGCCGAAGAACCAAGCCAAGCTAAATCAGGAACGGCCGTCGATTCATTCGTTGCTGGCGGGCATCCGCTTTATTCGCAGTCGGCCGGATATTTTCGGCGCTATCTCGCTCGACCTATTTGCCGTGCTGCTCGGCGGCGCCACTGCCCTGCTGCCGGTATTTGCCAAAGACATTCTGCTCACCGGCCCCTGGGGCCTGGGCATGCTGCGCTCGGCGCCGGCAGTTGGGGCGTTGTTAATGGCGTTCTGGATTGCGCGCTTCCCGATCAAACGCAACGTTGGCCGGGTGATGTTTATTGCCGTAGGCGTGTTTGGCGTGGCCACCATCGCCTTCGGCCTGTCGACCTCGCTGTGGTTTTCCCTGCTGGTGCTGGTCATCCTCGGCGCCGCCGACATGATCAGCATGGTTATCCGTGGTGCCTTTGTGCAGTTGGAAACGCCAGACGCCATGCGCGGCCGGGTGAGCGCGGTGAACGGTTTGTTTATCGGCGCCTCCAACCAGCTCGGCGAGTTTGAATCCGGGCTCACGGCGCATTGGTTCGGCACGGTAAACGCCGTGGTGCTTGGCGGCGTCGGCACCCTGCTGATTACCGGCACTTGGTACAAGCTGTTCCCGACCCTGGCGCAGCGGGAAACCCTTAGTGCGCCAGAGCCACAGAAAGATCCCGCGTAGGTTAGGTCGGTCTGCGCACGGTGAGCGCAGCGAAGACCTACACGGGGCCGATCCAAGGTGGACCGACCCAAGGTGGACCGATAAGCGCCGATCTAACGTAGACCGATAAGCGCCGACCTAACGGTCGGCCTGTTGGGCTTCGCGGCGCTCAACCCAACCTACACAACTTATCCAAGGTAATCGGCAGGTCGCGCACTCGCTTGCCGGTGGCGTGGTAGATGGCATTGGCAATCGCCGCCGCCACGCCGACTAAGCCGATTTCACCGACGCCTTTGGAGCCAAGGGCGTTGACGATGGTGTCTTGCTCGTCGACAAAAATCACCTCGATATCGCCCATATCGGCATGCACCGGCACGTGGTATTCGGCCAGGTTGTGGTTGATAAAGCGGCCCAGGGTATGGTCCATCTGCGTCTCTTCTTGCAGGGCCATGCCGATGCCCCAGACCACGCCACCCAGAATCTGGCTACGCGCGGTTTTTGGGTTAACCACCTTGCCTGCTGCAATCGCACTGACCACCCGACTGACGCGCACCTTGCCCAGCGCTTCGTCCACGCGCACCTCAACAAACACCGCCGAATGCGTGGCGGTGGCATAGGGGGCGCGCTTTTCGCTGTCCGGCGCGGCATCGACCAACGCTTCCATCTGCCCGCTACCGCTGCTGCGTACGATCTCGGCGTAGCTCAGCTGTTGGCTGGAGTCGGCTTTCAGACGCAGATGGCCGTCGACAAAGGCCACCTCATCGCGACTCACCTCTGCAAACGGCGAGTCATCGATTTTCTGCGCGGCCTCAAGCAGGTCTTTCTGCAACGCCGTACACGCCTGCTGCACCGCGCTACCGACCGACGAAATGGTAAACGAGCCTCCTTGCAGCGGCGCCGTCGGCAGGCTGGAGTCGCCGATCAGCACCCGCACCTTGTCGCTTTCCAGACCCATCGCCGCAGCGGCAATTTGAGTTAACGCGGTGTAAGTGCCGGTGCCGATATCGGTGGTGGCGCTGCTGACATGTAGCCCGCCTTGCGCATCGAGTACCACGCGCGCGCTGGCTTTCTGCTGCATGGCTTCCCATACGCCGGTGGCCACGCCCCAGCCCAGCAAGTCGTTGCCATCGCGCATGCTGCGCGGCGCGGGCGAACGCTGCGCCCAGCCGAAGCGTTCGGCGCCTTCGCTGTAACACTCGCGCAGGGCCTTGCTGGAATAGGGTTTGTCTTCGTTGCCGTTGCGCTCGGTGTAGTTGAGCAGGCGCAGTTTCAACGGGCAGATATCGGCGGCGTAGGCCAATTCGTCCATCGCGCATTCGAGGGCGAACACCCCAGTGGTGGCGCCCGGTGCGCGCATGTCCAACGGGGTGAAGACATCCAGCGGCACCAGGCGGTAATCCAGCTCAACGCTGTCGCAGTGGTACAGCATGCCGGACCACTCCACCAGGTGCTCGGTGAAGTCTTCAAAGCGCGAGGTCTGGGCAATAGCCTGATGACGCACCGCCTGCAACTTGCCCTCGGCATCGGCACCAAGAGTCAGCCGTTGGATGGTTGGTGGACGGTAGCCAAAGGTAAACATCTGCTGGCGGGTCAGCGCCAGGCGCACCGAGCGCTTGAGCATCAGCGCCGCCATCACCGCCAAGGTCAGTTGGTACTGCGGCCGTAGCCCGGAACCAAAGGCGCCACCGACAAAATGCGCTACCACCCGCACGCTGCCCGGCTCCAGGCCAAACACCTGCTCAACATAGGTGCGGCAGTTTTGCGTGCCCTGGGTTTTGTCGTAAATCAGCAGGCCGCCACCACAGTGGACGCATGCGGCTCCATCGGGTTGTGATGTTCGGCAGGTGTCTGGTACTCCACCTCAACCTTGGCGGTTGAGCGCGCCAACCCGGCCGGCACATCCCCTCGCGGCCCGGGCAACTCGGCCGGCGCCGGGTGCGCAGTATCGCGCAGGGCGTTCAGGTCGGTTTGATGGGGCTCGCTCTGGTACTCAATCTGCACCTGCGCGGCGGCCATCCTTGCCTGCTCCAGAGTCTTGGCCACCACCAAGGCAACCGGTTGGCCGCTGTACACAATGCGTTCGTTATACAGGGGGCGGAACGGCGAGCCGTCGGCGGCATCGTCGTCACTATAAGCCTCGTCGTAACTGGCGAGCTTGGGGCGATTAAGGTGGCTGAGCACCAGCAACACACCCGGCAACGCCAACGCCGACTGGGCATCTATCGACACGATACGGCCGTGGGCGATAGGGCTAGAAATCACCCAGCCGTAGGTGAGGTCAGCGGTATGGAAATCCGCCGCGTACTGCGCGCCGCCGGTGACTTTGGCATAGCCGTCGACGCGGTCCATGGACATGCCCATGGGGGCCTGCAACGGCGTGCTGATGGACGTGACTTTGGCCGTCATGGCGACACCTCCACGCTGGCGGCAACGCTTAACGCGCGTACCACCGCCTGGCGTGCCAACTCGATTTTAAACGCGTTGAGCCCCAAGCCCGCCGCGCCATCCAAGAGCATATCGGCGGCCACGCGGAAGTTCGCCGGGGTCGGCGGCTTACCCACCAACACGGCTTCGGCATCGCTGACTCGCCACGGCTTGTGCGCCACACCACCTAAGGCGATACGCGCTTGGCCAATCACGTGGCCGTCGATATCCAACGCCGCCGCCACCGACACCAAGGCAAAGGCATAGGACTCGCGGTCACGGATTTTCAGGTAGTGGCTGTGCTGGGCAAACCCTGCGGCGGGCAGCTCAATGGCGGTAATCAGCTCATCGTCAGCCAGTACGTTATCGCGCTCAGGGATATCACCCGGCAGCCGGTGAAAGTCAGCAAAGGCCACGGTGCGCGTGCCTTGCGCACCGGCGATATGCACCACCGCCTGCAAGGCCGCCAAGGCCACGCACATATCTGAAGGGTGGGTCGCCACGCAGTGCTCACTGGCACCGAGAATCGCGTGGTTGCGGTTCAAGCCCTTGAGCGCACTGCAACCGCTGCCCGGCTCACGCTTATTGCACGGCGCCGCCGTGTCGTAGAAATACTGGCAACGGGTGCGCTGCAACAGGTTGCCACCGGTGGTGGCCATATTGCGCAACTGCGGCGAAGCGCCGGCCAGAATCGCTTGCGCCAACAATGGGTATTCACGTGCCACGCGGGGATGCCAAGCCAGATCGCTGTTGCTCACCAGGGCGCCAATCAGCAGACCACCGTCAACCGTGTCAGTGACCTCATGCAGTGGCAAGCCGGTGATATCGATCAACCGCTGCGGGCGCTCGACATTCTCTTTCATCAGGTCAATCAGGTTGGTGCCACCGGCAATAAACCGCGTATGCGGGCCGGCCAGTTGCAGCGCCTCATTCAACGCCGTCGGCCGAGCATAAGTGAACGGGCTCATGCCGCATCCCCCTTGTTCAACAACGCTGGGGCAGCGTTTTCGAACTCACCACGGCAAGCCGGCAAGGCTTCTTCGATGGCATCGACAATATTGTTGTAAGCCCCGCAGCGGCACAGATTGCCGCTCATTTGCTCACGAATATCGGCGCGGCTGCGGGCATGGTTTTCCCCCGCCATTGCCAGCGCCGAACAGATCTGCCCCGGCGTGCAATAACCACACTGAAACGCATCGTGCTTGATAAACGCGCGCTGCAACGCATGCAGCTCATCACCGTTGGCCACGCCTTCAATGGTGGTCAGTTCGGCGCCGTCATGCATCACCGCCAAGGTCAGGCAGCTGTTGATGCGCTTGCCATCCAACAGCACCGTACAGGCACCGCATTGACCATGGTCGCAGCCCTTCTTGGTGCCGGTGAGTTGCAGCTGTTCGCGCAGTAGATCGAGCAATGTGGTCCAGGCGGGCACCTGCACGCGGCGGGGTTCGCCGTTAATGGTCAGGCGCAGGGTGTGCAGGGCGAACAGCTCTTCGCCGTTCTCTTGCAGGTTGGTACTCATAGAAGCCTCACGGTAATGGGCGGCCGCACTTGGCGGCGGCGCAGTTGGCTGCGTCTATGGGGTACGACCGCCCTGTGGGAAAGGCGGTTCAGGCTTTATGCCCAGTGGTTGCAACCCTGCTCACTCACGGTTCTGAATGGGCCGCGTCTCGCACTTGAATCCCCATTTCTCGGTCTGGGCTACACAGGACTGGCTGGCGCCGTATTCCTGCACATCGGCAAATTGCAGGCCGCGCACCACCATGCCCAGCACGATCACAGCGCCCAGCAGCAGCCAACCGATCGTCGCCTTGCGGCGTAACCAGAAGTCGCCGAAACGATCCACCAACCCTTCGCTAACGGGGGTAGCGCTGCGCAGGTTGTGCAGGGCATAGGCCACGCTGCCAACTCCCACCGCACTGCCGTAGAGCCAGGCGTAGTCGCCTAACCCGCCGGCCCAGCCGCCGCATATCGCGCCCAGCAATACGCACGGCACGCCATGGCGCAACAGCAAAAAGCCTGCACCGCCGTTGACGATAGAAGACGGCAGCAGGCGCTCACTGGCCCATGCGTCCGGGACCGCGAGGAACCGGGCAACACGGCCCAGGCCGCGGCCGACCCATGAAATGATCAACATCACGATGATCCCTGCGCCGATGGAGGCTAACACCGTGCTGCGCAAATCTTGGGGCAAGGGGGCACCGCCGAAAAGTTTCACCAGCCCAGGCAGGGCGTTGGCCATGATCACCACCAGCATCAGCCACAGCGCCAGCCAGTTACCTTCGGCACGAGCCAACCACTTGCGCCAGTCCTGCACGCCCTCCTTGCGCAACGCCGGGATCAATTCGGGATACTCATGGCGCATCTGCACGTCCAGTTCCGCGCAGGCTTCCCACACCCCCGCAGTGGCCGCATCACTCAGACGGCGCCCCTCACTGGCGCTCATGTCCTTGAACAGCAGCCAGACCGCCTGTTCTTCCTCACGCACCGGCCAGATCATCGCCAACTGGGTACGCCGAAGTTTCAGCACGTAATGCGAGGCGAGGTAGTCCACCAGGTGGCGCATCGCCCAGCCTTGGCGATAGTCGAGCGTTTGCTCACGGTTGATCTTGAGCAGGGAAAACAACCGCTCAACCATGGCCGGCGTGCGGTGTTCCTCGCGCGCCATCCAGTCGAGCAGAATATCTTTGGCCTGCGCCTTGCGGTCCAGGCTTTCCAGCCAATGGCTGTGCCACAGGGTGCTCAGCCCCTCTAAGGCTTGCGCCTCGTCACCGGCGGCGAGACTGCGGATCAGCGCGCAAATGCGCCAGTGCAGCAGTTGCAACGCCAACTGGTCGACCTGCTGTTGTGGCAGCAGTAACGACTGCCCAGATGATATCCAGTGCAGAGCATCTAGCGCCCACTGCACGCAGTCTTCAGCTTCTCTGCCGCCTGCCAGGCAGTGGTGCAAAAGGCGCAGTTCAAACAGCGTCTGGCAGTCGCGCTCACGGGCGCTGGCCAGGTAGCCATCGAGTTGCGCCACCGATAGTTCGGCAAACACCTGGGTCAACCACGCGTGGTGATCCGTTGTAATAACTGGCGCTATCAGCTCGGCCGCGGGCGGTGCTGGCGGCTCGTCTGCGGGCGGCTGGCGAGCGTGCTGCATGGCCGTTTCATAGGCATCACGCAAACGCTGAAAGGCCAGCGGGTCCTCGTCGGGGCGAGTGACTTTAAGCAGTTGCGCGTAGCGGCGCTTGATGGTGCTGGTATCGCTCTCGCGGTCCAGGTCCAGCACCTGCCAGCAGCTTTGTGTCATAGCCCGCGAAACCCTTTTTCCAGTTCGTCGACGCGCTTGGCGATCTCCGTGCGGCCAGCGCGAATCTGCCGCTCATCTTGGGTTTCCAACAGCTGCTGGAACTGCTGCGCCAACTCGCCAGCGTAATGGCGCAAATCGCCCAGGCTTTCCTGGTAAAGCCGTTCCAGGCGCGCCACCAGCACACTGTTCACCTGCTGTTCACGCGGGTGGATTTTCAGGCTTTGCAGCTGTTGCAGGCGTTGCGCAATTTCCTCAGTGGTCATTGCCCCAGGGCTGTTTTCGATCACCAGGCTGTGGTTTTCGCCGGTTAGCGGAATGCTGACAAAGGCCTCCAACAGGCCGTTGATGTCGTAGGTAAAGCGCACGTCGAGGTCGAGCACACCGGTGGTTTGCGGTGGCACGTCAATTTCCAATTCACCGAGAAAGATGTTGTCTTTCACCAGCCGGCTCTCGCCCTGGAACACTTTCACCTGCACCTGACGCTGCTGCGGATGGGTGGTGTGCACCTGCTGCACGCGGCTGACCGGCACCACGCTGTTGCGCTCGATAACCGGCAAGTAGTGGCCACTCTCGTAGCCTGACCCTACCCGCTGGCTGACTTCGATGCCCAGGCTATAGGGGCAAACATCGGTCAGTACCACTTCCTCAAGTGCGGCATGCCGAGCTTTCAGCGCTGCCTGCACAGCGGCGCCCAAGGCCACCACTTCATCGGGGTTGAGGTGCATGGAAGGAATGCGCCCGAATAGGCCGGCAGTCAATTTGCGCAGCAACGGCATGCGCGTGGTGCCGCCCACTAACAGCACTTCGTCGAGATCGGCGGCGCGGATGCTGGCATCGCGCAGTGCCCGCTCAATGGGGGCCCGCAGGCGATCGAGCAGCGGCATGGCCACTTCGTGCAACTGCTCGGTGGTGAAGACCTCGGACCATTCCTGGTCGTTCAAACGCAGGCTGAAGACGCTGTCGTCGCGGCTGCCCAACTCATGCCGAACGCGCTGCGCTTCGCGGCGCAGACGGTTGCGAATGGCGGGCAAGTTGGCGTCGGGGAAGCCTGGGGTTTTGCCTTGCAGCTTTACAAAGCGCTGCACCAACACATCGTCAAAATCTTCGCCGCCCAGGAAGTTGTCGCCGGCACTGGCGCGCACTTCCATCACTCCCTCGAACAGCTCAAGGATGGACACATCAAAGGTGCCGCCGCCCAGGTCGAAGACCAGAAACGAGCTTTCCTCTTTACGGTGTAAGCCGTAGGAGAGCGCGGCAGCGGTGGGCTCGTTGATAAGCTTTTCTACCTTCAGCCCGGCCAGTTCGCCGGCATTGCGCGTGGCTTTGCGTTGCGCGTCGCTGAAATAGGCCGGCACGCTGATTACCGCTTCGGTTACCGGCTCGCCATAGGCGCGTTCAACGTCGGCAATCAGGCTTTTCAGCACCAGTGCCGAGAGTTCTTCCGGGCGAAAGTTGCGGCTGCCTAAACGGATTTCACGGTTGCTACCCATATAGCGTTTGAACAACGCCGTGGTCAGTTGTGGGTGGGTTTGCAGGCGCTCGCGGGCGACTTCGCCGACTACTACCTGACCCAGGTCATCCAGGCCCACCACGCTGGGGGTAAGAAAACCGCCGAGGGCATTGGCTACCAGAACGGGCTGATCGTCGCGCCACACGGCGACAAGACTGTTGGTGGTGCCCAAATCGATGCCGACAATCATGCTGGCGCTGCTCCCTGCGAAAAAACAAAAAGGAAATAGGTCATTAAGCGGACTTGCTGAACCAGAGCATCAACCCCAAACCAATCACGCCAGCGACCCACATGGCATGGGCCACCATGCCCTCGGCGTTGGCCTCTACCCAGTGGGCGAGCTTGGGGGTTTGCAGGCTTGGACGGAAAAACTGCAACAGCACATAGGCGCACGGCAGCAGCACACCAAGCAGCGTCATGGCCAGTACCTGCCAAGCGGGGAGATCGGCGGCCGTCGCCAATAGTGCGCCGGCCATCACCCCTAAGGCGATGCAGGGCACCCCGTTGCGCAGCGGCAGTAAGCCTGCGCCAGCAGCGTAAACAGAAGGTGGTAAATAACGCTCGGCCAACGCCATGTCGGTGGCGGTAAAACGACGCGCCAGCCAGTTCCAGGCGCCATGAAAACCGCTGACGAGCAACGCCGCGAACACGCCGCTCATACAGCTCTCGATCAGCCAAGCCACTGCGCCGCCGGCCCCACCACTGCGGGTCCACTGCAATGAGTGCGGCACGCTGTTAAGCAGGGCAAAGGTCAGGATGCACAGCAGCACCAGCCAAGCATAAGCGCCCGGCCAGCGTTGGCCGTGCTGGTAGCGCTGCCAATCAAAGTTACTGGCCAAGGGCAGCGCTGTCATGGTCTCGGCACGCTGGTTACCTGCCACGCGCTGCATATGGTCGCAGGCCACCCAGTCGAGCTGGATAAAGCTGTCGGCAAGGCGGCGGCGCTGAATCACGTTGAGGTCTTGAAACAGCATCCAGGCAGCGGACTCTTCGGTGTTGTGCGGTTCAGTGACTGCCAGCAGCTTGGTAACGCGCTTGCTAAACCAGTGTACGTCGGGACGCTTGAGCAAGGCTTGCCGTTGCCACTCGGCAATTGGCATGCGCTCGATGCGCTCATCCCAGCCAAACACTTTGCACACGCGGGTGAAGAAGTCAGTGGTCACGCTGTTGTTGGCCAGCATCCAGTCGACCATGGCGTTGGTATAGGTCAGTCCGCGGTCGACGGCTTGCATCCAGTCCTGGCGATAAAAACGCTGCACGCAGGCTTCGGCCTGAGCCTCTTCGCCGGCCTCGACTAAGGCATCCAGCTCGGCCAGGTGCCAGGCCAACAGGCGCTCGGTCAGCGCTTCCAGGCGGGCCGGCGGGAGTGGCGATTGTTGCCAGGGTGTCAGCCATTGCAGGTGCGCCAGCGCCCAAGCGGCCAAGGCGCTAGCGTCTTCACGCGCACTTAAACAGTGCTCCAGCAAGCGCTGTTCAAAAACAACCTGACCGTTACTGGCGCAAGCAGCGGCGAGGTAATCATCGAGGTTACTGACCGAGAGGTTCTGCATCAGCGCATCCAACCCGTCCGGGTTGTCACCGCTCGGCGGCAGCGGCTCTGCCGGGCTGCTGGTTTGGCTGGCAATCGAGACAATCTCGCTGGCAAGCGGGGTTTCAATCCACTCGTGAGCAGCAAAACGGCTTACCGCCAGCGCTTGCTCATAGGCATCGCGCAGTCGCTGAAAGGCGTCAGGGTCTTCATCAGGTCGAAACACCTTCACCAGCTCGGCATAACGCCGTTTGATGGTTCGTGCATCGCTATGGGGGGCGAGTTCGAGCACCTGCCAACAGCTCATGGGCGAGCCGCCGAGTACGAGAGTGCAGAAACGATAGGGGTCATGCAGGCCGGTGCTCCATGCGAGGGCGGGGGTTGGCAACAAGTCCATCTGTGGGCGCGCATTAGACCCAGCGCCAGCCATGGCGTAAAGCGTCGACCGTCGAAAGGCTGAGTGGGTAGATGAACTGCATTGGTGCCGCTGCCTTTCATCGCTAATTAAGTGGTGTCACAAATCGCCTCCGGCAGGCCTCATCTCCCGCCGTGCAGGCGCTACACCACCACGCGCTGCCTTCAGCGAGAGCCCCGCCAGCCCTGGCCAGGCCGTCCTTGACGCTTCCAGGGGGAACCATCTGAAAAAAACCACAGTCGGAACCTTGTCCCGCCAACTCGCTTAATGCACCGAAATATACGTTGGCAACCCTGAACTACAGCGAGGAGGCCCTGTGACTTTCAGCATCCCCAATGCAGCAACCCACAAGCGCAAACGATTGCGCCAGACCCTGACCACCACCACGGCACTGTTATCGCTGGTGGCGGCTTCTCAACTCTGGGCGTTCAGCCTGGATGACGTGGCCGACAAGGCCAAAGCCCTGGCGACGCAGAAGTACGTGGTACCCAAAAGCAATCTGCCCAGCGAGTTCAGCGAGATGAAGTTCGCGGACTATCAGCAGATCCGCTTCCGCCCCGAGAAGGCGGAGTGGCAAGACCTGCAAACGCCGTTCAAGTTGTCGTTCTATCACCAGGGCATGCATTTCAATACGCCGGTGAAGATCAACGAAGTCACCGCCACCACCGTCAGCGAAATCAAGTACGACCCCAGCCGCTTCGATTTCGGCGATTTGAAGTTTGATGCAAAAGCCACTGAGCAATTGGGCTATGCCGGCTTTCGTGTGCTGTACCCGATCAATAAGGCGGACAAGCAGGACGAGATCATGACCCTGCTTGGCGCCAGCTATTTTCGTGTAGTGGGCAAGGGCCAGACCTATGGCCTGTCCGCGCGCGGCATGGCGATTGATACGGCGCTGCCCTCCGGTGAAGAGTTTCCCCATTTCAGTGAGTTCTGGATCGAGCGGCCCAAGCCCGGTGAGAAGCAGTTGGTGATTTATGCCCTGCTGGATTCGCCGCGGGCCACGGGCGCTTATCGTCTGGTGCTACGCCCCGGAACCGACTCGGTGGTGGATGTAAAAACCCGTATGTACCTGCGCGAGAACGTGACTCAGCTTGGCGTGGCGCCGCTGACCAGCATGTTTTTGTTCGGCGCTAACCAGCCGGCGAAAAACCTTAACTACCGCCGTGAGCTGCATGACTCCAGCGGTTTGTCGATTCATGCCGGCAATGGCGAGTGGATTTGGCGGCCGCTGAATAATCCTAAGCATTTGGGGGTCAGCAGCTTTGCGGTGGAGAACCCGAAAGGTTTTGGCCTGCTGCAACGCGGCCGCGATTTCTCCCATTACGAAGACCTTGATGACCGCTACGACAAGCGCCCCAGCGCGTGGATCGAGCCACAGGGTGATTGGGGCAAGGGCACGGTTAATCTGGTGGAGATCCCTACCGCCGATGAGACCAACGACAACATCGTCGCCTTCTGGAAGCCGGCGTCGTTACCCGAAGCCGGTCAGCCCATCGACTTTAGTTACCGCCTGCACTGGAGCGCTGACGAAGCGTCGCTCGGTTCGCAAGAGCTGGCTTCGGTCAAACAAACCCTGCGCTCCACCGGCGATGTAAAGCAGTCCAACCTGATCCGCGAGCCCGACGGCAGCATTGCCTACCTGGTGGACTTTGCAGGCCCAGCGCTAAAAGCGCTGTTGGAAGATGCCCCGGTGCGCAGCGAAATCAGCCTGGATGACAATGCCAAGCTGCTGGAAAACAACGTGCGCTATAACCCAGAGACCCAGGGCTGGCGCCTGACCTTACGCTTCAAAGTGAAAGACCCGAGCAAGCCGGTAGAAATGCGCGCGGCATTGGTTAAAGACCTGCCCGTGGAAGCGCCGGCCGCGTTGGATGAAGAGCAGCCGAAAGCGGCCAAGCCCGCTCCTGCCCCTAAGCCGGCACCCGCGCCCGCAACTGCTTCCACCACACCGGCTGCCCCCGTGGATGTTAGTGCCGCGGCCGCCGCCGACGTGCCCGCCCCGCCGGCGCCTCCCGTTCAGGTGCTGACCGAGACCTGGAGCTACCAGTTGCCCGCCGATGAATAAGCCAGCCCCCATCACCGTGCGCGAGTACTTGGCCCATTTGCCACTGAGCGAGGAGCAGCGCGCGGAGCTTAGCGGCAGCCGCTCGTTGCTGGAGGTGCACCGGCGCTTGGCGGCGCAGCCGGTGGTGGATAACCAGGGCGCGGTGCAGGCCTCGGTAGCGCAGCGCCTGACCTTGCTCAGCACCGATGCACAGATGCTCGACAGCGATGGCGAAGGCCGCGTGCGTTTAAAAGCCACGCCGCCGATCCGCCGCACACGGGTGTTGCCCGAGCCGTGGCGGACCAACGTGTTGGTGCGTATGTGGCGCACCTTGCGCGGCCAGGAAAATGTGCCAGCGCCGGCCAAGCGCGATCTGCCGTCGGCGCACTGGCGGCATGTCGGCTCCATTCGCCGCTACATTCTGCTGACGCTGATGCTTGGGCAAACGCTGGTGGCCGGCTGGTATATGAAAGGCATCATGCCCTATCAGGGCTGGGCGTTTTTCGAGTGGAACGAGGTGCGCCAGCAAACCCTGCTGCAAACCGCCACGCAGGTGCTGCCGTATTTTCTGCAGGGCAGTATTTTGCTGCTGTTTGGCATTTTGTTTTGTTGGGTGTCGGCGGGTTTTTGGACGGCCTTGATGGGCTTTCTTGAACTGCTTACCGGGCGCGATAAATACCGCATCTCGGGGGCCAGTGCCGGCAATGAACCGATTGCCGCTGAGGCGCGCACCGCCATCGTTATGCCAATCTGCAACGAAGACGTGGCGCGGGTGTTTGCCGGCTTGCGGGCGACCTATGAGTCGGTGGAACGCACCGGCGAGCTGGCGCATTTTGATTTCTTTGTGCTTAGCGACAGCAATGACGCCGATATCGCCGTGGCCGAGCAGCAGGCCTGGCTCGACCTGTGTCGCGAAACCAAGGGCTTTGGGCGGATTTTCTATCGCCGCCGCCGGCGCCGGGTTAAACGCAAAAGCGGCAACCTCGATGATTTCTGCCGCCGCTGGGGCAGTGACTACCGCTATATGGTGGTGCTGGATGCCGACAGTGTAATGAGCGGCGAGTGCCTGGCCAGCCTGGTGCGGTTGATGGAAGCCACACCGGACGCCGGCATCATTCAAACCGCACCGCGTGCTTCGGGCATGAACAGCTTGTATGCGCGCATCCAGCAGTTCTCCACCCGCGTGTACGGACCGCTGTTTACCGCCGGCCTGCACTTCTGGCAGTTGGGTGAATCGCACTATTGGGGCCATAACGCGATCATCCGCATGCAGCCGTTTATCGAGCACTGCGCGCTGGCGCCATTGCCGGGCAAAGGCGCATTTGCCGGGGCGATTCTGTCCCATGACTTTGTTGAAGCGGCGTTGATGCGCCGTGCCGGTTGGGGCGTGTGGATCGCCTATGACTTGCCCGGCAGTTATGAAGAGCTGCCGCCCAATCTATTGGATGAGCTCAAACGTGACCGCCGCTGGTGCCACGGCAACCTGATGAACTTCCGCTTGTTTATGGTCAAGGGCATGCACCCGGTGCACCGCGCGGTGTTTTTGACCGGGGTGATGTCGTATCTGTCGGCACCGCTGTGGTTCTTCTTTTTGCTGTTATCCACAGCCTTGTTGGCGACCAATACGTTGATGGAGCCGCAGTACTTTATGGAACCGCGCCAGCTCTATCCGCTGTGGCCGCAATGGCATCCGGAAAAAGCCATCGCGCTATTTTCCACCACCGTGGTGCTGCTGTTTTTGCCCAAGCTGCTCAGCGTGGTGCTGATTTGGGCCAAGGGCGCCACCGGCTTTGGCGGCCGGCTGAAGGTGACCGCCTCGATGCTGCTGGAGATGCTGTTTTCCATTCTGCTGGCGCCGGTGCGCATGTTGTTTCATACCCACTTTGTGCTGGCGGCCTTTCTCGGTTGGGAAGCGGTGTGGCATTCGCCGAGTCGTGACGATGGCTCCACCACCTGGCGCGAAGCGGCTGTGCGCCATGGTCCGCAGACGATTTTGGGCGTGTTGTGGACGGCGCTGGTGGCCTGGCTGAACCCGAGCTTTTTGTGGTGGCTGGCGCCGATTGTGGGCTCGCTGATGTTGTCGATTCCGCTGTCGGTATTGTCCAGCCGCGTGAGCCTCGGTTTGAAAGCCAAAGACGAGCAACTGTTCCTGATTCCCGAGGAATACCAGCCGCCGCGTGAGCTGCTCGCCACCGACGAGTACACCCACGAAAACACCTGGCACGCGTTGCATAACGGCTTTGTGCATGCCGTGGTCGACCCCAAACAAAACGCCCTCGCCTACGCCCTGGGCACGGCGCGCCATCGTCAGGCCGAGCCCTTGGAATGGCAGCGTAACGAGCAGGTGCGCCATGCCTTGAAAGTCGGGCCAACGCAGCTGGATGGCAAAGCGCGCATGGCACTGCTGAGTGACCCCGTGGCCATGGCCAGATTGCATGCGGCGGTGTGGGACGACGAGCCGGGGGAATGGATAGAGAGTTGGCGCGAGACCATCGCCAAAGACCCGCATGCACCGTTGCTGCCGCTGCCAGCGGTGGTGGGAAATGTGGTGACTGCTTAAGCGCAAAACCCTCTCCCCAACCCTCTCCCGCAAGCGGGCAGAGGGGGCTGATTGGTGATTTGCTGAAGCCCCCGATTAGGCTCCCCTCACCCGCTTGCGGGCAGAGAAGGCGTATCGGTGATTTGCCGGAGATCGCGGTTAGGCTCCCCACGCACGCTTGCGGGCAGAGAAGGCTTATCGATGACTTGCCGGAGAGCGCGGTTAGGCTCCCCTCGCCCGCTTGCGGGAGAGGGGCTGGGGGAGAGGGCTGCGGTTGGCGCCAGTCAAACCAACGCCGACAACCGCACATCCGCGCCCAACACCCGCTGCAACTGCCCATTGGCGGTAAACACCGGCACCGACACGGTAAAGCAGAACGCATCGGTGGCGGAGGAGCGGTACACCGGGGTGATATGGCTGGCGAGCTGCTCCGCTACCGCCCTAAACCAGGGCCGCTGTGCCCAATTACGGCCCTTGCAGCTGACGCCTTTGTCGCCGCAACCCAAGCCCTCGGCAAAGACGTTTTCGCTGAGCTGCGTGCCATCACTCCCCACCAGATAAAACAATTCAAAGCGCGGATCACGCTGCAAGGTCTCACGCAGAAACGCCTCCGCGCGGCCGACGTCGCCATGCAGCGCCGCTTCCATGGCAATGCGCTCAACCGCGGCCTGCACTTCTTTATGCATACGCATACGAAAGCCACCCAAGCCTTCAAGCAAGCGGTCACCGCTAGTGCGTACGGCCTGGCTATGGGTGAGCACCTGGCCGGCCTTGCTCAGTAGCTCAGCCGCCACCCCGGCGATGTTTTGCACATCACCGTTGATGGCATGTACGGCCAGGCCAATCTGTTCAGTGCCGGCGGCGATATGGCCGACACGCTGGTCGAGTTGGTCCATGGCCGCACGGGTATTGCGTAGGTCTTCGCCCATGCGCGTCATGCCCTCGCGGCCATCCGCCACGGCGCTGTGCATATTCTGGCCAGCGCTGCCGAGCTGGGCCATGCCGTCGCGAAAGCGCTCAATAATCTGGCTGACTTTGCCGGTGGCTTCAGTGGTGTGCCCGGCCAAGCGCCGCACTTCATCGGCGACCACGGCAAAACCGCGACCATGCTCGCCAGCGCGGGCCGCTTCGATGGCTGCGTTAAGGGCAAGCAGATTGGTTTGCTGGGAAATGCTGGCGATCACGCCGAGCACTTGGGTCACCTCTTCCAGTTGCCCCACCAGTTGACCGATCACGCCTTCAAGTTGGCTTTCGCTGGCGTCGATGGCGTCCACCTGGCGCAGCACGTCGTCGCCGGTCTGCTGGCAGCTACGCAAGGTGCCGGACACCTCAGCCGCCAGCTTGGCCACCTGCGCCGCGCCCGGCACCAGCTCGCTGTCGAGGGTGGTGCTGACTTCTTCGCTGGCGCTGGCGATCAGCTCCGAGGCCTGCGCCAGACGCTGCCCGCTGGCTTCGGTTGCACTGGCGATACGCGCCAGCTCCGGGGCGTGGGCGGCGATATCCACCGAGGCCGCCAAGCTCTCGCCCAGGCGCTGATGGAGCGCGCGGGTGAAGCTGTTGAGGCGGGTGTTGATCGGCTGCAGGTCGGACAGTTGACTGGTCAGGTCAAGGTTATCCACCAGCAAGCTCAAGGCGCCGTCGTCTTCCGCGCGACGGGCTTTGGTGCGCATTAGCAACATAGTTGTGTTCTCCCTGTTAGGCACAGGGTCGTGCAAGCACAGTGCCATCACACACCCTCACATCGGCGCCAGACTTATCGGCGCGCCAGCGTAACCGGGCTTATGCACGTGCCCGGTTTAGAGGCCTGGCCCAGCGAATAGGCCAGTTTTGGTGCGTGAGGTTTTAGCCTGGCTGACGCTCGAGCAGGCGCAGGGCGACATAGGCCAATAGCGCCGACGCGCTTTCATAGCCGAGGGCATAAACGTTAAAGCTCTGCCCGACGGTGCCTTCCAGGTACAAACCAGCAATTCTGCCCAGAGCCAGGGCGGCAAACAGCAGGGTCATCAAGCTAAGGGCTGGGCGTAGAAAGCTCGGACGCAACGCCGAGGACAGCAGAAACACCGCAATGCCCAGTTGCAGCGCGCCGTAGTAGGCCCGCACGTCGACTACAGCCGCGCTTTGCAGCAGCACCATGCCCGTGAGGTTGGCCATCTGTTGCGGGTAAATAAAATAGGCCACGCCAAAACCACCCAGCACCAGCGCTTGCAGCAGCAGAAAAATTTGGGCAACGCGCATCGGAACACTCCAACAAAGGGGAAGGCAGCAGAATAGGCTGCTAAGACATATCCGCAAACAGCAACCGCCTTCAGCCAACACCTGCCAGTGTCTATGCTTGCCGCACTGAAACCTATGGAGCCACGTTCATGCGCCGCCTCGCCCTTCTGCCGCTTCTCTTCGCCAGCACCTTGCAAGCGGCTGAGCCGATTGCCATCGACGTCTACCGCGACCCCAACTGCGGTTGCTGCAAAGCCTGGATCAGCCACCTGCAAAACAATGGCTTCAAGGTGACCGACCATGTGGAAAACAACATGAGCGCGGTAAAAACCCGCTTGGGCGTGCCACACAGCCTGGGCAGCTGCCATACCGGGGTTATCGACGGCAAATTTGTTGAAGGCCATGTACCCGCAGCCGATGTGCTGAAACTGCGCCAGCGCGCCGACTTGATGGGTGCCGCAGTGCCCGGAATGCCGATGGGCTCACCAGGAATGGAACAAGGCGGCCGCGCCGATGCCTATGATGTGATCGGTGTGCAAAGCAATGGCGCCGAACAGGTCCTGACGCGGTACGCCGCCCAATGAATAACTAGGTTAAGGAGAACACCGCCATGCTCTGGAAAAAAGGCCGACGCAGCGACAACGTAGTGGACGCCCGTGACAGTGGCGGTGGCGGTGGTATGCGCATGGGCGGCAAGGGCCTGAGCCTGGGCGCCGTAGTAATTGTGGTGGTGTTCGGTCTGATCACCGGCCAAGACCCGATGCAGATCCTCGGCCAGTTGGCCAACCAGGCCGGGGTTTCCACCGCCCCTACCCAGCAACAAGGCCATGCGCCATCGGCCAATGATGAGCAGGCCGAGTTTGTGCGCGCCGTGCTCGGCGATACCGAAGACACCTGGGGCGCGATTTTCCAGCAGGCTGGCAAACAGTACGAACAACCCAAGCTGGTGCTGTTTCGCGGCGGGGTGAATTCCGCCTGCGGCTTTGCCTCGTCAGCCACAGGCCCGTTCTATTGCCCGGCCGATCACCAGGTGTACCTGGACTTGGATTTCTTCAAGGAAATGGCCCAGCGCTTTTCCGCAGCCGGTGATTTTGCCCAGGCCTATGTAATTGCCCATGAAGTTGGCCACCATGTACAGACGCTGCTCGGTGTTTCCGCCAAGGTCGACAATGCACGGCGCGGCGGGGCGAAGATGGAAGGCGCCAATGGCTTGCTGGTGCGCCAGGAGTTGCAGGCTGACTGCCTAGCCGGCGTGTGGGCTTTCCATGCGCAACAACGCTTGAACTGGCTGGAGCCTGGCGACCTGGAAGAGGCGCTGAACGCCGCCAACGCCATTGGCGATGATCGCCTGCAGAAACAATCGCGGGGCCAGGTGGTGCCGGACTCCTTTACCCACGGCACCTCGCAGCAGCGCGTGCGCTGGTTCAAGACGGGCTATGAAAGCGGCAAGGTGGCGGGCTGCGATACCTTTAAGGCCAGCAGCCTGTAATCGCGCTTTCGTGAACGGCCCAGCGGCAGGCTGGGCCAATGCTCGCTACTATCCGCGCTCTTTTTCTCGCTCGCGGATAGTCAACGATGAAACTCGCCCTGCTCCCGGCCGCACTGCTCCTGTGCTGCGCCTTTGCCCATGCCGAAGGGGGTGCCGAGCCAACGGCCACAGAGGTGCCCAAGGAAGTGGTCACCCAGGTGGCCCACTTGGTCGCCTTGCTACGCGACAGTTTCGCCACCGGCTATCCCGAAGCCACCCAAGCGCAAACCCTCGAAGTGGCCCCACACACCTGGCGAACCCTGGTGACCTTTACCGTTGAAGGCTTCGACATGGGCAACACCTTTAACCAGTACCTGGCGGTGTTCGAGCCCGACGCCAACGAAGAAGGTGACGCGCATTACCGCCTGATCGATGTGATGCAGATCGGCGGCGATAACTTCCGTGCCATCGACACGCTCCAGGCCACCTCAAGCCGCGACGAAAAGAGCGGTGCCATCACGTTTAACATCCCGGCCATGGCCAATATGCAGGACGACTCCCCCAACTTCCCCAGTCAGCCCGTGGTGATTACCCTGACCCTGGCGCACGACCGTTTAGCCGAAGTAAAACCCTAAGGCATCGCCGCCGCGAAACGCCGCTAGCAAGCGCAACGAAAGCGACTACTATGCCTAATCGTTGCCGTAGTCCGGGGTAGAAAAGTCATGCGTCTTGCCGAGTTTATTGTCGCTTCTGTCGAGCGCATCGTGGATGAATGGGAGGCCTTCGCCATGACCATTCGCCCGGCGGCCGACAGCATGAACCGCGTCGAACTGCGCGACCATGCCAGCGCCATCCTGCTGGCCGCTGCCCGCGATATGACCAGTGCACAAACGCCCATGGAGCGCGCTGCCAAAGCCATGGGCGAGGGCCCGGATAAAACCCCAAGCCTTGATGTCGCTGCCGCCAGCCATGGCGAGTTGCGCCACCAAGTGGGTTTTGACCTGGTGCAGATGACCTCCGAGTTTCGTCACCTGCGCGCCAGCGTCATTCGCCTGTGGACTGACACCCTGGTGCAGATGGAACTGGTGCACATACACGACCTGATCCGCTTCAACGAAGCGATTGACGAAGCACTGGCCGAGTCCACGGCGGCCTATGCCGAACAGGTCAACCATTCGCGCGATATCTTCCTGGCCATTCTCGGCCACGACCTGCGCGCGCCGTTGCAGGCGGTGAGCATGTCCAGCGAAATGCTCGCCAGCAAAGCCGGCCTCGACGAAAAAGCGCGCAGCCATGTGCAACGCATCCGCAACAGCACCCGGCACATGGGCGCAATGGTTAACGACCTGCTGGAATTCGTGCGCAGTCGCCTGGGGCAGAGTCTGCCGATTGTGCGCAGCCCACTCAGTATGAGCGTGCTGGCCCAAGCCGCCATCGACGAAGCCAGCGCCGGGCAGCCGCTAAGCGACCTGCGCTTTGAAAAAGACGGCGAGACCGATGGCGAATGGGACCAGGGCCGTATTGAACAACTGCTGCAAAACCTGATTGGCAACGCCCTGCAACACGGCGCCAGCAACCTACCCATCACCTTGCGCCTGCACGGCGAGCCCGACAGCGTGACCCTGACCCTGCACAACTACGGCGAGCCAATTGCCGAAAGCGCCATCTCCACCCTGTTCTTCCCCCTGGTACGCAGCACCAGCGACCGCGTCGGCGAAACCAGCCTGGGCTTGGGGTTATTTATCGTCAACGAAGTAGTGCTTGCCCATGGCGGCACCGTGCAAGTGACCTCAAACGAAGCCGATGGCACCACGTTTACGGTGATGTTGCCCAAGCACTGATCGCTGCTTTTGGGCTGTTGGGCTTCGCTGTGCTCAACCCAACCTACGGTCTACATCTCGTAGGTTGGGTTGAGCGCAGCGAAGCCCAACGTAACAACCAAACACCACCCCGTCCCGGTTAACCCGCCCAATCCACAGGCAACAATCCCTGCCGTATATACCGGTGAATCGACGAGTACGGCCAATCGCTAGCCCGGCGAACGTGAGCATGTTTTACCGGGTTGATGTGGATGTAATCGATATGTCGCTGCAGGTCGTCTTCGTCGCGAATGCAATGCTCCCAATACCTTCGCTGCCAAACCCCACGCTCGCGTTTAAGCCGGCGCGATAGCGATATCGGTTCGAGGGGCGCGAGTTGCCTGGAGAAGGCCGACTTGATCAACGCCCATCGCTCTGCATACGTGTGATCGCCCTCAGGCATTTGCCAAAGGCTATGCAGGTGATCCGGCAATACCACCATTGCCAAGATCTCGAAGGGGTGACGCTCACGGACCCGCGCGAAGCAGGTGGATGTGGTCAGTTAGCAATCGTTGTGAACGATCTTGCAGGGCGAGGGTAAAGAAATAGGTACCGCCAGGCGTCCAGGCTCGTCGATAGCGCATATTCACCGTCCGTAGTGAATGGAGATAGCGCGAGTTTACGAGTGGACGGGGTTGTCGGCAGACCTGCGTAGCGTGGGATATGTCGGAACGGACGGAGTGAATGGCGGAAAACGTTGTTGGGGCCGTTGGGCTTCGCTGTGCTCAACCCAACCTACATTCGACCGTAGGTTGGGTTGAGCACAGCGAAGCCCAACGTCACCCGCCCCACCAGCGAGGCGACTGTGTGCGGTTCGCGCCTGTATTGCTCGGCGAGCATGTAGTTGAGCTCCCCCGGCGGCAGCGGGGTGATGACCCAGAGGCAGGCCAGTTGCCGCCCTCGCCCTCCGCGCACAACCCCTACTGGCGACTTAGTAGCGTCTAGCCAGCGGGTCTGCGCCGAATTAGTGGCCAATTCGACAGCCTGTCCATTTTTCCGCCTGAATCGACGAATGGCGGCCTATCAGAAACTCAGGGGGTTAAGCTCGGACCGCTCTAGCCAGGGCTTCTGCCTGGCTTTTCTATAATAAAAGTCTCTGATTGATCGTGTGAAAACGTAGCGAGCGAAGGCAAGGCAAGGCGAAAACAAGGGAAAAAGCGGAGTTGGCTGTAGCCAATGAGCATTTTGAGCTTGTTTTCAACGCAGCATGGCCGAGCGCAGTAGTTTTCACGCGATCTGATGCAAAACGGCCGAGCGCCCCTGCCTGCGTGCACGCCACTCCTCAATATCTGGAGTGAAAAGTGAAAAACAAACTGAAAGCCAGTCTGCTGGCTCTGACGTTCTTTGTCTGCGCCGACGCCCATGCGCAGGTACTGCAACGCGAGCTGGGCGATTACGACCTGCAACTGGGCACCACGCCCACCCGCAGCATGGCCCAAGGCCTGGTGCAGCCGTCGCAAAGCGGTAAATTTCAAGGTGGCCTCGACCTTACCCACGACAGCGGCTGGTACTTGGGCCAGTGGTCACCGAGCATGGGCATTGCCCGCGACAGCCGCTTGGAACTGGATTCCTACAGCGGCTTTAAACGTCCCTTCAATGACCGCTTCGGTTACGAGCTGGGCCTGATCCGCTATAGCCACCCAGGCTTTAGCGCCGACGACAGCAACGAGTACTACGCCGGCATGACCCTGCTCGACAGCCGTTTCGGCGCCGCTTTCAGCCAGACACCCGGACGCGCCGACAGCACCTTGCTGATGGACCTGGCCCTGCAGCCGTTTGCACTGAATGTGTCGATGAAATACGCCAACCACGCGCTGGACGATGCCGTGGGTTATGGCGATGGTGGGCAAGTGCGGATGTTTAACGACTGGTCGTTGAACCTGTCGCGCCCTTGGGCCGGTGTCGACCTCAACCTCTCCTACAGCGGCTCCAGCCTGAGTGGGCCGCAATGCGTGGCCTATTCCGGGCACAACGGCTATTGCGAGGACTTTGTGCAGCTCAAGGCTGAGCGCTCGTTTTTCTAACGGGGCGAACGACTCGCTAATGTTATTCGCCTAGAAAGCGCCCCAACTGGCTCTTTAACTGCTGATTTTCGCGACGCATCTGGTCCAAATCGTCGAGCAGTTGTAGCGCCAGGGCGATGCCGGACCATTCCATTTCCAGCTCACGCTGCAAACGCGCGGCGCGTCGGCAGGTGATCAGTGCGTGTTGGTCAAACAGCCAGGTGTCGGGGCCGCGGCCGGTGGGGTCGATAATGCCGTGCTCGACGATTTCGATCACCAGCGTCGCGGGGATCGCCACGGTCTGACAAAGCTCTTGCATGCCTAATGGGACGCTCATCGCTATTTGCTCCATTCGCTGCGGGGGTCGAAGTCGACCTTCTGCGGAGTTTGCGCGCATCGTCGTCAGTGGTTTTTGGCATCACGACCTTAAGCTGGGCATACAGGTCGCCACGCTCACCCGCCTTGTTGCTCAGGCCACGGCCTTTGATGCGCAGGCGCTGGCCGGCTTGGCTGTTGGCCGGAATGGTCAGGGTGATGCGGCCGTTCAAGGTTGGCGCCTCGACCTTGGTGCCCAGCGCCGCTTCCCAGGGCGCCAGCGGCACGGTCAGCACCAGGTCGCTGCCCTGTATATCGAAGAGCGGATGCGGCACCAGACGGATATTCAAGTACAGATCGCCGGCCTGGCCGCCGGCCATACCGGCGCCCCCCTGGCCTTTAAGGCGAATGCGCTCACCATCGGCTACACCGACCGGGATCTTCACATTGAGGCTTTTGCTTTGCCCAGGCTGGCCCATGGCGCCGGGTAACTGGAAAGAAATTTTCTTCGCTTCACCGGTCAGGGTTTCTTCCAGAAACACCGGCAGCTCCATTTCCACATCCTGACCTTTACGCGCCCGGTTGCGTGCCTCTTCGGCGCCGCCGTCACGGCGGAAGATCGATTCGAAGAAGTCCGAATAGTCGCCGCCATAGGCATCCGTAAACGCCCCAGCGCCCGGCTGACGGCCACGCGGGTGTTCAAACGGCCGGCCGTGTTGGCCGTACTTGCGCAGGTCGTCGAACTCGGCGCGTTTCTCGGCATCCTTGAGCACTTCGTAGGCCTCGGCCACTTCTTTGAAGTGCACCTCGGCGTCTTTTTCTTTGCTGACATCCGGGTGGTATTTGCGCGCCAACTTGCGGTATGCGGCTTTGATCGCCTTGTCGTCGGCGGTCGGCTCCACACCGAGAATCTTGTAGTAGTCCTTGAAATCCATTCGAGCATTCCTCAACGGCAAAACACCCAGCCGGCACAGTGATGCGAACAGGTGGTGAGAGTTAGTTAAACGGGATCAGCGCAGTTGGCTGTCTTTGCTGCCACGGCGGTTATAGCCGCTGTTCGCGGATTGAGCTTTGTCGTGCTCGGCCTGGCAAGCCACGCACAAGCGCACACCGGGAATGGCCTGGCGCCGCGCCTCGGGAATAGCAGCGTCGCATTCTTCGCAGTGTTTCAGGCTTTCGCCCTTGGGCAGCTGGCTGCGGGCGCGCTGGATGGCGTCCTCAATGCTGCTATCGATCTGCTCTTGTACTGCTCCGTCACTTGCCCAACCGCCGGCCATGATCTGTCTCCCGCAGAATGTTGCGATAAACACAGATATGGGCGCGCGGGCGCTGTTTTACAAGCGCGAGCAAGCGAGAGCGGTATGAACGGTCGGGTTTATTCCTTCACTTCCATAAACTCTTCGGCCCACACCAGGTAGTCCTCGGGCTGGGTGTACTTGTGCGACAGGGCCGAAGCACTGAGGTCGCTGGCAACAATCTGGCGTTGCTCGCGCAGGCAATCGTAGGTGGCTTTGATCGCCGCGAAGTAAGCAGCATGGCCGTCGACCACGATGCGTACACCCAGGCTGGCCAAGCGCGCATCGTCGACCAGCGATGGGTTGGCGTAGGTCACCAGCATGATGGGCACGGTGAGGTGCTCAGCAATTTTTTCCAAATGCTCGAAGTCGCTGATACCGACCATGCAGATGCCATCGGCGCCAGCACGTTGATAAGCCTGGGTGCGGCTGATCACTTCATCGACCGACAACACACCGGCATTGGTGCGGGCAATGATTGCAAGCTCGGCATCCACGCGCGCTTCCAGTGCTGCGCGAATTTTGCCGACACCCTCTTCCACCGCAATCAGGTCGGTGGACTTACGGCCGAATTGCGCCGGCAGCAAGGTGTCTTCCAGGGTCAGGGCGGCGACGCCAGCGCGCTCCAGCTCCATGACCGTGCGCATCACGTTGAGCGCGTTGCCATAGCCGTGGTCGGCGTCGGCAATTACCGGCAAGTTGGCGACGCGGCCGATGCGGGTGGCCTGCTCGACGAACTCGCTGAGGGTGATCAGGGCGAAGTCTGGCGCCGCCAGCACCTGCAGGGAGGCGACTGAGCCGCCGAGGATGCCCACTTCAAAACCCAAGTCGCCAGCAATGCGCGCGGACATGGGGTCGAAGACGGAAGCGGTGTGATAGCACGCATTGGACGCGAGCAAAGCGCGGAAGGCACCGCGTAGCTCGTGGTGGGAG
>LNAP01000561.1_pt1 | contig 41052 bp, 43 predicted proteins | sample 602601 | NCBI WGS metagenome assembly LNAP01 (sample SAMN02440304, study PRJNA202911) | soil metagenome | biome: Subtropical and temperate rainforests or woodlands; isolation source: soil samples (1 kg each in a 20% v/v slurry with milli Q water) were... ...
ATGTTCAATGAGTTCCATTTTTCAGATTTCCGTTAGTTGCCGAGAAAACTGGGCCACAAGGGGAAGATCAAACCCAGACCCTTGATGAATGCCCCCCAGACGAACAGGACGATGAATATCCCATTGATCGCAGCGACCTTCCAGTTGAAGATGTGGCTTGCCATGCTGCTGAGAAACACCAGCAGGAAAACCGAGATATAGACACCCAGAAAATCCAGCACGCTGCCGCACAGCGCGACCGAACCGATCACGACGAAAACGATTTTCCAGTCGAATTTTTCGACTTCGGTTTCTTCTGCCTTTTTTGACATTGAACCGAGCATGACGGCCATGCCCAGCACGGCAAGGCATACGCCCAGCCAGAATGGAAAATACCCGGGGCCCATGCGGGCAGCGGTGCCCATCGAGTAGTCAGTCGCCATGACTGCAAATCCCACGCCCAGCGCGATGAACATGATTCCGGACCAGAAGTCCTCTTTGTTTTGAAGCCGCATAGGGATGAAATCTCCTGCTTGGTCGGGATAAGAAACGCCCGGAACATTCGACCGGGCAAATAGACAACACTACTCAGCAATACAGGAAAGCAAGAACATAGTGAGTGGGGAATGGTAATAGCGTCACTCACCGAAAAAAAATTCTGGTTTCCCCTTGGTTTCCCAGGGTTTTCCCGTTAAACACCCATTGCCTATTACAAAATCGTTGCAAAACCGTAACCTCGCGGCGGTTAACTGAAAGCAAAATGAAAGCAATTCCAAAGGATAATGAAAGAGTCTGGCCAGTGCAAAGGATTTCCATCGTGCCGCGAAATGCAAAGCGATGTATACGCCCGCAGGAATTCCGGTGTAAGCAGCAAAAAAAGCCCTGACGGGCTTTTGATTTCCAGGCGATCTGTTTCTCTCTACGGAGGACTACGCCAGCATCCCTGAGCGACTGCGCCGCCCCTCGATGGGTGGTATTTCGCGCGGCGGCAACTCGATCCCGCGATCCGGCTCGACCGGTGGAATATCGTTCGGATTTCCAGGGGGTGGGACATCGTCAGGTCGCGGCGGTTCGGTCTCGGGGGGACGATCCGGCGGAATTGATGGTGGCATATCAGGCCGTTCATTGGGCACATGCGCCTTCATACCCTCAATATGATCAATATGCATCGTTGACTCCTCTTAGTGCGTCAATAACAAGTTTGCAGGTCTCCCAGCATATGTCGTGCCGGGGGCGATGACGTGGCAGGCATCCGGTTTGCTGCCCAGAACAGGTATTCAACGGATATGAGACTCCATCACCACACTCGAGACCACGAGGAAACAAATGTCAGAACTACCTGAAACCCCTGAGGACCCATCCGCGCCGTCCACAAATCAGCAGAAGGAAGGTGAACGCAGAACGTTGGGCAATCATCCCGCCGACCCTAATGCGTGGCCAAACAAAGTGAATATTCCACCCGGAATAAAGCCCGAAGAGGCGATTGATCCGGGGAATGCAATCCCGGGATCCGCGCCTGTGGATAACCGCTCGGGAAAACAAGAAAAACACAACTAGAACATTCCCTGCCGCTGGGAAAGGCTAGCCGCAACTCGGCGTGCGGCAAATGTATGTTGGAAACAGCAAGCAGGTAACCGTGGACGACGCGGAAGTCGACTATCATGCTGAATTGTCTATTGGTAAGAGCCCGCCGAAACGACGCCCACCAACGCACTCTTGCGAATATCGGTGACCAATGCTGATGCTGCTTGTACAAGACAACATATACATAGATGAACGCGATATCGAGCTCACCATGATTCGCGCACAAGGGTCTGGCGGACAGAATGTCAACAAGGTCTCGAGCGCGGTCCATTTGCGCTTCGATATTGACCGATCTTCCCTGCCAGATGAAAGCAAGATGAGATTGCGCGCCCTCTCCGATCGCCGCCTGTCCAAGGAGGGGGTGATCATTATCAAGGCACAGTCATTTCGCAGTCAGGAAAAAAATCGTGCCGATGCCATCGAACGTTTATTGTCCCTGATACGCGGTGCTCTGCACGAAGATGCAGCGCGTAAACCTACCCGACCGACGAGGTCATCACAACGCCGACGCATCCAGCGCAAGACCTTGCATGGCGAGGTCAAACGCATGCGCGCCAAAATCAACGATTTTCACTGAGGCCAGCCATGCGCCCCTTAACAGATGACGAAGCCATCTTCGACGCCACCAGGCACTGGCTACTGCAGGCCGTCATCGGGTTGAACCTTTGTCCCTTCGCGAAAAATGTTTATGTCAAGAACTTGATCCGTTACGTAATCATCCGGGCTTGCGAAGAACCGGTCATACTGGCGGACATTGAGACTGAAATTCGTCATCTTTCTGCCACTGATTCAACAGAACTCGATACGACTTTGCTGATTTTGCCAGATGGCTTCCACGATTTTGACGACTTCAACGGTTTCTTGCCGCGCGCCGAACGGCTGCTGAAACGCACGAAGATGACTGGCGTGCTGCAAATCGCCAGTTTCCATCCAGAATATCGCTTTGCCGACAGCCGACCCGACGATATCGAAAACTATAGCAATCGCGCCCCCTATCCCATCTTGCACCTGCTGAGAGAATCGAGCATCGCTACTGGCCTGCTGGCATTTCCCGATGCATCCGTTATCTATGAACGCAACCAGGAGACCCTGCGCAGACTTGGCCTGGAGGGCTGGAACGACCGGATGCGGAACCAGTTCCATCCCTGAAGTGGTAGGTTCGGTTCTTGCTGCCTATCACCTTTTATGTCACACATAGGAATCCCGACATCATGACTACGGCAAGAAATGAGTTGGAAACAGGAACCCAGCTATCGCGCGACACGCTCAATGCCAAGGAACTGCAGAACATCGACGCTTATTGGCGGGCGTCCAATTACCTTTGCGCCGGAATGATCTACCTGCGCGAGAATCCACTGTTAAGAGAGCCATTGCGTCCCCAGCATTTCAAGAATAGACTACTGGGCCACTGGGGTTCGGATCCGGGTCAGACATTCGCATGGGTGCATCTGAACCGGGTCATATGCAAACACGACCTGGAGATGATGTATATTTCTGGGCCTGGGCATGGCGCACCCGCCGTCATTTCGCAGGCTTATCTTGAGGGTGCCTATTCGGAAATCGATCCCGACAAAAGCCAGGATGAACACGGCATGCGCAACCTTTTCCGGGCGTTTTCGTTTCCTGGCCAATGGGGCAGCCATTGTACGCCCGAGGTGCCAGGATCCATCCACGAGGGTGGCGAACTCGGATACAGCCTCTCCCACGCATTCGGCGCCGCATTCGATAATCCCGACCTTATCGTAAACGTGATGGTTGGCGACGGTGAAGCCGAGACGGGGCCCCTGGCTGCCGCGTGGCACTCCAACAAGTTTTTGAATCCGCTGCGGGACGGCGCCGTGCTTCCCATTCTGCACCTGAATGGCTACAAGATTGCCAACCCGACAATTCTGGCGCGCATCGATCCAGAGGAGCTCGAATTTCTTTTCAGGGGCTATGGGTGGACACCCTATGTCGTTGACGGCAGCGACAGCACCGTGATGCACCAGAAAATGGCCGCCGCGCTGGATGCCTGCATCGAGCAGATCCGAAGCATACAAGAGTCGGCACGCAGTACCGGAAACGCCACCCGACCACGGTGGCCGATGATCATTCTACGATCTCCCAAAGGGTGGACGGGACCAGCCGAAGTGGATGGGCACAAGGTCGAGGATTTCTGGCGCTCGCACCAGGTACCAATAAGCGACCCGGCAGGCAATCCAGAGCACCTCGCGCTCGTGGATCAATGGCTGCGCAGCTACCGGCCGGAAGAATTGTTCGATCACAGTGGCAGGTTGATGCCTTACCTGCGCACGCTTTGCCCCCGGCACCAGCGGCGCATGAGCACCAGCCCGCATGCAAATGGCGGGCAGCTCTGCAAGCCGCTCGATCTTCCCGATTTCCGGCAATATGCCGTTGCCATTGACGGGCCGGGTGTCGAGCGTACGTCGCCCACTGGAGCACTGGGTCCAATGCTGCGCGACGTTATGGCGCGCAACATGAGCAGTTTTCGCCTATTCAGTCCTGACGAAAATGCATCGAACCGGCTGCAAGCGGTGTACGAAGCAAGTCCCAAGACATGGCTTGCCACCATCAAGCCCGAAGATGCAGACGGCACACACGTGGCGCCAGATGGCCGTGTGATGGAAATTCTCAGCGAACACACGGTTGAGGGCTGGCTGGAAGGCTATATTCTCACCGGCCGCCATGGCTTGCTCAACACCTACGAAGCCTTCGTGCATGTCATTGATTCGATGTACAACCAGCATGCCAAGTGGCTCGAGAAATCGAAATTGGAGGTGCACTGGAGAGCCCCGGTTCCGTCGCTGAATATTTTGATTTCCTCCGTCGTATGGCGTCAGGACCACAATGGATTCTCCCATCAGGACCCCGGTTTCCTGGATGTCGTCAGCAACAAAAGCGCGGAGATCACTCGTATCTACCTTCCTCCCGATGCCAACTGCCTGCTGAGCGTCACCGACCATTGCTTGCGCAGCCGTGACTACGTGAACGTGATCGTCGCCGACAAGCAACCGCACTTGGTGTACCTGGATATGGACGCTGCCATCGAACACTGCACCAAGGGCATTGGCGTCTGGGATTGGGCCAGCACCGATAACGGAGCCGAGCCCGATGCCGTCATCGCGTGCGCTGGAGACATCCTGACACAGGAAGCACTGGCGGCCGCGGCCATATTGCGAGAAAGACTTCCCGAATTGAAGGTGCGTTTTATCAACGTCGTGGACTTACATAGACTGCAGCACGAGACCGCACATCCCCACGGTTTGTCAGATGCGGAGTTCGATGCATTGTTCACGACGGATAAGCCGGTCATCTTCAATTTCCATGGCTACCCGTGGCTCATACACAAATTCACCTATCGGCGGAGCAACCATACCAATATTCATGTGCACGGATACAAAGAAAAAGGCAACATCGACACCCCCCTGTCACTGGCCATTCAGAACCAGGTGGATCGCTACCACCTCGCCATTGACGTTATCAATCGGGTACCGGGGCTGGAATCACGCGGGCATGCCTTGAAACAATGGCTGATGGAGCAAATTGCCGAAGGCGTCCTCCAGGCTCATTCCGAAGGCGAAGATACTTCCGATATACGCGACTGGAAATGGCCGGGATCGCCCGACTCAGGTTATATACAAAGGGAGCACTGAGAAGCCCCCGGCCGGATAAACCGCCAGTTGCGCCGGTTTGCCGGGTATCAGGCTTACCTCGTGAGTATTAAGCAGCAACTGCTCTGTGATATGTTGAAGCTCCAGCCTGGCGAGCGGCGCACCGGGGCAAACATGTATTCCCTGGCCGTACAATAAATTCTGACCGGCGTTCTGATCCGGTTTGAACTCATCGGGGTCGCCGAAGACGGTCTCGTCCCGGTTGGCGGATGCCCAAATCAGTGAAAGGCGGTCCCCCTTGCGCAGTTCGCGACCGCCCACAGTTACTGGCTTTGTCACAACTCGGCGATTGGCGATAAGCGGTGCGTGGATGCGCAGGATTTCGTCTATCGCAGCAGGCAACAACGAGAGGTTTTCTCGCAACTGCGCCTGCAAGGACGGTTTAAAAGCAAGATGGTGGGCAATGATGCCCACGCAAGACGCCATGGTGCTGAGTTCCCCGACCGTCCAGTTGCGCAAGATGCTGATGATCTCATCGTCAGTAAGAAGCCTGCCAAATACCTTGTCGCTCAGAAGGCTGGTGGTGATGTCGGCGGGCGCCGCGGAGCCGGCTGTCCTTCGAACAGTGAGCATATCCTTGATATAGCCATCAAACTCAAATGCAATGGCCGACATCGCGGTTCTGTCGCGTTGCAGGGTGGCCTGGCTGTTCTTGTGTATCCAGGACCGGAGTGGTTCATGCAATTCTTGCGGCCAGCCGAGGTAGGCGCTCTGCATTTGGAGTGCGAACGTCTGGGCAAAATCCCCCATCAGTTCGACTTCCCCTCGGGGCAGCGTGCAAGCGAGCCGAGCGGCAATATCACGACAAACGGGCGCATAGGTGTCAATATATGCCGGCGTGAAATACGAGTCGACAATACGACGATATTCGGAGTGGATCGGAGGGTCCATGCCATTCGGCACTGACAAATGCGCTGACACTTCACTGCTGAACGTCTCGGGATCATTCAGTATGGCCACCACGTCGGCATGCCGGAATACAGACCAATTAAGAAATTCGCTGTGGGCTACCGGGCATGTGCGCCGCATTTGATCATAACCGGCGATCTGATTGTGGAGTACGGCGTCCGCCCGAGGATCCCAGTCGGCAACCGGGCACTGAGTGATGACTTCTTTCACGTAAGACTACCTTGACTTATTGGCAATGACCTCCGCTACTATATATCTTTTACGCCACGACAAGCGAAATCTTCGCCGTAAACCATGACGCAGGTCAATGATTACTCAAGAAGAGGACTAATCCTGCAGTTTCGTCACTTTTGTGCCCTCTACGCTTAAATTCGCCATCAAGCCAGTGTTAGTCAGTACGATGACGCTTACCGGGTCAGCGGCCGTTCGCAGATCCAGCTGACCATCAGCCCCGACCTTGATAATGGCAACGGACGCATCCACCCCCGCCGTCCAACCATTACTTTGAACAAAGTTATCAAGCGCTTGCCGCGTCATGAATAAGAAGATGATTGCCTTGGACTGCGCACCTATATGCAAACCGGACGATCCCGTTACGGTACTGTAATAGTCCTTGGTTTTTCCGTTCACGCGCAAAGCTCCTTCACCGTACTCGCCGCCGACCACGATACCTGTCGCCAAGACTGATGGGAAAACCAGTACTCCACGGGCTCTGGTGACGAGCTCGTTAGAGCCTTGAACCGTACTATATAGACGATCCAGCGTTGCGTTTACGTTGTCGTCGATCTCTTGTCTACGAGCGGCACCTCTCTTCGGTTTGCTCGACATCGGCGTTGTAGTGCAACCCGACATCAGTAATGCAGTTCCGCCGATCAGCGTTGCGCCCCGGACCAGAAACTCTCTCTTATGCATTTCGCTCTCCTCAGAGTGAGGTACCACCTGCCTGAAGATGGCGCTACGTTAGCAACGCGATCAAAATAATGATGGGAATGGGTATGCCCAGGAAAAACAAAAGCAATGAACGCATATCGGACTCCTTGGTTAAAAAATGATTCTTCAGCCGTCTATCGCATCGCGCCTTCGACCGCCCCAAACTGCAAAGAAACTGGCAAAGAACGCTCCACACAATAAGGCCACGAACGTCCACAATGCCGTGCCCGCTGCCGCCTTGCGCGCCGTATCAGCCGCTTCCTTGGCGGTTGCCTGCGCGCTCTCCAACGTTTGGACGGCTTGCGTATAGACGTCGTCTACGCGCGCCTCCGCCTCTTGCGGACTGAGTTTCGTCCGCTGTGCCACAAGGCTGGCAAGGTAGGATTTATCTTCAGGATCCAAGCTGCCGCTACCCACGTTTTTAACAAGAATGGTCAGCGCCTCGTTATTTCCCTGGTTACCAGTTGCATCGGCAACTGGTTGGTCAGAACGAAAGAGGCTGTCGACGAAGTAGTCCAGCTGACTACTCCCGGGCGCGCTGTCGTCTTGCCCTCCAGCCATCGCCGCGGACCCTCCGGCCACTACGGCCGTCGCTGCGCCGGAGGCAACCGAACCGACCGCTTTGGCACCGCCACTGATCATCCCGCCGATTGCCGAGCCCAGAAACACCGCCGTCACCAGAGTCGCGACTGCCCAGCTGAGCATGCCGTGCGCCGTATCACGAAAATACACTTCGTCGCGATCCGCATCAGCCCATCGGACGCGCAGTCGCCCAGCCAGGTAGCCCCCCATGCCGGAAGCGATGATCTGCGTGAGAGCCAACCAAATCGCGGTCGAGATGCCGATCGTAGTGGCGCTGGCGCCCTCGGGTGACCAGGGTGAGACGGATGACAGACCCAGGCCCATACCCAAAATCACCAGAATTAGGGAAAGCGCTGCGGCCGCTGCCGCACCGGCGAAAATCGCTGGCCACGACGTGGCGGAAGCCTGCGCGGGTGCGACCTGACGGCCGGCCACCCCGTAGGGCAAAGGTTCAGTGTGTTCTCGTTGCATTGTCGACTCCTCGCTACATCATGTTTGCTGGTTTCTTGGCCCGTACAAGTAACGTATAACGCGATCATCGCGTGCGGGCGTGCTGACACAGCAAAGCACGTGCCTGGAATCAGGACACCAACGATCGGCTTACGGTTTTTGATGCCTCCAGCAAGTATCTGCTCGAGACGTACCCCGCCCCTTTCTTCCCTCCCGGGACCTGGCCGGGCTGGCGCGACATTCTATTCATTATTGGCCTGGGGCTATGCAATGGCGCGGCCCAGTTGCTGTTGATTGCGGCCTTTCAGCGCGTCAATGCGTCCACACTCGCGCCGTTCAATTATTTCCAGTTGCTGATGGCGCTCGCCTTCAGCACTTTGTGGTTCAAGCAGGCACCCGATCTCCTGGCACAGGCCGGCATCGTGCTTATCGTGCTTGCCGGAATCTTCCTGGCGACGCGTCGTGATCCCGCTCGGTCAACCCCTCAATAGCCGCGATCGCGCAACACCACGCCGCTCAAGGTCTCGCCAGCCATGTACTGCCTGATTTTTCCGGCGACCTGCTCGATGGTCTCCTCCCGCAGGCTGGCGGCCGCGGTATGGGGAGTAATGGTAATACGTCGGTCACGCCAGAACGGATGTCCCTTTGGCAAAGGCTCCTGACGGAATACATCCAGGGTCGCACCGCGCAGGTGGCCGGAGTCCAGCAGCGACAGCAAGTCTTCCTCGACCAGGTGCTCACCCCTCCCAAGATTGATGACATAGGCGCCGCCAGGCAGTTGCGCTAGCGTGTTGCGGCACAATATCCCCGTTGTGTCCGCGGTGAGCGGCAATAGGTTGATCAAAACCCGAGTACGGGCAAGGAACACAGGCAGTCCACCTTCTCCGGAATAGCTTTCGATTCCAGGTATCTGTTTGGCACTACGGGACCATCCTGCAACGGGATAATCGAGTCCGGCCAGTGTCTGCGCGACTCGGGCACCCATCACGCCCATACCCATCACTCCCACCGTCCACTCTTTCCTTTTAATATTGCCCAGGGGCCGCCAGAGTTGCTGTTGCTGTTGCATTTCGTACTCGTCGAACTGGCGTGAGGCCCGCACGAGTGCATACACGGCATATTCGGCCATCTGCGCTGACATTCCCGCATCTTCCAGGCGTATTACGGCCACGTCTTCCGCCAAACCGGGAAGCTTGACCACCGCGTCCACCCCCGCACCAAGGTTGAACACCGCCTTCAATCCGGATTCGCGCAAAAAGAGGTCTTGAGGAGGGTTCCATACGATGGCCAGCTGCGCGTCTATCGAGGGACCGCCATCCAGCCACGGATGAATTTCCGCAGCTGGAATCAATGCCTGCAACGGCTTCATCCAGCTATCAGGATCGGCATGGGCAGAGGCAAAAATAATTTTCACGCAAGTGGCTCACTATAAGAAATGTACGATAAGTTCATATATGATATATCAACATTATTTAACTTGTCAGGAGCCGATATGTCCTCGTTTTCGCCCGCACAAAGCCGCGATATCAAACACCAGATGCACCCTTATACCAATGATGTTGCCCATAAAACCATCGGGCCACGTATCATCGAACGCGGCGAAGGCATTTATGTTTACGACGATCAGGGCAACAAATTTCTGGAAGCGATGGCTGGCTTGTGGAGCGTGGCAGTGGGATTCGGCGAACCACGGCTGGTGGAGGCGGCCACCCGACAATTGCAGAAGCTGCCCTATTACCATACCTTCACCCATAAGTCCCACTCACCCTCAATCGAGCTGGCCGAAAAACTTGTGGACTACACGCAAGGCCGCATGTCGCGGGTGTTCTTCACCAACTCTGGTTCTGAAGCCAATGACACGGTAGTCAAGATGGTCTGGTATTACAACAATGCACTGGGGCGTACGCAAAAAAAGAAAATCATCTCTCGCAAGCGCGGTTATCACGGCGTAACAGTGGCGTCAGCCAGCATGACGGGTCTGGTCGGCAACCATCGCGATTTCGACCTTCCCTTGCCGCAAATGAAGCACACCAGTTGCCCGCACTTCTACCGTGAAGGCCAGCCCGGCGAATCAGAAGTTGACTTCGCGAGCCGCATGGCGGACGAATTGGAAGCGATGATTATTCAGGAAGGACCGGAAACGGTGGCGGCATTCATCGGCGAGCCGGTAATGGGCGCTGGCGGCGTCATTGTGCCTCCAGACACTTACTGGGGAAAAATTCAGGCGGTGTGCCGCAAGTACGACCTTCTGATCATCGCCGATGAAGTCATCACCGGCTTCGGGCGATTGGGCAAGCGTTTCGGTTCCGATGTCTATGGAATCGAACCGGACATCATGGTGCTGTCAAAGCAAATCACATCATCATATCAACCGCTGGCGGCGGTTATGCTCAATGACGATGTTGCGTCGGTCATTTCGGAACACAGCGGCAGGTTGGGCAGCTTCGGGCACGGCTACACGGCAAGCGGCCACCCGGTCGCCACCGCTGTAGCGATCGAGAACCTGAACATCATCCAGGAGCGCAAGCTCGTCGAAAACGCTGCAACCACCGGTGCCATCATGCAGGCCGCCTTGCGGGAACTGGCTGGCCATCCGCTGGTTGGTGAAGTACGGGGATTAGGCCTGATCGCGGCCGTGGAACTCGTGGCCGACAAAGAAAGTCGGCGTCCATTCGACCCGCTGGGCAAAGCCGGTGCGGCCGTTTACGGGCGTGCGCACGAGAACGGTCTGATTGTGCGGGCTATTCAAGACACTATTGCGTTCTGTCCCCCACTGATTATCACTCCTGAACAAGTCTCCGACATGGTGGCCCGGTTCGCCAAGACGCTCGATGAAGTCCAAAAGTCTCTCCAGGTCTGACTGCGTGCCTTCCGCGAACCGCCAGAATCCGTTTCAAAATCTGGCGTCACCTACGCTGCTTCAAGAGCAGGTATATCGCCAGATCACGGAAAAGCTGATAACGGGTGAATTGCGCCCTGGCGACCAACTGATCCTGCGCCAGCTATCGTCTGCCATGGGCACAAGTCCCATGCCCGTACGCGACGCGCTTCAGCGACTTGCCGCACAGGGCGTACTGGTGGGGAGACGAACACTATGTGTGCCGACGCTCTCACCCCAGGAACTCGCCGACATCCGCGACATCCGCCTTACCCTCGAGGGACTGGTGGTGGTTCGGGCGGTCAAACTGGCAAATAGCGAAGGCCTTGCCGTGCTGTCCAGTCATTACCAACAGATGGAGGTGGCCGCAGAAAACAATGATTTGCGCCACTTCTTGAAGGCCAATGCGCATTTCCATCTGCAAATTGTGCATATGGCGCACTCTCCGGTTCTGACCGGGATCATCGAACCGCTATGGCTACGGCTGGGTCCTGCCATTAAACTCAGTGATCAGGAGCAACGCCAGTTGCCCCTGACTTTACCGGTCCACCGCAAAATACTGGACGCCTTCAACGCACGGGATGTGGATGCCGCCCAAGAAGCACTGCGCGAAGATATCCTGGATAGCTTTGGGGCCTTGCCAGAAATCGGCTCGTCGTTAGAATAGGCATATTGGTTGCTATGGCAACGGGCTGCACGCTGGCTTTGTGAAGCTTCTCGGGAATCTTGATGAAATACGTTGACTACTACAAAGTGCTGGGCGTCGAACGCGACGCCACACTCGCCGATATAAAAAAAGCTTATCGCAAGCTGGCTCACAAGTATCATCCCGATATGTCGAAAGGAACGGCTAGCGAGGAAAAGTTCAAGGAAATTTCGGTCGCCTATTCCACTCTCAAGGACCCCGAAAAGCGCGCTGCCTACGATGAATTGGGACGGCATCGTCCGGGTGAGGATTTTGTCCCCCCGCATCAATGGCAGGAACACTTCCAAGACGGCACCAGCAACTTCGCCGACGTAGACCTTGCCGACATATTGGCGGCCTTTGCCGCTGCCCAACATCCAGAGCGCCGCGGACGGTCCCAGTCCGCCACGCGTGGGCCAGACTATGAAGTCCCAGTCTCTGTGACCCTGGAACAGATCTACAGCGGTGCCGAAACGGAGATCAGTGTGTCGGTACCCGAATATGATGCCCGCGGATTGCTGCACCAAGTTCCCAAAACGTTTCGTGTCCGCATCCCCAAGGGGGCTACCGACGGTCAACGCCTGCGCTTGCCCGAAAAGGGTGGCAGTGGCTTGCGCGGCGGCAAGGCCGGCGACCTGTATATTGTTATGAAAATACAACCTCACAAGCTCTACCGGGTCAGCGGCGACGACCTGTATATCGATTTGCCGCTGGCGCCTTGGGAAGCGGCATTGGGCGCAAGCGTGCAAGTCCCGACCCTGGGTGGACCCGTGGAAATGACCATCCCGCCCGGGACCACGTCTGGTCGCAAGCTGCGGCTGGGCAAGCGCGGCTTGCCCTCCGCCTCCGGCGCTCATGGCGATCAATATGTCGTGGTCCGCATCGAGGTGCCCAAAACCCTTACAACCCGGGAACGCGAGCTTTTTACAGAGCTTGCCGGCGCCTCGGCCTTCAAGCCATGGGCGCAGTTGCATGCAAGAGGCTAACCATGACCGTTCATATCACCGAGAGCGTCTGGCTTAACGCATCCGACATTTGCTCATTCGAACATCTTGTGCAAGTATCGGGCTTGAGCAATGAAGCACTGCTGGGCCTGATCGACGCGGGCATACTCGAGCCTGCAAACAATGATCCAGCCAATTATTTTTTTCCCGTCGATTGCATTGTAGTGGCCCGCAAGGCGCGACGTTTGCGCGACGATTTCGAACTCGACCCAGAGGGCCTCGCCGTCGCACTCAACTTGTTGCGACGTATTGAAAAACTTGAAAACCAACTGCGCGCGGTACAGGCCCGCCTGACCCAGGACGGCTAGCCGGCGCTTCACTTATACACTGTCTGTTTTGCTACGGACTCGTCATTCCACCCACCAGGAGCACGCCATGAGTCAATACCAAATTGCAGTTATCGTAGGCAGCCTTCGTCAAGGTTCCTTCAATCGCAAGCTTGCGGACGGATTGGCCAAGCTGGCCCCACAGGATTTCTCCTTCAAACAACTCGAGATCGGCGATCTGCCCCTTTATAACCAGGATGACGACGGCAGCCAGGCCCAGTCCGTCCAGCGCCTGAAGAGTGAAATCGCCGCTTCCCAAGGCCTATTGTTTGTCACCCCGGAGTACAACCGGTCTATACCTGGTGTGCTGAAAAACGCCATAGATAACGCGTCGCGTCCCTACGGTGAGAACGCATGGGCGGGTAAGCCGGCCGGGGTCATCGGTGCATCGGTAGGTGCCATTGGCACAGCCATGGCGCAACAGCATCTGCGGAATATACTTGCCTATCTCGATGTCCCAACCCTTGGCCAGCCGGAAGCCTTCATTCATGCGAAAGAAGGCTTGTTTGACGATAATGGCGCTATCGGCGCCGCCAGCAAAGAGTTCCTGCAGACGTGGATGGACCAATATGTGGCCTGGGTCAGAAAACACGCTTGATCGATACTGCGGCGACTGGACGTATTGTTCAGATTTGTTCAAACCGGTCGAAATAGCGTTCGGTGATTTCTTCCTGGCTGGTCACTTCTTGAACTCGTGCCGCAGGCGGGCCCATGTGTAACCAAGACAACATACGATCCACTTGGTCATGAGGCCCTTGAAGCACAGCGTCGACTGAGCCGTCATCGGCATTTCGCACCCAACCTGTTATACCCAGCATATGGGCATGACGGACAGTTGCGATGCGAAATCCGACCCCTTGGACGCGGCCAGTGATACGAACCGACAGCGTTTCGACATGACTGTCGCGATGAAGCTTTTTCATAGTATTCCGAGCAAGTCATTGACAAGCCGTATTATGTCGCCGACACGTTGCCGCTATCGATGTCAAGCGCCGTTACGTGTTCAGCGGATTCCTGATGTGCACGTTTAGCGGCAGGCGCGCGCGCACGGTGCAGATTCAGCGCAGTATTGATGATGCCCACATGGCTGAATGCCTGCGGGAAATTACCCAGCATGCGGCGTTGATGCGGATCATATTGTTCCGCCAACAAGCCAACATCGTTACATAGACCGGCAAGATGATCGAACAGCGCGCGCGCATCATGATCGCGCCCCAGCAGTACATAAACGTCGGCAAGCCAGAAAGAACAAACCAGAAAAGCGCCTTCGCCTGGCGGCAGACCGTCTACGCCAGCGTCGCTATCATAGCGTAGCAATAAACCGTCCTTCATCAGTCGTTTCTCGATGGCGGCAACGGTGCCCTGGACGCGCGGATCATCAGCCGGCAAGAATCCCGTCAGAGCTATATGCAGAAGACTGGCATCCAGGCTGGTGGCGCCATAATGCTGAACGAAGCTGCCCAGCACGGGATCGTAGGCTTTGCTGCAGACCTCGGCGTGGATTTCGTCGGCGATACGCCGGCAATTATCGGCAAATTCCCTCCCGTTCTTCATGGCGCCCGCAACCGTTGAAATACGGTCGAAGGCCACCCAGGCCATCACTTTGGAATGTGTGAAGTGTTGCCGCTGAGCTCGTATTTCCCAAATGCCTTCATCAGGATTGCGCCACGCCTGCTCCAGAAACGGCACGATAACCTCTGCAATGGCTTCGATGCGGGGATGTGGAGGCAAATGCCCTTCTATGGCCTGGGCCATGGCATCCGCGACTTCACCGAACACATCGAGCTGTGTCTGGGTGGCGGCGGCGTTGCCGATGCGTACGGGTTGGGAATTCTCGTAGCCGCTTAACCAGGGCAGTTCGAATTCCGGGAGGTGCCGCTCGCCTGCGAGTCCGTACATGATCTGCATTTGATCCGGGTTACCGGCGACAGACCGGCTCAGCCAGTCGCGCCACGCGCGGGCCTCATCGAAATAGCCCAGGCTCATGAAGGCAAGCAGCGTCATCGTTGCATCACGCAACCAACAGTACCGGTAGTCCCAGTTGCGCTGGCCCCCAAGCTTTTCAGGTAGAGATGTGGTGGCAGCGGCGACAATGCCACCCGTTGGCAAGTAAGTGAGGGCCTTGAGCGTCAGCAATGACCGTTTTACCAGAGCTGAATAAGGTCCCACGTCTGGGCACCGGCTGGAAAATTCCTGCCAGAAATATTCAGTCTGGGCCAGCGCGGCCTTGACGTCGAAAGGATCGGACAGCCGTTCGTGCGACGGTTGATGTACCAAGGTAAATACCTCCCGTTCGCCTTCGGTGACCGTGAAATATCCGATGGTTTCGGGTCCATGGCCTTCCAGCGGGACGTCGCAGCGCAGAACCAGCAAGTCAGGGCCAGCAACCGCGGTATGTGTTTGCGCATCAGGACTTTCCACCCATGGCACTGTGCGTCCGTAGTTGAAGCGAATGAGCAGATCCACGTCGAAATGAACCGTGCCTTTTACACCCACCACGATACGTACAATACCCTGCAAAGCCAGACTCGATGGCATGAAATCAATAAGCTTGGCTACGCCCCCATCGGTGGTAAAAGTGGTTTCAAGTATCATCGTGCCATCGCGGTAGGCACGTTCCGTGCGCCTTACCGGATCAGACGGCGCTATTTTCCAGCGACCATTATCGCGAGTGCCCAGCAAAGCAGCAAAACACGCCGCAGAGTCAAACCTTGGAAAACAGAGCCAGTCGATTGAACCCTCGTTGGATACCAGCGCTGCTGTTCGGCAATCGCCCAACAAGGCATAATCTTCGATCCTGACAGTCATAAAGTTCCAAAAAATAATGCATATTCGTTTCAAGCAAGACTTCCCATCACCCTAACCGTAGCAAGGGCGAGAAAATCATGCCATTATTGATTTAAATCACGACGACGTTTACTCTATCTTCTAATATAAAACAGCTGCTCCTGTATTGCTACCCAAGCCAACAGGGGTAATTTGCGCAAATCTCCACGAGGTATCCATGAGAACCATACTTGTTCCAGTCGACGGCTCCGAATCTTCCAATCGTGCTGTAAAGGCCGCAATCAAGGCTGCCGGCGAATTTGGCGGGGCCACGCTGCACATCGTGACCGTGCACCCTCCTATCGTCTCGGGCAACGTCAAGCGCTTCTTTTCCATTGAAGCCCTCAATGATTATTACCAGGACGAAGGCCGCAACGCCCTGCTTTCCGCCAAGGCACTGCTGGATGAAGCTGGCGTGACCTATACCGACGAGATCGCGGTAGGGCCAGTGGCCCAGACCATTGCCGATGTCGCCAAGAAAAAAGGATGTGACCTGATCATCATGGGTACGCGCGGCCTGGGCGCAGTCACCGGTTTTGTACTTGGCTCGGTAGCCACCAAGGTGCTCAGCCTTGTGGATATTCCGGTGGCTCTTATCAAGTAAACAATCAGGCCGGATCGGCATTGTGCCAGCCACCGTAGCTGGCGATAAGCGCATCGGCCTGTTCCGGCCCCCAGCTTCCCGGTTCATACGGCCATGAAGGATGATGGTGAGTAAGCACCGGCGCAAGCACTTTCCACGCAGACTCAATGGCCTGCTGGCTTGTAAACAGGGCCCGCTCGCCAGCCATGGCGTCCGCCAGCAGGCGTTCATAGGGCATTTCCTCGAACGGGTCCACATCCAGCAGATACAGTTCGCGCTGGTCGCCCACGAATTCCTTGCCCGATCTCTTTACCCGCGCCGCCAAGGCCACGGCTGAATTGGGCGAGATGCGGAATCGAATGTAGTTGGCCCGCCCATCCATCGGCTGCGAGTCGGAAAACAGTTTTTGTGGTGGTGCCTTCAGTTGCACCAGAACCTCTGCCACATTCTCGGCAAGGCACTTGCCGGACCGCAGAAACCAAGGCACGCCCGACCAACGCCATGAATCGATGAACAATCGCAGTGCGCTGAACGTTTCTACGTCGGATAGCTTATCGACATGCGACTCCTGCCGGTAGCCGCGATATTGTCCGCGCACGAGGTCATCGGCACGTACCGGCCTCATCGCCTGGAAAACCTTCGCCTTTTCGGAATGCACAGCCGCATAGCCCTGGTATGCCGGCGGCTCCATGGCCAGCAGGGCAACGATCTGGAATAGGTGATTCTGAATAACATCACGCAGGCATCCGGCACTCTCGTAGAATGCGCCACGATTCTCGACTCCAAAGGTTTCCGCCAGCGTTATCTGCACGCTTTCGACATGGTCTCTGTTCCAGATTGGCTCAAGAAAGGAGTTGGCAAATCGAAAATACAGGATGTTCATGATCGCTTCCTTGCCCAGGAAGTGATCGATCCGGAATATAGCGTCCTCCGGAAACACCGAACATGCCACCTCGTTAAGCCGGCGTGCCGACTCCAAATCGCGGCCGAATGGTTTTTCAACAATGACGCGCGCATTTTTCGCTAACCCTGCCGCGGCCAATCCCGTCATGACAGTGGCAAACAATGAAGGGGGAATGGCCAGGTAATGGATAGGACGCGCACACCTGCCCAGAGCGATTCTCAAATGCTCAAACGACCCGGGATCTTTATAGTCGCCGCTCACGTACTGCACCAGCCCCAGCAAACGGTCGAGCGCCGCTGTATCATCAATGCCGCCTGAGAGCCGGAGACTGTGTTCAATACGCTCGCGTAGTTGTTGATGGGTCAATGGCGAAGACGCCACGCCCACAACTGGAACCGCCAACGTTCCCTTCTTGACCATGGCATAAAGGGCTGGAAAAATTTTCTTCTGCGCCAGATCGCCCGTCATCCCGAAAAGCACCAGACAGTCCGACCCTTCGCCGCGTTTCCCGAATGCAGTCATGAACTGGAACCTTTGGGCTTTTCCACGTGCCCACCAAACTGTTTTCTCATGGCCGACAAGACGCGGTTGGCATAATCGGCATTCCCGCGCGATTCGAACCGCGAAAACAACGCGGCGCTGAGAACCGGCGTTGGCACTCCCTGATCCACGGCCGCCGCCAGTGCCCAACGCCCTTCTCCCGAATCGGAGACATGGCCGGTGTAATCGTCGAGTGCTGCATTGCCCTGCAGCGACCTGGCAGTAAGATCGAGCAACCACGAGCCGATCACGCTGCCGCGTCGCCATAATTCAGTGATTTCCGGTAGATCGAGGTCGTACTGGAAATGTTCGGGATGCCGCAAGGGAGTCGTTTCGGCATCCGACTCACGGATATGCTTGCCAATATTCGCCTTGTGCAGCATATTCAACCCCTCCGCGTAGGCGGCCATCATGCCGTATTCGATGCCGTTGTGAACCATCTTCACAAAGTGGCCCGCACCATGCGGCCCGCAGTGCAAATAACCCAGGTCCGCATTGGTCTGCATCCGACCAGGGGTGGCGGGTACAGTATCGGCGCCAGGCGAAAGCGCGGCGAATATGGGTTCCAGATGCGCAAACGTGGTGCTCTCGCCCCCTACCATGAGGCAATAGCCACGTTCCAGACCTGCCACGCCACCGCTGGTGCCCACGTCCATGTAATGAATGCCGTAGCCGGCCAGCTCGGCGGCCCGGCGTATATCGTCGTGATAAGACGAGTTGCCCCCGTCTATGATGATATCGCCTTGATGCAGCATGGGCGTCAATTGCCCGAGTACGCTGTCGACGGCGGCGGCGGGTACCATTAGCCATATAATTCGCGGAGCAACCAGCTTGGCAGCGAGATCATCCAGCCCGCTGCTTGCGGTAGCACCGAGCTCGACCAATGACTTCGATGCGGCAGGATCGGCATCGAACACCACGCATTCGTGGCCGTTACGCAGCAGACGCTGCGCCATATTGCTGCCCATGCGGCCTAAACCCACCATCCCGATCTGCATTGTTGTTCTCCAGAAAAATAAAACCTTAACCTATAACATCGTAGATTGTTTCGTTGACTCTTTTCCACGAGGTAATGTATGCCCTTCCCATCCTACCAGTACGCGCCTGCCTGGGAGATTGACCAGTGGATCAATACCCGCGACGAACTAACCGTGGAATCTTTTCGAGGACGCGTAGTGGTCCTGCATGCATTCCAGATGCTTTGTCCTGCCTGCGTCAGCCATGGAATCCCGCAGGCGAAAGCCATACATAACGCCTTTCCCCTCGACAAACTGCGCGTTATCGGCCTGCATACGGTGTTCGAGCACCATGAAGCCATGGGGCCGGTTTCTCTCAAGGCTTTCATCCAGGAGTACCGGATACCTTTCCCTGTCGGCATAGATCGGCGACAGGGCGACGACCCTATTCCGCTGACTATGCGCGCGTACGGAGTGCAAGGCACCCCCAGCCTGATCCTGATAGATCAAAAGGGGCATATAAGATTGCATCATTTCGGGCAGCTGGACGATTTGCACGTGGGCGCGACCATAGGCCAGTTGCTGACCGAAGGCACCGCATGACGATCAGGACTTCTTGTTCATCAATGTCGACAGCAAGTCGACTGGTATGGGAAAAACCAGAGTAGAGCTCTTGTCACCCGCCACTTGGGTCAGCGTCTGCAGATAGCGCAACTGCATCGCGGAGGGCTGCGCAGCAAGAATCTCGGCGGCCTCCATCAACGCCTGTGCCGCCTGCTTTTCACCTTCGGCGTGAATGACCTTCGCGCGGCGTTCGCGTTCGGCCTCGGCCTGACGGGCGATGGCACGCACCATATTTTCGTTCAGGTCGATGTGCTTGATCTCAACATTGGTCACCTTAATACCCCACGAGTCGGTTTGGGCATCCAGTATCTGTTGAATATCGAGATTGAGCTTTTCTCGTTCAGAAAGCATCTCGTCGAGTTCGTGCTTGCCGAGCACCGCGCGCAAGGTCGTCTGCGCCAGCTGACTGGTCGCTTCCAGATAGTGCTCGACCTGGATGATCGCCCGGTCCGGAGCCACGACCCGGAAGTAGAGGACGGCATTGACCTTTACCGAGACGTTATCGCGTGAGATGACGTCCTGCGCCGGCACGTCCATGGTAACAATTCGCAAGTCGACCCGCACCATTTGTTGCAGTACCGGTATTACGAAGATCAGTCCAGGCCCCTTCACCTTGGTAAACCGACCCAGCGTGAAAATTACGCCTCGCTGGTATTCGCGGAGGATCTTGATGGCATTGAACAGCACCAGCAATACGAAGATGATAATAACGGTCAAGACAATATTGACGCCGTAGAACATGGTCATTCCCCTGGGTTAATGCCGGATCATGGGTGCCGGTCCAGCACGTGTCACTTGTAAAGTCAGCCCATCCATGGCCACCACGCGGACACGGTCGCCCGGGGATAGCGGTTCCTTGCTGCGTACCCGCCAACTCTCGCCACGAAGCTCTGCGTACATGGTGCCTTCGAGTACATTGGTTACTACGCCTTCCAGCCCCAACATCTGTTCACGTCCGCTGACGATCGCGCTATTGCGTGCACGAGATACCATGATGCCCGTCAGCATGATGAGGCCTGCACAGGATATGGCAAAGCCGACAAGGAACGGGATTGATAAATCGAACTCGGCGATCCCCGTATCGGTAAGGAATAATCCTCCCAGGATGAACGCAATTATTCCCCCAAGCCCCAGAATACCGAAGCTGGGTAAGAAAGCTTCGGCGATCATCATCGCCGCGCCTGCAGCGGCAAGAGCGACCCCGGCCCAATTTACCGGCAACATCTGGAACGCATAAAGACCCAGCAGTATGCAAATCAGGCCTGCCACGCCCGGCAAGGCAAATCCCGGACTGGTCAGCTCGAAAAACAATCCGTAAATGCCTACCATCATCAGGATCAGTGCAATCTGGGGATTCGCCAGCAAGGACAGCACCCTGGTACGCCAGTCCGGTGCAATGCGCACGATCGTTGCGCCGGCGGTGGCAAGCTGTACTGATTGACCTTTCTCCAACTTGACCGTGCGCCCGTCGATTTTCTGAAGCAGATCATTGGTGTCGGAAGCGATCAGATCTATGACGCCTGCTTTCAGCGCCTCCTGGGCCGATAGGCTGCTGGCCTCACGCACCGTCCTCTCGGCAAAGTCGGCATTGCGATCCCTAAGTTGTGCAAGACTGCGCAGGTATGCCGCCGCATCATTGGTGGCCTTATTCATCATTGTGCTGCCGCCTGCTTTCTTGTCAGCCTCCGCTTCGGGCGAAGGGGATGCGCCGCCACCTCCGATGGAAACGGGCGTGGCGGCGCCCAGATTGCTGGCCGGCGTCATGGCCGCCACATGGCTGGCATATAGAATGAAAGTTCCGGCGCTTGCCGCGCGTGCTCCGCCTGGCGCGACGAACGTAGCTACGGGAACCGGTGAAGCCAGGATTCCGCGAACGATGGATCTCATGGAGGAATCCAGCCCACCCGGCGTGTCCAGCTCAATAACGAGCAATGCCGCACGTTCCTGCGCCGCTCGCTGCAAGCCCCGGATAATGAAATCGGAAGATGGCGGGCTGATGATGCCATCGACCTGAAGCACCATGACAGTGGAGGCAGAATTGGTCGACGCCGTCGCGTCGGGCGCCGTTGCGTCGGGCGCCGTCGCGTCGGGCGCCGTTGCGCTTGACGATGGCGCGCTTGACGATGTCATCTCGTCCGCGGCAATGGCCAGTCCGGGAGTCAGTACCGCCAAACCCAGTGCGGCCAGCACCAGGGCGCCTATGATCGTTTTGATTCTGATCATTTCGGCCTCCTTGATGAGGGAACATTCAGTATAGGCCCATTATTTCAGTTGCCAAGACCCGCGCATGGTTGTGTTCGATATCCTTGGCCGCGTATACCAGCGTGATCGGCCTGCCCTTGGCCGATTCAACCAGGTGATGCATGTGCTGTCGTTGTTCCGGGGCCTGCAACTCCAAACGATAACGTCTGCAAAACTCGTCCCAATGGGAAACCTTATGCCCAAACCAGGTTCGCAACGACGTGCTGGGTGCAAGCTGCTTGCTCCACTCGTCGAATAAAACTTCAGTGCGCGACATACCACGGGGCCAAAGACGATCAACCAGAACGCGATAGCCGTCACTGGCATCAATGGGTTCGTAAGCCCGTTTTATACGGACGTCCGGGTGCTTGCGTCCATCATGCAATGTCACGGCTGTCATCCTCTTGACAAGTTGGTGGCTAGCCTGCGTGCGTCATGTTGATGGGGACGATCCATGCATCGTATTCCTGCGCACTGACGTATCCGAGTTCGAGTGCCGCCGCACGCAAGGTGGTCTGCTCTTTCTGGGCTTTCTTGGCGATGGCTGCCGCCTTGTCATAACCAATATGGCGATTCAGGGCCGTTACGAGCATGAGGTTCTTCTCCAGGTTTTCGGCGATTCGCTCGCGATTCGGTTCTATCCCGACCGCGCAGTAGTCATTGAAGGCAAGACAAGCGTCGCTTATCAAGCCGATGCTCTCCAGTACGTTATGGACCATGACGGGCTTAAAGACATTAAGCTGGAAATTGCCCTGGCTGCCGGCGAAGGCCGTCGCGGCATCATTGCCGAATACCTGTACACATACCATGGTCATGGCCTCGCACTGGGTGGGATTGACCTTGCCCGGCATGATGGATGAGCCGGGCTCGTTATCAGGTATGCTCAATTCACCTATGCCGCAACGCGGTCCACTGGCCAACCATCGCACATCATTGGCCATTTTCATCAGCCCACCCGCCAGGGTGCGCAGTGACGCCGATAGGCCGACCAGTGCATCGTGCGCCGACAAGGCAAAGAATTTGTTGTCGGCAGAACGGAAAGGCAAGCCCGTCAAGCTTTCGATACGTGCGGCCGCCACCTCGCCGAAGCGGGGGTGGGAGTTCAGGCCGGTACCCACGGCGGTGCCTCCAATTGCCAGGTCATAGATGCCGGGGAGATCGGACTGTATCTGATCCAGCGCGAAGTCGATTTGCGCCACCCATGCACCGATCTCCTGGCCCAGTGTTATAGGGGTGGCATCCTGCAAATGGGTGCGGCCGGTCTTGACCACATCGTCGAACTGGCCTGCCTTGCCTGCAAGCGTGTCGCGCAACTTGCCCACCGACGGAAACAGCCTGAGCGCGAGTTCTTGCGCTACCGCAATATGCATCGCGGTGGGAAAGGTATCGTTCGATGACTGACCCCGATTCACATGATCGTTCGGGTGCACGGGAACTTTGCTACCGCGCTCGCCGCCGGCCAATTCAATGGCACGATTGGCGATTACCTCGTTGGCATTCATATTGGACTGAGTGCCGGACCCGGTCTGGAAAACGACCAATGGAAATTCACCGTCGAGCCTGCCATCGATGACCTCATCGGCCGCCCTGACGATGAGCTCGGCAATTTCCGTGGGAAGCTCGCCGAGATCGGCATTGGCCTGTGCTGCCGCCTTTTTCAGGATACCCAATGCAGAAATGATGGGGGACTGCCACTGAAACCGTGCAATGCCTATGGGAAAGTTCTGGATGGACCGTTGGGTCTGTGCGCCCCAATATCGCTCGGCCGGAACGTCGATTTCGCCCATGGAATCAGTTTCTTTACGCGTTGCCGCCATCACACGCTCCTTATGCTGGTAGGTGAAAGTACAGTAGCCTTAACTATACGCCTGCAACCACAAGGGCGCTAAAGCTCAGAAGCGCTCAGACCATACCGCTGACACATCAAGCATGCGGTTAGCAAATCCCCACTCATTATCGAACCAGACAAACAGATTGGCAAAGCCATCGCCATTGGTGCGCGTCTGACTACCATCGATGATGGCGGAATGCGGATTGTGGTTGAAGTCTATCGAGGCATGCGGATGATTCGAGTAGGACAGCAGGCCGGGATACCGATTTGTCGATTCCATCAATAGTGCATTCAACTGCGGCGCAGTGACGTCGTATGTCAGCTTAACCATCACGTCGATGGCCGACACGTTCAATATAGGCACCCTGATGGCCTTGGCCTGAACCTTGCCGGCCAGTTGCGGCAGAAGCCGCTCTACACCCTGCGCCAGTCCCGTGGCTACCGGAACAATAGATTGCATGGCAGAGCGTGTGCGGCGCAAATCGGCGTGATGGTAGCCGTCGATAAGAGGCTGGTCGTTCATGACCGAATGCAGCGTTGTCAAGAAAGCATGATCGATGCCATATGCATTGTCCAGTTCGGACAGCACAGGAATAATAGCGTTCGTCGTGCATGACGCATTCGACACGATGCGCTCGTGCCCCGACAAGGCGTCGTGGTTAATGCCAAAAACGACTGTTGCGTCCACATCGGTGGCGCTGTTCCCCGGCTGCGAAACCAAGACTCGGGGGCATCCGGCATCGATGAAGCGCTGGATTTCATGGCGGGCGCTATAGCGACCCGAGCACTCAAGCACGATATCGGGGGCAAGCTTCACCCAATCCACCTCTTCGGGCATACGCGCGTGACTTACCTGGATTTCCCTGCCATTAATGATAAGGCAGTCAGCCCCTTGCTCGATCTTGCCCGGAAACACGCCGTGCGTGGAATCGAATTGCGACAAATAAGCCATGGTGGCCAGGTCGGCCGGCTCATTGATGCCAACGATCTGAAGACGATCTTTCAGGGGCGACTCGTACAGCGCACGCAACACACAGCGACCAATACGGCCATAGCCGTTGATGGCAAGACGAACAGGACGACTCATGGGTAAATGCTCGAAGGAAAAAGCCAGGAAAAAGCGCCACGACCAGCTGGTCGGACACGCGGACCATTATTAGAACACCAAGCAAGTTCTGCCTATGGAATACGTCAAGCAGGACGACAATCAGAATGTGACGGAGAACCCACCATCAACCACAAGGATATGGCCATTCACATAAGACGCGCTGGACGACGCCAGGAATACGGCGGCTCCGCCGATTTCGTCCGGCCGGGCCCAGCGTCCCAGTGGATTGCGGCCCACCACGATGGGACCCTTTACCGGATCAGCCGCCAGTGCCGCATTGGATTCTGTGGCGAAAGTACCCGGCGCTATTCCGTTGCTTGTAATGCCGCGGGGTCCGTATTCCACAGCAAGCGCTCGTATCAAACCGCACAAGCCTTGCTTGGCGATGGGGTAAATAGCATCGCCCATGCGGGCGAGCTCGCCGGCAATCGATGTCAGCGTGATGAGTCGACCCTGAATGCGGTTGTCAGCCATGGCCGCGGCGGCGAGCCTGGACATTTGCACGGCGGCGATCAAATCCACGTTGATCAGTTCAACGATATCCTGAAGCGTCGCTTCGCCCAAAGCCTTGCGTATCCGTATGCCGACATTGTTGACCAGGATATCGGGAGTGCCAATCTTCCTGCATAACTGCGAGAAAGCGAGCTCTTGCTCCTCCAGCCGGCTGATGTCCTGCACGTACGGATGCACATCGTGGCCTTCGGCAGTCAGGGCCTGCACGATGGCCGCGACGCGATCGCCATCGCGGCCATTGATCACGATGCGTGCACCGCTCGCGGCATAAGCCCGGGCTATGACGAGTCCCAGGCCTTGGGTAGAGCCGGTTATCAAGGCGGTTTTCCCCTGGAGGGAGAAATCCGGTTTACAAGACGTGCTCATGACTGGCCCGCCTCGGTGACTTGCGCCGCCTCATTGAACCGCCTGGCCGCCAACCACAAGCGCGTACAATCGCGGGCGCGCTGGCGCAGGAAAGCGGATGTGTTCTGGCATGCGTCCTCCAGCGTGATGGGGCCGGGGACCAGGCTGAACGCCGCTGTGATCCCAATTTCGTACAAAGCTTCGTAGCCTTCACCCAGCGAGCCCGCGATGGCGATGACGGGAATGCCGAGCCGACTGGCGTACTTGGCCACGCCGGCGGGAGTCTTGCCCAGAAGGGTCTGGGCATCCATCCGACCCTCGCCGGTAAAGACGAGGTCTGTGGCATCCAGTGCCTCGACAAGGCCTGAAAGCTCGGCGATAAGTTCGACACCAGGCCGGAAAGAGGCGTCAAAGCAGGTTTTCACTGCAAATCCCAGGCCGCCGGCTGCCCCCATGCCCGGAGTATTCTTTTCGTCTTTACCCAGTTGCGCCGCACATATCTGCGCAAAATGCAAAAGCGCGTCGTCCAGCACTGCCACGTCGTCCGCCGATGCGCCTTTTTGGGGTCCAAAAATGGCAGACGCGCCGCGTGGTCCGCACAGCGGGTTATCGACGTCGACGGCAATCTCGAAGCTGACATCGTTCAAACGCCTGTCGAGACCTTCAAGCCCTATTCGCGCCAAGCGCTTCAGCGCGGCACCGCCCAAAGGAAGTTCGTTACCGCTGTCATCGAGCAGACTGGCGCCGAGTGCCTGAAGCAGGCCCGCACCCGCATCGTTGCTTGCGCTTCCACCCAGACCCAGGACAATATGACGGGCACCTGCATCCAGGGCCTGGTGTATCAACTGGCCTACGCCATAACTGGTCGCCTGCAATGGTCGGCGCTGTGCCGCCGGAATCTGTTCCAGGCCTGCCGCCGCAGCCATTTCTATAAAGGCTGTGCCATTACCCAGCCACGCCCAGCTCGCTTCGCAGACTTGGTCATTGGCGTTGCGCACTCGCGCGCAGCGACGTTCCCCTGATGTTGCTGCCAACACGGCGTCCAGCGACCCTTCACCCCCATCGGCCATCGGCACGCACATGATGTCGGCCTCAGGCTCTGCATCACGCACGCCTGCGGCAATGGCTTGTGCCACATCCCACGCACTAAGACTTTCTTTGAAGGAATCAGGAGCAATTACGACACGCATTATGGAACAACCTTACGATACGAAACGGGTGGGAGCGATTTGACCTACGCTGAAGCGGGGGCCGTCACAGCATTACGGGGTGATCCCTGCTGATAGGCCTCGATGTTGTCGATGAGCTGGTCAGCCAGCGCCTGGATGGCCTGCTCGCTGGCCCAGGCTACATGGGGCGTCAGTATGAAATTCGGCAAGTCCAGCAACTGTATCAGCGCGTTTTGATTGTCAGGTGGTTCCGGTGCTGTCACATCAAATCCGGCGGCACTGATCTGACCCTGTCGCATGGCGTTGGCCAACGCCTGCTCGTTGACCAGCCCGCCCCGCGCCGTGTTGATCAGGATAGGTTTGCGGTGCATCAGGGCAAATTCACGCGTACTGATGAGGTCGCGTGTTTGCTCGTTAAGCGGGCAATGCAGAGTAATGACATCGCTATCAGCCAGGAACTGGTCAAACGGCGTGTGGCCTCCGGGTGGATGCACGTCACCCTTGCGGGCCGCGAACAAGACACGCATGCCCAACGCTTGGGCAATGCGGGCCACTGCCTTGCCCAACGTGCCATTGCCGACAATTCCCAGCGTCGAGCCGGCCAGGTCTTTGATGGGATAATCGAAGTAACAGAACTGCTGCGCATCGTACCAGCGTCCGGCCTTAACGGATTCGCGATACGCCACGATACTGCGCCGCAATGCGAATATCAGTGCAAACACATGTTCAGGTACCGTGTTGATGGCGTATCCACGTATGTTGGAAACCACAATACCCTTGAGCGCGCAGGCAGCGAGATCAACGTTGTCGGTGCCTGTCGCGGCAACCGCCACCATTCTCAAGTTGCTGGCCTGCTCTATGGCCTCTTGTCGCAAAGGCACCTTGTTGGTGATGACGATATCGGCATTCGCAATGCGCTCGGCAACCTGGTCGCGGCTGGTACGGCCATAGATGGTGAGCTGGTGATCAAACGCGATAGGCCGCAAGACGGTTTGCGGCGATATGGTCTCGCGGTCCAGGAAAACAATTTGCACGGGGCGTTGAGCCATAAGACATCCTATTCCTAATACAAGACGGCCGTCACACCATTGCGGCCTATCCTATATAGTAATAGGAATCTCTCTTTGTTCCGCAACAACGGATATCCTTTATGCCGCCAAGAATTTATCCCATCACTGATTTCTTTCGCAACCCGGCAAGAGGTTTTTTCCGGATTTCTGACGACGGGGCGATGCTGGGCTTCATGGAACCGGTCACAATAAGCGACCGCGCCCCGCGAATGAACGTTTTTGTTCAAGACTTGGATGGCAGCACACCGGTCGGTGCGCCCAGACAACTGACTCACGAAACCGAACGCGACATCAGCCAGTATTTCTGGAAAGGCGCAGACACCATCATCTATGAAAAAGACTTCAAAGGCGATGAAAACTTTCACATTCTGACCGTCGACACGCAAACCGGAAAGCTAACCGACCTCACGCCATTTGCGGGTGTGCGCGCGAGCATCGAAGACGACTTGCCCGACGATCCCGACCACGTTCTGATCAGCCATAACCAGCGCGATCCGGAAGTATTCGACGTCTACAGGGCAAACATACGTACTGGACAACTGCTGCTGGTCGCCCAGAATCCGGGAAATATCATAGGCTGGCAAACCGATCACCAAGGAAAGGTACGAGCCGCTATTGCCAGTGACGGACTGGATAGCACCCTGCTATACCGCGACAACGAGACCGAGCCGTTTCGGCCGATTCTTTCCACCAACTTCCGCACTGTCGTTAGTCCGGAGTTTTTCACCTTCGACAATAAAAAGCTTTATTCGCTAAGCAACCGCGGACGCGACTGTCTCGCACTGGTGATTATCGATCCGGCACATCCGGATAACGAAGAATTGGTCTTCGAGGTGGCGGGAGTTGACCTGGATGGCGCAGGCTATTCACGTTTGCGACAGGTCCTTACCGTAGCGACATACCAGACTGACAAGCCGAAGTACCACTTCTTTGACGACCTCAGCGCACAGCGCCACGCCCGCATATGGGCAAAGTTGCCTGGATACGAAATCGCGCTTCAAAGCGGCACACGCGATGAAATGAAGTTCATCGTGGCGGCCTATAACGACCGTACACCGGGCAGCCGTTATATCTATGACGCAGAGAAGGACACGCTGGACAAGTTGGCCGACATCAACCCGGCGCTGCCTGAAGAAGATATGGCAACCGTGCAACCCGTGATGTATCAATCACGCGATGGCCTCACCATCCACGGCTACCTGACGCTGCCAGTGGGCCGTAGGTCAGAAAAATTGCCGTGCGTCATCAATCCGCATGGCGGACCATGGCTTCGGGACAGCTGGGGTTTCAACGCCGAAGCCCAGTTTCTGGCGAATCGTGGTTATTGCGTATTGCAAATGAACTTCCGGGGTTCGACCGGCTATGGCCGCAAGTTCTGGGAAGCCAGCTTCGGACAATGGGGCTTGAAAATGCAAGACGACATCACCGACGGAGTGCAATGGCTTATCAAGCGGGGCATTGCTGATCCGGCGCGCATCGCCATCTATGGCGGTAGTTATGGCGGCTATGCCACCCTGGCCGGTATTGCCTCGACACCCGATCTATACGCGGCAGCGGTCGATTACGTAGGGGTGGCCAACCTGCTTACCTTCATGAACACAATACCGTCCTACTGGAAACCGATGCTGACCAAAATGCACAGCATGGTGGGCGATCCGGTTGTCGATCGCGAGCGGCTCGAGGCAACCTCACCAGCGCTCAATGCCGACAAAATCAAAACACCCTTGTTCATTGCCCAGGGAGCCCATGACCCGCGGGTCAATAAAGCCGAAAGCGACCAAATGGTCGCGGCCTTGCGCTCAAGGGGCGTAGAGGTTGAATATATGGTTAAGGATAACGAAGGCCATGGTTTCCATAACGATGAGAACAAATTCGAGTTCTACGAAGCCATGGAAGCCTTTCTTCGACAACATCTGGACCCTCGGTGACCTGATCCTTCTACTCGAACCCTTACCGTGGCGCTCACCAAAGCGCCCAACTTTCACGGAGTCTTGTCACAATGAAGTTATATTACTTGCCCGGCGCATGTCCTTTGGCTTCTCATATCGTACTCGAATGGATAGGCAAGCCGTACGAAGCGCAGCCCGTTGGACGCGACGAAATCAAGCAGGCGCCCTTTCTGGCATTGAATCCATTGGGCGCTGTTCCTGTCCTTGAGGATGGGGATTTTGTTCTGACACAGAGCGGCGCCATTCTTGAGTACCTGGCAGAGCTCCACCCCGAGACGGCCCTGATGCCAGACAGCCTGCGTGAAAAAGCCGACACCCGCCGCTGGCTGGGATTCTGCAATGCAGATCTGCACCGCACATTCGCTCTGATATTTGGTGTCGGTTATTACACAGATAATGCTGACTTCCAGCATCAACTCGTCGCCAGGACCGCGGCAAAACTGGTACAACTATTCGGTGTCATGGACAAACAGCTGGAAGGCAAGCAATGGGTAACAGGGAAAAGGTCTATCGTCGACCCTTACCTTTACACGGTATTGCGCTGGGCCCATGCGAAAAACGTGGACATCGGCAATATGAAAAATTTGCAGGCATTCGCGACCCGCATGGACAACGATCCGGGCGTCCGCAGGGCATTAAGTGCACAGGGCTTGTCATAGCAGCGGGCCAAAGCCGGTCAGTCGCAAGCCTTGCTTAAGCGCCGAGGTAAGCCTTGCGAACCTCATCGTTGACCAATAGATTGGCACCGGTATCGGCCAGCACGACTTTGCCGGTTTCCAGCACATAGCCTCTATCAGCAACCTGCAATGCTTTATTGGCGTTCTGTTCTACGAGAAATACCGTGACACCCTGATCCCTGATCGTGCGAATGATATTGAATATCTGAGTAATGATCAGGGGTGCCAGCCCCAGCGTCGGTTCGTCGAGTAACAACAACTTGGGCTTGGTCATCAGCGCCCGTCCGATAGCCAGCATTTGCTGCTCGCCACCCGACATGGTCCCTGCTCGTTGATTGGAGCGCTCTTTCAATCGCGGGAACAAAGTATATACATGATCGACACCCTCGTCGATTTCCCTGGAACGCAGGAAAAAACCGCCCATTTTCAGGTTCTCGGCCACTGTGAGTTCCGGAAAGACGCGACGGCCCTCCGGCGAAATGGCGATGCCCCGCCGCATGATGGTGTGGGTTTCAGCCTGAGTGATGTCTTCATTTTCGAAGAACACCGATCCGCTGCGTGCGCGCGGCGACCCACAAACAGTCATGAGCAATGTGGTTTTGCCTGCGCCATTGGCGCCGATCAAGGTTACGATCTCGCCCTTGTTGACTTCGACCGAGACATCGTTAAGCGCTTGGATGGCACCATAGTAAGTATGTATATTTTGGAGCTTAAGCACTTATTCTTCCCCCAGATACGCTTTGATGACACGAGGGTCACAACGAACCTCAGCAGGCAGCCCGGTGGTGATCGGCCTGCCGTTCTCCATAACCATGATGCGGTCCGATACGCCCATGACCAGGCTCATATCGTGCTCGATCAGCAAGACGGCCACGTCGAATTCCTTGCGCAACTGGTCTATGAGCTGCTGGAGCTCGCGTTTTTCCTGGGGATTGAGGCCCGCAGCCGGTTCGTCCAGCATCAGCAGCCGGGGCTTGGTGATCATGCATCGTGCGATCTCTAATCGTCGTTGATGACCGTAGGCAAGATTCCCCGCTTCCCGATTGGCGTACTGCCGGATACCCATGAAATCCAGCCAGTCGCCGGCGCGCTGCAATGCCTCATCTTCGGACCGGCGATAAGATGGCAATTTAAGCAAGCCATGCAGCAGGCCGGTCTGGATCCGCGTATGCTGCGCCACCAGCAGATTCTCGAGCACCGTAAGATTCTTGAACAGCCGAACGTTTTGGAATGTCCGCACCAGCCCCTGCTGCGCGACCTTGTGGCTGGGCAAGCCGGTAATCGGCTTGCCGTCCATCATGATATTGCCTGATGACGGTTTATAAAACCCGCCTACGCAGTTGAAAACGGTGGTCTTGCCAGCGCCGTTCGGTCCAATGATCGCGAACACTTCGTCGCGCTTCACCTGGAACGCCACCTGATCCACGGCCAGCAGGCCGCCGAATCGCATGGTCAACTCAGATACCTCAAGAAGTACATCGGTCATACCTTCAGCTCCACATGGGGGCGCTTGACCGGCAATAACCCCTGCGGACGCCACATCATCATCAAAACCATTACCAGTCCAAATATCAACATCCGGTATTCTGCAAACTCACGCGCTATTTCCGGCACGACGGTGAGCACGATAGCGGCGAGAATCACGCCAACCTGAGAACCCATGCCACCCAACACGACGATGGCCAGAATAAGCGCGGACTCCATGAAGGTGAACGATTCCGGATTCACCAGCCCTTGGCGGGCAGCAAAGAAGGCTCCGCCCAGACCTGCGAACATGGCGCCCATCGTGAATGCGGAGAGCTTGACGCGGGTTGGATTCAAGCCTAGCGACCGGCAGGCAATTTCGTCTTCGCGCAAGGCTTCCCAAGCTCGGCCTATGGGCATGCGTATCACCCGATTGGATACGAACAGGGCCAGCAAGGCGAGGGCCAGAGCCATCAGGTACAAAAACACGATGACATCCTGGGTGGCGAATTCCCACCCGACCAAGTCATGGAACGTGGTCTGCCCTTCGGGCGCCCGCCGGGCCATGGGAAAACCGAAAACGGTGGGTTTCGGAATGCCGGAAATTCCGTCAGGCCCACCTGTCAGCCCATACAGATTGATCAATAGCAATCGGATGATTTCACCGAACCCCAATGTAACGATGGCCAGATAATCACCACGCAATCGCAGCACCGGAAAACCCAACACAAAGCCGAACAAGGCCGCCATTGCGCCGGCCAGCGGCAAAGCCTGCCAAAATCCCCAGCCGGCCCAGTGAAACAACAAGGCGTAGGTGTATGCACCGACGGCATAGAACCCCACGAATCCAAGGTCAAGCAAACCAGCGAAGCCCACCACGATATTCAGGCCCAGGCCGAGCATGATATAGATAAGCACCAACGTGGCGATATCGACCTGGGCTCTTCCGGTAAAGAATGGAAATATGATGGCAATCGAAACCAGCAAGAAAATGAGTCCGCGCCTGGCTGAGTCGGAAAGCACCGGAAGCGCCCGTTTCACGGCCTTCTTGGCAAACAGCCGGGCGAAGAAAGGCCGCAGTACGAGTTGGAACACGAACACTATGGCCATGCCGACTAGGATAATGTTCCAGTCCGGTTCCAGATGCGTTTGCATCCCCACGCGGGCGATTTGCAGTCCGAATACAGGCGCGATGATGACGCCAGCCATGAAGGCCGCGATCAGCGCATTTTTTATGTTGTTACCCATTACACTTTTTCCACTTCGGGTTTACCCAACAAGCCGGTCGGGCGGAACAGCAAGATGAAGACCAGCAAGCCGAAAGCGACAATATCCTTGTACTGCGACGAGATATAAGCCGCTGCGAAGGTTTCAGCCAGGCCCAGCAACACCCCACCGAGCATGGCGCCGGGAATGCTGCCGATACCGCCCAATACCGCGGCGGTAAAGGCCTTGATGCCGGCTAGAAAACCGATGAAGGGGTTGAGTTTGCCAATGGCCAGCGCGATGAGCACACCGCCCACGGCCGCCAGCATGGCGCCTATGATGAACGTGAATGAAATGATGCGGTTGGTGTCGATACCCAGCAAATTTGCCATGCGCAAGTCCTGCGAACACGCACGCGATGCGCGACCTATGCGCGAGTATTTGATGAAGAGGGAAAGCGCAACCATCAGCACCACGGTGACCACAATGATCATGATGCGCGAATACGGTGCCGTAATGATGAAATCGGTTCCCAGCTTGAACTGCACCGAGCCGGTGACGAGCGCCGGTACCGCCATATCGCGGGCGCCCTGGCCGATTGCAACCCAGTTTTGAAGAAAGATGGACATCCCGATGGCTGATATCAGCGGCACCAGGCGTGGTCCCCCGCGCAGCGGCGCGTAGGCGACTTTCTCGATTGCATATCCGTAGACGCCGGTGACCAGTACCGCGATGATCAGCATGATAAGGATAATGACCGGCAACGGCAGGCCACTGTTGACGCCAATGGCCGAAAGCGTGACCAGGCCGACATAGGCGCCGATCATGTAGATTTCGCCGTGAGCGAAATTGATCATGCCGATAATGCCATAGACCATGGTGTAGCCAATGGCGATAAGCGCGTAAATTGCGCCGAGCGACAGCCCGTTGAATAGCTGCTGCGTAAGCTGGGGAAGAAGTTCAGACATAAAACCGGTATTCCGATGCGTCAGCGGGAAATAGTGCACCCGCCGGCCGAGGAAGAAAAGAAATGCTCCAGCCCAGAAAGGGCTGGAGCACAGAGTACGGCAATTAGAACTTCAGCTGCTCCATGTTGCCAGTCTTATCCCACTTGAAGACGGCAAACTCGAACTTTTTAAGGTCGCCCTTTGCGTCGTATTCCACCTTACCGATAGCAGTATTGAACGGATTGGCGTGCATGTAGTCGGCCACTTTGGCCGGGTCGGTGCCCACGGCATTGATACTGTCGGCCAGGATTTGAACTGCTGCATAGGCAGTAAGTGTGAATGCGCCGTCGGGACTACGTTTGGCCGTCTTGAAGTGTTCGAGCACTTTTTCGTTGCCGGGAAGCTTGGTGAAGTCGGCTGGCAAGGTGACCAGCAGTCCATCGATGGCAGGGCCGGCAATGGCCACCAGGTCTTTGTTGGCAACGCCTTCCGGACCCATGAACTGCGTCTTGAGGCCTTGTTCACGCGCCTGGCGTAACAAGAGGCCCAGTTCCGCATGGTAGCCCCCGAAATAGATAAGGTCGGGATTGAGCGACTTGAGTTTTGTAATGACGGCGGAATAGTCGCTATCGCCAACGTTGATGCCTTCAAAAAAGGCAACGTTGACGTTGTCCTTGGCAAGGCTGTCGCGGACCTGACTTGCCACGCCCGAACCGTAGGTTTGCTTGTCGTGCAAGATAGCCACGGATTTGGGTTTGAGCTGCTTGGCAATATAGCCGGCGGCAAATGGACCCTGCTGATCGTCGCGACCTATGGTGCGGAAGAAGTAATGCGGCTTGATCGTGTCGGTAACCAGGGGCGATGTGGCTCCCGGAGTGATGGCGACTATGCCCTCCTGCTCGTACACATTCACGGCTGGAACGGTGGTGCCCGAGCAGGCATGGGCAACAGCGAACTTGGCGCCTGAATTGATGACCCGGTTGGCTGCCGGCACCGCTTGCTTGGGTTCGCAACCGTCGTCGATCAGGAGGGGCTCAAGCTTCATGCCCTTGACGCCGCCAGCGGCATTGATGGCTTCGATGGCTGTCAGGGCACCCGCCTGGATCTGGTCGCCGTACTGCGTCGCGGGACCGGTCATGGGCTGAGGGATACCGATCTTGATCGTATCAGCGGCGTGAACGCTACCGGCAAATGCCATGGCGCTGATGGCCACCACGAATGGTGTAACTCTTTTTATGAACTTCATGCCTACAGATCTCCGGGTTCAGCCTGCCGTACTTCGTCTTCATGTTTGGAAGACAACTACCAAATACGGCCAGCCATGATGTTTAGCTTCCGCCTCGAACGGCTAGCGTATTCTGCCGTTTCATCATCCCGATGTCACTACGGATAAGCCCTTACCGCCGGAAATTCAAAACCCCTTGGATCCGGTGCTCGCCCGGATAAGAGAGAGCACCCTGTGTTGACCACCGGTTGATCGGATAGCGCGCTGGCACATTGCCACTACGATCAGCCCCATGGCCAGCGCTGCGACAAAAAAGGGCCGGTGTCAAGCCCTTCGTGCAAATCACGCGAGGCTTGAAACCATATACGGGGCAATAGGTTAGCTCTGTTTCGTGCCGCTTGCAGGGGATGCGGCGTTGTGGGCTGGGAGCCACATGAGAGCCCTGGGAAAGCAAGCCGGGTCGCGCTGTAGCGGTGACGATTGCCAAGGGACGGTGGGCTTATTCGGTCATCATAGCCCAATGGTTGGCTGCGCTCCAGAACTAAGAACGTGCAGCGTTGGCGGAACCTTCAAAGGATGGCGGTAGCCCCGAACCCTAATCAACAGCTTGACCTGAGCCGGCGAGATCGGCTTTGACTTCTGCTCCAATGCATAAAAAGTGTCCGCAACACCGTTTGAGGGACATGCAACAAGGTGTATAGTCAAGAGCAGCAAAAGTTCACTGTATCTTTCCGGTCACCATAGGGGGAAAAATGGCTGATAAAAAAGTAGTTTTCATTGCATTCGCTATCGAGGACGAGAGGCAGAGGGATTTCCTTAAAGGACAATCGTTGAGTCCACGAGCTCCTTACGAATTTGTAGATATGTCGGTTAAAGAACCGTATGACAAGGATTGGAAAGATCGCGTCCGCACTCGCATCAGACGGTCTCACGGTGTAATAGTGCTGGTGAGCAAAAATTCTCTCAATTCAAGCGGTCAGAAATGGGAAATTCAATGCGCCAAAGAGGAAAATAAGCCGATTCGTGGAATCTGGGCCTATTCGACAGATCGAACACAAATTTCTGGCGTTACCACTTATGCGTGGAGTGACAAGAATATTAGCGATTTTATCGACTCGCTATAGGTCAAGGTCATGCGCAAAGCACTAATAGTAGGGATTGATCATTACGCAAATATAAATTCCCTCAGCGGCTGCGTTAACGATGCCCACTCTGTCAAGGCGGTTTTGGAGCGACACGCCGATGGGACTGTCAATTTTGCAACTCCCCGAGTGATAACTGGAACAGGTCCAGCCGACATTGTTGAAAAGCATTTCCTCAAAGATGCTGTACGAGAGCTTTTTAGCGGCGATGCAGATATTGCGCTGTTCTATTTTGCCGGGCATGGATACATTGAGGATACCGGCGGCTTCCTTTGCGCAGGAGATTGCAGAACGGGCGATGATGGACTTGCTTTGTCGGAAGTTATGACTCTAGCCAACAACTCTAGGGCAAAGAATAAAGTCATTATTCTGGACAGCTGCCATAGTGGTATTGCAGGAGACACCTCGAATCTGGCCGGATTTGCTGAAATAAAAGAAGGAACAACAATCCTCACTGCATCAACAGCAGAGCAATATGCCATGGAAGCTCCGGGCGGCGGCTCTGGTGTTTTTACAAACTTATTTGTTGATGCGCTTGGCGGGGCTGCTGCGAACCTTGTTGGCGATGTTACCCCAGGTAGCGTCTACGCTCACATTGATCAATCACTTGGCCCATGGGCGCAGCGTCCTGTATTTAAGACAAACGTTAAAACTTTTGTTTCTCTAAGGAAGGCTGCACCTCCAATTGGCCTGGCCGATCTCCAGGCCATAATAAGGCATTTCCCGAGTGCAGATTATCAATTACCCCTAGATCCCTCATATGAGCCGGAACGCTCCGAGGAACAGCGCAATGACCCAACCATTCCAGCGCCCAATCCAGTGAATAACGCTATATTCGCCATCCTTCAGCGATATGTAAAAGTTAATCTTGTTCGGCCTGTTGGCGCACCCCATATGTGGCACGCTGCCATGCAGAGAAAAGCTTGCGAGTTAACAGTGTTAGGTCAGCATTATTGGAATCTCGTAAAAGAAGGCTTAATATAGGTCTTGAAATGACAGACAACTTATCTCTATTGTCACGCAAAGATCTCATAGAGAAACTAGCCGCTATTGAACATGAACGCTGGGCTCATTGGCAAAGCTATCTGCATGAGCAATGTGTGCGTCAAGAAGATGGCTCGCTTATAATTCCCGCCAAGCTTGCAGAGCGTTGGGAAAAGCAAATAGCCACCCCATATACAAGCCTAAGCGATGAAGAGAAAAATAGTGATCGAGAGCAAGTTTATAGGTACTTGCCAGTTATAGAGTCAGAGCTAAGCTCGGATTGGAGATGAGTTCCGAGTCCTCTTAAGATGCTAAATTTATATATCTATTTTCGGATTTTCCTGAATCCCCGATCCCCCGCCATGAAGGCTTCCAGCATGTGCGGGATCAGCGTCGCTGCATCGACAGATTCGCCATAGGTTTGCGCATGGAGCTGCGCATAGCGGTCGAGTTCGTCTTTCAGACTGGCCGGGCATGTAAAAGTCAGCTTGACGCTGCTGCTGGACGGCAGCGGCCCCAGCCGCAATTTCTTGGTTGGCGTGCTCATCGTGATGTTCCTCGATTGAACATGAGCGGCTGGTAGGGGCGAAGCGTCAAATCGCGCGCAACGATGATCCGCACCGGCAGGCCCGGCCGACTGGTCAAGGTCGGCTGGATGTTCATGTTGCGGCGGGTCATCTCCTGGCCGACCTGATTGATGCTGTCCTGCGCGCTGTCGCGCCCGGCGATGATGATGCGATCGCCGTCCTGACGGTTCTCCGGCGCGGCCAGTTCGGCGCCGACGCCCAGCAGCGTCGTCAGCGCCGCCCCGGCGAAGATGCGGCCCCAGTGGTAGTCCACGTCGTCTTCCAGCCCGGCATAGCCGGCCGGATCGGTGCCCACCAGGTTGTCGAGCGTGAGCGAAGACGTGTCCGGCAGGATGATCCGGTTCCAGACGACTTGAACGCGGCTCTGCCCGTAGCTGACCTGGCTGTTGTAGCGGCCGAGGATGCGCGAACCCTGCGGGATCAGCAGGAACTTGCCCGTGGCCGTGTCATAGACCGGCTCCGTGACCGTGGCGATCACGTCGCCCGGCAAGTCTGACTTGATGCCCGTCACCAGCGCGCCGGCGATCACCGTCCCGGCCATGACCTGATACGGCGAAGCCGGCAGGGTCAGGTTGCCGGAATTGCGGGTTTCCGTAGAAGCGCCTTGCAGGAACGCCTCCTTCTGTTCCTGCCGGTTCTGTACGGTGGTCGGATCGGCGGGCTGGGCCGCCGTCGAGGCCGGCCCGGCCGCCATCGGATCGAAGGCCGCATTGGCAGAGAAGCCCGGCGCAGCGGCGACCTGCGACTGCGCCACCGGCACGGCGCCTTGCGTGCCCGTGCGGAAGAACACCGACGATGCGGCCGCTTCCTCGGCCTCCTTCAACCGGGCCAGGCGCTCGGCCTCGGCCGGGTCGTGGCCTGGCGGCGCGTAGCCGACCGTCGGCTGCTGCTGTGCATTGACGATGGCCGGGCCAAGATCGCCCGGCAGCGGCGGCCCAAGTTCCGGCATCTCGGGCGGCAAGGCGGGCGGCAGTTGGGAATAGTCGGTCGGCAGCCGCTCCAGTCCTTCGGAGCGCGAAACGCGATCGACGTTGTACAGCTCGGTGGATTCGCCTGCGCCGCGCCGCTGCGGTTGCAGCGACCACATCAGCGCGCCCAGCACCGCCACCGACAGGCCGCCGGCGAGGATCGCCAGCACGCGCCGGTTCAAGCGCGTGACCGGGCGCGGCTGGGCGCGCAGCGCCACCGTTTCCGGGGCCACCTTGTCCGCCTGCGGGATGGCAAGGTCGGGAGTGTCGTCCTGGCTCATGCTCAATTCCTCCGCGCCACGCCGTCGGTGCGCTCGATCCGCACCACGTCGCCCTTGTCCCCACCCAGGCGCAGTTCGGCCGCGCCGAACAGGCGATCCACGATGTAGTACGGCGAGCGGAAACGGTAGTTCACCAGTTGTCCGTCACCTTGCGCGCCGATGACGAACAAGGGCGGCAGCTCACCCTGGGCGATGCCGGCCGGGAACTGGATATAGACCTTCTCGCCGTCATCGAAGGCGCGCAGCGGTTTCCACGACGGTTTGCCGCCGCTGATCGCGTAGCGGAAGCGGATGCGCTCCAGCGACAGGCCGGCATCAACCGGCGCGGCGGCGTTGGCCGCCTGTGCCTGGCGCTGCAACGCCAGCATCCGGTCGCGCGGGTAGTCCCAGGAGACGGATGCCATCCACGCGCGCTCGGTCGAGGTCAGCTCCAGCAGATAGGTGCGGCGATTGGTGGTGATGACCAGATTCGTCTTGAGGCCCGAACGCACGGGCTTGACCAGCACATTGACGCGCAGCTCGTCGCCGGCACCGCTGGATGTGTCGCCGACGATCCAGCGCACGGTGTCGCCGGCGGCCACCGTCACCAGTTCCTCGCCCGGCTGGAGCGAAACCACGGTCACACGCCCCGGCGCGGCATAGACCTGATAGAGCGCGCCATCGGTGAAGGGCCAGACTTGAATCGCATTGACGTAGCCTTCGCGTGTGGGCGCGATGCGCGCCTCTGCATTGGCCTTCGACACGCGCACGGTCTCGTCGGCCGGTTCCGGCGCGGGCTTGGCCTCGTCCACCTCCGGCAGCGGCTTTAGCTGCGCCGGCAGCGCCAGCGGCTCGGGAATGGCAACAACCTCCACCGGCTGGGGCGGTTCGGGCAGCGGCTGGGCCTGCACCGGCTCATCGAGCGAGATGGTTGGCGGCGGCTTGCCCTGAGTGGCGCAGCCCGAGAACAGGACAGTCGAGGCCAGCAGGATCAACGGCAAAGCGTAAAAGCGGAAAGGCAGGTTCATGGCTTGGCTCCTTCGGAAGAATCCAGTTCGCGGCTCCACGACAGGCCGTTGACGTAGATACCCAGCGGGTTCTTGCGCAGGCGCTGCTCGCTGCGCGGGGTTTGCAGGACGGTGGAAAGCACCGCGTTCCAGCGTTCGGTGCCGGCGGGTGCGCCGTTGACGTACCGCTGTTCCGTCCAGCGGACGTTGAACGAGGCATCGCTCGCGCGCGTGACGCTGGTGATCTGCACCGTCACCGACTCGCGGCCGACGCGGGCGAACGGATCGTTCTTGCTGGCGTAATCGTTGAGCACGGCCGCGCCGCGGTCGGTGGTGTAGTCGTAGGCATCGAGCCAGTTCTGCCGCACGACGATGGGGTCGATGGACAGCGAGCGCACCAGACTGACGAAGTGCGCCAAGTGGTAGGCGATCTGCGCATCAGCCGGCTTGTATGGCGTGGCGGCCTCGCCGACCGCACGCACTTGTCCGGCCTGATCGACCTCGATGACGTAGGGCGTCACGATGGACTGCGCCGAGCGCCAGACCAGGCCGCCGGCCATCAGCAGCGCCAGCACCAGGCAACCGAAGGCCATCAAACGCCAGTTCTTCGCCTGCACGCGGGCCGAGCCGATGCGCTCGTCCCACACCTGGGCGGCGGCTTGATACGGGGTGGCAGGCTGCGGCGTATCGGCATAGCGCACCTGCGGTCGCTTGAATCGCATAAGGGTTCTCCTTGGTGGTCAGGTATCGGAATCGCGCAGGCTCGGGCCTTGCCCCGAGCCGCCGCCGTCGCCACCGCGAAGCGTGTGGGCGGCGGTGGTCGCGGCATGGGTGATCTGCTGGCGGCGGTGCATCCGCTTGGCCCAGGCGGGCTGCTCTTGCTTCTGCGAGCCGGCGGCGCCGTCCGCGCCGTCGCCTGCGGCGGATT